>Ga0209066_10000987_pt1 | contig 39355 bp, 33 predicted proteins | sample All_14_2_FD_187198 | JGI IMG/M metagenome (GOLD analysis project Ga0209066, IMG submission 187198) | Freshwater microbial communities in response to fracking from Pennsylvania, USA - Allegheny Zone_MetaG_DW_15 (SPAdes) (version 2) ... | reverse complement strand
GCATCCGGGCTGAACTGATAGGCAAGGCGGTGATGGCGCGCGTGATCCTCATAGATCGCGCGGGGCGATCGTTCGATCTCGTTCATGCGTTCCCCCAGAATTGCTTTGGCCGCATCTTTGCCGCCATCCGCCGTGCCGCTCAACGCTGCTGGCGTCACGGCGAGGTAACTTTTGGTTATGGCTGTGGGCGTGCGGCCTCGTGCCTGGCGAGGAAATCCAGCAGCACGCGATCGAAAGTTTCCGGGTTCTCGATATTGACCGAATGGCCGCCGTCGATGTCGCGGATTTCCAGGCTGGGCCAGGCCTGTTCCAGGGCATCCCTGTAGGGCTGGAAATTCCGCTCATGCCGGCCATTGATCAGAAGGGTCGGGACTGTGGGGTCGGCATCCCTGCCGCGCAGGGAGGAGGCGGGAACCGCCCGCTCGATCAGCGTGACATAGGTCTCCAGATCCATCACCTCGGTCGCTTTGGACATGGCGTCCCGCAGCTCCGGCGGGAAGCGCCTGGCGAAGCGGGGATGGAAATGTTCCTGGCGCAGGGCGTCATGCCCGTTGGTGCGGATGCGCGCCACGCGGACCGCGCGCAGTTCCGCCTCCTTCGGGTCGGTTTCGTCGCGGAAGCTGGTGCGGGAATTGGTGAAAGCCTGGGCGATAACCCTGTCAGGATGAGTCAATGCATAGCGCAGGGTTATGCCTGCCCCAAAGCTCTGTCCGCACAGATGCCAGCGGGCCGGCCCCAGCGCTGCCCGGATATCGTCGAGCCTCGCCACCATCGCATCGGGGTGCCAGTCGCCATCATTCTTTAGCGGGCCGGATTTGCCGTGGCCGGGAAGGTCGACCAGGATCAGATTATGGGCCTGGGACAGGCGTTCCCGGTTCAGTGTCCAGTGCATGGTACTCGACATCATGCCGTGCAGCAGCAGAAGCCAGGACCGGTTGTTGTTGTTTCCTACTGTCTCGTAATACATGCCATTCGCCCCAACCATGCGACGGCCAGGACCATAGGCGCTGGCGCCGGGCCTGCACAGGCATGATTGTTCAGCCCCGGTAAAGTTTTGCTTGGGGTTCGATCAGGCTTTGCGCTGGCCGTTGCGGGAGGCGCGGCGGAAGAATTCCGGCGTCTGGCCCGATTGTTCCAGCAGCCAGTCGATGAAGACCCGCGTCTTGGTCGAAGCGGATTTCATGGTCGGCCAGATTACATGGAAGGCCGCCCCCGTCTCCACCGCCTTGTTCAGCGGGCGGATCAACTCCCCGGAGGCGAGTTCCGGTGTCAGCAGGGCGATCTGGCCCAGCGCCAGACCGAAACCCTGCTTCGCCGCGCTATAGACCAGAAGCGAGCTGTCGAATTCCGTACCTTCGCGCTGGTTCAGCTCGACCCCGGTTTCCGCGGCCCAGATGTCCCATTCCCGGCGGCGATAGCGTGCATGCAGCAGCTCCGCCCTGGCCAGGTCGGCCGGATCGGCGAAGCCATTGAACCGTGCCGCATAGGATGGGCTGCAGACGGCATCCACCACCTCGTCGAACATCTTGCGGCAACGCGCGTCGCGCCAGGACCCATGCCCAAGCTGCATCGCAACATCCAGATGCGTACCCCGGAAGTCCAGGGGTTCGACCACGGTGTTGATCCGGATCTTGTAGTCCGGATAGCGGCTGATGAAATCGGACAGGCGCGGCAGCAGCCAGTGATGGGCGAGGGTGGGATAGATGCGCAGCTTGATCGTGGTTTCCGCCTCATTGGCCATGGTGCGCTGGGTGACCGCTTCCAGATCATCGAACAGCTTGCCCAGTTCGGTACCCAGATTGCGCCCCACCTCGGTCAGTTTGACGGAGCGGGAATTGCGTTCGAACAGCTTCACGCCGAGATAGGCTTCCAGGATCGCGATCTGGCGGCTGATCGCCACCTGGCTGACCCCCATATGGTTCGCGGCGGCGGTGAAAGTCTTGTGTCGGGAGGCGATGGCGAAGGCCCGCATCGGGTTCAACGGCAGGGTCCGATACACATCATCCATAATTTTTGGTTTCCCTTAGCCTACCTGGAGCGCAGTTCATGACCGTGCCGATTTGACTAGATTGATGCAAACGGTAAATGAAAGAGCATCGGTCATGGACTTCAAACTCACTGAAGAACAACAGATTTTCCAGGATTCCGTCCGCCGCTTCGCCCAGGCGGAGCTGGGGCAGGACGCGGCCAGACGGGCGGCATCGTCGGAATATCCGTGGGAGATTGCCGGGAAGCTCTCCGGCATGGGGCTGCTGGGCATCACCTTCCCCGAAGCGGATGGCGGGGCGGGTGGTTCGCTGATTGATTCGATACTGGCGATCCAGGCCATCGCGGAAGTCTGCCCGCGTTCCGGCGATGTGATCCAGGCCGGAAATTTCGGCCCGATCCGCACCTTCGCGGAATATGCCACGGCGGAGCAGAAGGCACGCTTCATGCCGGGTCTGCTGGCCGGCAAGGCTGTGATCTCGCTGGGTATGACCGAACCGGAAGCCGGTTCGGCGGTGACGGAGCTGGTGACTTCCGCCAAGCCGGATGGCGACGATTTCCTGCTGAACGGCACCAAGATTTTCGGCACCCATAGTGCGGAGGCCAATCTGTTCCTGGTCTATTGCCGGTTCGGGCCGGGCGTGGATGGCATCGGCTCGGTATTGGTGGAAAAGGGCATGCCGGGCTTCCTGGTCGGCAAGCCGTCGGCCTTCATGAATGGCGAGGATTGGTCGCAGCTTTATTTCGACAATGTCCGTATCCCGAAGGCGAATGTGCTGCTGGGGCCGGGCGGCTTCAAGAAACAGATTTCCGGCTTCAATGTTGAACGTTTGGGCAATTCCGCACGCGCGGTAGCGGTCGGCCGGCATGCCTTCAATCTGGCGCGGGAACATGCCCTGACACGCAAGCAGTTCGGCCGTGCCCTATGCGAATTCCAGGGCTTGCAATGGAAGTTCGCCGACATGGCCGTGCGCCTGGAATCGGCCCAGCTTATGCTGATGCGGGCGGCGGTGAACGCCGAAGGCGGCCTGCCTGCCGCGCAGGATACAGCGATGGCGAAGCTTGCCTGCAACGAGGCGGGATTCTATGCCGCCAATGAAGCGGTGCAGATTCTGGGCGGGCTGGGCTTTTCTGAGGAGAGCACGGCCCAATATTGCCTGCGGCGCACCCGGGGCTGGATGATCGCTGGCGGATCCATCGAAATCCTGAAGAACCGCATCGCGGAAGGCATTTTCGAACGACGCTTCGACCAGCGCAAATCCAGGGCCATGGCTGCGGAATGATGGATTTTACCTCCCCCGAGCTGTTGCGGATGCTGATTGCCCCACGCAGCGTGGCGCTGATCGGCGCTTCCGCCAGCCCGGGCAAGTTGACCGCGCGACCGCTGACCTTCCTGAAGCGGCATGGCTATGCGGGCCGAATCCTGCCGGTCAACCCCATGCGCCCGGTGGTGATGGATCTGCCGGCTTATCCGACCGTGGCCGATATTCCCGAAGCGGTGGAGCACGCCTATATCCTGCTGGACGCTGATCCGGCCGTGGATGCCCTGCTGGATTGTGTACGGGCCGGGGTTCGGGTCGTATCCGTCCTGGCGGACGGCTTCGCGGAGGCGGGCGAGGAAGGTCGGGCCAGGCAGGAGCGGCTGACCGCCATCGCGCGGGAGGCGGGCATTCTGTTGATCGGGCCCAATTCCACCGGCGTGGTCGCCTCGGCCAGTGGTTTTTCCTGCACCACGAATGCCGCTTTCGCCACTGATTCCCTGATGCCCGGCCGGCTGGCCGTGTTGTCGCAGAGCGGCAGTCTGATCGGCACCATTCTGTCGCGTGGTCAGGCACGCGGGGCAGGTTTCTCCAACCTGATTTCCGTTGGAAACGAGGCTTCCGCGGGGGTGGGTGAGTTGGGCCAGCTGCTGCTGCGCGATCCCGGCACCGACGGCATTCTTCTGTTCCTGGAGACGATCCGCAATCCCGACGCGCTGGCTCGTTTTGCGGAAGACGCCAATCGGATGGGCAAGCCGGTTACCGCCTATATGATCGGCCGATCCGAGGAAGGCCAGGCCCTGTCGGTTTCGCATACCGGTGCGTTGACCGGGTCGGCGCAGGCCATCTCCTCTTTCCTGAAGGCGATCGGCATCCGGGAGGTGGAGTTCTTCGACAGCCTGATCGACGCGCCGCGTGCCCTGTCGCGACTGAACCACCTGGGCGGGCGCCCGCGCCACGCCACCGTGGTTTCAACCACCGGCGGTGGGGGTGCCATGGTGGTGGACCAGATCAGTGCGCGCGGCGTGCCAATTGCCGGATGCAGCGCCGCCGCGCGCGCGACCCTGTCGGGCGAGGGTATTCCGCTGGGCCATGGCAAGCTGGTCGATGTGACCCTGGCCGGCACCCGCTATGAGACCATGAAGCGGGTGATTGCCACGCTGATGGCCGATCCGGAAACGGGGTTGCTGGTTGTCGCCATCGGATCGTCGGCGCAGTTCAACCCCGAACTCGCGGTGAAGCCTATTGTGGATGCCGTGGTGGAAGCCGGGCCGGATGCCGCCCCCGTCATGGCATTTCCGTTGCCGCATGCGCCGGACAGCCTCGCCATGCTGGAAGCGGGCGGTGTTCCTGCGTTCCGAAGTGTGGAGACCTGTGCCGAGACGGTCTCGCTATTCCTGAACCCGCCCCGGCCGGAAGGCCGGGTGGTGGCGGACCTGCCCGGTACGGTCCTTGCCCTGTTGGCTGGCGGCGAGGCCGGGGTTCTGGACGAGGTCGCATCCGGCGCCGTGTTCGAGGCCTTGGGCGCGCATCGACCGGCCCAAATTGTTCTGGCTGTTGAGGCGGAGGTGCCCGAAATCCTGCCTTTCCCCTATCCGGTCGTGGCCAAGCTGATTTCGCCGGACCTGCCGCATAAGACGGAAGCCGGGGCAATCCGGGTGGGCATCGCCGATCGGGCGGCGCTGGTCGAGGCCATTGCGGCCATGCGTGTTTCGGCAGGGACCTACAGCCCGGATTTTCGCCTGAAGGGCATCCTGGTGCAGCAGATGTGCAAGGGGCTTGGAGAGGCCCTGATCGGAATCACGCGCGATCCATCCGTCGGGCCGGTCATTACCGTTGGTATGGGCGGGGTGATGACGGAAATCTATCGCGATACGGCCGTTCGCCCTGCCCCGGTGACGATCGAGACGGCGCGGGAGATGTTGGACGAGGTGAAGGGCTTTGCCCTGTTCCGCGGGTTCCGGGGCAAGCCGCGCGGCGATCTGGACGCGCTGGCGCGGACCGTTGCCGATGTGTCGCGTCTGGCTTTGTCCCCTGCCGTGGCCGAGGCGGAAATCAACCCGGTCCTGATCGGCGCGCAGGGCGAGGGGGTCGTTCTGCTGGACGCGCTCATTCGGCGGGTGTGACTTCGGCGCTCCGTGCGGTGCGGCTCGTCTGCCATGGCGGATCGGCCGGTGCGCGGTGGATGCAGATGAAGCAGAACGCAAACACCCCGCCCGGCCGGTCGGCCAAGGCGGGGATGCCGGGTCCGATCAGATCAGCGGGGCCAGAGCCGCGTCGATCCGGGCCATCTGGGCCGGGCTCACCTTCTCCATCGGCGATTTCGGATGGAACAGGCGGATGCCCTGGCGGTGCTGGGCGTATTTCGTGCAGGCCGGCAGATTGTCATGGGTGAAGGCGTTGTAGAGCGCGCCCAGCTTGAAATGCAGGTCCTTGGCCCGGGCGAAGTCACCCTGCTGCACGGTGTTCCACATCTCCACGCAGGCACCGGGCACGGCCGCCGTCAGGGCGGTGATGGCCCCATGCGCACCCAGCGCGAAAGCCGGATAGAGCAATGCGTCGATGCCGGAGAGCACCAGATTTTCCGGCTTCAGGCGGTTGAGCAGATCGGAGACGGATTTCAGATCGCCATTGCTCTGCTTCATGCCGACGACGCCGGGAACCTCCTCCATGATGCGCAGCATGAGATCGACGCCCAGATAATTCCACTGGATCACGTTGTAGATCAGGATCGGAATGTCGGTCGCATCCGCGATGGCCTTGAAATGATCCACCGTCGCTTCGGCACCGGGCTTGAACAGATAATGCACCGGGGTTACCTGCAGGGCGGCGATGTCCAGCCCCTCCAGCATGCGGATGCGGTCGATCGCTTCCTGGGTCGAATTGACGATCAACCCGGCCAGCAGGCTGCCGCGTCCCTTCAGGGCCTCGGACGTTGCCTGCATCGAGGTGACGAACTCGTCCCGGTTCAGCGTATGGCCCTCGCCCGTGCTGCCACCGACCACCACGCCGGTGACCCCGGAATTGATGACGAAGTCGACCTGTTCGGCGAAGCCGTCCGCCTGCAGGCGGCCCTGGGCATCGAAGGGGCTGGTAATCGGGGGCAGAATGCCGGTCAGCGCCTTGCGTGCGCCTTTGGAGAGAGGCATTGGGTGTTCTCCTCTAGAAGATCAAGCGCAGGTTGATCTTGCGTTATATCCCGTAATACGGAACTGTTATCCGTAATATGAGAGATAGCAGTGCATCGGCAACCCGTCAATTCGATTGACCCGTTCCCGATGGCGTTGCAAAGCAGCCCAGGGAGGAGTATTCCGCATTGCGGGAAACAGAGGTAGCTCATGGCAACGCAAACCCGCACATCCGACGAGAATCTGAAGTCTCTTTTCAAGATCTCCCGCATCCTCGACTGCTTTTCGACAGCGGATCGGGCGCTCTCCCTGGTTGAGATCTGCAAGCGCACGGGATTTCCGCGCAGCACGACGCATCGCCTGCTGGCCTCGATGCGCGAGGTGGGGTTCCTGGACCAGGATCGCGAGCGTGACCGCTATCGCCTGGGAATCAAGCTGTTTGAATATGGCAATATGGTGCTGACCAATCTGGATCTGCACCGAGAGGCGCGGCCCTTCATCGAAGGGCTGAAGCGGATGACCGAGCAATCCGTGCATCTGGCCGTGTTTGACGGACTGCAGGCGGTGGTGATCCACCGTGCGGAACCGGCACCCGGCGGAACGACGCCGCTGAGCCTGCTGGAAAACGCACCGGTGCACTGCACCAGCATCGGCAAGGCGATCCTGGCCTTTCAGCCCGAACCCATCCTGCAACGGGTGCTGGATGCCGGGCTGCGGCGCTTCACCGAGACCACGATCACCGATCCGGAGCAGTTGAAGGCGGAGCTGGAGACGGTTCGCCGTCGGGGCTATGCGGTGGACAATGGGGAGCATCAGCCGGGGCTGCGCTGTGTCGGCGCCCCGATCCGCGACCAGATGGGCAGGGTCTTCGCCAGCATCAGCGTCAGCGCTTCGGCCTGGCAGTCACCGGTGGAGAAGGAGGCGGATCTGGCCAAGATCGTGACCTATCACGCCCAGCAGATTTCCACCCATCTGGGCTATGTGCCGCCGCATCCTGACGCTTGACTGATCCTGTAATACGGGCAATAGTTCCGGAATGTGGGAAACAATTTTCCCGCACTCGTGAACGTGATGTCCGGAAAACCGGGCCGGTTACTGTTTCGGGAGGACAGAGATGACCTGTTTCAAGGCGTTTGCCTTTTCGCTCGGCCTGCTGGCGCTCGCGCCTGCGGTTCAGGCCCAGGACTATACGATCCGGCTGCCCAACGTCGATCCGCCCTATTCCTCGGTGGGGGAGCTGAAATATCCGAACCACACCTATGCCATGATGCGGACCTTCAAGGATTCGCTGGAAGGCCTTTCGGGCGGGCGGATCAAGGTGGAGCTGTATCCCAGCGGCACGCTGGGCGATCTGCGTGAAAATCTGGAAGCGGTGCAGGCCGGCATCCTGGAAGCCGCCACGCCGAACGAGGCGACGGTTTCGGGCTTCTTCCCGAAAATCCAGGTGAACACCATTCCCTATGTCTTCGCCAATTCGGCGGTGGCCTGGGAAGTGATGGACGGACCCTGGGGCAAGGCGCATTTCCAGGAAATGGCCGATACCACCGGCATCCGTGCGGTAGCCGTGGGCGAGAATGCCGGCTTCCGCATCTGGGCCAACAACAAGCGCCCGGTCACCACGCCGGACGATATGAAGGGCCTGCGCATCCGCACGATGGAAATCACCGCCCATCAACAGATGGTCAGCAGCCTGGGCGCCCTGCCTACGGCCATTCCGTGGCTTGAAGTCTATGGTGCCTTGCAGACCGGTGTGGTCGATGGCGCGGAACTGCCGACCATCGGTGCCTTGCAGCAGAACCTGCAGGAAGTGCTGAAATATGTGACCATCGACCAGCATGTGTACAGCATGGTGCTGATCGTGGTGAACGAGAAATGGTTCCAGGCGCTGCCGAAGGACCTGCAGCACGCGGTTCTGATCGCCGGGCGTCAGGCCCAGGTCGCCGGCCGGGGCATTTCCCAGTCGCTGGTGAATGATGTGGTGGACGAATTCCGCAAGCGCGGGGTGGAGATCACCGCCGTTTCCCCGGCACAGCAGGCCGCCTTCCGCCAGGCCGCCCAGCCGAAGGTGATCGAATGGATGAACGGCCAGTTCGGCAAGGACTATGTGGACAGGTTCCTGGCGGCTGTGCGTGACGCGGAAACCAAACTCTCCGGCTCCTGATCTTCCTGGCCGGGACCATTGCCGGCGGCATTTCGGTGCCGCCGGCTTGGCGCGGGCCGATATGGATGGATATAGCGAATGCGGCGCTTCCTTGCTTTTGCCGATGGGCTGCTATGGCTGGCGAAATGGCTGACCATCCTGATCATGGCGGCGATGACGATCGCGGTTCTGATCGGGATCTTCTTCCGGTTCGTGATCCCCATTCCGATGGCCTGGCCGCCGGAAGCCGCGCGTTTCATGATGGTGGCCGTCACCATGTTCGGCAGCAGCATTGCCATCCGCCATATGGAACATGCCGGCATCACCTTTCTGGTCGATGCGCTGCCGGCGCGGCTGCGGCTCGCCCTCTATCTGGTGGGCGCGATGCTGGCGGCGGGCTTCCTGGCGGTCTTCGCCTATTACGCCTGGCGGATGTCGTTCCAGATGGGGATGGTGCAGCGTTCTTCCTCCATCGGGGTGCAGATGATCGCCGCCTATATCGCGATGCCTTTGGGCGGCGCGATGATGCTGGTGCAGTTGCTGGCCTCCGTCATCGAAGCCTTGGCGCGCGCAAAAGCCGGCGGCTCGCCCTTCGAGCCGTCGAGCGGGGATGAAACCCCGGTGAAGGGGAGTTCCAACGCATGATCATCGCCGCGATCATCTTCGCCATTCTGCTGTTCATCGGCCTGCCGATCGCCTTTGCCGTCGGTGTGGTGTCGATGGGGCTGATGTTCGACGCCGGGGGCAGCAACTTCCTGTTGATGGTGCCGCAGCGCATGTTCGCCGGGCTGAACGTTTTCACCATCATGGCGATTCCCTTCTTCTTTCTCGCTGCCGAGCTGATGACGGCGGCGCGCGTGATCGAAGACATCATGGAATTCGCCGATGCCGCCGTGGGCAGGCTGCGCGGCGGGCTGGCCCATGTAAATGTGCTGGCCAGCGCCTTTTTCGCCGGCATTTCCGGCTCCGCCATCGCCGATGTGGCGAGCCTTGGCGCCATCGAGATCCGGGCGATGGAAGCCCATGGCTATGACCGGAAATTCGCGACGGCGCTGACGGTGGCCTCCTCGCTGATCGGGCCGATCATTCCGCCCAGCATCATCGTCATGCTCTACGCCTCCATCGCGCAGGTTTCCGTTGCCGCCATGTTCCTGGCGGCCCTGGTGCCGGGCATCCTGATGACGCTTATGCTGATGGCGATGATCGCCTATCTCGCCAGGAAGGGGAATTTCCCGAGGCGGGAGCGGAAAATTCCGCCGCTGGAATTCCTGAAGATTTCCATCCGCGCCTCCGGTGCGCTGGCCATGCCGGTCATCATCCTGGGCGGAATCCTGAGCGGCGTGTTCACCGCTACGGAAGCCGCCGCCGTGGCGGTTGCCTATGTGCTGGTGCTGGGGCTGTTCATCAAGCGCTCGCTGACCTTCGCCATGCTTCCCGGTTGTCTGCTGCGGGCGGGGGTGATGACGTCGGTCATCTTCATGGTGCTGGCGACGGCCAGCATCTTCAGCTGGTTCATCGGCTTGGAGCGGGTCCCCGAACGGATCGCGCGCTTTCTGACCGCGATCACGAGCGATCCGACGTCGCTGCTGCTGGTGATCACCCTGGTGCTGATCCTGGTCGGCATGTTCATGGATGTCGGTGCCGCGATCATCATCATGGCGCCGATCCTGGCCCCCGCCGCCGTCAGCGCCGGCATTCACCCGATCCATTTCGGCATCGTGATGTCGCTGACATTGGTGATCGGCCTGTCGACCCCGCCCGTCGGCCCCTGCCTGTTCGCGGCGGCCAGCGTCAGCAAGCTGAAGATCGAGGCGATCAGTATCGCGATGCTGCCTTTCTACGGCATGCAACTCGTCTTTCTGGCCCTGCTGATCTTTCTGCCGCAGATATCGCTGACCCTGCCGCGCCTGTTCGGCTACGTCCAATAGGGATTTTACCCATGAAAAAGCTGATCAATTCGCCAAAGACCCTGGTGCGCGAAACCCTGGAGGGCGTGGCCGATCTGTCCGGCGATGTCGCCCTGCTGGACAGCGAAAATGTACTGGTCGCCAAGGTTCCGGCCGACCCGGCCGCGCGAAAGGTTGCGGTGCTGTCCGGCGGTGGCAGTGGCCATGAGCCCGCCCATGCCGGCTATGTCGGGGCGGGCATGCTGACGGCGGCGATTGCGGGCGATGTGTTCACTTCCCCCAGTGTTGATGCGGTGCTGGCGGCGATCCGCGCGGTGGCGGGCCCGGCGGGCGCGCTGCTGATCGTGAAGAACTACACCGGTGACCGGCTGAATTTCGGGCTGGCGGCGGAAATCGCGACGGCCGAGGGTATTCCGACCGAGATCGCCGTGGTGGCGGATGATGTGGCCCTGCATCGCACCGTGGCGCGGGAACGCCGGCGCGGGATCGCCGGGACCGTGCTGGTGCATAAGGTGGCCGGTGCCCTGGCGGCGAGCGGTGCCCCCCTGGCGCAGGTCGTGGCGGCGGCCCGCCATGCCACTGCCAGCCTGGGCACGATGGGGGTCGCGCTCGGCCCCTGCACCGTGCCCGCCGTGGGCAAGCCGGGCTTCGAACTGGCGGGTCAGGAGATCGAGCTGGGCCTGGGCATCCATGGCGAGAAAGGCGTGGAGCGCACCAGCATCGGATCGGCTGACGAGCTGGTGGGGAAGATGCTGTCGGTGATCGCGGGTGATCTGGGGTTGAGACCGGGGCAGCGCGTGGCCGTGATGGTCAACGGGCTGGGCGGCACCCCGCCCATCGAGCTGTCGGTGGTGACGCGTGCGGCCATTGCCGATCTGCGCGGGCGGGGGCTGGTGGTGGAACGGGCCTGGTCCGGCGTCTTCCTGTCGGCGCTGGAAATGGCGGGCATGTCGCTGACCGTGCTGAAGCTGGATGACGGGTTGGCCGCCGCGCTGGATGGCGCAACCACGGCGCCCGCCTGGCCGGGGGCGGGCACCATCCCCGCCGCACGGTCCATCATCGCCCTGCCGCAAGCTGTGACAGACGATGCCGCGCCTGCCGGGGATGGCCCGGTATCCGATGCGATGCGCGAGGCCCTGGCCGTTGTCGCCGATGCTCTGCTTGGCCATGAAGAGCTGTTCGCCGATCTTGACAGCCGGGCGGGTGATGGCGATCTGGGCGCCAGCATGAATCGCGGCGCAACCGTGCTGCAGGGCCTGCCCGCCAGCGCCTATGCCAGCCCGTCGCATCTGTTGCTGACGGCGGCAGCCGGGCTGCGCCGGGCCATCGCGGGCAGTTCCGGCCCGTTCTATGCCATCGGCCTGGCCCGCGCTGCGCGCGTGTTGGCCACCATTGACACACCTTCGCCGGAGGATTGGCGCAGGGCCTTCGCAGCGGCGGTGCAGGCGGTGGAGGAACTGGGCGGCGCAAAGCCCGGAGACCGGACCATGGTCGATGCGCTGCGCCCCGCGCTGGATGCCTGGACAGGGCAGGGTACCGGCGATGTCGTCGCGGTCCTGACCGCAGCGGCCGATGCGGCGGAACAGGGGGCCGAAGCGACCGCCGGGATGAAGCCCGGCCTGGGGCGGGCGGCCTATCTGGGGGATCGGGCGCTGGGTGTACGTGATGGCGGGGCGGTGGTGGCGGCGGTCTGGCTGCGCAGCCTGGCGGAATGGCTGGGCGGGCGACGCTGACCATCCATCAGGCGGCGATCCGCAGGCGGTTGCGGCCCTGACGCTTGGATTGATACAGGGCGGCATCGGCGCGGCCGACCAGATCTTCCACCCGGTCTTCCGGGCGCCACGCCGCCACGCCGAAGCTTGCGGTCATCTGTCCGATCACCGGAAAGCCGTGGGTCGCAATCCGTTGGCGCAGCTCCTCGCCCAGCTTCGCCGTACCGGCTTCATCGGTCTGCGGGCAGACGATGATGAATTCCTCCCCACCCCAGCGGCCGAGCGTATCCGTAGCGCGGATATGCGTTTGCAGCAGATCCGCCAGCTCCCTCAACACCGCATCGCCCGTCTGATGGCCATGGGTATCGTTGATCCGCTTGAAATGGTCGATATCGACCATGATCAGGCCGAAACCCTGACCATATCGTTTCGCGCGCTGCAGCTCGCTGTCCAAGGTATCGTCGATCTTCATGCGATTGAACAATCCGGTCAGCGGGTCGGTCATGGATAGCCGGCTGAGTTCCCGGTTCAGCCGATATAATTCCCGGTTCATGCGGCTGAGTTTGCGGTTCCAGTACACCGCGATCAGAAGCAGGACGGCCGCGCCCCCCAGGATTTTCCAGCTCAGCGCATAGTCGATCCCGCTCTGGACCTGCACCGAGACATGCCGGTTGGAGATGCCATCCCGGTCCTGCGGGGTCAGGGTAGCCACGCCCTTGTCCAGGATATCGCGCAGGACCGGCTCGTCCTTCACAACGCCGATGCGCAGCTCGTTGGTCAGTTCCGGCACCTGGCCGGAAATCTTCAGGTTGAACAGCCCTTCCTTGCGGATGGCATAGGCCGCCACGATCAGGGATCGCACGGTCATGTCTGCCTTGCGGTCGGACACCAGACTGACGGATTCCGGCTCGCTGCCGGTCAGAAGGACCGTCAGATTGGGGTAAAGGCTGCGCAGCCTTTCCTCCACCATGGTGCCGCGCGGCAGGGCCACCGTTTCATTGCTGACGCCATGCAGATTGGCGATGAAACCATGCTCTTCGCGCGTGATGATGACATTGGAGTCGTAGAAGATCGGCCCGGTGAAGGCCAGCCAGCGCTCCCGCTCCGGCGTTTTGTTCAGAAAACTCAGAATCCGGCAGTGCCCGGCGCGGGAAGCTTCCAGGCTTTCATCCCAGCTTCGGGTCGGATGCAGCACGATCCTGAGCCCGGTGCGCGCCGCCACCAACTGGACCAGATCGGCTGCGATGCCTTCATGGCGGCCGGTCTCGTCGATCCGCTCGAAGGGTTCCCAATCGGGGTCGACGCACATCGTGACCGGCTGGCCCTGGTCGATATAGGCCTGTTCCGCCGGTGTGAAGGCAACGGGCGCCGGGTCGGCGCCAAGGGCCTGGTCAAACGAAACCCCGCCCGCAAGGAGCGCCAGATGGAAGAAAAGGAAACTGCGCATCATCACGACAGGTCGGAACTCTGGTTCGGGTCAGAATGCCCCCCAGCTCATGGAATAGCATACCTTGATACGCGGAGAAGATGGACAATTGATCCGGCGTGCCGGCCGGCAGCCGGGGTGGCGAGCCCGGATTACCGGACCCGCCCATCCCATTTCAGTCCGGCAGGATACGCACCGCGCCCTTGTCAGCCGACGCGGCGAAGGCGGCATAGGCCTTCAGGGCGGTGCTGACATTGCGCGGGCGCGGCTCGGCCGGCTTCCAGCCCAACCTGTCCTGCTCGGCGCGGCGGATGGCCAGCTCCTCCTCCGGCACCGCCAGATGGATGCTGCGGTTGGGAATATCGATCTCGATCCGGTCACCATCGCGGACCAGCCCGATCAGGCCGCCCTGGGCCGCTTCCGGCGAGGCATGGCCGATCGACAGGCCCGACGTCCCGCCCGAAAAGCGTCCGTCGGTCAACAGCGCGCAGGCCTTGCCCAGCCCACGGGATTTCAGATAGCTGGTCGGGTACAGCATTTCCTGCATGCCCGGCCCGCCCTTCGGCCCTTCATAGCGGATCACCACGACGTCGCCGGCCTTGACCTGCTTGCTCAGAATGCCCTTCACGGCGGCATCCTGGCTTTCAAAGACAACGGCGGGGCCGGAGAATTTCAGGATCGATTCATCCACGCCCGCCGTTTTCACGATACAGCCGTCCAGCGCGATATTGCCCTTCAGCACGGCCAGCCCGCCATCCTTGGAGAAGGGATGGTCCGCCGAGCGGATCACGCCCTTTTCGCGGTCCAGGTCCAGCTCGTCCCAGCGCGCATCCTGGCTGAAGGCGACCTGGGTCGGAATGCCGCCCGGCGCCGCCCTGAAGAAATGACGCACGCTTTCGCTGTCGGTGCGGCTGATATCCCAGCGGTCGATGGCATCGCCCAAGGTGGGCGCATGCACGGTGGGCGTATCGCGATGAATCAGCCCGGCATTGTCCAGCTGACCCAGGATCGCCATGATGCCACCGGCGCGGTGCACGTCTTCCATATGTACATCGGCCTTGGCCGGGGCCACCTTCGACAGGCAGGGCACGCGGCGTGACAGCGCGTCGATATCATCCATGCCGAAATCGATCCCGCCTTCAAAGGCGGCGGCCAGGATATGCAGCACCGTATTGGTGGACCCGCCCATGGCGATATCCAGCGACATGGCGTTTTCGAAGGCCTTCTTGTTCGCCACATTGCGCGGCAGGACGGAGGCGTCGTCCTGTTCGTAATAGCGCCGGGCCAGATCGACGATCAGATGGCCGGCTTCGACGAACAGGCGCTTGCGGTCGGCATGGGTGGCCAGGGTGGAGCCGTTGCCGGGCAGCGACAGGCCCAAGGCCTCGGTCAGGCAGTTCATGGAATTGGCGGTGAACATGCCGGAACAGGAACCGCAGGTCGGGCAGGCCGACCGTTCGATCACCTTCACCTCTTCATCCGACACTTTCTCGTCGGCGGCCGCGACCATGGCGTCGATCAGGTCCAGCGCCTGCGTCTTGCCATGCAGCACGACCTTGCCCGCTTCCATCGGTCCGCCGGAGACGAACACGGCCGGGATGTTCAGCCGCATCGCCGCATTCAGCATGCCGGGCGTGATCTTGTCGCAGTTGGAGATGCAGACCATCGCATCGGCGCAATGGGCATTCACCATGTATTCCACGCTGTCGGCGATGATCTCGCGTGAGGGCAGGGAATACAGCATGCCGTCATGGCCCATGGCGATGCCGTCATCCACCGCGATGGTGTTGAATTCCTTGGCGACGCCGCCGGCCGCTTCGATTTCGCGCGCCACCAGTTGTCCCAGATCCTTCAGATGCACATGGCCCGGAACGAATTGCGTGAAGGAATTGACCACGGCGATGATCGGCTTGCCGAAATCGCCATCCTTCATACCGGTTGCGCGCCACAGGCCGCGCGCCCCGGCCATGTTGCGTCCATGGGTGGTGGTTCTGGAACGGTAAGCTGGCATCGCCCTGGTATCTCTCGCAATTATGGTACCCCGAAGGGGCAGGATCGGGCGGATTAAGTACCGCCTTGTGCGCCGGGATACCATGCCATTTCGGGTCGTGCTCTCATTTTCGACCGCGAAACTGTCTTTCCGTGGGGGATGGGCCGGCCCAGTTGGCGCGGCATCGGTCGGAGCAGTAGCGCACCTCCTCCCAGATCGCGGCCCATTTCCTGCGCCAGGTGAAGGGCCGGCCGCAGGACGCGCAGTTTTTCTGGGGTAAATCGGCCTTTTTCCGCATCTTCGGCATGGCCGGGATCAGCCTTTGACGCGCAGGCTGGACCGGCCGCCATCCACGCCGAATACCTGGCCGGTAATCCAGCCGCTTTCGATCCCGATCAGGAAGGCCGCCATCTGTGCGATATCCTGCGCCTCGCCCAGGCGCTGCATCGGGTGCAGCGCGGCAATGGCATTGGCCATCTGCTCGTTGCCGGTCAGGGCCTGGGCCAGGGGGGTTCGGGTCAATGAAGGGGCGATGGCATTGACGCGTATCTTGGGCGCAAGCTCGGCCGCCAGCGCGCGGGTCAACCCTTCGACCGCCCCCTTCGCCATGGCGATGGAGGCATGGGCGGTAAAGCCCTGCGCCACCGCGACGCTGGAGAACAGCACGATGGAAGACGGGCCGTCGCCTTGCTTCAACGCGGGCAATGCGGCCTGCACGGCCAGCGCGGCGCCCATGGCGTTGATCCGGAAATCCCGTTCGAAATCGGCGGGGCCAAGCCTGGAAACCGGCTTCAGATTGATCGTGCCCACCGCATAGATCATTCCGGCCAGGGGCGCCGGCCCCAGATCCGTCGCGACGCGGGGGAACAGCCCTGTGTCCTCCACATCGCCCAGGGTCATATCCGCCCCGGTTTCCGCCGCGATGGCCGACAGCCGCCCGGCATCCCGGCCGACCAGATGCAAGCCATAGCCCCGCGATGCCAGCAGCTTTGCGGTGGCGGCGCCGATTCCGCCGCTGCCGCCATAGATCAGGATTTTGCCGGTCATTGTTCTTCCCCTGTTTTGTGACGCGGGTAAATCCGGGCCAGCCGGGCAACGCATTCCAAACAGCGCGGACCTGCAAGGTTGATACGATGGCCTGGGTCGATTGGTTCAGGCGCGACCCATGGATTGCCGATCAGCGACAGGGATCGGGCCTATGCCGTCAGCGCCGCAGGTCCAGCCCGGCCCGCCATTCCTTCAGGAAGCGCGCCTGAACCTGGGAATCCAGCCCCACCATCAGGCGCGGGGCCACCGGAATCGGGCGCAGCGGCCCATCGGCCTGTTCTTCCACCCAGCTGCGCGTCCAGGGGCCGTTCAACTCGGGCGAAATCGGGATCATGGTGCCGGAAGCCGCCATCGCCGCCTGCCCCTCGCGCGATAGCATGAAGTCCAGGAAGGCGCGGCCGGCCTGCGTGTTCTTGGCATTGCGCGGCAGGATGGCAGCCCGGCTGAGCACCAGCGTGTAGTCGCGCGGCAGCACGATTTCCAGATCAGGGCTGGAGGCGGCGCGCAGCAGCGCATAGGAACCCAGCAGATTGTAGCCGACCAGAAGCTCCCCCTCCTCCAGCGCGCTCAGGATATCGGCCGTGCAGCAATAGCGCCGAACCTCGGCGCGGCCGAAGCTTTCGATCAGGCGCCCGAAGCTGCGGGCCTGGCGCGCATCCTCCTGCGCCAGCAGATAGCCGACCCCGGACCGGGCGATGTCATAGGTGCCGATCCGGCCACGGAACCGTTCCGGCTCGCGCCGCAACAGATCAATCAGCTCGAAGCGCGACCGCGGCAGTTCCGTCGGCGCCAGAAAGCGGCGGTTATAGACGATCACCACCGGTTCAAAGCTGAAGCCGAACACCTCGTTGCGCCAGACCGCCCAGTCCGGCCGGATATCGGCATCGACCGGCCGATGCTGCAGGGTGCAGCCGTCATTCGCCAGTTGCACCTGCAGATCGACGGAGGAGCTGAGCACGACATCGGGTTGTGTCCCGCCTTCGGCACAGATGCGTGCGATCTCGTCATACAGCGGGCGGGTATTGGAATCGGCATAGCGCACGGAGAGGTCCGGAACCCGACGCTGGAAGGCCTCGATCACCTTGCGCATTGATCCCAGATCGGTCGCGGCATGGATTTCCAGATGGCCCGTCGTGCCCATCGGCCCGTTCAGGGCCGGGAAGTCCCAGATCTGGGTGACGGTGGGGAAGGGCTTTTCGTCCGGATCATCCGGCGGGAAGGCGCTGACCTGCGTCGCGGCCAGGGCCAGGAGCAGCGCGGGGATCAGCAGCAGGCCTTTCATGCCGCATCCTCCCGCCACATCTCCTCCGCCAAAGGCAGCAGCATGGACATGCGGAAGCCGGTCTCCTGCCGTTCCGCCTCCAGCCGACCGCCATGGCGGCGCACGACCGCGCCGGCAATGGCCAGCCCCAGCCCGCCCGGCCGGGCGATGCCGGACGCACCGAAGCGACGAAGCGCTTCTTCCAGCGCGTCTGCATCCATGCCGTCGCCCTGATCCTGCACGCATAGGATGGCGGCATCCCGGCCCGGCCCCAGCCCGCCCGGTCGAATGGCGATTTCCAGCAGGAAGGGCGGTCTGCCATGCTGGCGCGCATTGTCGATCAGGTTGCGCAGCGCTTCCGTCAGGGTGACCTGATCGCCGCGGATGGGAACGCTGGGGGCCAGAACGCGTACCGTGAAGCCCGCATCCCCGGCCATGCCGAAAGCCTCGATCTCCATCGCGTCATAGGCGAGTTCGACGGCGTCCAGCCCGTCATGCGCCAGATCGCGGTCGCGATGGGCCACCATGGCCTGGGCCAGAAGCTGGTTCACCAGCCGCGACAACTGCACGGTCTGGCGATGGATGCGGTTCAGCGCCGCGCGCATGCGCTCGGGATCGGCGGTCTCTTTCGCTTCCTCCGCCTGGGCGCGGATAGCGGCAAGCGGGGTGCGCAGCTGATGGCTGACATCGCCGATGAAATTGCGCATCGCATCCATATGCCCGGCCAGGCGGATCATCAGATCGTCGATCACATCCACCAAGCCGCCGGTTTCGTGCGGGGTTTCCAGTTGCAGCGGCGCCAGATTGGCCGGGTCGCGCTGGGCCAGGGCGGCTTCGATGCGGACCAGGGGGCGCAGGGCGATCCGCACCGCCAGGATGACGGCCAGCACGGCCAGCACGCTCAGGCCCAGAATGGCGGCGATCGCGGTCAACAGCATGTCCTGGGCCAGGGCATGGCGGGCTTCTTCCGTCTGGGCTACCAGAACCTGGACGGCGCCGCGCAATTCAGCCTCCGTAATCAGCCTGGCTACCTGAACGATCCGCACGGGAACGCCCCGGAATTCGGCATCGGCGAAAACGGGCAGGTCGCTGTCGCGCGCGGGGCTGGTCCGCGCCATGGCCAGATCGCGATAGCCCGTCAGCGTCTCCCCCTTCGGATCGATCACCCGGTAGAAAATCCGGTCGTCGGGTGCCAGGGACAGAAGCTCGAAGGCGGTCGCCGGCACATCCACCTCCAGCGCCCCATCCACCAGGGTCACCGACTGGGCGATCTGCAGCGCGGCCCCCAGCAGCAGCTGATCATAGGCCTGATCGGCAGCATGATCGCCATAGGTCTTGGCACCCAGCACCAGGGCCAGTGACCCGGCCAGGAAGACGGTGACGACGGCCAGGGTCAGGCCGCGCGCCAGCGACGGGCGTTTTCGGCCGTTCTGGGCTCTAGCCATGGACATCGCCACGATAGCCCAGCCCGCGCAGGGTGGTGATGCCGAAGCCGGTTCCGACCAGCTTGCGGCGCAGGCGCCCGACATACAGTTCCACGGCGTTTTCGCCCGGTTCAGCCTGCATCTCGAACAGGCGATCCAAAAGTTCCGCCTTGGAAAACAGCCGTCCGGGGGCGGCTGCCAGAATCTCGAACAGCAGGAATTCCCGACGCGTCAGATCCAGCGGGCGGCCTTCAAACAGCACGCGGCGTTCGGCACGGTTCCAGCGCAGGCCACCCAGCACCATCTCGTTATCCGTCTTGCCCTGATGGCGTCGCACCACGGCATTGGCGCGGGCGGATAATTCGCGCAGATCGAAGGGCTTGACCAGATAGTCATCGGCACCGAGGTCGAGCGCGTTCACCCGATCCTCCACCTGGCTGCGCGCGGTCAGCATCAAGATGGGTTCACCGCGCCCGGATTTCCGACATTCCGCCAAGAGATCGAAGCCTGACCCGTCCGGCAGATTGGCATCCAGGATCACCAGGTCGTAGCGGAAATTATGGATGGCTTCCCAGCCATCGGCCCGCCCGATCACCCGGTCGACCACATGGCCGTCGCGCTGGAAGCGGTTCACCACCGCCTCGGCCACATCGTCGGTATCTTCCACCAATAGAAGGCGCATCTGGTTTCGGCCTGACAGGTTCATGACAGTCAAACGGGCAATGATACTGGGGCATGCGTAAATGGGCATGCAAGCAAAACCAAGAAGGTTCCGGCGATATCTGCCGAACCTAAGAACGAGTGGAGGAAATTCTGATGCGCATGATGACAATCGGCGCCGCGCTGGCGCTTGGACTTTTGTCGGGAACCGCTTTTGCTGCACCGCAAAAGACGGAATGCCTGGTTGGCGCCAAGCCCGGCGGTGGCTTCGACCTGACCTGCCGTCTGGCGGCCAATTCCATGCAGGCCACGGGCCTGCTGTCCACCCCGATGGCGGTGACCTATATGGAAGGCGGTGTTGGCGCCGTCGGCTACAACCATGTCGTCGGCAGCCGTCCGGATGATCCGGGGCTGATCGTGGCCGCCTCCTCCGGCTCGGCGCTTCTGCTGGCGCAGGGCAAGTTCGGCTCCTATGACGAAACCGCCGTCCGCTGGGTCGGGGCCATCGGTGCCGATTATGGCGTGATCGCGGTGGCCGCCGATTCCCCAATCAAGGATCTGAAGGGTCTTGTCGAGGCCTATGCCAAGAACCCCGGCGACTTTCCGGTTGCGGGCGGTGGCGCCATCGGCAGTCAGGATTGGATGAAGGCGGCCCTGGTCGCCCAGGCGGCCAAGGTCGATCCGAAGACGATGCGCTATGTCGCGCTGGAAGGCGGCGGTGCGGTGATGACCGCGCTGGCCGGCGGTCATGTCGCCATTGCGTCGGGCGACGCGGCGGAGTTTTCCAAGCAGCATGCGGCGGGCAAGCTGCGTATCCTGGCCGTGATGGCGCCGGAACGTCTGCCCGGTGACATGGCCGTGATTCCGACCGCCAAGGAGCAGGGCTTCGATCTGGACTGGACCATCTGGCGTGGCTTCTATGTGGGCCCGAAAGTGTCGGATGCCGACTATAACTGGTGGGTGGAACAGCTCTCCAAGCTGGTGGCGACGCCGGAATTCGCGAAAGAGCGCAGCGCCCAGGGCCTGTATCCGATCAACTCGATCGGGGCGGATTATGACAAGCGCGTGAAGGCCGATGTGGCGCGCTTCCGTGCCCTGGCCAAAGCGGCCGGCCTGTAATTCCAGACAGCGATCCTGAAAGCAGCAGGCCCGGGCCGGGCAGGGGTTTCCCGTCCGGTCCGGGTCGTCTTTCCGGACAGGCAACACGATGGAAAGGGGTGCAGCATGACATCCGATGTCCATACCGCAACCGGGCAATTGGGCGAACGCGTCGCGGCGGGTCTGATTGCAGCCTTCGGCGCCGGGGTGATCATCGCCACCACGCAGATTGAATTTGCTTTCTCCTCCGACCCGCTGGGGCCGCGCTTCTTCCCCTATGTGCTGGGCGGGCTGCTGGTGGTGCTGGGCCTGCTCTATCTGCGCAGCCCGGGCGGCGGTTCCGCGATGCCGCAGCGTCAGATCCTGCTGCGGCAGGGTTTCCTGCTGCTGGTGACCGTGCTGGCGATCCTGTCCTATCCGCTGGTCGGGTTCCTGCCTGCCTCGGTCATTCTGGTTGCGATCGTCTCGCGCCTGTTCGGCGCCAGCCTGCTGCAGGCGGTGCTGACCGGGGCGATCCAATCCGTGCTGTTCTGGGCTCTGTTCGGTCCGCTTCTGGGCACGCATCTGCCGACCGGCAGCCTGTGGGGGGTCTGAGCCATGTCCTTCGATTATCTGTTCACCGGCTTCGGTGTGGCGCTGGCCTGGCAGAATCTGCTGATCGGCATCGCGGGCTGTTTCCTGGGCACGCTGATCGGCGCCTTGCCGGCGGTCGGGCCGATCAACGGCATCGCGATCCTGCTGCCGATTGCCTACACCGCCGGATTGCCTCCGGAATCCACCTTGATCCTGTTGTCCTGCGTCTATTTCGGGGCGGAATATGGCGGGCGCATCTCCTCCATCCTGCTCAACGTGCCGGGCGATGCCTCGGCGGTGATGACGGCGATCGACGGCTATCCGGCGGCGCGTGCCGGGCGGGGTGGGCAGGCGCTGGTGATATCGGCCATCGCCTCCTTCTGTGGCGGGGTCACCTCCAGCCTGCTTTTTGTCTTCTTCGCGCCGCTCCTGGGCCTGCTGGCGATCCGGTTCGGGCCGGCGGAATATTTCGTGCTGATGATGTTCGCCTTTGCCACGCTGGCCTCCATGGTGGGGGAAAAGCCGGTGAAGACGCTGATCGGCTGCGTGCTGGGCCTGCTCTTGACCACGATTGGCCTGGACCCGACCTCGGGCGCCTATCGGTTCACCTTCCATCAGCCGGAACTGCATGACGGCATCGAATTCATCGTGCTGGTGATCGGCCTGTTCTCGATCTCCGAAATCCTGCTGCTGCTGGAACACCAGATCAGCGGCAGCTTCAAACCGGTGGAGCTGAAGCGCGGCTTCCCGAGCTGGGCTGATATCCGCAGCTGCATCCCCTCCATCATCCGCTCCATCGGCTCGGGATTCGTGATCGGCGTGCTGCCGGGCACCGGCGCGTCGGTTGCCAGCGCGGTCGCCTATACGACGGAGAAGCGCCTGCTGGACAAGGGCACCTTCGGCAAGGGCGATCTGCGCGGCGTGGCGGCACCGGAAGCGGCCAACAACTCGGCCGCGACCGGGGCTTTCGTGCCGATGCTGACCCTGGGCGTGCCGGGATCGGGCACGACGGCGGTGATGCTGGGTGCGCTGATGCTGTATTCCATCACGCCCGGGCCACAGCTTTTCGTCGAACGGCCGGAGATCGTGGGCGGTCTGATCGCCTCCTTCTTCGTGGCGAATGCCCTGCTGCTGATCATGAATATTCCGTTGATCCAGGTCTTCGTGCGGTTGCTGACCCTGCCCAACTGGGTGCTGGTACCGGCCATTCTGATCCTGTCGATCCTGGGTGTGTATTCGGCCTATTCCAGCATCACCTCCGTACTATTGATGATTGGGATCGGTGTCGGCGGCTGGATGCTGCGCAAGCTGGGCTTCGACATGGCGCCCGTCATTCTGGGCTTCGTGCTGGGCCATCTGATGGAAACCAATCTGCGCAATGCGCTCGCCATCTCCGGCGGCGAACCGCAGATCCTGTTCAAAAGCACGGTTTCCATCACGCTGTGGGTCATGGCGGCCGCCATCCTGGTGCTGCCCTGGTGGGTCAAGCGCCGGGCGGACAGACGGAACGGATAAGCGAACCGAACCTGGGAAGGGCGCCGCAAGGCGCCCTTTCTGCCGGGAATGCGGGTCCTAGAGCGGGTTTCGACCAGTCTGAACCGGTTCCGTTTCTCGATTGGCGAGATGGGCCGGAGCGTGAACCGGGCGCGGAGCGATGTGGGCCATCGCGCAAGACCGGTTTACCGCCGGACATCCGCCAATCGGAAACCTGGAAGGACGGGTGGATTTGACCGGTTCTCGAGCTGTTCGTCCTCGAATATGCATAGGCATGTCCTTCGTCCTCACAACTCGAAACCCAACCAAATCCGCTCCGTCGGAACGATTCATACTGGTCGAAACCCGCTCTAACCCGCCTCCGCCCGCATTCCTGCCGAGACGAATGCGGAGATCATGGCCATGACTTCATCCGCATCGTCCGGGTTGCAGAGGCCCGGCGCCAATTGGTCGAGCCGGTGGGTGTCGGAAAAGACATAGAGATAGGCCCCGATCAGCAGGGTCAGGCGCCAGAAGGCTTCCTTCTCGCTCAAGCCGGGCTGTGCTTCTCGAAAGGCGGCGGCGAATTCCCGTGTGGAGTGGTCGTAGGCTTCGTTGCGCAGCTTGTAGGAGATTTCCGGCGGTTCGGTATGCACCCTGGCTTGCAGGCGCAGGAAGGCCCGGCCTTCCACGCTTTCGCGCATGGCAAGGCTTGGTGCCAGGAAGGCCCGGACCACATCTTCCACCTGCAAGGGGCTGGCGGATGCCCGCAGCGCCGCCAGCCTTTCCAGCCGTTCATCGGAAATCTTGCGGCTGCGGCGCAGGAAGACTTCTTCGAAAAGCCCGTATTTCGAACCGAAATAATAGTTGATCAAGGCCTGGGTGGCATGGACCCGGTCGGCCACCAGCCGCAAGGTGGTTCCCGCATAGCCCAGATCGGCGAAGACCTGCTCGGCCGCATCCAGAATCTCCTCGCGGACATTGCTGGACCCTTCCGGGCGCCCGGGGCCGACCCGTTTGACACGGGCCAATCCCTTGGCTTCGGCTGTTTCCCCCGCATCGGCGCCGGCTTTTTTTCGTAAGGGTGACGTGCGCACGTTTTACTCGAATTTTCCGATTGATACCGGACCCAAGCATAGCGCAGCCGTCCCGTGGGCAGGAAACCTTTTCCCACCTCGACGGGAATGGGGATGAAGTCTGTGACCAGCGGCCCGGTGCACCCCGGATCGCCGGGGCGGCTGTGCGGGGCCGGTCATTGCACGGCCGCTTCGTCCACCAGCCTGCCATCCTGGACCGTCACCTCGCCATCCAGGCTGACGGTGCAGCCATGCATGGGCACGTCGATATGGCAGGCCGTTACGCGATTGCCGCCGATCTCGTTGTTCGGCCCCAGGGAGAACAGGAAGTTGCCGGCATAGGCGCGGGCATCCATGGCGATGGTCTGTTCCCGGTCATAGAGGCCGAGTGTCGACCATCTGGCCCGCTTCTGGGTGCCCCAGCCGATATGCGACACGGCATAGGCCTCCGGATCATGGAAGCTTTCCATGTAGTCGCGCAGCAGGGCCGCATCCACGCCGCCTTCGATGGCGGTGACATAGCCGTCGCTGACCGTCAGTTCGATCGGATCGGTCACATAATTCTTCTGCGGCAACAGGATGTCGCCTTTGTCGAACACAACCCTGCCGCTGGTGCCAAGCTCGTTCGGCCAGGTCAGGGCGAAGCCGGACGGCCAGTGATCCCAGCGTCCGGGCGTGTCGACGAAACCATATTCCTGCATCGCGGGATATTGACCCAGCGGGCAGACAAGGTCGGTTCCGGCGGGCGATGTGACACGCATTTCGCGTGCCCGAGACAGGCGTGCGGCCACCTTTTCCGTCGTTGTCTTGTCTTCCAGCCTGGGCAGCATGCGCACCAGCACTTCCGGCGGTTCGACCGCCAGCAGGATGCGCGCCCCCGATTCCAGCACCTCTGCCTGTTCGGGAGAAAACAGGAGTGTCATCAGGTCCAGTACCAGATCGCTGGCCTTCAGGGCGGCCAAAGCGGGCTTGTTTCCGGTCAGCGGCGTGGTGCCAAGATAGGCCAGGCTGTCGCGGCTGAGCGAAAGCGCGCCGTTGACCGGCGTCAGATCCAGCTGGTTCACCCTGGCCCCCATCAGCCCGGCCGCGATCTTCGCGGTAGCCAGGGTCTGGCGATTGGTCGTCTGGCTGGTCAGGATGGTCACCGCCTCCTGTGGTTTCAGATTGGACAGGGTCAGGACATGGGTCCAGGCGCGGACCATATCGGTATCGCTGATCGGCATGACGCTACATCCTTTCTGGTTCAGACCGGTTTGCCCAGGAAATCGCCGAAGGCGTGGTAGAAGCCCTCCTCATCATCCCAGGGGATCATATGGCCGGCGGTTTCCACGACGCGGATATCGATCATCGGGTTGATGGTGCGAATTTCCGCGCGGTCGGCGGGGGGAATCACCTCTGCCCTGCCAGCCACCATCAGCATGGCCGGGCAGGGAATGAGCGGGAAATCACTATGGATGTCCTCGGTCTGAAAGCTGTCATAGGCCTCCACGATGGCCCGCTCGTCGCAGGTATGCAGCCATTCGGCACGAAGCTGCAGCTGCTCATCGGTCCAGCTCGGACAGAAGGGCCGCATGCCTTCCCTGTCCATCCCCTTCACCGCCAGCCGGATCGAATCCACATACCAGGACAGGCCGGACGGGTAGGGACGGCGGCCGGGGCCGGACACGGGCGGATCGACCATCACCATCCGGCTGGGCCGGGCACCATGCCGGCTGACGGCGCGCAGGATGTTGCGGGCGCCCATGGAATGGCCGATCAGCATGTAATCCGTCAGGCCGATGGCCTGGGCGAAAGCGGGAATATCGGCCGCCATCGCATCCAGACCGTAATCGAGCGTGGGGGAGCCTTCCGACAGGCCGCGGCCGCGCACATCCAGGACATGGATGTCGAAGTTGCGGCCAAACCGTTCCGCCACGAAGCCCCAGGTGGGGGCGGGGCTGGTGATGCCCGGCACCAGGATGATGGCCGGCCCCCGGCCGCCATAGCGCAGATAGTGTTGGCGAATGCCGTTGGCGTGGACATTGCCGCCATACAGGAAAGTGCTGCTCATCATCTCGCTCCTTCTCGTAGCGCGCCCGGCATTTTGCGCGCGCCTGGCATGACGGGGTTTTCGGCGTTCGACACGATGCGATACGGTTGCATGCCGATCTGTCAGGCTACGGATGCCTTGCCGGGAAAGTGCTCGACGCAGGCGACGGAATCATAGGAATAGACCCATTCTGCCTTGATCCCGACGGCGTTGGGATCGTCCTTCTGGCGCTGTTTCATCTCCTCATCGCGCTTGCGCTGTTCTTCGGGCGTGGCCAGGTGATAGGTCTTGCCGCGTTCGCGTGCTTCCAACTGCACGCGCGCGGTGCGCGGCAGGCGTTCCGCCTCATAGGCGACCAGCGCGTGGTCGATATCGTCCCGGAAAGCCTCCAGCGCGGCGGCCAGGACATAGCCATCCTCGATCGCCATCGCCGCACCCTGCGACAGGAAAGGCAGCATCGGATGGGCGGCATCGCCCAGCAGCGTCGCCCGGCCTTTCGACCAGCTTTGCATCGGATCGCGGTCGAACAGCCCCCATTTGAACGTCTGGGTCGGATCGGTCATGGCGAGCAGCCGGATCAGGTTTTCATGCCAACCCTGATAGGCGTTCAGAAGCTCGCCGGTGGAGCTGGGCTCGGTCCAGGATTCCTTGACCCAGTCCTCGCTCTCCGCCACAGCGACGATGTTCACCGCCGCCCCGCCCTTGACGTAGTAGGTCACGACATGCGCTTTCGGTCCCATCCAGAAGGCCGCGACGGGTTCGACGAAGGGCAGCGGGTGCCGGTCGACCGGAACCAGGGCGCGCCAGCACATATGGCCGGTGAACGTCGCCCGGGTGCGGCCCCACAGGGCATCGCGCACCACGGAATGGATGCCATCCGCCCCGACGATCAGGTCGGCCTCATAGCTGGACCCGTCGGCAAAATGGGCAATTGCCGTATGGCCCTTGCTGTCCACCCCGGTGCAGCGTGCGTTGAAGGTCACGCAGCTATCCGGCAGGCCTTCCACCAGAATATCCAGCAGATCGGCCCGGTGGACATGGTAGAATTCGGCGCCGAAATTGGTGACCGCCGTTTCCCGCAACGGTGTGCGAAAGGTCTTTTCCGCCGTCTGCCAATTGTAGCCGGTCATGGATTCCGGCAGGAAACCGACGCGCTTCAGGCCTTCGCCGACCCCCAGGGCCTTCAGGGTTCTGGTTGCATTGGGCGTCATCTGCACGCCCGCGCCGACCTCGCCGAAATGGCCCGATTTTTCGAAAATATGGACCTCGAAACCGCGTTGGCGCAGCGCGCGCGCCGTGGCCGCGCCACCGATACCGCCGCCGATGATGCCCACCCGCAAGGGGCGTTGGGCTTGTGTGCTGTCTGGCATGGTCGTTCTCCTGTCTTTCTTCCTTGAAACCCGCTCAACCGCCCAGATAGGCCTTGAGCAGTGCCGGGTCGTTCCGCAATTCCGCCGCTGCCTTTGCCGCCACGATGCGCCCCGTCTCCACCACATAGGCGCGCGAGGCGACGGACAGCGCGTTATGGATGTTCTGCTCGACCAGCAGGACGGTGACGCCATGGGTGTTGATCTCGCGGATCACCTGCAGCACCTCGCCTGCCAGTTTGGGGCTCAAGCCCAGGCTTGGCTCGTCCAGCATCAGAAGCCTGGGCTCCGACATCAGGGCGCGCGCAATCGCCAGCATCTGCTGTTCGCCGCCGCTCAGCGTGCCCGCCAACTGGTCGGCGCGCTCGCGTAGCCGCGGGAAGCGGTGGAAGGCCATGCCCATGCGCCGTTCCACCTCCTGGTTCGAGCGGCAGAGATAGGCGCCGAGCGCGATATTCTCGCGCACCGTCATGGCCGGCCAGACATGGCGCTCCTCCGGGCAATGGGCGATGCCGGCCGCCACGATCCGGTCGGGCGGCAGGTTGGTGATCGCCTTGCCGTTCCAGGTGACGCTGCCGGTCTTCGCCTTCAGCAGACCGGAGATGGCGCGCAGCATCGTGCTTTTGCCGGCGCCATTGGCGCCGATCAGGGCGACCGTCTCGCCCGGGCGCACCTCGATCGATACCCCATGCAGGGCGGTGGCGCTGCCATAGGCGACCTGCAGGTTCTCGACCAGCAGGGCTCCGGCAGTGTCCGTCGCGGCCGGTCCCGACATTTCCAGCGTTGCGCTCATCACTCCGCTGCCTTTCCAAGATAGGCTTCCACGACATCGCGATTGGCCAGAATTTCGGAAGGCAGCCCTTCCGCCAGCTTCTCCCCGAAATTCATCACGATCACCCGATGGGACACACCCATCACCAGGCTCATATTGTGCTCGACCAGCAGCAGGGATTGTACATGCGGGCCGACCAGGGTTTTCAAGACCTCCCCGAACTCGGTCGCTTCATGGCTGTTCAGGCCGGCGGCCGGTTCATCCAGCATCAGCAGCCTGGGCCTGGCGGCCAGGGCCACCGCTACTTCCAGCAGGCGCAATTCGCCGCAGGACAGTAGTGCGGCGGGGGCGTCCATGCGCTTGGCAAGGCCGATCGCCGCGATGATCTCCGCCGCGCTGTCGCGTACCGCCCGCTCCGTCCTGGCGACATGGCCGCGCGGTAGGAAGGTATCCAGCAGCGACTGGCGCGCGGCGAGGAAATGGCCGGTCAGCACATTCTCGAACACGTTCAGATTCTTCATCACATTGGTCTTCTGGAAGCTGCGCACCACGCCCATGCGGGCTATGGCGTAGGGCTTCAGACCGGTGATGTCGCGCCCCTGGAAGAAGACCCTGCCTTCGGTCGGGCGATAGAAGCCGGTCAGCATGTTGAAGCAGGTCGTCTTGCCCGCCCCGTTGGGGCCGATCAGGCCGACGATCTCGCCCCCGCCGATGTCGAAGCTGAGGTCGCGCACGGCGGTGATGCCGCCGAACACCATGTTCAGCCCTTCCGCCCGCAGCAGGGGGGCTGTGCCGGTCGGGTTGTTCATGCCGCTCCTCCCGCAGGCTTGGTGGATGTCGTACCGGAATAGGTCTCCCGCCGGCGCGCAAGCGATCCCAACAGACCACGGGGCAGGAACAGGACCACCGCCATCACGATCAGGCCGAAGATGGTCAGGCGCAGCAACTGCACCTCGCGCAGATATTCCTCCAGCAGGGTGACGATCAGCGCGCCCGCGAGCGGACCCAGCAGCGTGCCCTTGCCGCCCATCAGCACCATGATGATCATCGAGGCCATGAAGGCGAACTGGAAGACGTCCGGGCCGACGAAGGAGATGTAATGGGCATAGAACCCGCCGGCGAGCCCGGCCAGGCCTGCGCTCAGGATGAAGGCCAGCATCGCCGCGCCGAAGGGGCTGACGCCGATGGACTGGGCGACATAGCGGCTTTCACGCACCGCCACGGCGGCGCGTCCGGCATTGGAATGCACGAAGCGATAGGCGAGATAGAGCGCGAAGGCGGCGACCAGAAGACCGATGGCGTAATAGACCTGCTTGGTGGCCAAGGGCGTGGCATTCGACAGAATCGCCGGCTGGCTGACGCCTGCCAGACCCATCGGGCCGTTGGTAAAGCCGATCCAGTTATTGGCGATCAGGCGCAGCACCTCGGCGAAGGCCAGCGTCACGATCACGAAATACGGGCCTTCCAGCTTCAGCGTGACCAGCCCGATCAGATAGCCGAAGACGGCGGCGATCAGTCCCGCCAGGGGTATGGTCAGATAGATCGGCAGGCCAAGATGCAGGGAAAGAAGGGCCGCGGCATAGGCGCCGATGCCAAGGAAGGCGGTGTGCCCCAGCGAGAATTCGCCGACATAGCCGACGATCAGGTTCAGGCTGGTCGCCAGCACCGCATAGAAAAGCACCATGATGGCCAGATGCAGGATATACTGGTCCGATACCAGCAGCGGAAACAGACAGGCCACGGCCAGGATGGCGGACAGGCTGTTGCGTTCGAAGCGCATGGCTCAGGCCCTCTCTGTCCGGGAGGAGAACAGGCCCTGCGGCCGTGCAAGCAGGACGATGATCACGAGCACGAAGCCGATGATGTCGACCATGCCGGTAGCGACATAGCCGCCCCACAGCGCTTCGGCCACACCCAGCATCAGCCCGCCCAGGATGGCGCCACCGAAGCTGCCCATGCCCCCCAGGATGACCACGACGAAGGCTTTCAGGCTGATCAGCCCGCCGATGGAGGCCTGGGCGGAGTAGATCGAGCCAAGCAGCATACCGGCCGATGCAGCAAGCACCGTGCCCAGCGCGAAGGTCGCGGCATAGACCCGTTCGATCCGGATGCCGCTGAGGCGGGCGGCCATCGGGTCCTGGAAGGTTGCCCGCATCGCCCGGCCCAGCCTGGTGCGACGGATCAGAAGATGGGCGGCCAGGATCAGCAGGATGCACAGCGCCACCGCCAGCAGGCGCATCTTGGTCAGGATGATCGGACCCAGGAAGATCGGTCCATCCGCCAGCGCCCCCTGGACCTTCAGGGGTGTCGGGCCGATCACGAACAGGGTCGCATTGGCAAGAAAGATGGACAGACCGATGGTGAGCAGAACGCCGGGTTCTTCGCCCTGGTCGCGTACGCGTTCGATCAGCAGGCGGTCAACCAGCCAGCCGAATCCACCCATGATCACGGCAACCAGGGCCAACCCCAGGAAGAAATTCAGGCCCAGATAGGTGGTCATGAACCAGCCCAGCACGCCGCCCAGCATGTACAGCTCGCCATGGGCGAAGTTGACCACGCGCATCAGGCCGAAGATCAGCGTCAGCCCCAGTGCCGAGAGCGCGTAGAACGCTCCCGTCACCAGACCGTTCGCCACGAATTGCAGGAACAGTTCCATCGGTCGTCTCCACTACGCTCAATACCAAAGCTCGACGGGCGTGACGGGGGGGGGAGTTTTGGTCAAGCCCGCGCGGCGATTGAGTAAGACCCACACGCGCTCGGTCCAGGACCGGGCGTGTGGGCATAGGGGGTGATCAATGGGCTTCCACGGGAGAGGCGGCCACCACGGTCGGCACAGCGTTCCTGATCTGCACCAGCACCGCATTGAAGCCATAGGCCTGGCCCTTATCGGTGAACTGGTAGACGCCGTTCGGCGCTTCGTATTTTGTCCGCTTCAGGGCTTCGCGGATCGCCTCGGCATCGGTTGAACCGGCCCGCGCAATGGCTTCCGCCATGATGTTGGTGGCGTTATAGCCGGCCGCGCCATATTTGCCCGGCTTGGCACCATAGGCAGCTGCGTATTTCTCCACGAAATTCCTGCTGCGCGGGGTGTCCTCGGTCGCGACATAGGGGACGGCGGCATAGATGCCCTCGGCGGCTGGGCCCGTCAGATTGATGAAATCCGCCGTCGCCCAGGAACCCACGCCGAACACGCTGGTGGCCACGCCCATCTCGCGGATCTGCTTCATGAAGATGGAGCCGTCCTGTGTTTCGGCGGCGACAAAGATGCCGTCGGCCTTGGCGGCGCGCAGCTTGGCGGCGATGGTGAAGAAATCGGTCGTGCCATGGTCGAAATATTCCTTCAGCACGGTCTTCACGCCCAGCGCCGACAGGTTCTGCTCGAATTCCTCGACACCACCGCGACCCCAGTCGTCATTCACGCCGACATAGGCCACCGTCTTCAGTTTCAGATCATTCGCCAGGATGCGGGCGAAGGTTTCCGCCATCAGCTTGTCGGTTTCCGCCGCGCGGAAGAAATAGGCATTGCCCTGCTCGGTCAGGTCGGCCTTGGACGACACGCCGGTAACCAGCGGAATCTTGTACTTGGCGGCGACCGGCATGATCGCGGCCGTGGCGGAGCTGCAGAAGGCGCCGATGACGGAGACGACCTTGTCCTTCTGGACCAGCTTTTCCATGGCGTTCACCGTGTTGGCGGGCTTGCACTGGCCATCCTCGATCACCAGTTCGACCTTCTTGCCCAGCAGGCCGCCCCTGGCGTTGATTTCCTCCAGCGCCAGCTTGGCGCCTTCCACGGCGGAGTTGCCGTTATAGGCGACCGAGCCCGTCAGCGGCTGGATCAGGCCGATCCTGACGGTTTCCTGGGCCAAGGCCGCAGTTGAAAGGCCGAGCGAGCCGGCCAGAAGGGCGGATACGAAAACTGACGTCTGCATGAAGACCTCCTCCTTTGCGCCGGCGCCCACTTTTCGTGGTGCAAACCGGCCGTTCCCAAACGTTCCCCGTTGATCGGGCGCGGATGTCATCCGCGCCGACCTGCGGCTTTCCCTGCTCTGCATAGCCTCCGAAGTGTTCCCTGTTCGGGTTCTTATATTTTTAATTGGCGAGTTATTTAATTAAGACGCTAACCAAATCGGAAATTCATGGCAAGGCCCTTTGTGCGGGCAATAGGACAAAATCTTCCGGACAGAAAACCGGCCACGCCGACAGGGTCGGGGTGGCCGGTCAGTCGAATGCAGAGGGAAGGGGAAGCCCGCGCTCAGGCGGTCGGCGCATTATACCATCACCCCCGGTCCTTGACCGACCATGTGTGGGTCTTGCTCAATCGCGGCAGGGGCTTAACCGGACTGCGAGGAATCCCGCTGATCGCATCCGGTATTACCCTGCAGGGGCGCTACCCGGCCAGTCGGTCCTGGGCACGCCCACGCCGATGATGGCGCGCAGCATGGTGACGATGGCGACATGCACGCCTTCGCCCAACCCGTCGGAGGTGGGCAGGGTGGTGCCGGTCACCCCGTCGATCAGCCCTTCCAGGGATGCGGCGAGCAGCATGCGCCGCTCCGTCGCTTCGTCATGGATCAGATCCGGCCTGTCCAGCAGCGCGGCCAGCGCGGCGGCGATGCCATACCCGCCCCAGTTCGACACGGTGACGGGTACGACATAATCCGTCTCCTGCGCGGGGACGATGCCGCCATTATACTGCGGGTCGCCATACTTCATCAGGCTGCGCAGAATGCCGCCGGCATTGCCCATGCCCATCTCGTTGCCGCCATCGCCGATGCCGATGGTGGGAATGCCCTTGTCCCGGCACAGCTTCACGAAGGGATCGATCTTGCCCACGGTGGGGGTGCATTTGCGGCCCCGGCTGAACAGGACCTCGCCGGCCGGATTGGCCGCGCCCTTCTCGATCGCGATGAAGGCGCCGACATCTTCCGTCTGCAACAGGCGGATGGCCTGCTTCTCCGCCTCCTCCCAATCGGTGGGGGAGGCGAGGATGGCGACCCCGTCCTGGGTGATGGACGGATCGGCGCAGCGCTTGGCGCGTTCCAGCTCCAGCACCCGCAGGCCGCAGGCGTGCAGGATGCGCGCCATGGCGGGGATGATCTGTTCTTCGATCAGGATGACCGGGACCGCGCCCAATCCCAGATGGACGGCGCGCGCCAGCACCGCCGCGCCAACCGGCCCATCCGATTCCGCGATGATGGTGTCGACCCGGGGCCGGTTCACGAAGCCCGTGGCGATGAATACGATCTGCCCGCGCTTCACGCCTGCCAGGGCCTTGGCCGCGAGATAGCTGAGCGGCGCGCCGTAATGTTTGCGGAAGGCCGGATAGGCGATGTCGATCACCTCCCGGTCCGGAAAGTCGATGGACAGGAGCTGGTCGATCCGCTCCGCGATATCCTGTGCCGAATGGCTCACTTCTCTTCTCCAATCCCTGTGTCGTCGGGTCAGCCGGCGGCCGTTCAGCCCGGATATTTCTTCCAGGCCACGGTGTTCACCTCTTCCCCGACGAAGCTGCGCAGCAGCCGGACGATGGAGAGATGGACCGGCAGCGGCAACCCGTCGGCGGATGGGCCGACATAGCCCGTGACGCCATCGATGAAGCCGGCGGCCGCGCTGGCACGCAGGATCGCCTCCTCCATCTCCACCGTATGCAGGATGTCCGGATTGCGCAGCATCACCGCCAGGGCGGCCGACAGGCCATAGGCGCCCCAGTTCGATACGGTTGCGGCAATCAGCGCATCGGTCTTGCCATGGGGCATCACCCCATCATCGCTGGTACCGTCGGGGCCGAGTGCGTTGCGCAGCCTGTCGGCCACCAGATCGCGGATGCGGCCCATGCCGATCTCGTTGCCGCCATCCCCGATGCCGACGGTGGGAATGCCCTTGGCCTGGCAGGCCTCGCGCAACGCGTCGGCCTTGGCCAGTGCCGCAGTGGTATCGGCGCCCCGGCTGGTGCGGATTCGGCCGCAGCGGTTTTCCCCGCCCTTTTCGACGGCCACGAAGGCGCGGATATCGAAACGGACCAGGAAATCGGCGGCCATGGCCTCGGCCTGTGCCCGGTCGCTGGGCAGGGCGATCACGGCGGCGGCATGCAGCGCGCCCGATCCGCCCTTGGCTGCCAGGGTCTCCTCCGGCTCCACACAGCGCAGGCCGGCGGCGTGTACCACGGCCTTGGTAGCCTCCAGAATCTGCTGTTCCACGAACAGGAAGGGGATGGCGCCGAAGGCGACATGCAGGGCTCTGGCAAGGGCGGCGGCACCGGGGGGGCCATCCGTTTCAGCCACGTTCAGGCTGACATGGGGGCGATCCAGCCAGCCTGTCGCGATGGCTGCGATGCCCCCGCCCGCCAGACCTGACTGCAGCACCTGCGCGGCGCGCAGTGACAGGGGCATGCCCGCCTCCTCGCGTGCGGCGCGGTACAGAAGGTCGATGACGCCGCGGCGCGGAACGTCGATGGATACCAGGCGGTCGATCGCATCGCAGGTTCTGACGACAAGATCGGTAGGTGCGGCGGCCTGCATGCATATCCCCAGGCTGAAAGTGTGCATTGGTGCAGCGTGGAAAGCGTCTGCGGCGGAGTACGGCCCCGGTCCGGTGCGCAGGAAAAGTAACTGGACTGGACTGGACTGCTTTTGAATGCGTAGCGGATGCTTTTGGGCAAGTCAATCGGTCATGCATGGGACAGGGTCGCGTCGCGCAGGGCAGAGCGCCAATTGCGCCAGGACAAGGCGAAACCGGCCGTTCCCGCGCTATGGATCAAAATGGAACAGGGGTTGCCGCAGCCAGCGCCGACCGCTTGATCGCGTGTTGACACGCCTCAGTCAGTATGTATGATCCAGACCATACCAATCCAGTTTGGCTGGCACGGCGACAAGAGACTCGCGAGCGGATTACCGCAGAGTTCGCGCCGGTCCTCGACAGCGGGATTCGAACGGGGTGCGCTCCTCAACGCAGGGGCGGGGGAGAGCTTTGTGGAGAAGGGTGGACGGTGACCGCAACAGGCAGTCAGACGGCCGAGGGGGATGCCTTTCGGGCAGGGGTGATCGTGGCGGAACCGCTGCTGCGTGTCGAAGGGCTGCATGTGCGCTTCGGGCCATTGCGGGCGGTATCGGGCGTGTCCTTTGCGATCGCGAAAGGTGAGTTCTACGGCGTGGTCGGGGAGTCCGGATCGGGCAAGAGCATCACCGCCCGATCCCTGATCAATCTGCTGCCGCCGGCCGCCCGGGTTTCAGGCAAGGTGCTGTTTCAGGGACGCGATGTCCTGCAGGCCGGTTCGGCGGAGCTGCGGGCGCTGCGCGGTCGGTCCATCGGTTTCATCTTTCAGGATGCGATTGCCGCGCTCGACCCGGTCTACACCATCGGTGACCAGCTGATCGAAGCCTACCGCGCGAATGTGCCGGGCGCGGATCTGCGCACGGCCCGCGGCCATGCCAGGGATCTGCTGGCAGAGGTCGGCATCACCGATCCGGACCGATGCCTTGCCAGCTATCCCCATCAGCTTTCCGGCGGCATGAAGCAGCGCGTGGTGATCGCCGCGGCCCTGATTTCCGATCCGGAGCTGATCATCGCGGACGAGCCCACCACCGCGCTGGATGTCACCGTGCAGCGCCAGGTGCTGGATTTGCTGCAGCGCGTGGTGGCGCGGCGCGGCGTGTCGGCGATCATCATCACCCATGATCTGGGCGTGGTGGCGGAAGTCTGCGACCGCGTCGCCGTCTTCTATGGCGGCATGATCGTGGAGGAGGCCGACACCCATACGCTGTTCACCCGGCCGCGCCATCCCTATACCGCCGCGTTGCTGGATTCCCTGCCGAAGCTGGGGGTGAAGAAGCCTTTCAAGGCCATTCCAGGTGTTCCGCCCAAGATCACGCAGGCGCTGACGGCCTGCCCGTTCGAGCCGCGCTGCCCGCGCGCCGTTGCCCAATGCGCCCAGGCCTGCCCGGCGGAAAGCCGGGCTGCCGCCTCCCACAGCTATCGATGCCATAGCCCGTTGCCATGACCCAGCAAGCGCCCGCCATCATCACCAAAGACCTCTGCCGCACCTTCTACAGCGGCCATGGATTCGCATTCAGGCGCCGCAGCGTGAAGGCTGTGGACGGCGTCGGTTTCGCGGTTCAGCCCGGTACGACCTTCGGCATTGTCGGGGAATCGGGATCGGGCAAGAGCACGGTCGCGCGCATGCTGTGCGGGCTGGAACGGATCGATTCCGGCAGCGCCATCGTGGACGGGCACGATGTTTCCGAGACGTTGAAATCCGACCCTTTGGGCTTCCGCAAAACGTTGCAGCTGGTCTTCCAGGACCCCTATGCGGCATTGAATCCCTATTGGAAGATCGGCGATCTGGTGGGGGAAGGCATGCGTGTGCATGGCCTCTGCCCAGCCGGGGACCGAAAGGTCCGGGTGGTCGATCTGCTGGACCAGTGCGGCATTCCCGCCAATGCGGTCGACCGCTATCCGCATGAGTTTTCCGGGGGCCAGCGCCAGCGCATCTGCATTGCCCGCGCGCTTGCGGTCCAGCCCAAGGTTCTGGTGCTGGACGAGCCGGTCTCGGCCCTCGACGTGTCGATCCAGGCCCAGATTCTGCTGCTGTTGCAGGAGCTCCAGCGCGAGCTTGGCCTGACCTATGTCTTCATCTCCCACAATCTCGCGGTGGTCGAACAGATCTGCGACCGGGTCGCGGTGATGAAGACCGGACGGATCGTGGAAACCGGCGAGACCGAGCAGGTGATCCACGCGCCGCAGCATCCCTATACGCAGGCGCTGATCGCCTCGACCCCCATTCCCGAGCCGCGCTGCAGGCGGATGACGGAAGACACAGAACAGGTTTGAACAGAGGAGGCCACAATGAAAGTCAGAGCAGCATTACTCGCCGCATGCTTGATGGTAGGCAGCGGTCTCTTGGCGGTTGGCGCCCAGGCGGCGGATGTCCGCCTCGTGGTCGGTCAGGCCGACAAGCCCGCCCTTTTGAATCCGTTGCAGGTTCCCGCCGGCGGGCGCGAGACGCGCGCGATCAAGCGGCAGATTTTCGATGCGCTGGTGGTGCAGAACAACGAGTTGCAGCCCCAGCCGCAACTCGCCAAATCCTGGACGGTCACCGACGATACCGTCTGGACCTTCACGCTGCGCGACGATGTGAAATTCCATAATGGCGAGCCCTTCAACGCGGCGGCCGCCAAGTTCAATCTGGACATGATCATCGCCCCGGACAGCAAGGCGTCCTGGCGTTCCCAGCTCAGCTCCGTCATCGCCTCGGTCGAGGTGAAGAGCGAATATGAGTTGGTGGTGAAGACCAAGATGCCGGCGCCCACCCTGCTGGTCATGATCGCTTTCCAGGAAGTCGTGCCGCCGAAATACTATGCCGAAAAAGGGCCGGAAGGCTTTGAAGCGGCCCCGGTCGGCACGGGTCCCTATCTGTTTGTCAGCCGGGATGGTTCCACCGTCAATCTGAAGCGCAACGATGCCTATTGGGGTGGTCCGGCCAAGGCCGCGGAGATCGTGTTCCGCACGATCCCGGAGGTTTCCTCGCGCATTGCCGCGCTGAAGGCGGGCGAGATCACTATCGCCGACAAGATCCCGAGCGATCTGGCGGGTGAGCTGACCGGCAATGCCAAGGCCGTGCTGGCGACCGGTACGCGCATCTATTTCCTGGCGATGAATGTCGACAAGCCGCCATTTGACAAGGTGGAGGTGCGTCGCGCGGTTGCACAGGCCGTGGACCGCAACCTCCTGGTGAAGGCGCTGTATCGCGACAATGCCCGACCGCTGAACCAGCCGGCCTTCCCGGAAATGTTCGGCTATCAGAAGGACATTCCCGGCTTCACCTTTGACGCGGCCAAGGCCAAGGCCGTCCTGTCCGCCGTCAAGGAACCGGTGAAGATCGAAGTCCGGCAGGCCGATCTGGTGCTGGCCCAGGCTACCCAGGGCTTCCTGAGCGAGGCCGGGCTGAAGGCCGAGGTGCAATTGGTCGAGGACGCCGCCTTCAGCGATGCCATCGAAAACGGGCGGGCCCAATCCTATGTCAGCTCCTGGGGGGTGGCGGAAGGCGATCTCGACGCCATTCTGTCGCGCCATTTCTGGAGCGGCCGGGCCAAGACCAGCGCCTATACCAATTACAAGAATGAGAAGCTGGACGGGATGTTCATCGCCGCGCGCGGTACCACGGACCGTGCGGCGCGCACGAAGCTCTACTCCCAGGTGATTGATATCCTGGTGCAGGAAGCCCCCTGGGCGACGCTGGTCAACCCGTCGGAAGTCTATGGTGTGTCGTCCAACCTGACCGGCTGGGTGCCGCAGGCGACGGGTATCTATTTCCTGACGGAAGCCACCCTGAAGTAAGCCCGCCTTCCTCGCGGTCGGCACCCCTGTCGGGCTTGCCGGCCGCGATCCCTTTCCCGTCTTCCGGGCCGGTTGGATAACGATGCTTAGATTGATCCTGAACCGCTTTGGTCAGACTGCCCTTGTCGTGATGATCGTTTCGGTGATCGTCTTCGGTCTGATCCGCATGACGCCCGGCGATCCGGTCGACATCTTCCTGGGCGAGCAGTCCGTCACCGCCGAACAGCGCGAGGGCTATCGCCGGGATCTTGGCCTCGACCGGCCGCTGATCGTGCAGTATTTCGACTTCGCCTGGAATGCGCTGAGCGGCGATCTGGGTCGATCCATTCTGCAGAAGACCAGTGTGGCGACACTGACCTGGAACGCCTTTCTCGCGACCTTCGAACTGACGGTCGCCGGTCTGATCGTGGGCGTGCTGATCGGCGTGCCGACCGCGCTGGTCGCGGCCATGAACCATGGCAGGCTTGCCGACCGGCTGAGCAGTTCCATCGCCCTGTTCGGCATTTCCGTGCCGACCTTCTGGCTGGGCATCATGATGATCCTGCTGCTGTCGCTGGGCCTGGGACTGTTCCCGACCGGCGGGCGGATCGATGCCGGTCTGGCGCCCACGCGCATCACCGGGCTGATGACGGTGGATGCGCTGATCACGGGCAATATCCAGGCCTTCTTCTCCGCCCTGCGCTATCTGGCGCTGC
>Ga0209066_10000986_pt1 | contig 39364 bp, 28 predicted proteins | sample All_14_2_FD_187198 | JGI IMG/M metagenome (GOLD analysis project Ga0209066, IMG submission 187198) | Freshwater microbial communities in response to fracking from Pennsylvania, USA - Allegheny Zone_MetaG_DW_15 (SPAdes) (version 2) ... | reverse complement strand
CCTACTAATTCCCTCCTTTCAGGGCTTTGGTCGGATTTGCACCGACTCGCTATTGACCATACCGGTCACACGATTGCTTCGCTGACGCTCGCAATGACGGAGATCCCGGAAGTGAGCTATACTTAAAATGCAATCCACCTGGTTAAGGAAAATACCATGTTAGGCACAATCATATTGGTTTTATTAATCCTGTTCTTGCTTGGTGGTCTGCCTCGTTGGGGATACAGCAGGGGTTGGGGGTATGGGCCGAGCGGAATAATCGGACTCATATTGGTGATCTATCTGGTGCTTGTTTTAATAGGTAGAATACCGTTGGGATTTTAACAACAGCATCAATTAAAAACACAAACATCACGTCCAAAAGGCGTGATGGATGCGTTTTTTGTCTAACTTTTCTAGTTAAATATCAACAAAGCCAGACTAATCAACAGAATGACAAAAACCACCAGTTTTTGATGTTTGAATTGATCCTGGTTTTTCATGATTTTTTCTGACAGCTGTATAAATCTGACAGATCATCGGCGTGATCTTCCTCGTCTTTCAGGATCTCTTCCAGCATGCGTCTGGTGGTCGGATCTTTGTCACCAAACCATTCGATGAGTTTTCGATAGACCATGATGGCGATGCGTTCGGCTATCAGGTCTTCTTTGATCAACTGCATCAAATCCTGACCTTTTCCATATTCGGTCGCGGTTCTTTGCAGTACGGTTCCGGGGTTAAAGTCGGGATTTCCACCCAGTTGATTGATGCGTTCGGCAATCAACATCATATGCCTTTCTTCATCCAGGGCGTGCTCCAGAAACTCGGCGGCGACCTGTGGACGATCGATGCCTTTTGCGATCACTTGATGATGGCGATAGCGTAATACGCACATGATTTCCGTGCCCAGGGCATCATTCAACAGTTGACAGGCTTCCTGGATATCGAGGGGGTAATCTGGCGTGACCGAACCGTCTTCGAGCGCATGTTCTGCCTGATGTTTGATCTCGGCCAAATTGATTACAGCGCCTTTTTGATTGAAATTCGACATGATTATTTCCTTATAATGTCCCGTTCATTGGCTTATTATAGACTATCCACATCGCCGCACAGAGCTATTGAAAAATCAGCCTGCAAAGTTCGTAATACAAATCACCCAGTGTATCCAGTTCGCTTAAAGACACGCATTCATTAACCTGATGAATACTGGCGTTCACCGGCCCCAATTCGATCACTTCCACACCATAAGGCGCGATGAAACGCCCGTCCGACGTACCGCCGCTGGTGGATAAAACCGGCTCTTTGCCAATCAGCGTCTGAATACTCTGCATGCAGGCGCTGAGTAATTTACCTCGTGCTGTCAAAAACGGATTACCGCTGAGCCGCCACTTGATAAGGGGTTGTAAACCGTGACGCTCGAAGCAATCTTCCACCGCCGCTCTCAGCCCTGCCTCGCTTTGTTCGGTGGAAAAACGCACATTAAACTGCAAGTGCAATTCGCCAGGGATGATGTTGCCCGCCGCGCCGCCGGACTGAATATGCGTTACCTGAAAAGAAGTCGGGGGGAAATGTTCATTACCCTGATCCCATTCCTTGCTGGTCAATTCCAGCAGCGCAGGACTGATACGGTGGATGGGGTTTTCGGCCAGATGAGGATAGGCCACGTGCCCTTGTTTGCCATGCAGGGTCAATTGTCCGGTCAAGGAACCGCGGCGGCCGATTTTGATCAGATCGCCCACCGTGCTGGTGCTGGACGGTTCGCCCACCACGCAATAATCAATCGCAATTCCCTGTTTTTGCAGTTCGCTCATCACATAGGGCGTGCCCAGATCGTAATCATCCCCTTCTTCACCACTGGTTATTAAAAAACCAAGGCTACCCGGGAAATCTGGGTAATCCGTAACAAAACGCCTGGCCGCGCTCATCATGGCAGCCAGGCTGCCTTTCATATCAGCGGTGCCGCGACCATAAGCCATGTCGCCAATTTGGGTGAGCTCAAAAGGATCCGTATGCCATTTGCCGAGATCGCCGACCGGCACCACGTCGGTATGTCCGGCAAACACCAGTAGCGGTTTTTTATCGCCATAGCGAGCAAAAAAATTGGCCACCGGGGGATTATCAAAACGCTGACACTGAAAACCGGCGGATTCCAGATAATTGATCATCATATTTTGACAACCTGCGTCAGTCGGCGTGATCGAGTCGAAGCGAATCAATTCGGCCAGAAGGCTGCGAATATCCATTATTTGTTGTCTCGTAACAGGTCATTAATACTGACTTTGGCGCGCGTTTTTTCATCCACCTGTTTGACGATCACGGCACAATACAGGCTGTGACTGCCATCGTCGCTGGGCATGCTACCGGCGACCACCACAGAGCCGGCAGGAATGCGGCCATAGCTGACGGTTTTGGTCAGGCGATTGTAGATTTTGGTGCTTTGACCGAGAAAAACGCCCATGGACAAAACAGAATCACGTTCGACAATCACACCTTCAACGACTTCAGAGCGCGCGCCGATGAAGCAATTGTCTTCAATGATGGTGGGATTGGCTTGTAAGGGCTCCAACACGCCGCCAATACCGGCGCCACCGGATAAATGAACGTTTTTACCGATTTGAGCGCAACTGCCGACTGTGGCCCAGGTATCAACCATCACGCCTTCATCGATGTATGCGCCAACGTTGACATAAGAAGGCATTAAAATGGTGTTTTTGCCGATAAAAGCGCCGCGCCGCACCATGGCGTTGGGCACCACGCGCACACCGGTTTGTTGCCAGTCGCTGTCGGTGTAGCCTTGATATTTGGGTGGAACTTTGTCGTAAAACTCGCAGAATCCGCCGTCGATGCGTTGATTGGGATTGAGGCGAAAAGACAAGAGCACGGCTTTTTTCAGCCATTGATGGGTAACCCAGTCGCCATCGATTTTTTCAGCGACGCGATATTGGCCTTGATCCAGGCCAATCATCACATCCTCAACGGCGTTGCGCAGAACCTCGGGCGCGTTATCGGGGTTTAATTCGGCTCGTTGTTCAAAATGGTCATTGATGATATTTTGCAATGCGTTCATGGCGTTGGCAGTCACAGAGTTGGGAAGATACTCAGTATACTTCGCTTCCGATCCTTATTCCAGTTCGTAACCCGCATCGATCCAGCCCTGCAAACCATCGCTGAGGGAAGATACATTTTGGTAGCCCATTTGCTGCAGACTGCTGGCGGTCAAGGCACAGCGAAAACCGCCGCTGCAATAGAGAACGATGGCCTGATTGGGGTCGGGGATGCGCTTTTCGATGTCGCGCTCGATGATGCCTTTGCCGAGGTGGATGGCGGTCGGAATATGGCCGGAGCTGTTCCATTCCTCGTCTTCGCGGACGTCAATCAGAATCAGGGCTTCATGTTGGTCTAATTTGTCTTTAAGTGTCTTTGAGTTAATTTCGACTATGCGTTTTTTCGCTTCAGTAACCAGTGATAAAAATCGGGGGGAATGCTGTTTCATGTCACGACTCCTTCGTTTTGGTTGGCGTTTCCAGAAAACAGTTGGCGGAGAGAGAGGGATTCGAACCCTCGATACGTTGCCGTATACACACTTTCCAGGCGTGCGCCTTCAGCCACTCGGCCACCTCTCCACGGGTGCAAAGAATAGCCCTTTGATTGCATAAAATCAATCCCTAATCAGCTTAGCGGCAAAAAACTACAAAAAATTAACTTTTTGTGCTAAGTTTTAACGTATCACCTATATATAAGGATAGCCCGAATGAAACAATGGCTGCTCGTTATTTGCCTGTTAATTGGAAGCGTTGCCAGTGCCGGCACCGTGCCTGATTTTTATGGTCCGCTGAAACAAGCCCAGGTGGGTGATGCCTCCATTTCCTATTATCGTTTCGGCACTGGTGCACCGCTGGTGATGATCACCGGGCATGGTGATGCCATGGTCATGTGGCACCCTGCCCTGCTGAAAAAACTGAGTCAAACCCGGGAAGTGATTATTTTTGATTACCCCGGAGTCGGTGAATCTACCATCAAAGGCGACTACCCCGACAGCATGGACAAATTGTCTCGTCTGGTGCAGGCTTTCATTGAGAATCAGCAACTCGATCGCCCTGATCTGCTCGGATTTTCCATGGGCGGCAGTCTGGCTTTGTATATGACGACCCAATATGGCGACAAATATCATCACGTGGTGTTGGTGGGCGCCAAAGCCGGTGGTAAAAAAACCGTTACGCCCGATCCGAAATATTTCAATATGCTGAACGACACCAAAATGTCACCCGCCGTGGCCATTAAAACCCTGCTGTTCCCTGCTACGGCAGCAGCACAAGCCGATGCGTATCTGAAAGTTTTAAGTCAAATGCCGATTCCCAAAATGAACCCTGAAGCCATGAAAGCGCAAAGTGAAGCGGTGAATGCTGAAAACAGCGGCGCTGGCATTTGGGATAAATTACCGTTGATCAAAAACCGGGTGTTGGTGATCAACGGCAGCGATGATATTTTAACCCCCGTGCAAAATGCCCCCATGATAGCCTCTGCCATTCCGGGTGCCTGGCTTGCACAAATCAAGGGTGCGGGGCATGGCGTGTTGTTCCAGGAACCAGAGTTTACTGGCGATTTGATTGAGTTATTTTTAAGTTATTAGGGACAAAAACATGAAGTTGACCAAAATTGTTGCCCTGAGCAGTCTGTTGGTGTCAAGCCAGGTTCTGGCTTTTCCCTGTTTTATGACCGCGGTCAAAGACAGCTGCTGGGGAGATTATGATGTAACGGTGGTGGTGCGTAACGCGATCACCGGCGATACCCTGACCACGGTTGAGGTGCCCAAAGGACAGTTCTGGACGCGGGTGCCGTTCACGTGTGAAGGCGGTCAACGTCTGGGCTACAGCGCGACGTTTGAACCCACCATTTGGGATTCTGGCAAAGGTGCGGTCTATCAGGGCACACAATACACGCTGTTGCCCCTGGCTCCCAAACCCACCGAAAAAGCATGGGAAATTCCCATTTGCTTTCCGGCAGCCTTCCCCGGAACCCCTTACCCGCCCACGGCATCGGGCAATTGCAAATGCGATATGAAATCCATTCCACCCGTTCCACCAATGAAATAATCGGTTCCAAAGCCCGCTTTGCTTGTGTATCATTTGTTGTTTTAATGAAGGTGGAAAGGATTGAAATTGGCAAGCTTGAGACAACAAATCGGGCAAATGCTCATGATGGGCTTTGACGGAATGGACATCCAGGACAACAGTCCGGTCAAGCACTGGCTGTCCGGCGATGGATTGGGCGGCGTTCTGCTCTTTGACTTTGACGTGGCAGAAAATCGTCCGGGTAAAAACATCAGCAGCCAGCAGCAAGTCGCTCAATTGAATCAAAAACTCAAAGCCCTGTGTGCTGATGATGACGAATTGCCTTTGTTCATCGCCATCGACTATGAAGGCGGCGCGGTTGATCGCCTCAAACACGTCGCGGGTTGCCCGAAGACTTTAACGCCGGCGCAGTTGGCGCGTTTGTCTGATCGGGAATTATCCGCGCAATGCGAGAGCATGGCCAACACCTTGCGATCGCTGGGATTTAATCTGAATTTCGCCCCAACGCTTGATTTGAACCTGAACAGCGAAGCCGGCATCATCGGTAAATTGCAGCGCAGTTTTTCGGATCAACCTGCGGACGTGGCGCGGGTGGCCGATCGATTCGTACAGATTTTTGCCGATCATGGCATCACCTGCTGCTACAAACATTTCCCCGGACACGGCAGCGCCACGGGCGATACGCATGAAGGTTTTGTTGATGTGAGCGACACCTTTCAACGTCAGGAACTGGAGCCTTATGCATCCCTGATTGGCAACACGCAATACCCGGCCATGATCATGACCGCACATGTGATCAACAAACAACTCGACCCCAGCGGCTTACCCGCCACCTTGTCCCCTGCCATTCTCAACACCCTGTTACGCGAAAAAATGGGCTACGACGGCGTCATCATCAGTGACGACTTGCAAATGAACGCCATCAGCAAGCATTTCAGCCTGGAAGACTCCCTGCGCATGACCATCAACGCCGGCGCAGACATGGTCATCATCGCCAATCAATTGGGCAATGTTTCGGCAACCGAGGTGATCGATCTGATTGAAAACCTGGTCAACAACAAAGCAATCCCGCTTGCCCGCATCACCCAGGCCTGGCAGCGTATTGTGCGCTTAAAACAGATGTTGAAGGTGTGTGCGTAGTAGTTTTTCTATGTAAATTTGAAGTTGAACTTCAGATTTACATGAATACAGATAGTTAAATAACCCTTTCTCCGGAGCAAAAAATGCGTCTTTTTTTGATGCTTATTTTGGGCACACTGATGCTGCCTCTTCAGGCCGCAGGCTGCAAAACGCAGCGTGAGGTGTTTATTGAAAACGCGAGTACCAAAGTGTGGAAAACGATTTTATGTCCGCATGAGCAATTGCCTTTTCATTCGCATGAGTTTGCGCGGGTGTTGATTCCGGATGAAGATGGGCAGTTAAAAGTGATTTATCAATCAGGCGAAACGCGGGTGATTGAGCTGCACAAACAAGTGCCGGTTTTTCTGGATATTGCTCAGGGGAAGGCTTTGCATCAGGATGAGAATATTGGGGATGCGCCTTTGCATATGATGTTGATTGAGTTGCGAGGGAAGACGCTATCGGTTCAGTAACCGGGGCAACGGCCGGAGACCCTTCGCTTCGCACACTCCCCCATTCCTTGTATTACTGCATGCTCATGCCAGACGCACTTGCCTGATTTTCAGGACAAAATGCTTTTGCGTAAAAGTCTTCAATCTTTTTAAAATTAATCGTAATCAACAGATCGCTTGCTGATCTGTGACATGTTTTTTCACGGTTTACCCATAACCATTCGGCCGAGAATACCTTGGTTAGCTTTTGAAAATCAGGGCCTTTTTTGTACGCGTTTATCCCAAAATTAATATCAGCATTCGGAAAATGCGCATGGATTTCAGCCACTTCGTTTATGGCGGCCCTTGTTCCGCTGTCTAACACTTTTCCAATATATACCACGAAGTCCTGTTCAGCAGAAACCTGCGGTAAAAGTTGGTGAATGTCAGCATATCCTTTAATGAATTGAAGGGATACCTGAATGCTCCGTGGCAGGAACAATTGGATATAATGCAGCAAAGCATCAGCGCTGATGTTTTCATTAACCCTGTCAACGCCAAGAGCTGATCCAAAATAATTTACTTCCTGTGGTTCCGACAGGGTAATATCAACGTGCGTGATATGTTTATGTTTCCAGATATAAGGCAGAATCACAGAATCGATGAGATCAAACATGTCCTGCGGTATTAAGCTCGCAATCCTTAATCGCGTTTTGTCTTCCCTCACTGGCAACAAGGCAACAACACCCGCACGCAGGGTATTCTCAAGGTCATCGTCTTCTGCGACGACGCAGCTGTCAGCCGAAAAGATATAGTCTGACGTGTTTACAGAAAGAAACATTCGACCCTCTTCATGCAGTGTTTTATGGGCTGCCATGATATCTGCAAATGCATCCCTGCGAAAATCGTCCAGGTCTAATGCGGTTATCACATCAACCGACTCATGCTCAACGGCAAGATATTCGGCAATCGATGGATAAGGATTAATCGTCATGTCAACACCATTTTCAGCCGCATAGCCGCTTAACAGTCTGAATTGCTCTAAAGGCAAGCTTTCGGATATGCGAATATCTTCGGGCGTCACATCCTTGTAGTCTTTTCCCTGGATTGCCTGTAAATAGGCAGGATAAGTTCTATACCCCCAGTGTCCTATCGTGTAGGACATGTGACTGGGGTCAATTAAACTAACCTTGATCTCCCTAAAGCCCATTTGGATGAGTTTCGCCACAATGATGAAATCTGCAAGCAGGTTTCCGCCCCCAAATCCCATGTAATGTATTCTCGCATTGGCAGGGGCCGGGAAACGATTGTCGACAAAAGAAAAGATGCAGGCATCGATATCATCTCGCCTGCTATTTAGCAGTCGATCAAAATGATGCGAATTGATACACGAGCACTCTGAAAGCGAGGGAAGCAGTATGGTGCTCCCATCATTATTTGAGATCAACCATTCTTTGGGATTAGACAGGAGGTCATTGAACATGTCGCGAAGCTGTCCGTTTTGCGCTGCATTTACGCTATATTCAATCAACTCTGCATTTACTGCCTGAAAATCTTTCTCGCTTGCGGAACTGGAAGAAGAGCGACCCTGTAATGCTCTAATATGCTGTTTTAATTGGGACAACGTTAACATAATTTCACCTGCGGCCTATGAGTGAACGGAAATGGAACTGGATGCTCTTTAATGAGATCTGTTTGTACGGGATAATACCACACTTTAGAAATACTTGATATATTTTTATTCATAGTGCGCAATAATGATCTTAAAGTTAAAATCCTTGGGCCGAAAAAGGTAAGCGCATGCAAAGGGTATTTTGTTGCAGAAAAATCCAGTCGCTTAATCGGTGGTATTGGTTTTGAGCATGACAGGGCGGTGACGCTACGGTGTGTGAATTACGCAAAGATGTATCTGGTCAAAGAGGCCAGAGGCTTGGGTCCATGTTCAGGTTGCATGTATGGGGCAAGATCTTCGCCTCACGTTGATGCTCAAGCATGTCGCCCAGAGCGGAGCGAAGGGTCTCCCGATCCCTAATCAAAAATCCCCTTGACCTTCACGCTAATCATGTTAAAATATAGTCTTATTTGAACAAAAACAAACCAAAGGGTCATGATGAGTTTTGCAAACTACCTGAACACCTGCCATTTCCTCTCTCCTTCGCTGTTGCGCTGTTGTTGTTAATTCTGCCCGCTTTTTGTTTCGCTTTTATATTTATTTCATTACAGGTACTTTGATATGTTCGCTGAATCCATAAAAAAACGGCCTTTTTGGCTTAGCCCTCTTTTTCTGTATAGCCTGATGATCACCCTTGGTATTGCCAGCGGTTATTCCAATATTGCCGGCTTGCATAGTTTCGGTTTGTTTATTGCCGATGTGTTTATTCGTATTTTCAAATGCATCAGTTTGCCGATCATTGCCTTGTCGATTATCGTCACCCTGTCCGGTTTCAGTGCCGATGGTCTGATGCGTACGGTTTGGCGGCGTTCCATGACGTATACGCTGGGCACCACGCTCATTGCCGCGTCCATCAGTTGCCTGTTGTATATTCTCATCCATCCCGGCATGGCCAATGTCACGGCAGTTGCGAGCAGCAGCTTGAAAGCAGAACAATTCAGCTATTTTCAACATGTCAGCAACCTGATTCCAACAACCTTTTTCTCGCCCTTTCTGGAACAGCAGGTCATGGGTGTTTTGTTGCTGGGGATTCTGATTGGCGTGGCCATGCGCTTTATTCCTGATTACGACGCCCGGCATGCCATCATGTCTTTTTTCAAAGGCGCTCATGCCTTGTTGATGGTGATAACAGGCTGGGTGATTACCATCATTCCCATCGGTTTGTTCGGCTTTATTACGACTACTGTGGTGCAATTGCGTTCGGGTCAATCGATTAAAGGGATTGGTGAATATTTACTCATCGTGGTGTTGGCTAACTTGGTGCAGGGCTTTTTGATTTTGCCTTTGTGGTTGAAATACCACGGCATCCGTCCTTTCGACAGTATGCGCCGGATGCTGCCTGCGCTGTCGCTGGCCTTTTTCTCCAAGTCGTCGGTTGGCACCCTGCCCGTCACCATGGACACGGCGGAAAAAAATCTGGGTGTTCGCCCTGAAATCAGCCGTTTTGTGTTGCCGCTTTGCACCAGTCTGAATATGAACGGTTGCGCCGCGTTTATTTTCGCGACTGTGATTTATCTGATGCAAAATCACGGCATCGTGGTGTCTTTGCCGATGATGGCCTTGTGGGTGGTGATTGCGACGGTGGCGGCGATTGGTAACGCCGGAGTGCCCATGGGCTGCTTCTTCCTCAGCGCCAGTCTGCTGGCCAGCATGAATGTACCCATTACGTTGATGGGTGTGATTTTGCCTTTTTACAGCCTGATTGACATGCTGGAAACCTCGTTAAATGTCTGGTCTGACACCTGCGTGGCCAAAGTGGTCAACGACACCGTGCAACCCGCACGGAATAATCAATCGCCACATCGGGGCGTATCTTCAAATCTGCAAAATGACAGATGCCCCGAAGTCGCCTCCGTTGGAAAATGTTCCTATTGCAACTTTGTCTCCGGCCCGCAGGCGTCCGTTTTCCAGCGCGTCGGCCAGGGTGACGGATATGGAGCCAGCGAATAGATTGCCATATTTTTTCAGGGTGTCGTGCGCCCGACTGTCGTCAATGCCCAGTTTTTCCCGCCAGGCGCGAATCAAAAAATCATTAGGCTGATGGGTGATGAAGCAGGCGATATCGTTGACGGACAGCTGCGCTTTTTGCAGTACAAGTTCTATCATTTTGGGAACGATATCCAGCGCGTTGTGCCTGATTTTCTCCAGTGACTCGTGGGTGAAATTGACCGTGATCGGGCCGCAGCCGCGTTCCCAATAATGATAAAAAACACCATTGACCAGGTCCGGCTCAAAACGCATCAGGCCGTAATGTTGACCAAAAGATTGCTCGCACACGGCCAGTAGGGAGTCTTCCTGGCCAGGCTGTAACAAGGCGGCTGTTGCGCCATCGCCAAGCACAAAGGATCGCGGCAATTGCTGGAATTCGCTGAGACGAGACACAAAATTGGTCACGGTCAGTACCGCAACATTGCGTGCCTGGCCGGACTGAATGTAGGCCGCCGCCGTGCGTAAACCAGTGATAAAGGAGCAGCAACTGGTGTCGATTTGAATAAAACTGGCCTGAGTGGCTCCGCAGCGATGTTGTATGCTGGAGGCGATGCCTGGCCACAAGTCATCGTTAAACATGCAGTTGATGATGATCAGATCCAGCTGATCAGCCGCCAGTCCACTTTCTTGCAATAATTTATTCAGCACACATTCACCCAGATCCGCCGAGCTGTAATCAGGACTGGCGAAGCGTCTTTCTTCAACGCCCTTGAAAAACGGATTATCGTTCACATCATTTTGGCCAAATGCGGTCGAGCCGGCGTCAATCAGACTTTTCATGAAGGCATTATTATTGATGATGCGTTCCGGCATGTAATTGACCACATGCACCAATTTGGCTTTCTTCATAAGTTCATGCTCCGCAAACGCTCCAAAAAGGGCACAAAGGGGGGTAGTTCATGATAATCCAGATTAATCGAGAGCAGAGCCGACAAAGGATAGTGCTCAAGCTTGTCGAGATGGCTTTGCAAGTCATCGAGGGAATTGACTTCGTGACTGTAAAATCCGGGAAACATCTGCGCCATTCCGGCACCAAATTGGCTTTTTTCAAACAGATTAAAGTGATTGTTACCGCTCAAATAGAGCAAATCCCGGTCGTAACACATGGCGTGAGCGTTGTTGTTGAAGACGAGAAAACGCAGAGGCAATCGATGCTGTATCGCCGTATGGATTTCCATACCGTGCATGAGCAGCGCCCCGTCGCCGAGCAGGCACCAGGTGCGTTGCCCACTTTGCAAACAGGCTCCAATACTGGCTCCCAGTGCGTACCCCATGCCGCCCATGCCGAGAGCAATGCCGAAATAAGCCGCAGCATTCAGATAGTGAACGGCAGCGCCACCGGTGTTGCCGGCGTCAGCGAAAATCAGATCCTGGTTGCGGATGGAGCCGTTCAATCGCTGAAAAATGGTTTCAAAATTCAAATCCTGGGTGGCTGTTGTTTCTATGTATTGCGTTTTCTCATAGCGTACGCTGCTGTGCTTCGGGATACGCTTTTCCTGCATGGGCAGGCATTGCAGCAGTTGCTGCATGACCTGCTTCAAAGAATGTGAGATGATTTTTTTTTCAGGATTGCTGGAAAAATCATGGCAAGGAGCGCTGTTGTTGAGGTAAATAATCTGACGCGAATCAAGAAAGGGTTCGAGACCGAGACGGCTCATCAGTTGCAAGCGAGTGCCGATGATCAGCAGCGTCTGGCAGCGTTCTGCGGCTTCGGTAACGGAAGTATGTCCTGCAACGCCGCTGACGCCAAGATAGCGTTCCCGGCGATTGTCATAAACCGATTTTGCTTCCGGGGTCAACGCGACCAGGGCGTTCAATCGCTCGGCCAGTTCCTGTAATTCCTGCTCAAGACCGAGGCGTTGTATCTCTTCACCGGCGATTAATAAAATCGATCCTCGTGAGGCGAGGCAAGTTTCAGTCACTGCGGCATCGAGGACAAAATGGCTGTCAGGCAGTTTGGGTTTGATAAAAAGTGGATTGCTGAGCAGCTGGGTTTGCAGATTTTTGGGAATCATCAAAATCGAGGTGCCAAAAGGCGGCGTCAACGCCGCGCTGACGGCTTGCTGCAATTGCGCAGGAAAGGCTTCAACCGAATCGATGCGGGCAAAATATTTGGACGCCAGTGTTGAAAACAGCGCCTCACCTGGCAGGCTGCCGTTAAGACCGCTGGAATCCTGAAATGCACCCTTGCCTTCCAGGTTTTCCGGCGGCATGCCCAGTATGGCCAGCACGGGTTGTCCGGAAGCCAACGACTCCCCGAGCGCCGGCACCAGATTCAGCGCGCCCCCGCCGGAGGTACTCATCACCACCCCCAGAGAGCGGCCGACGCGGCTGTAGCCATCGGCCATACAGCCAGCGCAAAATTCGTGTTTGGCCAGGATGAAACGCGGCGAGTTTTCGATTCTCACCGTGGCGTCGAGGATATCTTCAATATTGGCACCGCTGACCCCAAAGACGTGGGTCACGCCAATCTGATGCAAATACTGAATCAGGTAATCAGCAAGCATCATGATAAAAATCCCTGCTGCGCTGCTTTGAAACGAAACTCCAGAATGCGTTTCAGATTATTCATTTCGATTTTGTGAATAGCATCGAATTGATGCCAGAAATCACCCACCCAGGCACGATTGGTTTGATCATGGCCTTTTTGGATGTAGTCGGGCAGGTTGGGGGTATTGCGATCGTAATACGGGTGACGGCAGTTGGTCCAGAGCACCACGGTTCCGGCTTTGTTCAGGCAGTCTTTGGCATCGATGAAGCGAAAATAATAACGCATCCACAACTCAAGGGCTTGATCCCAGGCGCATAAATAATCCACCACAGCGGCATCGGGGCAGGCATTCACTTTGGTGTAGACGAAGGTTTGTTTGCCCAGGCGTTCTTCCGAGCGCCAGACATCGCCGCCGACGTATTCGAAATTGCGCATGCTGAAGGTCCATTCATTCAAACTGTGTACGTTGGCGCAGTACTCATACGCCATCTCGGGCGGGCATTCGATGAAGGCGGCCAACTGACAAAATTGCCCGAAGATGTCTTCGTGGGGATAGAGCTCCAGAGTCATATCGGCCATCAAACGGGTGATGGCTTCCAGATCGTGATTTTCGTTGGTAATGAGTCCGGGAATGGTTTTAACATCGATACCCAGGGAAGGGATTTCTTCAGGTTCTTTGAGCATGGATCGATCCTTGAGTGCCAATATGTTTTATTATAGCCCATATTGGCACGGACAAGGTCTTGACCTTTTAATACTTTCAGGATGTCATCAAGACATTGAAAACACCTTACCCAACCCCTGTTTCACCGCATTCTCATAAACCTGTGCGGCAACGCTCATGTCCTGAATCGCCAGGCCTACGGATTTGAACACGGTCAATCGATTTTTAACATCATCTTTTTTCTCTAACAAATACTGGCCGATCTCGATAATCGAGGATTTTTTCAATACGCCGGCTTCAAACGCGCTGATGATTTCTCCCGCTTCCGCCAGCGCCGCCTCTCGCTGATCCACAATCACCGCCGCCTGATGCAATACATCGTTGGCGATTTCTTTCATCATGCGGGTGTGTGAGCCAATGGCGTTGATATGCGCATGCGGCTGCACATCCGCCAAATGAATCAAGGGCTCAACACTGCCCGTTGCGGTGCAAATAATATCCGCTTCACGGACTGCATCAGATATGGATTCAAACACCTGAACATCGTATTGATGCGCGTATTGTTGGGCAAATTGCCTGGCTTTATCCGCCGAGCGCGACCACAGCGACACCCGTTTGATATCACGAACCGCCGCCACCGCCTGCAACTGGGTTTCGGCCTGTACGCCGGCACCGATAATCGCCACGTGAGAGGCCGAATCTGCCGCAAAATATTTTGTTGCCAGCCCCGACACTGCACCGGTGCGCAAAGCCGTTAAATATCCCGCGTCCATCAAGGCTTTTGGCTCACCGGTTTCAGCATCCAGCAGCATGATAAAGCCGTTGATCACCGGCTTGTTTTTCGCCGCGTTGTCGGGAAACACCGACACCACTTTCAAACCCAGGCTTTTTTCTGCCATCAAATACGCTGGCATGGTCAGGGTCAAAGCATGCCCGTCCTGAACTGGAATGCCGGTGCGCAAAGGTAGCTGCACTTGATGCCGGGCCAATTGCAAAAAGGCGCGTTCCATGGCCGCAATGGCTTGTGGCATATCAATACTGCGTTTCACTTCATCCAGAGAAAACAGACGCATATAGATCCCTTATATTAAAGCCGCCAGACGACAGGCTTGATCTATCGCATGCCGCGCATCCAGTTCCATCGCCTTGAAGGCACCACCGATTACATGCACCGACATGCCGGCCTGGCGCAGCGGATCAACCAGATCCCGTAATTCGTTTTGACCCGCGCAGATGATAACGGAATCGACGTCCAATATTTGCGGCTCGCCATTCATCTGAATATGTAAACCCTGATCATCAATGCGCACATATTCCACGCCTGCCAACATGGTCACTTTTTTATGCTTTAAACTCAAACGATGAATCCATCCCGTTGTTTTTCCGAGATTTTTTCCATGTTTTTCTTTTTTTCTCTGCAATAAAAAGACCTGGCGCGGGCTGGGTACAATCACCGGCGGCTTCAATCCGCCGCGATGTTTTTCCTGTAAATCGATGCCCCATTCATCATAGAATTCGGCACGCTCATGCTCGCTGTGCGTATGGGTCAGCCATTCGGCCACATCAAAGCCAATGCCGCCGGCACCAATGATTGCCACCCGTTGTCCGGGCGCTTTTCTTTTTTCGATCAAATCGACATAACTCATGACTTTGGGATGATTGATGCCTTCGATATCCGGCGTGCGCGGGATGATGCCGGTTGCCAGAACGATGTCGTCAAAGCCCTGCAAATCGTTAATGTTGGCGTCCGTTTGCAAACGAATATCCACCTGATATTTTTCCAGTTGCCAGGTGAAATAATTAATGGTGTGCTGAAACTCTTCTTTACCTGGTATGTTTTTGGCCAGATTAAATTGACCACCGAGGCGATCGCTTTTTTCAAACAGGGTTACTTGATGGCCACGTTCGGCCGCAACGGTTGCAAAGGCAAGCCCGGCAGGCCCGGCGCCGACCACAGCGATGCGCTTGGGACGATGCACGGTTTGGTACACCAGTTCGGTTTCATTGCAGGCGCGTGGATTCACCAGACAGGACGCGGTTTTGTTGACAAAAATCTGATCCAGGCAGGCTTGATTGCAGGCGATGCATACATTAATAGCTTCGCTTTCCCCCAGACGGGCTTTTTCGGCGAATTGCGCATCGGCGAGAAAAGGCCGCGCCATGGAAATCATGTCGGCAGCGCCCTCTTCCAGTAATCGATTGGCCATCTCGGGGGTATTGATGCGATTGGAGGTAATAACCGGGATGGATAATTCGGGGCGCAGACGTTTGGTAATGTCTGCAAACGCCGCTTCCGGCACCATGGTGGCAATCGTTGGAATCCGCGCTTCGTGCCAGCCAATGCCGGTATTAATCAAGCTTGCACCAGCCTGTTCAATGGCTTTGCCAAGTTGCACCACTTCTTCCCAACTACTGCCGTCAGCTATCAAATCCAGCATGGACAGGCGATAGATGATGATGAAATTCGCCCCCACTGCTTCACGGATTTGCCGTACAATTTCAATGGGAAAACGGATGCGATTGGCGAAGGATCCGCCCCATTCGTCCTGGCGATGATTGGTATGGGTGACGATAAATTGATTGATCAAATAGCCTTCGCTGCCCATGACTTCCACGCCATCATAACCAGCCGCCTGGGCCAGTTTGGCGCAACGGACAAAATGCTGAATGGTTTTGACCACGCGGCGTTTGCTCATGGCCCAGGGTTTATAAGGGCTGATCGGCGATTTGAGAGCAGAGGGCGCCACCACAAAGGGATGATAGCCATAGCGGCCGGCATGCAAAATCTGCATGGCGATTTTACCGCCGGCATCATGCACGGTGTGCGTAACCAGTTCGTGGCGCTGCTGTTCGCTGGCCTTGGTCAGTTTGGCCGCAAAAGGCGCCAGACGCCCGGCGCGATTGGGGGCTATGCCGCCAGTCACAATCAGGCCGGCGCCGCCGAGGGCGCGCTCACGATAAAAAGCGGCCAGACGTTGCAGTCCTTCTTTGTCTTCTTCCAACCCGGTGTGCATCGACCCCATCAACATGCGGTTTTTAAGTTGGGTAAAACCCAGATCAAGTGGCTGAAACAGTGCCTTGAAGGGCGTATTATCAATTCTCAATTCCATCAACAGTCCTTTATTAACGTGACCAGGAAATCTTTCGTGTAGCTATCATCGCACCAAGCAATGCCAAAAATCCACCAACAAGAGACAAGACCGCCGGCTGTTCGCTCAGCAAGACATAGCCCATAATGGTCGATAAAACCGGCATAAAATACAAGTATAACGTTGCTTCGGAGGCCGGCATGTGGTTTAGCACGTAGCTCCAGGCGATATAAGCCAGCGCGCCGGGGAATATGCCCATGTAAACAGCGGCGATATTGGCGGACATGCCGGCCTGTTTTATTTCGTGGGCCAGGCCGGGTAAAAACCATAACAGGAACAGGGTGCCGCCCCACATGATCCAGGACGTTATGGCGACCGGGTGATAGTCGCGTAAATAGCGTCGTTGTACCAGGGTATAAAAACTCCCCATCAGGGCTGAAATCAATATCAGTATCACGCCGCTGCTGAACAGGGCGGTAGTTTTTTCAGCTGTCATCAAGAGGAATAAACCGCCGACACTGACCAAAACACCCAACCAGACCAGAAAACCGGGACGTTCTTTTAAAAAGATAACGGATAGCAGGATGGTCATTACCGGCATCATACCGATGACAAAACTGGCAACGCCGGCCGATACCGTGACTTCGCCGATATTCAGGCAGACATTATAGATGCCGATACCGGCAACGCCGACCAGCAGCAACTGAATACGAATAGCCCAGGGAATACGCGGCTGGCCGGGCATGCGCAGGTAAATAATCGCCATGCACAAGGAGGCCACGAGAAAGCGAAACAGCGCCAGTTCGCCGGGTGAATAACCGGACAAACCAACGCGGATAGCAACAAAAGCAGACGCCCAAATCAGCATAACCCATGCGAGGGTAGCTTTGACGGTCCATGAACTCACAATCTGTCCCTGTGTTGGTGGAATCAGGTGATTATATCACTCAAAAAAAAACTAATCTCGTTGAAAGATATAAAACTTTGATTGAATTCCGTGCCAAAGGTGGGAGACCCTTCGCTGCGCTCTGGGCGACATGCCTGAGCATTGGTGAGGTGTTGGCGCAGGTTGGGGCGTTTCGCCCCATATCGACAAGCCCAAACAGATGACGTATTATCATTAACGTTCTTCGCCTTTATCAACCAAGACTATGGAGTGAATCATGGCAGCCGAGCCAATGTCGGCCTCGCTAGTTAAAAACCTGTCATTACCGGGCAATCAACCAGCGCCACAGGGCTATTATCGTTCCAGGCTTTTTATTGTACCGTTCACTACCAACCCGTTGGTCGCAGCGGCCGGCCCCCTGTTTTCTTTACTTGAGCGGCTCTGCGTCAGCCCTGCCCTTCCCGATATCAACAACGCTCGCGACAGCATCGAGCATGAATTACTTGCGTTTAACAGCCGCCTTTGCGGAAAAACCACCGCCGATGATCTCGACGCCATGGCAACGTATCTGCTCTGCGCTACCATTGATGAAATTCTTGGCAAAAGCTATTTGCGTCTGCACGGCAGCCCGGCTGAATTCCGTGCATTTACGCCTTTATCCTATGACAACATTGGCCCGGAAGAACGGTTTTTTGATATCGTTAATCACATCAAAGATCGGCCCAATCAATATCTGGATCTCATCGAACTGGCCTATTATTGTCTGATCGCCGGCTTTGAGGGCAAACAACATCAACGAGCGGATGGCCGCATGGCTTTGGATAATCTGATTGAAGAACTGTTTCAATTGATCCAGCAATATCGCGTGAACAAATCGCATCAACTGTTCCGCAGCCACAAAAAAATCGATGTGCCGCCCGACAGCTACAAACGGGTACTGATCCTGGGCGGTGTTTGCCTTGGCCTGCTGATTTCTGGCATCACGGCCAGCTATCTCCTGCTTGAAAGCAAGGCCAAAGCGGTACAATTTGGTCATGCCGTTATTGCCAGACTGGACGACTAATGGATAACACGCTGCAAATCCTCTGCGATGCCCTGAACAAGGTCATCACCCAACTCAAACCGCATTCAACGCCGCTGTCTTTTATTCTGTTGACCGGAAAAATAAACCAGGGCAAAACGGCTTTGCTGCGTCAAAGCGGGTTGAATCAGTGGCCGATGGATGACGCCAGCGGCGCGCATATTTATTACAACGATCACGGCATTATTCTGGAACTGGGCGAGGAATGGCTGAATCAAAGCGACAACCTGCTGGCTTACACCTGTAAACATCTGAATCGTTGTCATGCCAACCTGAAAATCAGTGGTTTGATTCTGTGTGTAGACAGTCGCGAATTATTAGAGGTTGAAGCTGCCGATCTGGCCGATTACAGTCAATCACACATGCAATTGCTGGATCGTTTTGGCGAGGCATTGGGTTATTACGTTGATGTGGCTTTGATATTGACCAAGCTGGATGCACTGGCCGGATTCTGCGAATTTTTTCAATCCGAACACAGCAGCGCCCTCACCGAACCGCTGGGATTTTCCCTGCACTGCTCCAAACCGCGGGAAAAATTGCTGGCCAGTTATAAATTGCAATACGATCATATGATCGATTTTCTGGGGCAAAAAATCATCAACAAATTGCACCCGGCACGTTCGGGCGTCAAACGCACCCTGATTCGGGAATTCCCGCTGCAACTGGCCAGTTTCAGCATTCCGGTGCAAACCTTGTTGTTGAAAATACCGACGCATTATTTTCGCATCCAGGCGGTTTATTTCACCAGCAGCGAACAAGGCGGACAAAGTATCGATCGCCTGAATCAAAAAATTCAACACGAATACGCCCTGACGGTGCAGGATAAAACACCGCAATCGAATAATTACCGCACCTATTTCATCGAAGGCGCCTTGCGTTCCTTCCAGTTACAAACACAACGCCATACGCCGCGCATCAATAAAAACCAGAAATGGCAAATTGGTCTGACGACGTCTGTGGCAGCATTGATCATGTCATATGTGGGTTATCAATATTTCAGCACGGCCAAATTGCTGGATGAAACCAGCAAGGAATTGCTGACCTATGAAACCCTGATCAGCCAGACCAACGACAAAACCGCGGCGCTGTATCACCTGTCGCTGGCCGAAGCCAAGCTGGGTGCCATTCCATCCCGTTTGCTGAATCCGTCTTTGTTGAAACAATTAAAATCGCAATTGCACGACAACACCGACAAAACGATCAAACAGCAATATGTGCCGGATTTGCTGGCGACCATTGAAGGCGTGCTCAGCAACCCGACGCAATCACAGCCGGAGCGTTATCAGGCGCTGAAAATATATTTGATGCTGGCCGAACCGCAGCATTATTCCGAACCCGAGGTAATGGACTGGTTCACCCTGCACTGGAAAAACAACAGCCAGGGCAAATTAAGCAGCAAACAGCGCATGCTGCTCAGCAGCGTTTTGAAACAGCCTATGCAGCCGCTGCCTATTAATCAGCAAGTGGTCACCGATGCGCGTAATTATCTGAACGCCCTGCCCGCACCTTATTTGTATTATTCGCTGGTCAAGGGGCAAATGCCGCAGCACGCAATGCCCATCAGCGTAGACGGTTTTGATTTAACCGCTCGCGAATTGCCCGACTATTTCACCAAAGCCGGTTTCAATCAGGTTGTGGCCAGTTTACCGGATATTTCCTCCCGTTTGTTGAAAGAAAACTGGGTACTGCAGCGGCAGGATCTGAATAATTTACACGACAAATTGCTGGAAGCTTATTGTTTTGAATATGTCACCTGGTGGAAAAATTTCATCGAACGCACCCGGCCACAGCACTTCCAGGGCTACCAGCAGGCGCGTTTGCTCACGCAGGCGCTGGATCAGAAAAAATCCATTGCCACGCTGATTGCGCTCATTCAGCAGGAAACCAGCCCGGATATGGATGAACGTTCTGAATTGTTTAATCATAAAATTGCCAGTCAGTTTACGACCTTGAGTTTGATGAGTCATTCGTCGACGATGGAGCTGGTGCGCAATGTCAACGAGCTGGAAAAATACCTGAGCACGCTGTCGCTGGTCAACGACGATGGCCGCACGGTTTTCGAATTGACCCGGTCGCGTTTTCAAAACGACAGTCAGTCGGATCCGCTGAGCGCTTTGTATAATAAATCGCATCAACTGCCCGAGCCGGTCGCCAGTTGGGCCAGACAGATTGCCGATGACACCTGGTTTATTTTCATCAACGAAAGCAAAAGCTATGTGAACGCGCAATGGCAGAAACACGTTTACAAACAATATGAGCTGCAGATTGCCAACCGCTTTCCCATGGATGCATCGCAGCAAACCGACATTTCCCTGGAAGAGTTTGATCGCTTTTTCCAACCCAATGGCACGTTGAATTCTTTTGTGACCCAGTATCTGCAACCGTTTATCGACACCAGTAATCCGCAGTGGCAACCGAAGGATCGCAACGGTTATGTGCTGCCGATTTCGGCTGAGTTGATGAATGAATTGATTCGCGCCAATGTGATCAGCAATATGTTTTTCCCGGAAAAAAGCGCGAACAGCAAGATTGAATTCAGTTTGCAAAAAATCAGCCTGGATCCGGTCGTGGCCAGCTTTCAACTGACCCTGGGTAATACGGTGTTGACGGATAATCAGGAAAGCGAATCATTCACCTATTTCAAATGGCCGGAATCCAACGCCAAATTGCGCCTGGATTCTATCGAGGGCAATCATTTTGAGCTGGAAGAAGGCGGAACCTGGGCTTTCTTCAAAATGCTGCAAAAAGTTAACGTCCTGGTCGACGGCAACGACAGCTCCAGTCTGGAGATTTTGTTTGAAGTCAACGGAAACTCGGGGCGTTATATTTTAAAAACCCAGAACCAGATTAACCCCTTTAGTCCGGGGATATTAACCGGCTTTAATTTGCCGCCGTCGGTGGTGTAAGTTTTGGCACGGGACATCCGTGCCGCTTCGAACTACACATGCGTACCCTACACAATCACCGCCGTTCCATAACACAAAACTTCGGCACCAACCTGGCCCAAATCGGTCGCGTCGTAGCGCATGGCGACCACGGCATTTGCGCCCAGTTGTTGGGCGTGTTGAACCATCAACTCATAGGCTTCTTGCCGTGCATGCTCGCACATTTCCATATATGAACCGATTTTTCCGCCCACGATAGATTTCAATCCGCCCATAATCCCCTGGGAAATGGTGGGTGAGCGCACCACGATGCCGCGTACGACGCCAAGATATTGTTTAATTTCCTTGCCTTCAAATGAATTGGTGGTGGTAACGGGTATTGACATGATTCATCTTCCTTAATTAATAATTTCAACCTTGAATAAACAGAACAAACACTCTACATTGTAGCTTAAGATTTCCTGGATGGATAACAACAATGCCTGATAAAAAACTACTGGTCAGCTCTGCCATGCTCGCTTTTCTCACCCTCGCCAGCAGTCAATCTGCCATCGCCGATGACGCTGCTACCGAAAAATGTTATGGACTGGTCAAAGCGGGCATGAACGATTGCGCGACAGCCGTTGCTTCCTGCGCCGGTTCGTCCACCAAAGACAAACAGGCAGATGCCTACGTCTTTATGCCCAAAGGTTTGTGTGACAAACTGGTGGGCGGAAGTTTGAAAGCTTTAAATAACAAGGAGTAACACCATGGTAAACAAGCTGTTTCGTTTTTTTGTAGCTGCCGTTCTAAGCATCGGCGCGGTATTGCCCCTGCAAGCGGCGGAAAAACTGATTCTCGATGACGAGCACAGTTATGTATTATGGCGCATCGAGCATCTGGGCTTTTCAACCCAGTCGGGAAAATGGTACGTCAAAGGCTTTGTGTTCCTGGACAAAGACAAGCCCCAAGACAGTAAAGTGGATGTCAGCATCGACATGGCCAACATCGTGACTGGCTTGCCGGAACTGGACAAGCATTTGAAAAGCGCCCAGTTTTTTGATGTAGCAAAGTACCCCACCGCGACCTTCGTCAGCAACAAAGTCGACGTCATCAACGACACAAGCGCCAAAGTTGAAGGCCTGCTCACGCTGCATGGTGTCAGCAAACCGGTGACCCTGGATGTGAACATGAACAAAATCGGCAAAAACCCCATTAACGATCGCATGACCGTTGGCTTCACGGCCAGCACCAAAATCAAGCGCTCCGATTTTGGCATGAACACCTTGTTACCCAAGCTGGGCGATGAAGTCACCATTGAAATTGGTGCTGAAGCTTATCAACCGGCATCATAATTGTGCGTCTGAAAAACACGGACAATCATTTCGGCCTGCTCGCCATCCTCCTGCACTGGACGATGGCGCTGCTGATCATTGGTTTGCTGGCGCTGGGTTTGTACATGGTGTCTTTACCCATCAGCCTGCAAAAACTCAAATTATACGGATGGCATAAGGAATACGGATTTTTGGCGCTGGCCCTGGTGAGTATTCGATTGCTGTGGCGTCTGATCAATATCACCCCGCGCCTGGATTTGCCCTGGTTCGAACACCTCGCCGCACGTCTGATGCATTGGGCGTTTTACGCATTGATGTTCGCCATGCCGATCAGCGGCTGGTTGGTCACCTCGGCGGCCGGTTTGCCGGCTTCTTTTTTCGGTTTGTTTACCCTGCCGAATCTGATAGCCCCCAATGAGCAATTGCGGCCATGGTTTGAACTGGCGCATCAATGGATGGGCTATGCTTTGATCCTGGCTATCATTCTGCATGCGGCCGCAGCGTTGAAGCATCATTTTATTAACAAAGACGATATTTTGCGGAGGATGATCTCATGATCAGACAATCAGCGCTTTACCTGGCTTTATTATTGCCCATGGCCGCCCAGGCGGTGCCCGTACAATGGCAGATGGTGCCGGCGGAAAGCCAGCTCAGCTTCACTGCCACACAAAACAATGCGCCGGTTTCCGGGCAGTTTAAATCGTTCAGCGCAGATTTGCTGGTTGATTTGGATGATCTCAAAAACAGTCATATTGATATCGTCGTTGACATCAATTCGGTGAGCGCGTCTTATGCGGATTTGAAAGACACCTTGATAACGGCAGATTGGTTTAACGCCAAACTGTTTCCCAAGGCTGAGTTCAAGGCCAGCGAGTTTGAAAAAACCGGAGACAACGCCTGGCTGGCCAAGGGTACCTTGACGATCCGGGATAAATCGGCACCGGTCACTTTGACCTTTACCACCAAAGAAGTCACGCCGGACAAGCGTATTGTCACAGGCAGCACCAGCATCAAGCGCAGTGATTTTGGCGTAGGGCAAGGCGATTGGGCGAGCACAGATGAGATCAAGGATGAAGTGACGGTGAATTTTACGGTGTCGGCGGTGAGGAAATAGAAGGAAAAAACCATCACCCCACAACCGGCAAATCCTCCCAGCGTGTGGTGTAGCAAGGCGAGCGCATGTCGGATTGCATGGCCCAGGATCTGTCGTAGCCTTCTGCTGCCAGTTTGATTGCGTTGCTGCCGAAACGTTGGTTAATTGCATCGACAACGTTCATCACTTGCGCTTGCTTCACCATGGCTCCCGGTTCCGGTTGATGAAACAAATTCAATTGTTGCTGTGAGCTGCTGATCAACTCTTCCAGCATCACCCCTGCTTTTTTATACGCCACCCCCGATTTAAACAAACGTTTCAGACACATTTTTGCCGCCTGGGTGATCACGCGGGTATCGTTGCTGGCGATGGTCAGGCGGCAGTCCATGCTGTTCGTGTATTGTGTCAGATCCTCGCGAAAGGGGTTGCTGCGTACAAATACGTAGACCCTTTGCACGAGCAAATCCTGTTTGCGTGCTTTTTCGCAGGCGCGGGCGCAATGGCTGCTGACGGCTGAGGCGAGGGCGGAAAATTGGGTTTGCATCACGCCGAAACTTCTCGATGACATGATGCTTTGCCTGGCCGGTGCCTCGTCTGTGCTGGTGCAGCTGATACCTTGCAATTCCATAGCGGTGCGCATCAGCACCACGTTAAACTGTTTTCGGATGATGGGCGCATTGCTGTCTGCCAAATCACCGGCGCTGTAAATCCCTCTTTCCGTCAGTTTTTTCTGCCAGCGCCGCCCTACTCCCCAAACCTCGCCCACCGGAATTTTGTGCAGCCAGTGCCGTTGCTCGCTGATGTTAAAGGTGGGGATTTTCAATTCTTTTTTGCAAATATAATTCGCCAGTTTGGCCAAGGTTTTGGTCGGCCCGATGCCGATGGACGTCGGGATGCCGGTTACTTTGAGGATGGTTTTTTGCAAGGCCAGGCAAAAGGAATCCAGCAAATGCGGCGGCATGGAGCGCAAATCGAGGAAGGCTTCGTCGATGGAATAGATCTCGACTTGCGGCCAGGCGGCTTCTATCGTGGCCATGACGCGCTGGGACAGGTCGCCGTACAAGGTGTAATTGGAGGAAAACACCTGCACCTTGTGTTGCCGGCTCAAACCTTTGATTTTGAAAAACGGCTCGCCCATGGCGATGCCCAGCGCTTTGGCTTCGTTGGAACGGGCGATTACGCAGCCGTCGTTATTGGACAGCACTACGATGGGCTGGTTGCGCAAATCGGGGCGAAACAGGCGCTCGCAGGAGGCGTAGAAATTGTTGCAGTCAATTAAAGCAAACATAGATCGGTACCCCGGTAGTGTCGCTCAGAGCGAAGCGAAGAGTCTCCATGTTGTGACATCGTGCCAACTTCAGGAGATCCTTCGCTGCGCTCTGGATGACAGGCCTTAGCTCGCCGGATGGATAACATGCGTCACCACCCCCCAGATCACCAGGGCCTCGTCATCGTTGATTTCAACAGGTTGATAGCGATCATTTTCCGGCATGAGGCGTATGCGCCCGCCTTCGCGCGACAAACGTTTCACCGTCAGCTCGCCATTCACCGCGGCGATCACAATTTTACCGTGCACGGCTTCCAGGCTGCGATCGACCACCAGCATGTCGCCGGAGGCAATGCCGGCGCCGATCATCGAATCACCGGACGCGGTCACAAAAAAGGTCGCAGCCGGATGCTTGACCAGATGACGATTCAAATCCAGGTGCCGCTCAATATAATCGTCTGCCGGGGAAGGAAAACCGGCGCGCACGGAACAGGCGTACAGCGGCAGTTCATATGCATCGGTTTCGAGGAAGCCTTTCACATCCTCGATGCGCGACAGGGGGATGCGCATGGATTTGGTCGCTTCTCCGTATTTACCCTGGCCCTTCGGCCGCCCGGCGTTTTCTCTTTTCCCACCATGACTCATCATATCACTTGAATTGCGTTACATAAATCAATAATAGCGGCTAACACGGGGTTTGTAAATGACGGGCTCGCAATGACGGATGCAATGGATTATAATTTGCGCATAAAGATATTTTTAAAGGCAAACGATGTCGCCTGAAATCTTTCACAAGATTTGCCTCAGCCTGGGATTCGTTTATAAACAAAGCATTCACGCAGACAGATTAACCGAGGAATACACCGGTGAGCTGGATATTCCCGCTGCGTCCGCAAAAGAAAGAGCCTGCTGGATCAGTCAGGAGCTGGTGTCCGTCAACGTCAAAAAAAAGCTGCTGCTGAGCACCTGGTATTTTTTCTGGCTCAACGAGCAAGACAAACTCAAGATCGTTCAGTTTTTTGAGTACTTGCTCCGCGCTGGCTACGCCATCGCCATCACCAGCGAAAACGGCATCCAGGCGATCACGGACAGTACCTGTCTGCAACAACAATTATCCACCGTGGTTTCGGTCAGCCCGGAAGACGATGTGGCGCGCAACGACACGGTCATCATCCGCGCTAACCTGCTGCAAAATATCCTGAACCACTTGAACAACTGGCATCAACTCGATCAAAAACCGGACGACGGACTGCCTGAACTGTCCGAAAATACATCCATACCGCAATGGATTGCTCTGCTCGGCGACACCGGGCCGCAAGATGATTTTTCTGTGAGCCTGAGTGAAGAGCCGAACAATAGCCAGCTTGTTCTGTCTCGACTCTCACTACGTAAAAAAATTCGTCATCTAACCTTGTCATCTGTCCATATCAGTATCAACGACATTGATGTATTGGTGAGCAAACTGAAACATCTGACACAACTTACCCTCAATAACATCACCCTGGATTCGGACCAACTGACCAGACTTGTCAACATGCCCGGCCTTGAAAAACTAACCATGATTGACTGCGAATTTGGTAACGATACAGCAGCAGACATCAGCAACACAGGATTGACGCAAATACACCTGGTAACAACCCGTATTGATGGCGATTTTTTACTTGAACTGATAAACAAAAACCCTGGTCTTGAGCGCTTGAGCATCAATAATTGCGAACTGCATCAGACGGCGTTCAACATTCCTCCCGGGCATTTGCAAGACTTGAAACAACTGGATCTGGAAGGAACAAGACTGACGAACCAACAGAAAGCGGTGCTGGCCAACGCCGCACCCAATCTTGAATCGCTTCATCCGGGCATGAGCTATGTTGTTCCTGAAGGCACGGTCAATGAGCGCGATGCCCGGCGAGAAAATCCGCTGTTGGCAGAGCAAGCAAGACGAATCGCGGCTTCACGAGAACGGGCTGAACGCTATGCCCTGAAAAAATCACCCAGACTGAAAGAATCTGATCGCGTTGCGTTCTTCCCGCAAGCCAGTTCAAGCAGCGGCTCAACACCCGACCCGACTCCCTGGCCATTAAACCGGCTGCATCGCGCATTTTTGAACAAGTACACGCTCAACGAAACAGCGTTGCGAGCTATCTGCTCCAGTCCGTTCCTGTTTCATCTTGATCTCTCGGAAAGCGAACAGACTCAAAACGCGCTGGAAGCGGTTCAGCATCAGCGTGTCCCGAGCCTGATCGATTGCCGTGTTGACAAGACCCATATCACCGGCGATGGACTGCAAGTGCTGTTCGACATGGCCCCCAATCTGGGAACCTTGAGTGTCCAGGAATGCAAATTAATCGATCAAGGCAACAGCCTGAATTTACCCGGAAAACGAGGACAGCTGAGTTTTTTCTGCGCCGCATCGTCAAGCTTGAACACGGCACAATTGAACAGCATTCTGCAGGCTGAACCCAATATTTCCTCACTGAACTTATCAGGATGTAGCAACATCAATCTCAACCTGTTACAGCTGAAACCCGGTCAATTAGCCCGCTTGACAGACTTGAATGTATTCAGCTTGCACATCACGCCTCAGGCATTTGACAAGCTGTGGCAAGCCGCTCCCAATCTGGTCAATTTGATCATGACGGGCTGCACAGGTCAATTGCCAGCGTCGTTAAGCCCTGGAAATCTGGCCAGTTTCAAGGCCGAATTGAGCCAGTTTGATACCCGGGATATCCAGGTTGTTGTCCAGGCCAATCCCCGTTTGACCATGCTGAGCCTGTCGGGTTGCAAGCTTCTTGCTGCTCATGAATGGCCTCGGGAAACAAGGGCCAGTGCGCTGACGACTTTAAACGCTTTCGACATTCATATCGATGAAGCGTTATGGGAAAAATTGCTATATTCAGCAGAAAATGTGCATACCATTCATTTCACCCCGGCAAGCTTTTCCAGCCAACAAAGCATCACGGCAGACAGCATATTATCCAGGTTGATCCACCTGACCGCCCGTTTATTTAAGGTAAGTGAAATCGCTTGCCCAGCGGTTATCCGGATGCTGACGCGCGCGCCCTGTCTGCACACACTTGAGTTAACAGAATGGTTGGACAGCAATACGCCATCCGCATCGCTTGCCGCTTTAAAACCGGGTTCTCTGTCCCGTTTACGTTTACTCAGGGCGCAATTCAACTCACATCCGGACGAATTGGCTCATCTGTTAAGAGCGGCTCCCTTTGTTGAGGAAATGGATATCAGTTTCAGCCTGTTCAACTTCAGTCGCTTTGCATTCACGCCAAAGCTCAGGCGCTTGCCAAATCTGCTTCGCCTGAACATTGCGAACAGCAATAGCAGCTTCCAACAACTGCTCCTTATTATTCAGGCAGCGCCTGATCTCATGTGGCTCAACGTTCAGGGCAGCATGCTGACAGAGCAGGAAATTAACACGCTATGCAACCAATATCCCAATCTGCTCATCAGCGGTACGCCACAAGCAAAGCCGGCCTGTTCGTCTTCCAGCGTATCAGACGCCATCAAACCGGACGGATGCTTCGGCGATTCGAACCGCTCGTTTCGCAGCCAACAAATATTTATCGGGAAGGCTGGCACAGCTCCGATCAGTACCTGTGATTACCATTTATTTACTTATACCTGGGATGTGAAAACCCGGACGTTTAGACTCTGGCAACCCGATGAGTCCACTATGACACCGGTTGCAGCACAGATTCATCAGCATTTAACCGACATCCCGCCATTACTGGCAAACCATGACGCGGATCATTGTTACGCGCAAACCGAAATCCCCCCGCTGCTTGCGCATACCTGGTATCAATTACCGGCCAGCAGCTTGAATGATGAACTGAAACACATTGCCGGCAGCATCGCGATACCGGATATGGAGATGCTGAAGACAGACCTCGGTTATCATTTTTTCCGGCTGAAAACAACGCAGTATGAACCGATTTTACTGCGTTATATTATTCGTTCCGGCCGCGATAAAGAACTGCAAGCTGGCGAGGCATCTGAAGCGCATGCGCTCGTCGGACAATTGCGTTTTGGCCGCAATTGTCGATTGATTCAAAACGATGCCTGGTGTGACTTGCGAGACTTAAGCATCGCGCACAGAATTGCCGCTTTGCGCGCATTTTGCCATTTTGAAACCCCTTTTGGCGATGATTTTAAAGGGCGAACCTGGCAACTGTTTAACCATCTGATCAAACATCGAACCGGATCTTGCCGTCATCGCGCCCAATTATTCACGGTATTGGCCATAGAGTTGGGTCTGTTTGCCTGTTATCAGGATAATCGCTCGCACGCCTTTGCCATTGTGAGGGGGCAGGGTGGCGTGATGCAGCAGATCAATCTCGGCGGCACACCGGGAGCGCTGACGGAACTACCCTTGGACGATGACATTCTGGACGATTATCTCTACACGGAAGAAGCGCCATCATCAACATACATCGCGCCCGAACGCATCCCGGCGCCTGAGCCGTCAAACCGCTATTTGACCTGGAACAACCGCCCGCTGCACGCTCATGACGCGCCATCACTGCTCAATGAATTAATCGCCCGCAAGCTGCCGCGGCAATTGTTGGTCAGCGAAGACAAGGACAGCATCGAAGCCTTGCATCAGGCCTTTGAACCCGATCGGTACAGCCTGTTCAGCCGGCAACTGGATGATGTCTCGCTGACCAGCCATCGCATTGCCGAGGGTGAGTACCACAAGGTACCCAGCCCCATCGCCCATTTTATGAACCTGGCTGAAAGCAATCCGGATGAGGTGTACACCTGGTTTATCAACTGGTCGGATGCGGAAGCCAAACACAAAGGCTTGAATAGTCTGGTGGCCAATACGCGCCGTCTGCAGGGGCGGATTTTGCCGGATAATCTGCGTCTGCTGGTGTTGCTGGATCGTGACAGTCTGGCCAATATGAATGAGGAATTCAAACGCCATTTGCCGTATCGAAGCGTGCTGCCCCGCCTTGCCCCTGTTCCGCAACCGGTGTCGGCCAAAAGCATTGACGATGACGATGTGTTAATCGTCAATCCCGCTGACTGGAAACACATCCTGCTCGGTCAGGTAAGCACCCAGGGGCAACGCCATGAGATCATCCCGGGGGCTTTGTTCCGCCGCGGCAAAGCCATCAGCATTCAAAATGCGCCCCAGGACAATCGCGAATGTCGCATGTTTTTGAATGAGCTGAAAAATAAACGCTTTTATTTTAATGGGGAATGGCACGCCCTGCACTGCCCGGTTACATTACACCAACCCATCATACAGTTTCCGCCCGCGATGATGTTTGACTGCCGCGAACAAGCGTTCCTGGCCGTCAATCACAGTAACTATAAATCCTTTTTCGAGCGCACGCGCATTGATGAAAGCGGGATTCATTCTGTGCCGGGCTTGCTGGAGGCGCATAGCCACCAGGAAATCCATCTGACGGTGACCCAGGATTTAAGCGAGTTGCAATGCTTGAAACTGGTGCGGGAAGCCCGGGATTGGGGCATCAATGTGATCTTTGAACCGCTGCCTCAGGTCACCTTGCCCGAGTCAGTGGCTGAATATATTGCCTTTAGCAGCGAGATGATTGTTCAACGGCCTGTGACGGTTTATGTATCCAATGATCTGGATTATGTCGCTGCCTGCCTCGGTCAAAAACAGTTCATTCCCATCAGCCGCGACACCCGTTTTGAAACCTTGTTTATTGATGTGAAACGCGATGAACAGGATCAGTTTACGGGCAAGGATACCGATTTGTTATGCGCGCTGAAACGCGGTGAAGATATTGTTTTGAAAGGCAAATTTTCTGACGTTCTGGTGCATAAATTGCAGTCGCTGTTTACCCGCAGCAGGACCTTGCAGGTGAATGGGGAAGAAATACCCATCACCGGTAAACTGATTTTACTGTCTGATGACGAACAGTTATTCGCGGGCGTGCGTTATAAACGTCTGGATTACAAGCCCGAAAAAAGCTTCGCCCGACTGTCTGAGCCTGCGCGCCTGCGCTTGCAAGCCTGTTATAAACGTTTGAATATTCCGCCCTGTTTTAGCCATTTTCGCGGTCGTCCAACAGACACGGCGGCGCAAATGGCCTGGGTTGATCGCCTGGAAAAACGTCTGCATTTGTCGACTGGTGCTCCCTTGCCGGAAACGGTGTCATCTGTATTACCTGCCGCCACCACGCCAGCGGAATTAATCGCCCAACTCCGGCATCGTCCTTTTGTTTTTTTGATAAGTGCTTCCGGTGCCGGTAAAAGTCATCTGATGCAGCGCTCTTTACCGGCGTACGATCCCGGCATCACCGTTTACCACGGCCTGGCCGAGCTGGAAAAATGGCTGAATCACAAAGACGGCGTCGCATATCTGTTTATCGATGAGGCCAATATTTCGACCCAGGATTATTTGATTTTTGACAGCCTGATGCGCGGCGAATCGGTGATTTGGCTGAACGGTAAACGCTATGAGATTCCGCCTACGCACAAGATAGTGTTCGCCGGGAATCCTTACGCTTACGGCGGTCGTATGCAAGCGGATTTGTTCCGCCGCAATCCTTATTATATGGAATTCCGGGCGCAACCTTTACGGGAGATGTTGCAGCCTTTGCTGACACAGTTTGAGGATCAGGACGCGGCCTTTGAGATGATTGATCGCTGCTATCATCAAGCCCTGGAGGCAGGCATCACCTTCACGCCGCGTAATGCGTTTATGATTTGCCAGCGGGTGTTTGAGATGAAGCCGAGCCAGTTTCCCGAGCCTTTGTTATTGCAGCAAGCGATATTAGCCGAACTGAAAGGCCTGCGGGTTGAGCCATCCAACATCAAGCCGCTGCGTCGTCATTTGAAAGCGGATCCGCTGTGGCAGGCTGAGGGCAAGGCATTACAAACAGCATTGCAACAACGTTTGCCGGAATTCGCCGACAAGGATTTTCACTGGACGCCCTCACGCAGCAAAATCGCCGTGGCAGCACTGGCTTACCTGGCCATTCGCCAACAAAGGATGGATGCGCCGGAGAATATGCGCCAGGGGGTAAATGGCTTTATGCTGGAAGGACGCGGGCTGGGGAAAGGTTTGCTGCTCAGGAATTTGTTGCAGGCATTGGAGATTTCTTACGTGACGGTGGCGCTGGACAATCCAGCGCAGGCGCGCGAGCAGTTACGCCGGGCGTATCGAGAAGGCAAGCTGGTGTTTATTCCCAAATTCAGTAACGATGCGGATGAGCGCTTGTTGAACGATTTGCTGTCGGAGCTGGATCCGAAGAAGAACCCGGGTTTTGGTGTGATCGCGGTGCATGATGGCGGGCCCTTGTCCAAAGCCTTGAGTAATCGATTTACCTGTATGAATTTGAAGGAAGACCGGGTTGAGGATGTACAGCAGATGGTGAAGAAGCGTTTGAAGCCACCGGAAGCACTGCTTGATGAGCATGTAAGAGAGTATGAACACGCCATGCGCTGGGGGAAACAAGCAGGATTGACGCCACTGCCAGAGGCGCATGCCTTGTTTGAGGCGGTTCGGAAGGAAATGGATGATACGGATGAGACGGGAGCAACATTAGGGAACGCATAGGTTGTGCAACAACGATCGTCCGATGTAAACCCTGGCCTTTCGTAATGTGTCATTTTTTTTGGTACAAATCGGTTTTTTCGTGAACGTTTGCCTACCCGTCTGCGTTACCGAATTTACAACGGCTCGCCCCTCTTCGGTAACGCAGACGGGCAGGCAAACGTTCACGTAAAAAAACAAAACAGTTCCAAAATTAGATGATCTTGCCCTGTAACCTGGGTGGGGTAGCCACATCACCCTGATGCGCCCGCCTCCTCACCACAACATCCTCCAACAAACTGCGCATCAGGCGTTTCCCATGCCCGCTTCGCTGTGCTTCAATCTCTGTTTTTAATGCCGGTGGACAATCGTTTTTCCCCAGCTCCTCATCACAAAGCTTTATCTGCAACAACGATCGCTGCCGCACCGGCAAGTGATAGAAAAAGTGGTTACGCAGCCGCGCGGCTTTAACCGGATCACTGACCTTCCCGAGCAGCTTGACCACCCGCAAGGTATCAGCCGCTTGCTGACAGGCATTCACAATCAAATTCAAGGCTTCATGACGCAGCATATCCGCCTCTTTAATCGGCTCCTGACCATTCACCAAACCCAAATCAGCACTGCGAACCTCGTCAGACGACCCGGGCTCGAAGTCGAAGGTTCCGGCTCTGATACGCGCTGCATCGACCTTGACAATCGTTTCCCGCGCGTAGATGCCATCCCGAACCCGATTGGCGCGGATATCGTCCTTGTACTCATCCGTCATCCAGTAGCGCATCTGCCTGGCAAGACGATGGACATCCACTTTATGTGACAGAAAATCCCGTGCCTGTTCGATAGACAAAGGACTCAGCAGCGACACCATCTGCGCACTGTTTTCAATCTGCTGCGCTGCCGCTTCCAGCCAAATTGCGTCCATGCGCTCTGCTGGCGCGTCTGCGCTCAAATCAAGGGCGCGTGCGCCGGCAATCAAATATAAAATATACAGATATTCGCCCATGATGTTGGCAAGCAGGACATTACCGGTTTTGTCGCCGGTCCGTGTATGGACATCTTTAAAATTCGCCTGGACGTACTCGCTCGAATACAGCAAGTCATTAATGGATATCCAGTCGCCAACATCGGCAATGCCGCTTTCGCGCATGTCGGGGTATTTCACCGCTTCGTCTTTCCAGGCGTTGATTCTTCCAAGCCCCAAGGCATAATTATTCAGAATATTGATAAAAACCCGGTAACGCCCCCCATCCGGGCGGTTGCCATCATGATTATGGAATATGTCCGCCATTTCCGCATAAACAACACCTTTTTGTAACAAGACGCATAAATCATGAACGACTCGATAATTAGCCTCCCGGAATGAGCTTGCGGCGATGACTGGAGAATGCAGATAACGCAGCCAGGTTTTTTGTTGTCCGTTCATATCATAAACAAACGTGGTGTACGCATTCGATCCATTCTCATAAATCATATTTAAAAATGTGTCGCGTGATGCAGGATCGCAAGCGGGTTCGTTATTCAGCCATTCGACCAGATCCGTGAACGCCATGATGCCGACTGGCTGTGGCAAGTCGCTGAGCAAACCCAGTTCCTCACGTTTTTCATGCAAGGTGCTGAGGGTATTGAACTCGCGTTCCAAAGCGCCGTCTGTTTCGCTATGCTTTTGAAATTTCAATGCGCGCCACGTATCCCCTTGTTGCAGGATGATGGTTCGCCCCTGGAATTTGACAAAGGATCCGGCAGGTGAATATTCATGCAAGGACACACGAGCAATGTTGGCAAGGTCAATACGGTTTCTGAGAAAGGCTTCAATCAATTTGGGTTGCGGTTTACCCGGTTTTGGCCCCCTGAGTGCCGCAAGCTGCTGCCTGCTTGATCTTGACCACAGATCATCACTTCTGCCGCCGTCAAACAACTCTATCTCCGACAGGCCTTGTACTGCGCCCAGTGATTGCCTGCTGAGATCCACGCGATTGGTATACAGCGCTTGCAGATACTGAATCACCTCGGGAGGCGATGATTTCATTAATTGGACAGCAATACGGGTGCTCAAGGTCGACTCAATCAAGCCACGCTCGGAGACCCATTGACAGAGTTCAAAAAATAAATTTTCCCGGATGTAAACCCATATCAGCGGCTCCCCCCACCGATCATCAAGCCACAGCTGAGCCGTCAGTTGCTCGACCTGCAGCAAATCGGCCAGCGCGATAATCATCATCGGTTTCTGCTTCGCCAGAACCTGCGCACTGAAACGATGAGGATTGTTTTGAATAAAGGATATCAGCAAATCCCGATCGTGCAGACGCATGTGAGCGACTAGCTTGAGACCCAGATTACTCCCATCCTGTAGCGCATCCAGCGCCCAGATTCCCGCATCGTTCGTCTGAAACACGGCAGCCATACGCTGCTCGGGTTTGATGAATTCATACAGACGCAAAATAGCCTTAAATTTAGAGAAACAGAAAGAATGAAAGACATTTTGGCCCGGATTGGTTTGAGCCAATAGCCGTTCATTAAACCGATCGCGATCACATAATTCTTCCAGCGCGATCTGCCCCTTGTTCACCAACCGCGGCAAGGGATGATCAGAGGACTGCGGCGGCATCAACAACAGCGCATCCAGTTTTACATCTGGACTCAGGCGACTCAAAAAGACGCGGTTGCTCCTGGTGCTCAACCAAAGCGCTGGAAGAGCCAAAGCGCAATCCGTGTCGTTATGGCGCAAGGCAAGTGCGTTGCATTGCGCCGAATCCATCGTGCCGATATACCCAATAAACTCGTTATCAGGTAACAGGCAAAGCAATTGCATGGCAAACACGCAATCAGGCCGGTCAAATACCGATCCCGGTCTCAGACTCTCTTCAATTAACTCATACAAGCCAGGTTTCTGCGCATACACTCCACGTTTGCACAGCATCTGATGGACAAAGGACTTGTCTCCGCGCGTCGATAACAAAGTCAACACAAAAGGCCAACCAAGACGCGTCAAAAGCGGGATCAATACATCGGATTGATGCCAGGCGATTCGTGCAGCACCGGACTGTTCTTGCCTGTCAAGATGAAGCGCAAAGGTTTTACAGTCTTCATCAGACATATGTTCCAGTAACGAGCGAAATTCGCTCGTGTATTGTTGGTGATGATACCAATTGGGTGCCGCCGCAATCGCCGTGTGTGGCAACAAGGCCGTACGCCAGGATAATGTCTTGACAAAAGCAGGCCATATATCCGGTTTTTGCTGTAATCTCCGCATGAGATCGAAACCGCGAGAATCAGGACTTCTATGCGCTATATGATTACAGAAATCCTGGCCGACGGCGGCGATAAAAAACGCCATATCAGCTGCGTCCAAAAAATCCGGAAGGATCATGTTGGAAACGCCTGACATGATAGCCAGATGCTGTAGAGCAAGCGGTGACAGATGCTTAAGCAATATGGCAAAAAGATTGGAAGAATGACTGGCAACGCTACTCAGTAAACCGTTAGAGGAATTCACGGCCAAATGAGCAGCCAGATAGAGCAAATCAGCATTGGCCGGATCAATCAGGCTTGCTATCAGTTCTTCTCGCCTGTGATTGCAATAATTTTTGTTTATTGCCCGAAAACGCTCGCAGGCTGTCGCCCCCACTAGAGCGTCGAGCAGGATATCCGGAAAACTGACAACGTATGATTTTGTACCGGTACGTTCGTCAATTGTCATGGAAACCGTTTCCGGTATAAACGATGGCACTGATTGCAACAGCGCGATAAACGAATCAGATTGCCTGAGATCGGCAAAGTAAAAATCGAGCGTTTCGGCGTTGGAGACAGTGATTCGCTGAGGGGTATGGGTGTTTAAAGGCATTACAAACTCTCGCGTGTTTTTTGCGCATTATGACACAATAAAACCCCAATAGACAGATAATAGTCTTGAATCCGCTCTCGGAGCCGGCACTGCCAATAACGTTAGATCTCGCTGCGAACCTGTAGGTTGCGGCCCTGGCCCAACAACGAGCTTCCAGCGTAAACCCATGTTGGGCCAGGGCCACATGGCCGTCAGGCTAAGGGAAAAATTTCGGTGCCAGGCGAGCGTCAGGAGACCCTTCGCTTCGCTCTGGGCGACACGTTTGGGTTGCGTTGTGGGTTGCGAGACTGCCCTTCACTCTGATGCTCAAGCGTGTCGCCCAGAGCGAAGCGAAGGGTCTCCGATGCTAATCGAAGCTTTCCCCTTAACCTGACGGCTATGGGCCAAGGCCACAACCTACCGCTCAGGAAGATCTCACTGCGAACCGATCCAGACTTGCGTCAGGCTCCATCACGGATACAGATGACGATGGCAGCAAACCGCTTTTTTCCCAACGGCTGGCCAACAACGATGCGGTACTGTCTTTTTCGGGGCTTGTGATCCGGCAACCAGGCATCAACGCAAGCACTTCCTGCGGGACTTTGGATTTGGTGCAGATTTCTACAATGTTAATATCAAGCGCCTTTGTTTCGGTTTCCTGCGCGGCTTTAGCAATTGCTGCACGCAGATTGTCTACAAAGCATCTGATGTTTTTGGAGTCAATTTCAGGTCTATAGTTATTTAAAACAGAATAACAGGCATCAACCGCGTCATCGCTTACTTGCAGGAGGTCAGGAAACTTGCTGAATTTCTTAACCAGGTACGCACTGCAATTGGCCAAATCAGACGCCAGACACAGCGCATTGACACGGGAAAAACCATAAACTCTCACCAAATTATCCAAATACCGTGTGTGCGTATCGGATAAGCTGCGTCGCGCTTTGCTTGCCTCAACCAGCAAGCCTGTCAATAATCCGTCTGCATTCGGTATAAAACGCGCTATTATTTTGATTTCTCTGACTGAAAAACCAATTGCTTTGGGTATTTTTTTTGTCACATAATCCAGAAATATCTGCCTTTCCGCCTCCGGCAACACAAGGCTATCGGGAAAGACCGTCTGAACCGCCTCCAGACAAAAACATAAGGTATATAAATCGTCCTTATTGATACAGCGCAGCATGTGTCCAAATATAATATTCTGCAAAGGTTCCAGTTGATAATGAAACACAACACTGAAGATTAATTTATATTCATCTAAGCCAAGATTGATTTCACTCCAGTTCTCAACCTCGGCAAAGGCCTCTAACAATGCGTCTTTATTCGGATCGGCATCGATGATGTCAAAAATATTGATATTGGCTTGTCTGCTGCTGGACAATAGCATGAGAACAGAGCGCATATAGTAAGGCATGGGTAAGGTTTGCTCGCCAATCCCAGACAAGAGATTTTGCAGCAGATTTAAAAACCAGGCATCCTTAAACTGATACAGTCCTCTGAAGATAGCGTTTCGTATCTTCTCGGGGAATCGTTCCAACAGGTTAATCAGATGCTCCGTACCGGTACCTATTAATACGATTGCGAGATACAGTAACTCGTCATTGTTCCTGACAAAAGGGCGTTCCAAGGCGGCATCCAAGCCGCCATCCACTCGAAATAATTTAGCTAACAGCATCGATCTCTCCATCGGATCGTCTGGCAGCCATGAAGCCACCAGGTTATAAATACTGTTTTTTGAAAAATAGACTGGTACACGGGGTGTATTATAGAATAGTTCTTTGAATGCCGTAAAAATCTTGATGCTGTCGGGCGCATTGTCCAGAAAGAATTTTTTTAACAGCTTGTCTACCATACCTGGGAAAAACTCGGTACTTCGAGCAAATGCCCTGTCTAAAACGAACAGTGAATGAGTAGCACGTCCTCGCTCAGACAATTCAGTAAAGACAGTGAGCAGGCTACCATAAAGGATATTTTCCCATTGTGCGGGATGATCAAGCCAGGTATTGGCTCGGGGAGCCGGTCTTGCTGCTGGATCGGGAAAACGCAGTTCGAGACGCTCTTGATTTTCCGGAAAACTCTTAAACAGAATGTCTAACTCAAAGTAGTTAAACAAATCAATCCACTGCGTTTGAGGGATTCGATCAAACATTTGCATCACTAGCGCACAGGTATCGGTACCGTTTAATGCGTTCCGTAGATGTTGTAATCCGCGTAATTCCTTTTGTCGTCTGTTATCGGTAAGCGATTGATTGCCCAGTATCTCTCCAAGCAGGCGAAAATCCGTTTCCAAATCATCTTGTATGTCTTCGCTGGTAACCCATTGCTCACGCTCGGCTTGTTGATGCAATGCCGGATGAATCGCTTTTAGCTGGCTGGACAAGATTTTGGGAAATGTGGAAGAAAAAGTACCCGCTTTATAAGCAGCGCCCAATCGCCGCAACTGTATCACGGCGTTGTTTTCATCTTGCAGCAACACGGGCAAAATCTTGATTTGGCATGCCTCACAGGCTGCGGATGCAGTATAAACCGTGATAAATTGTTCGGGCGTCAAAGCACCGCTGACCAGGCTTTCGCTTAACAAAGCAGCCAGTTTGTCATACAAACCAGGCGGCAGGCTGGAGAAAAACTCATCAATCGGTGAGTTATGCTCTCCTTCAGGCTGTTGCAAAACCGCTTTTATGATGGCGATAATCTGCTCTGGTTTGTGTTCAAGCCACCAGCTGAACATGTCTTTTCGTATTAAAGAAAAAGCCCAGGCATGTTTGGCATAATACTCAGCCGATAAAAATGAAGCGATTTGAGGCCCAATGAGCGCGATTGTTTTATATTCTTTTATCAGATAGTTCAGACAATTGGAGAAAAAAAATGCTGAACTTGTGCCAGCATCCGGCCCATTTGTAAACTTCGCAAACCACAGCAAATGTAGCTTGAACATCGCAGACACCGCCAATCCACGAGCCTTGTAGATCGCTGCCAAACTATATATCTCCTGAC
>Ga0209066_10000985_pt1 | contig 39375 bp, 50 predicted proteins | sample All_14_2_FD_187198 | JGI IMG/M metagenome (GOLD analysis project Ga0209066, IMG submission 187198) | Freshwater microbial communities in response to fracking from Pennsylvania, USA - Allegheny Zone_MetaG_DW_15 (SPAdes) (version 2) ... | reverse complement strand
GACCACGGGTCGCACGATATGGGTCAAGGCATTGATGATGCTGACGAAATCGACGAATGACACCATGATGAAAAATCATCGGGTTGTCGTCTCGCGCGCGCGAGGGGGGGAGGGGGGTGCGCGATGGGGTGCGCGGCCGGCGCCCACCTGCACCAGGCGGACGGCCCGGCGAGATGCCACTCGCGCGCGCGAGACGACAACCCGATGATTTTTCATCATGGTGTCATTCGTCGATTTCGTCAGCATCATCAATGCCTTGACCCATATCGTGCGACCCGTGGTCATGCGACCCGTCGCGCTCGCTCTCGCTAAGCTCTTGAAATCGTTGGGCATCCGCCGCGATGGCGTCGAGCGAGAGAACCCGCCGTCCATCCGCCGCCGGCGGTGCGCTCGCGCCCGCCCCGAAGGACAGCACCAGCGACGGCATGACCGCGTTGCCCTTGTCGTCGACCGCCGCCTGTTTGGCCGTGAGGTAAGGCGCCAGCTCGGCCGCCGCACGCAGCTGCAGCTGCACCGCCTCGATGGCCTTGCAGCCGAGGTGCTGGGCCAGTTCCTTCGCATCGGCCGTGTAGATTTCCGCCATCGCCTGCAGCGGGTGGCAGTGCTTGGCGAGGATCAGCTTGCGGATATCCCGCGTCATGCGGTTCTGGGCCCCGACCGGGCGCCCCGGGCCCGGCGGTTTCCGCGTCAGCTGTCCGAGCGGCGTCGCCGCGTCCTGGTCGCCCAGCAGGTCGAGCTGGCCGCCGCCCACCGCCGGAATTTCCGCCGACGGCGCGCCCCCCAACACCCCTGAAACGACGGCGGCAACCCCATGCTTCGGCTCGCTCACTTATCCACCCCATTTTTAATGTGGTGTCGCGAGTGTCGCGCCGGGTGTCGCGCGTCAACTGATCGATTTCATTGATGTTTCTATGGTTTGAGACACTTGAGACACCTGAGACACTTATCTCTCTCATGATGCGCACGCGCGCGCATGTGTATTACGCGCGCCTACGGTGTCGCGGTGTCGCAAGTGTCGTGCCGTTGATTTTGCTGGTGTTTTTCCGCTGGGCGGTGTCGCGGCGGGTGTCGCGGTGTCGCATCCCCCAGCCCGCCGCGCGTCGCTCTGTCCGCGCCAAGGGACGGTATGGCCGCTCGCGCCGCGTCAACTGTTCGCCCTGCCGCCGTGCCGTTGGAGCGGCCGAATAGGCATGAAGCGGCAGGGCGGACGGCCGCATGCGCGCCGTCAGGCGCGCCGGCAATGGACCGGCCGCGCGACTAGCGCGGCTCCGATTAGAACCCTCGGGCCCGGGTGTGGGCGGTCAAACCTCGGCACATTGGGCGAGGGTGCGGGTAGATCACGTCGCACTCAGCCGATGCGCACGGCTCTTGTTCTTCGTTCGTTCTCGTGGGAATTGTCGGCCCGGGAGGAGCGAGCATGGAAGAGCACGACGTGCAGCTGGGCGTGATCTGCATCGAATGCAGCTGCGGCCGGCGCTCCTGGCGGCGCGACACCGAGTGCGGGTTCCGGCCGCTCCAGGAGCTGCAGGCACAACTTCGTTGCGAGGGATGCGGGCGCAAGGGAGCCTGCAAGCTCTCGCGGCCGGTGGAACTGATCGAGAGCGCGAGGCCGCATGAGGAACGACGCAATTACACGGTCGAGCAATGGGACGAGGCCGGCGACCGCCCCGACGTGATTCTGGCGAGCGCGCATGATTTTCACGCCGCGCAATTCGCCTATCTCGGCGCGCGCATCCACCGGCCGACCAAGCCCATGATGTTGCGGCAATGGGCCCGGGTGGTGAGCTGGAGCCGGCGGGAGAGCATCGAGGAAACCGGCCGGCGCGTCGCGCGTTTGATCGCCATGGCCTATCTGTCGATGAAGCCCGTGACCATCTGGGAGACGAATTCGACCAGGCGCACGCTCACCGATGTCGAGCGCGCGGCCGAGTTCCTGCTCATCCAATGGCCAAGGGCCTGCGCCGAGACGGATCTACACCGCGCCGCGCGTATTGCCGCGCTGGAGGCGCTTGCCGGCCGATCGCCGGCGGAAGATTTCCGCACGGCCTTCGTGGCGGCCGCCAAAGAGGCCGACGTGCTGGTCGAGGGTTAGAGCGAGCAGGATTGCCGGCGCCGCCCACCGGACCCATGGCTGACTAGTGCAGGCCGGCCGCTCGCACGTTGCGGGCGCGCTGGGCTCGGGCGGCGCGCTCCTCGCGGCGGAACGCACATTCGGCGACCAGGCGCGGATCTGCCGCCTGCAGGCGGGCTAGGGCGGCCGTGTAGTCCAGCGAGCGCCCGGCGGCGCAGCTGTCCCGCCACAGCTCGCCATCGTCGCAGCCGAGCCCGGCGGCGCCGTGGCTGGCCCAATAGAGCGGGCAATCCTGCGCCTGGGCATGCGGACAGGGCGCCTTGCGCCTCGGCATCAACGACGCTTAGGAATGAATACCGAGCCGATTTGCTCGATGTAATTATAGCCTAACCTATCGGAGGTATGTCGGGCGCCCGGCGGCAGCGGAATTTCTGCGAGCGATGCCCACCAGTTGTTGCCGGTAACCAGTCTGGTATCTCGATTGCCCTTCTCTAAGGCCCAGTAATAATCTGTCGGCCAGTCGTCTCCGGCAACTATCGGTCGGGGAACGACAGCCTCATGCCGCACGAGGATCATTGCAGATCTGATGTCCCAAAATTTATCGAATTGTCGCGGCGAGGCGAGCAGCACCGTCTGGCCAACGATGGGCAACGCTTCACCTTCAGATATCCACTCAAGCATTTTTCAGCTCTCCTGCCGCGAGATAGTTGTACTGCCACACATTCACGAGCGTGCACCGGCGCTCCACGCCATTGATGCGCACCTTGTTGAGGTGCTTGTCGGTGATGACAACGCCGGTATGTGCGCCCTGGCGCAGCGCGCCGGACCAGACGCCCGTCGAGCCGTCGCCGCCCCATACTTCGCCTTTGAACACTTGGGCAAGCATCTGCGAGGAATTTGGCACGCACAGCATCCAGCCGCGCGGCTGTGAAGGTATTACCTCCATAGCCGGCCGCACGCGCAGGTCAATCTGCGCGAGCTGCGCATTGGCGTCAGCAAGAGAGAGGCCGTCCGTGTCGAGGTCATCGAGCAGCTGGCCCACCGTGTGCCGCAGGCCGCCGCGCCACGCATCGATGCGGGCGGTCAGCAGGTGGTTCAGACAGCGCCGCCAGTTCTCGCCGCCGTCCTCGGCTTCCGGCAGCGACGCCGGCGCCAGCCACTCGCCCCAGCGCGCCAGCCCGTTCTCGATCGTCGGTAGTCCCAGCTCCTCCAGCAGCGCGTCGCCGAGCAGCAGATCCGCACAGGCCAGCAGCGTGCCGAATGTGTCCTGGCCGCGCCCATCATGCCCGCCATCGGCCAGCGCCGAGCGGTAGTGCTGATACGTCTCGTCGAAGGCCGGCCAGCGGTCGATCAGCCGGCGCAGCATCATGCGGCCGACCACGTCCTGGTCGACCACGGGCAGCTTGCCGGTATAGCCCGCCTCGCGCGGCCGAAGATGCACGATCGCCATGCGTGAAAGATCCTGCGGCGGCACCGGCGGCATGTTGATGGCGCTCATGAAGAAGCAATTCTTGGCGGTGAAGCTCGTGCCGATGTGGTTCGAACCGCCGCGGAACTGCACGGCGCCGGAGGCCGCGAGGCGCGCCAGCGCCACCACGCCCTTCACGCGGTCATTGTTGGCGCCGGCCTCCAGCTCGTCGACCGCCACCGGCAGGCTGTCCTGGCCGACACGCTGATAGATGCCGGCCGGCGTCGTGTCGGCCGTAGCATGCAGGGCATCGCCCAGCGTGCCCTTCACCAGCGCCTGCAGGCTGGATTTGCCCACGCCGCGATCGCCGACCACGAACACCATCGGCCGCCACGGCAGCGCGGCGCCGAGGAAGGAGGAGGCGAGCCAGCCCAGCACCAGCATGGGGTCGATCTGCTGGCGCTCGAAGGTGAAGGAGTTCAGCGCATCAATCAGCCCGGTGTCTTTGAGCATGTCGTCCGTGACCTCGCGCGACCAGGGCTCGGGGATCGAGGGGCGGCGCGGGTAGAACTGTCCGTCATAATCGCCGGTCGGCTGCTCGCGGCCGGAGACGTAAAGCACCTCGCCGGCATGATACACGAAATTGCCCGTGCGGTCGGTCCAGCCGCCCAGGCCGCGCACGCGGTTGGAGGCGGACCACATGCCCCGCTCGCCGGCGGCGCGATACAGTGCGTCGCGCACCTCCACCATGTCGAAGCCGTCGACGGTGAGCTTTTTGGAGTAGCGCGGAAACGCCCAATAGAGATAGCCCATGCGGTTGAGGAACAGCCGCTGCACCTTGTTCTGACCGAACGCATTGTCGGCGATCGAGGCCAGCTGTCCCAGCGCGTCGATCACATAGAGCACGTCGCCATCCATGCCGAGCACCTGCACCGGGCATTCCGGCGGCATACCGTCCTGGCTGGCGAGGTGCTGCCACTGGCCGGGCTTCACCTCCTCGCCGTTGAAGGTCATGGGATGGCCCTTATCAGGGTCTCTCACATGGCGCCGGCGGCGCAGCCGCCGCTGCGCATCGCCAAAGCCGGCCGCGATCGCATCGGTACCAGTAGCAGCGGACATCTAGGCCTCGGAGACTGCGGGACGTGGGCGCCGCGCGCGGCGGCGCCCGGAAGGCGATCAGGCGTCGACGATCGAGCGTTTTTTGCCCTTCGGCTTCTTCTCGGCCGCGCGTTCGGCCGCGATCTGGTCGGCCTTCTCGCGCGCCGCCGCCATTTCGGGGTCGATGTCATCCATGCCGTCGACGCGCTCAAGGATCGTGTCCTCGATGTCGACCAGGCGCGTAGCGGCCACCGCCGGCGCCGGCGGGCATTTCGCCACCAGCTGCGCATTGATCGCCTCGGCGACGTCGGCCACGGCGGGAATGATGCGCGCGGCCAGCTCGTAGCTGGCGCGCTCGACGGGGAGCAGTTCATCCCACGCGCCGGTCACATGCCCCAGCTCGCGCATCTTGTTGAACAGCACCTCCGGCGCCGGCCGGCGGTCGATCACGTAGCGGAGCACTTCGCTTTCCTGCCCGCCATCGAGGAGCGACATGACACCCCAGCTCACCCATTCGGTGTGATAATGGGGTTCGGTCTTCATGATGAGCGCCTGTTCGGCGCTTTCCTGCACCCAGGCAGCAAGCTCGATCGTGCCGGCGATCGAGAAGGGCGCCAGCTCGTGCCATGCGAGCGGCGTGGTGCGAAGGTACGCCGGTGGAGCCGGGGCCTGCTCGCCATTGTCGAAAAGCTCGGGATGGTTCAGCCGGGCCGTCCCCTCTGGATCGGCGTCGCCGTCTTCCCGAAGCCAATCGATGGCCTCCTGTGCAGTCAAAGGCGCGACGTGGCTCTCGCCGGCGTTGCCGTGCTCTTGCTCGGCCGCCTGCAGCTCGGCCGCCCCCTGCGTTTCCGCTCCCTCCGTCACGATGACGGCCTTATCCTTGTCGTCGCTCATGCTCATTCCTTTCCTGTCAGCGTGTCGTTGAGGTCTTTGCCGGTGAAGGCGGGCAGGCGGGCCATGGGCTTGCCGCAGCGGGCGAGCGCCGCCTCGGCGCGCGCGAGCTGCGCCAGCGCCTGCGCCTTGCCCCAATCGTTCTGCGCGGCGATATAGATCTCGGAGACGCATGGGCGATCCACCGGCTGCTGCGCCACATTGCCGAGCGACACGGCCCCCCACACGCGCAGCTCCGGCACCGCCAGCGCCGCCGAAAGTCCGTCTTCCAGCCCTTCCGTGAGGCACAGCGGCCCGCTCACGCCGTCCGTCGCGTCGGCCTGGCAGGGATCGAGGCCGGAGGGCCCATGCGCGATCCACATCGAAAGCCCCAGCTGCTCGGGATAGATCAGCTTGGGCTTGTCGACGTCGGCCTTGCCGGAACCGTCCGGCGCGAGAAAGGTGTAGTGCAGCGCCTTCAGCGCGCCGGCGATGTCGCGCAGCGGCGTGACGATGGCGGGATAGCTGGGGCCCTGGCGCACCTTGTAGCGCTGGCGCCGCCCGCCCTCGATGCGCTCGCCCCACTCGGCGCCCATCCACCATTCCGCGCTGCGCAGATAGCGCAGCTCGCCGGAATAGTGCTTGACCTGGTCAAGCCGGATGCCGCGCGTTTCGAGGTAGGTCCATGCCGGCGAGCCGGGCATGACCAGCCGGCCCGACATCCAAACCTGATGCGCCCGCTGCGCGCCATGGCGCCGGCGGCGCTCCTCGGCGTCCGCATTGTCCCGCTTGCGCTGCGCCCGGCTTTCCGCCGCCGCGTCGCGCTCCGCCGCCGTCATCTGCGCAATGCCGAGGTGGTCGCGCAGCCACGCCGCCGCGAAGGTGAAATCATTGATCGGCCGGCCGTTGAGATAGGCCACCAGGCCGAAGATATCGCCCTTTGTCTCCTCCGGGTCGCCGAAATCCTTGAAGCCGCCGGCGGCGTCGCCGCTGGTCCACACGCAAAGCGAGGGAGAGCGGTCGCGCCGCATCGGGTTGGAGACGAGATAGTGCGATCGCCCGCCGCGATGATAGCGCCCGCCCGGCGCGAGCCGGGCGAGAATGTCCTCGACACGGTCCTGGGCGAGCACCTTCAGGTCGGCGGTCAGCTGGTGCTGGCGGGTCATGATGCTATCCCCGCTGCCGCGAAAGCCTCGACCTTCACCTGCTCCCATGCGGCGGTGACGCGGACAAAGGGCGCGGCGGAAATGTCGAGGCCGTCAGCGCGGCGCCAGTCGGCCTTGTCAGCCTCCCGCCATGCCGCGTCGTATTCGACGCGCGCCGCACGGCTGGCCAGCATGAAATGGCGCCGGCACAGCCATTCTTCATCCGGCTCATCAGCCTTTCGGGTAGATCGGCAGGCGGGCATGCAACAGGTGGTGCGGAGTTGGGGGGTCATGCCGAGCCCTCCGGCTGGCGCCCCATGGCCTCGTCGACGGCGCGGTCTAGATCTTCCTCGGCGAGGACGACATTCGCCGGCGTCATGCCGGCAAAGACGCCGCCGCGCTCAATGGTGCTGAGGTCACGGCTTCGGAGCCACCTGTAACGCTGGGCATCGCGCTGCAGCGCCTGGGCCTCGCCATTGTGCCGCCACTTGCTGCGACAGGCTTCCAGCCAAGTGCCCGCAGCGGCCTTTCGTGAGCTCTGCCGCGATTTGGGCAGTTGATCGAAGTTCGCGATTTTGAGCCGCACAAACTCATCGACCTCGGCCTCGGTGACGGGGCCATCGCGCTGAACGATACGGGCGACCGCTGCGTCGACTTCGGGTGTACTTGGGCTGAACAGATCGCTCATGCCGAGCCCTCCGGCTGGCGCCCCATGGCCGCGTCGACCTTCAGCAGGTCCTTGTTCTTCAGGCAAAAGGCGGCGAGCACCGCGACCATGTCGGCGCGCTCGGCGGTCGACATGTAGTTGAAGCGCGGATCCCGGCCGGCCGTGTCGGCAACGGCGTCCGGCTCGGCGACGAACAGCGTGAAGGTGTAGCCCGGCAGCGCCTCACGAAGCGCCTCGATCGTGGCTTTCATGATGCCCACGACTTCCGTCTGCGCCGGGCCGTGCCCGCCGGGAAAAATCTCCGCCGGCGTCGCGTCGCGCGAGAGCTTCCTGCGTTTTGCTTCACCCATGGTGCGCTACTCCGCCGCCTGGGCGGCCGCGAGCGGCAACCGGGATTGCAGGAACGCGGTGATGCGGGCGCACAGCACGCCGTTCAGCGGTTGCCCCCCCCTATGGTGGGTCACGCGCGCCTCTGTCAGCTCGTGCTTGAAGTCGAAGTCGTCGAAGGCATCCAGCAGCACGCCCCCGGCCTGCCGCCATTCCTTCGTCGTGCCCAGCACCGTGCACATCGCCTCGATGATGGGCTTGCCGAGCATGCCCGGATTGCCCTCGCTGGTCTGCGTCACGCAGGAAAGCGCGGTGCACACAGTGTCGCGACCATGGCGCGCAATGGCGGAGAGGATGACATTCGGCGCGATCGTCTCGCCCCGCTTCATCAGCGTGGCCTGCACGGGATAGCGCAGCACCGTCACCTCGGCCGCGCGGCACACCTCATCGCACACCACGGCCTCGCGCTCGCCGGCCTTCACCCGGGCGTGGTAGATCGCCATGGAATGCAGCCGCGTCACCTGCCCGTTGATGGCGGCGAAGGCGGAGGCCTGCACCGCCTGGTCGGCGATCACCACCTGGCACGGCACGGCCTCGATGTTACGCAGCGCCGCCGCCGTGCAGCGGTGCTGCCCGTCGATCACGGCGTAAAAACCGCCCTCGATCGGCGCGACGATGACAGGCGCGAACTTGCGCCAGTCGAACCGGCTGGCGATGGCGAAGACAGAGCGCCGGCCCTCGGCCGTGATGTCGCGCTGATAGGAGGGGTCGACGCGCAGCTGCGCGATCTTCACCCATTGCAGCATGGGCGCCGCGCCGAGGTCGCGATCGGCGCCGGCGAACTCGGCCCAAAAGGCCTTCTGGTAAGGAGCGGGGTCTATGGCGCGCATGGACTAGAACCCCGTCCAATGCTTGTGCGGACGATCGGAGCGAGCGTTCATGCCCGACATGGCGCCGCACGGTTCGCCGTCATAGCTCAGGCCAACATGCTGCGGCCGGCGCGGGAGGGTACGCTGTTCATTGATCACGCGCGGTTCCTCGCGCGCGGCGTCATCTTCCGCGACACGATCGATATAGCCCTGCTGGCGGGCATTGGTCATTTCGGCTTGGTGCAGCCGCTCCTTCAGCTCGGCGAACTGCTCCCGCGTCTCGGCTTCGGCCTTGCGCGCCGCCTGCTCATTCCGCACCGCCTGGTCGCGCTGGGCGCTGAGGCGGTCGTTTGCGGCGCGTAACTCCTCGCACGTCTCGATGGCCCGAGCCGCCGTCGCCTTGGCAGTCTCGGCAATTGCCTCAAGCTCGGCGATGCGGGTGTCCCGCGCCTCGTCGGCCGGCACCCGCTTGAGAACGCCACCGACACGCACCTTCGTGAACTTCGTCGTCATGCTCGTTCCTCCGCTCAGCCGCCACACGGCGTGCAGGTGAATTGCTGGGTTCCGAAAAGGCTCTCCTGTGAGGGCGGCACCGCATGCGCGGGGTGTGTGCAGCCGGGCGCATGCGGTGCCGGCTCCGGCGCGGAGGGGGCTTGCGCGCCGGAGGTCGCGTCAGCGGCCATCGCCTCGGGCGGCAGGGCCTGCTGGTAAAGGGTGAAGAAGGCGGCGACGCACAGCGCCAGCGCCCGGTTGGTCTGCGGCCAGGTCAAGGCCCGCTGGTCGCCGGCGAGCACATTGCCGGCCAGTGCGTTCAGCCGGTCTAGCTCATAGGGCCCGTTCAGCTTCACGATCTGGTCGCCTTCCCTACGGGCGAGGCAGAGCTGACGGCCGTCGAGCGACAGCAGGATAAGGTCGGGCGCCGAGCGCTCCATGTCGACGCTGCCAACCTGGGCGATGACGCGGAAATTCGGGGTGTCGGCCATCACAGCAGCCACCCGAAAATCACGAAGAGCATGAAGCCCGCCCAGCCGATCACGGCGAGAAGGAAGACGCCGATAACGGCAAAGGCCAGCAGCGCGCACGCTTCCTCAAACGCGGCGCGGGCGGCCGCGCGCCAATCGAAGGGCAGCGCGAACTTTTCCACCTGCCGGCCGGCGATGATGCCCGCCCGCGCGCTGGCCAGCACCAGCACCAGGGCGAAGATGACAAGGATGGTGATGATGATGCTAGCCACGGCGCGGGCCCTCCAGCGCCATCGAAAGCGCGACGCCGCAGGCGCCGACGCCGATGACAGCCACCAGCAGGTGGCCGCCCATCGCCGCCATGAAGGCGACGGTGAAATTCATGCCGGCCGCGAACAGGCAGGCGCCGGCATAGAGCGAGGCGCGCGAAGCCCGGCCGCGCGAATGCGCGGGAGGCGGCGGCACGGCACGGCGGATCAGGACTTTCATGGTTGTCTTCCAGTCACGGCAGCGGCGGCGCGGGAGAGCAGCGCGTCGATCGAGCGATCGTCGCGCAGGTCTTCCACGGTGCGGGCGGCCTTGTGGACGCGCTGTTTGGAGGTGCCGCAGGCTTCCGCCAGCGCGGAAAGCGAAACCTGAAGCTCGACATGGGTGAGGTAGAAGGCGAGTTGCCGCGCCCGGGCGGCGCGCATCCACGCCGGATCCATGGGGCGGGAGGTGCCGTCATCTGCCGCCAGCGCGAGATCCGCATTGGCGCCCAGCTCGGCGGAGAGGAAAAGCACCGCCGCCCGCCAGAACGCGGCGACCAGAGCGGGAGGCGGTGCAGGCGGCGCGCCGGAGGAAAGACGGTCGAGCGCGCGGGAGAGCTTGATAAGGGTGCGTGGTTGGGGTTCGCAGGCGCCGGCAATGAGCCGCCGATAGGTCGCCGCACCGACACCCGCCGCCACGCAGAGGGTCTGCATGTTGTAGCCCGCAGCCTTCCGAAGCGCCTCTATGGCACTAACGGTTGACAATGAGCGCTCATTTGATTTGCGGGGGAGGGCGAGAGCGACGGTCATTCCGCCGCCTCACTCTTCTCGGGGTGCAGGCCGCGCAGATAAGCGAGCTGCTTCAGCTCGGCTTGCTCGATGGCAAGAGCGACCCGCCGCTGCGAGGACGTGAGCACTTCGCGCCCGCGCTTCGCACGACCCAGCACGCGGATGACGGTGTGCTGGTCCAGCTCGGCAGCGGCGGCAATTTCCCGAAGGCCAAGCCGCAGGGCGCGCGCACGGGCATCCAATTCGTTCGTTTGGGTCATGGACTTGGGCACCGTTTATGTGCAAGTTTGCACAATCGGCCGTGATTTGCTGCACAGTGTCAAGTGCTATGTATCACAGTGCAACGCACATACAAGATATGCACATTCGAACGCGCATCAGTGCGCGAACGAACGTGTATGGGCCAATGGCAAAGCCGAAATCGACGGCGCGGGCGGACGTCAGGGACACGCAAAGGGCGTGGCTCCGGCAGATCGTCCGCGACACCGGCAAGTCATTGACGCAGATTGCGGCAGAGGCTCACGTTTCCCACACGACGCTCACGCGCTTCGATCGCCCGGAGTATGCCGGCACGCTGAACACCCTGACGGTGCAGCAGATTGCCGAAGCCATGGGCGTGGAGCCGCCGAAGGGTATCAATCCCGCCGAAACTCCGGTGCGCCGCATGGGCCCGCAGCGTGATGCCGAGCCTTTTGCCGCCAATGACGAGACCGACCCGCACGGCGCCGTGAAGGCGCTGATCGGCAACAGGCCGGGCGCGGCGCCGTTCCGCATGAAGACGCGGGCGCTCGAACTGCGCGGCTATCTCGTGGGCGATGTGTTGATTGTCGATGTGAATGCGATGCCGCGCGAGGGCGACATTGTGTGCGCCCAGGTCTACGACTTCGCCGGCAATGCCGAGACGGTGATGCGGGTATACGAGAAGCTCGTTCTGACCGCCGCGACGCTAGATCCCGAGCTGCAGAAGCCGCTCTTTGTGGATGGCGAGCGTGTCGCCGTCATGGGCGTGGTGACGGACCTGGTGCGCACCCGCTCGCGGTGATCAGTCGTCCCTATTCCAATCTTGCGAAATACTGTGCGCTTCGCGAACAATATTATGAGCGTTAAAGCGGATGAATTCAGCAAGCGCCTGAATTGAAATCCACACAGCAAGGAACAGGACAGCCTCGCGCCATCCGAAGCGCTTCCACAGTGCCTGCTTACGCATGTATACATCGCCGGGCGTGCCGAGTTCCCCGCGCGCCGCCTCGGTGTCTATTATGCGCTCTATTCTCTCCACGTGAGAGGCTTCATAGCGGACGACAATATAGACCGCCAACGCGAACGGGCCGATTGCCAAAGTCGCGTTATAGACCCAAGCCAATGCGGTAATTGCCAGTTCCCTCATCCCGCTACCATATCTTGTGGACGCGCTGCACCGCTCCCTGCTCTTTCGCACCATCAAACCTCTCTGCATGGCATCGAATGCACGGCGTAATGTGCGTACTTGCACGTGCAGACGTGCACATGTACCGTGCATCGTCCGGTTGCTTCGCGGGGTGGCTCGCAGGCCGGGCAGGGATGCACGGAAATGGAACTCAGGGAACTTGATCCAGCGCTCGCCGAGGCGATGCGCACGCAGCAGGTGAACCTCGAAGGCTTGAGCCAGCTCTCGGGCGCGAAGGGTGCTTTTGGCCGCATTGGCCTGCGCATCGGCGAGAACTTCCAGAACGCCCTGACGGGCGAGACGCTGCGGCGTACCCAACCGGAAGACATTATGGAGGCGGTCGGCCGCATGGCGGGCTTCCAGCTCACCAGCACGGCCCTGCAGTTCCTGCACATGGTGCCGGAAGCCCAGCGCGAAGAGGCGATGTTCACCATGGTGCAGGCCATGCTGATCGCCGCGAGCGACTACAGCAGCGGCATGATCAATGCCTACATGGCCGACACCGCGCCGGGCATGAACTTCTCGATGCGCGAGAGCGGACCCGTCACCGTCACGCCCAAGGGCGGCTACGGCGATGCCGGCTGAACCCCTCACCATGTCGCTCGCGGATCTGGCGCAGGTGTTCCACCGCACGGCGGAGACAACCTCGCGCCATGTCGCGAAGCTGGAGGGCTTTCCCCCGCCGCTGCCGGGCCGCAGGCCCCGGCTCTGGAGCCGTGCCCAGGTCGAGGCCTGGCTGCGCGATCCCCAGCACGCCGCCACCCACAAGCTGCCGGCGAACGACGCCGGCGCCCTCGATCCCGCTTTCTCCCCGGAGAACGTCAACGCCGCCCGGGCGCGCCTCGCCGCCCGCTATGGAGCCTCCCATGCTTGAGAAGCTGCCCCTTGCCGAAATATCCCTCACCGATGAGGCGATCACCCGCCTGATCGGCCACCGCGTGCGCCATGCGCGCCAGCTCTGCGGCCTGAGCCAGGAGCGCGCCGGCGCGCTGATGGGCGTGTCGTTCCAGCAGCTGCAGAAATACGAGAAGGGCACGAACCGCATTTGCCCGGCGAAGCTCGCCCGTCTTGCCCGCGCCACCGGCCGCAGCATCGGCTGGTTCTTCGACGACATCACCGCCGGCCGCGACGTCGCCGAGACGATCCCGTTCGAACAGGGGAGGGCGGCATGACCACGCGCCGCACCAGGATCGCCGAGCCGCAGGAACTGCGCCGGCTCATCGCTATCGTGCAGGCCAAGATCGACGGCCTGCCCGCCATCGAACCGGAAAAGCTGACCAGCTACGACGCTCACCGCGCCGCGGTCGATCGCGCGCTGGCGAAGCTGCGCGGCGAGGTCGGCGCCCGCGTCAACACCAAGTGGGACGGCTGCAGCCTGCGCATCGCCGGCATCGCCGTCACCTGCACCGCCGGCGGCGCCGGCGCCATGCGCAACTGGATCACCCGTGCCGAGCGCCAGCTCATCATCAGCACCGGGAGGGCGGCATGACCACACATCGGCCTGTGGAGATCGGCGAGGCCGAAGTTGCCGTCGTGTATCATCAAGAGCAGTCGGAAAGGCGCCCATACGAGAACCGCATCGAAAACTGCTTTTTGGAGGTCCGGAAAGATCAGCCTCCAGAAACGCCAATCCTCTACTTCCCCGATGGTTGGACGGGGCGGGCGTGGGTTCATCTTGTCGGCTATGCAGTCATACCCATAGAGGACCATTCCCGCCTTAAGCAGATTGAGATAACCGCGCGGCACGCACGCTTTCAGGGCATCGCCGTCGCGCTGGCAGAGGCTCAGCGCCAGCATGACGAGCCGCAAATCGTCGTCGACGTGCTGAACGGCTTCGGCATCTCCATCGGCGATCTCGAAGCCGCCGGTGTCGAGGAATACGACATGGCGGTGATCCGCCAGTGCTTCGGGGAGGCGGTGTCGTCATGAGCGAGCAGGATGGACGCTACTACGCGGACGGCCGCGCTGTGTTCAAACGGCCCCTCGCTACGCCGAAGGCGGACGGTTCAAAGTCCATTACCATGGGCTTTCTTGTGTGCCGGATCGGCGAGTTCGTTTCCGACGATGCCGCTCCGTTGATTGCCGCCGCGCTCAACCAAGTCGAGTTTGGCGAGCCTGTTCCGGCGGAGCTGCTGTCATGACCCGCTCGACGCGCGCGCGCAAGCCGCTAGACTCCGCCCCCGTGCAGACGGGCAGGAAGGCGGGGGCGGCGGGCATGGCGAAGCTCACCATACGCATACCGAATGTGAGCTGGCGCGAGGGCCGGCCTCGGTTCAATCCGGGGCCCAAACTCCGCAAGCTCGGCTACAAGGGTGAGGATCTACGCCACGCCAGCGGCGCCTGGTTCACCCCGCAGGAAGCGGCGGAGTGGGCCCAGGCACGCGCGGACGAGGTCGCCGGCCGCCGGAAGGCCAAGGCTGAAACCGGCCGCCTGCCAGCCCGCCGGCGACCGCTGCACCAGTCCATCGAAGGCCTGTTCGAGGAGTGGTTCGCGAGCCCGAAGTTCAATGGCGGCGTCTCCGAGGGTCGGCGCCAGCAGAAGGGCGCCAGCGCGGCGACCGTGGCGGACTATCGCTCCAAGGTCCGCACGCTCGCCCGCCACGATCCCGAGCTTTTGGCCTCACCGCCGCCGGCCATCACACCGGCGATTGCGCAAGGCCTGTTTGACGACCTCTGGCAGGCGAGGGGGCTTCACACCGCGCGCGGCATCGTTGCCGTCGCAAGCAGCTGCTGGAAGTGGGCCAAGGCGCGCGGGCGCGGCGGCATCGTCATCAATCCATGGCTTGAGCTGGAAAAGCCGCTGCCGCCGCCCCGGCTGGTGACGTGGGAGGACTACGAAATTCATGCCGTCGCCGGCGCGGCCGATCTGCTCGGCCGGCCGGAAATCGGCGACGCCATTTTCCTTGGCCTGTTCACCGGCCAGCGGCAGGGCGACCGCCTTCTGTTCGAGCGTGTCGGCCGGGATGATGAAAACCGGCTGGTGTTCCGGCAGGGCAAGACCGGCGCCATCGTCGCCATTCCCGCCGCGCCGCAGCTCACCCTGCGCATGGAAGCCGCCGAGCGCCGCCGCTTCGCCATGCCGATCGGCGGCCGGCCGGACAAGAACGAAGCGCAGGAGGCGGCGGACGCCCGCGCACGCCGGCTGGTGATCGTGGACGAGACGGCGCGCCGCCCCTTCCTGCGGGACTGGTACAAGCACGTCTTTGCCGATATCCGCCGGGCGGCCGCGCGCGGCATTGTCGAGAACGAGGACGGCACGCTCCGCGTCGGCCCTGAGCGGCCGAACGGCGGCGAGAACTGGCGGCAGAAGCCGTGCCCCTCAGTCGCCACCAAGCGCGACCAGGATCTGCGCGACACCGCCGTCACCTGGCTCGGCCGCGCCGGCTGCACCGTGCCGGAAATCGCCTCCATCACCGGGCACAGCTACGTCTCCATCCACCAGGTGCTGCGCCACTATCTGGCGACCCACCCCGAAATGGCGGATGACGCGATAAGGAAGTTGATGGCGTGGATGGACAAGAAGGGCATGGCGGTCTAGTTATGCGACCCGCCAATGAAGGAACCGTGCGACTATCCCATGTTTTATGAGGCATATCGCACGGTTCGGTTCTGCAAGTTATTGATAGTTATACTTAACACGAAAACTTTTAATCATGGGGTCTCGGGTTCGAATCCCGACGGGCTCACCACCGCCTAAGCCCCTGATAATCTTTATGTTTTAGCCGCACAGACGGCCTTTCACAATGAGAACAAGAGCGGAACATGCGACCCTTTGCAGGGGGTCGCACGGTCGCACGTGCGACTTTTGTTCTCAAACCCCATGATTCTGGCGCTCGATTTCCGGCACCCACACGTCGCGCAGCACGTCCATCAGTTCGCCCAGCAGCCGCGTGCCGGCGCGGCGATCGAGAGGGATCCGCAGCGATGGCACCGGGTCGCCATCCACCGGCGCCATCTGGATCACCAGCACGGCGGTGTCGCGCGTCGGCCGCACGATATAGGGCCCGATCTGCGGGTGCGGTCGCATCAGCGCTGTTCCAGCCGGACGAGACGGCCGTCCAGCTTGTCGACCGTCATTTTGAGCGCGATCACCTGTTCGTCGGTGCGCACCCAGCGCTCCATGAGCAGGGTCTGCGCGGAGATCTGGCTTGCCTGCTGCGAGGTCTGCACCTCCAGCAGCCCGAGGCGCATGGTGAGCTGGCCATAGGCGTAGCCGGCGCCGATCAGCGCGGAGAAGATCATGCCGACATTGATCGGGTTGAACGTGAAATCCAGCCGCAGGCGCGGCCGGACGGGACTGTCCGCAGGGCGCGGCATACCGGACATCATCACCACCCACAGATCGCGCGGCCGACCGCGTTGTTGGCCTTCACCTGGCGAATGGTCTCGTCGGTGTCGTCCTGATGCCACAGCACCGGCCGCAGCTGCTCGCAGACGGCGTCACCGGTCTTCCCGGCGCCACCCGTCGTCGTCACGCAGCCGGCCAGACACAGCGTCGCGGTCAGCGCGAGCGCGGCTTTCAGCGCCCTTTCTGCGGAGTTCGTCGGCATGGGCCTGTTCCTTTTCCTGCGCGCGGCGGAGAGTGCCGGCCGCCCCGGTGTTGCGGCCGGCGAGATAGGCGAGAATGGCGGTGCCGATGGCGATGAGGATCGCCTGCAGCGGGCGCGGCAGCAGCGACCACAGCGGAAGCCACAGCTGGTAGGTCGCGGCGAGAAGCACGGCGAGAGCGGCCGCCCACAGCCACCAGGGCGTCGTGTCGAGCAGCCATCCCATAAGCCAGCTCATGCCGTGCCTCCCACGGGCGGCAGCTCGGCGAGATCCGCCGTGGCGTCGCCGCTGGCGATCGCGGCATTGCGCGCATTCCGGCGGGCGACCCAGAAGGCATAGCCGGCGCCGGCCACCGCCACCACGATGCCCGCGAAGATGACGCCGGCGAACAGCTGGTTGATGAGGTCGTTGGAGCCCACCAGCGGCTCAAGCTGCTTCTTCGCCTCATCGATGATGACGGCGGTGCCGCCGCCGCCGGCGATGGTGCCGGCCGAACCGCCGATCGGCGCCGGCGGCTTGGCAATGTCCTCGATGCGGGCGCGCTGCGAACCAGCCTCGCTATAGGTCGGCGCCGGGCCGACGCTGCCCATGGCGGCGGCCTGCGCATGCGCCAGCACCTCGGCCACGCGGCGCGACCAGCCCTTGCCGAAGGTCTTCCAGTTCTTCAGCCCCTTCAGCATGGCAAGGCGCCGGCGCGCCATGTCGGCGATCAGCGCATCATGATCGGGATGGGCCTTCAGCGCGCCGAGCGTGGCAACGCCCACCTGGCCGTCGGCGGCGACGCCGAGCGCGCGCTGCAGCCACTTCACCGATTGGGCGGGGCCGGAGTTCACGGCGCCGTCGAACACGAAATAATCCACGCCGGCCGGCAGATCGTCGGCGCGGATCACGTCCCAATATTGCAGCCGGTAGATCCCGGCGATTTCCTCGGCGCTGATGCTGCGCACGCTGCGCGGGGCGAGGCGCTGGCGCCGGCGCCAGCCATCATAGACGCGCTGGGTGACGCCCCGGTTCGTGGCGCCGCCCGGGTCGGCCGGGTGGTTCACAAAGCCGCCCTCATGGACGAGAACGCGGGTAAGCGACCCGCCAAAGCCCGCTGCCGTCATGGAAGACGCCTCCGTGTCCTGGAGGCTCCAGAATGCCGGCCGGGCGGGGTGGTCAACCGAGGGTCGGCGCGGTCCAGTCCTCGGGCAGTTCGGCCACCAGTGCGGCCCGCTCCGCGGCGGTCATCAGGCCGTCATAGGCCTCCTGCGACATCTCGATGCCGGCCGCCTCGGGCGTGGCGGGTATCGCCAGCGCCGTGCGGCCGTCGATCGGGTGATGGACTGATGACCACAGAGCGACCGTCCTGACGCCAGTGGCGGGCTCGTCCTCCGGCCGCAGCGGGGCATAGGCTTCGCGGGAGCGTGTGCGAGCGGCGGTACGGTTCTCGAAGATGAGATAGCTCATGGGGTCCCCCACGTGCTGCGCTGGTTCGCCTCAAGCGCGAGGACCGCCGTGTCGGCACGGCGGAGCATGACAAACTCCGGGCATAGGCCTGAGAGGCCGTTCGGACTTACGGCACCCAGTGTCATTGCTCCGGTTAGGGCGGGGACATCTGTGGCCATTTGCACCCTTCGGGCGGTATTACTGCCGTCCCTCCGCCAAGATGCTTCAAGCGAAGTGAGTTGAATGGTGTTTTGGTGCAAGGTGCCATCCGCCGCGTTGGCATTAAGTGACACAACCCGTGGCGCCCGCCCGGTGTTGAAGCCGTTGCCGCAGGCGATTGCGTCGCCAAGCTGCCAGTCCTGTCCGCTGGAGCCCCGGACGAGATTGACGTAGATACCGGCTAATCCCGTGAGGCCCATGGAGAACAGGTCTCGGTTGCCGATGGCCGCGCTCGCCACGGTGGTGATTTGCAGAGGGCCGGCGGGCCATGTGATCGAACTCGAAACGAGTTGGGAGGCCACGTCGAAGAACACGGCCGGCCGCGTGTTTGGCGCCGCGTCGAGAGTGCCAGCATTGATGATGCGCGGCTGGGTCGCCGCCGTGCTGTTGGTGATGTGGCGCCCATTGCCGGACTGGTCATACCAGGTCACGAGATAGCCGGAGGCGGCGCCGATGAAGCTCTGCAACGCCGCCACATTGAGCCATCTGCCGGCAAAACCGATATCCTGCTGCGCGTTGTCGCTGGAACGCCGCACCCGGATACAGGGGTTGGAAAGCGCCGTGGAGAGAAGCAGCCGGGTGCTGAAGGCGGCGAAGAGCGAGGAGGCGAGATTGTCCAGCGGCAGGGCATTGCCCCGCGCCGCATACAGCACCGTCTGGCCGATGGCGTTGCCGGTGCCCAGCATCACTTGTCCTGCAGGCCGTAGACGATGACGCCGGCCGTCGTGCCCGTCACCTGCACGCGCCGCAGCTGCGCCGCCGGCAGTGGCTGGAGGCCCGGCAGCAGCTTGATGTCGACATACTCGCCATCGGCATTGCCGACCGCCACCACCCGCACCGTGCCGACGCCCCCGGCCACATCCGGCGGGCAATAGGCCCAAGCCTGCTTCACATAGCCGGCGGCAATCTCGGTGTCCGCCAGCGGGATCTGCACCAGCTTGCGCGAGGCCGCCGTAACCGACGTACCGCTGAAACCAGCATAGGGGTCTTTGGTCGCGTCATAGGGCATGGCAGGCGGCTCCTGTGAGGATGCCAGAATGCGCCGGGGCGAGGGAGGTCAACTGTCCTTGCAGCGTTCAGCTGTTCGCGAGGTGACGTCAATTCAAAGTGCCGGGGCTCGCGGCGAACCATTGCCCGGCGTAGCACACGAGATTGATTGTCGATCCCGTTGAGGCCACGAAGTTTGCCGGGAGGGAGACAGACGCGCTGTCTAGCAGAGTGATTGGCCCGCCGAAAATAAGCGTGACCTTTCGCCCTGCCCACGACGGAGCGATGGCGGAGATGGTGCCGGAACCCGAGATAAAGATCGTCTCGCCCCGGCCAGGAAGGCTGATGCTCGCCGCCGCCGCCACACTAGGAACAGGCACTGACGATGAGTACACATCTCGGGTGATGAAGGTGCTGCTGGGCGGGATATCCACCTCATCGGCGCGGATGTTGGCAGCGGTGCCTGTGATGCCTGGGGCGAAGATGACATCCGTCCCTCCATTAAAGCTGGCGGAGATATCAGAGACATCTACAAGGGAGCACCCGGTGCCAAGGATGAAGCCGGAGCCCCCATTGTTCCAGGCGCGAACATTGCGTGCCGACACGTTGTCCACACCGGTGATGACAGCGCCGCTGCCTGTGCAGTTGAGGCTTTGTATCTCAGACACATCGCCGACGGTAACGCCGGTTTCCAACAGCAGGCCGACAGCGTCGGAAACATGCGGGAAAAGAGGACGGAACTCGTTGGCCTTGCCGGCATGCTCGATGAAGGAGTTGCGCCAGATGAACTGTGTCATGGCTATATCGCCCGCGCGGATGCCACCGAGGCGGTCGAAGGACGAGATGGAGCCCCACCCCCACATGTTGGCACCGGCAGCGGTTCCCGAGGCCAGGTAGCCGTGGCCGTGGTTGCAGAACGACGTGCAGTCCGCGAACACGATGCCAGTTTCCCCCACCACGTCCGACCAGACCACGTAGCCGCAGCCGTCGCCAGCCGCGAGGCTGCGGCCATTGAACTGCGACAGTGCCCGCACGAGGTGTCCACGCGGATTGAAGCCGATGAAGCCGTGCGACCAGCACTCGTAGACGTGGATATCCTCCATCGGGCCTTCGGAGCCGCCGCGCCACCGGAAGCCATTCCACTGCTCCAGAATGAGAAGGTTCTTGATCGAGGCCCGCTGTGCCCACGGCGAGGCGTAGCCGATGTCGACGCCATGGTCGCCATTAACGGGGGTGACGGACGGGTGCTTCGTGATCGTGAAGTCCCGAAGGATAATCGTATCGCCGATCTGCACCCCGCCCGGATGCCTTACCATTTGCCCGCCGTTGAAGCGCCGCTGGAACCGGGTCTTTTCGCCGAGACCTAGGATGCCTCCGCCTGGACGCAGCGTCAGGGGCGCGTAGAGAGGCTGCTCGACAGCCGGAAAGAGCAGAGGGACAGCCTCAGCCAGCGCATTGTCCAGCGCAGAGGTTTCGTCCGTGCCGTTCAGTTTAACGCCAAAGTGCCGGACGCCCAGAAAGCCGTCCCATTTGAGCCGGCTTAACAATAGCAGGGGCGTGATACCCGTAAGATCGGTTTCGCCGTCATAGGTTTCTTGCAGCGTGGCCGGGTCGAGCCCGCCGCCGGCATTAAGCGCTTTGGCGTCGAGATAGGCTTTGCTTACGGCAGAGTTTGCGTGCAGCGGCTCGGCCACGCGGGCATCCGCGAATGTCTTGGTGCCGGCTACCGTCTGGCTGCCGGTCAGCTTAACATTCAGCGCGTCGAGGTTGTTGACATAGTCGACATTACTGGCAAAGCGCTCGCGCGCTTCCTGCGCCCATATGGTGATGCGGTCGAACATGCGGTTCAGCGACTTGCTGTCCACCATGCCGCCGGGCAGCGGATCCTGCGTGTTGGCGATCACCGCCTGGCCGGAGATCCGCACGCGCAGGCCGGCGCCTCGCCCGCTGAGAAACACCACATTTCCGCCTGCCACCACAGGCGGCGCCGGCGAAAGGTTGTAGTCAACGCCAAGTGTCGCCGGTGACCAGTCGTCGGGGGCGAAGGCCGGCGCCGTCTCCACCAGCAGGTCCAGCGGGTCGATCAGCGCGAAGGCATAGGGGAAGCTGGTCTGGCCTTCGGTGGCAGTGTAGGGGCCGGCCACGCGCAGGGCGGGCCCGATCGGCAGGATGGAAGACATGGCGCCTCGCGCTAGCCAGGATTTTCAGCTCCTGCAGCGTGAGGCCGTTGGGGAGGGGTCAACCGAGTGCCCTTGCGGCGGGCGACGGGCGCCGCGATGATGTGGCGTTGGGGAATGGGGGTGTGTCGTGAGGGTGTGGGTTCTGGCCGGCCTGGCGCTGGTGATGGGCGGGTGCGCGAAGTCGGCCGACAAGGTGACGGCGGCCTATGTCTCGCCGCTCGGCTACGAGCAATACAGCTGCGCGCAGATCGCCGGCGAGGCGGAGCGCATCTCGCTGCGCGTTCAACAGGTTTCAGGTGCGCAGAACAAGCAGGCTACCAGCGATGCCGTGGCGACGACGGTTGGGGTGGTCATCTTCTGGCCGGCCCTGTTTTTCATCGGCGGCGACGACGCCACCACCTATGAGCTGGCGCGGTTGAAAGGCGAAATGGACGCCATCGAGCAGATATCGATCCGCAAGAATTGCGGCATCGTGTTTCAGCGGCCGGAGCCGCCGCCCTCGGCACAGGAGCTGAAGGCCGCGCGTGACGCTAATCGCCCGTGAAGGCCGGCGCGCGGTCCGGCGCCGTCTCGCCGGGCGCCCACCAGAAGCCTTGGTCGCGCTCGCGGCGGGCGTTGGAAACCTGCCGTTTGAAGCGCTGGGAGGCCTTCGGGTCGGTCAGGTGCTGCAGCTGGTCCAGCACCACGCGGTTATAGGCGGCGCGCGCATACCAGATACTGCCGCCGGGCGTGTAATTGCGCAGCAGCCGCAGCGTCTCGTCGGAAAGGTTGGTCTTCTCGCCGGCGACCAGCTTGCGCAGCTGGCCGCCCGTCGCCTTCCACACGTCCTCGACCGCCGCCACCTCGGGCCCGGCAATGGTCGCGGCGAGCGAGTTGCCGAAGCGGGAGTAGTCAGCGAACAGGAAGTCGCCGAAAATGCCGAGGCCGCCGCCCTGGGCGAGCGCCGCTAGCCAGAAATCGCTGCTGTCGGGCTTCTGCGGATCGCGGCCATTGGCGATCTGCTTCAGCCACATGCCGAGCGCACCGCCCAGCGTGAGGGAGAGCAGCAGGCCGCCGGCATAGGCAGCTCCACGCGCGCCGCGCCCGGCGCCGGCTTCGGCCGCCAGCCGGCCATATTGCTGCATGGCGATCGACACGGAGAAGCCCCGGAACATCGCCGCCGATCGGCGGAACTCGCCCCATATAGTGCCGGCCGGCGTGGAGCCGATCACCAGTGCGCGGCCGCGCGCGGTGCCGGAGGGCACGGCATATTCCGTCTCGGCAAGGATCATCTCAAGCCAGCGCTCGGCGACGTCGTGCGAACGCGGATCCTCGATCGCGGCGATATCGCCGGGCCGCAGGAAGCGGGCGCCGTCGATCTCCTGCGCGCTGGCACGCTGCATCAGGGCCCAATCCTTGGCGTTCAAGCCGTAGCCCTCGGCGACGCGGGTGAATTCGCGGGGCAGGGCCTCCCATGCGTCATCGAGGCGGTTGCCGAGAAAGGCCTGCATCTCGCGGCCGAAGCTGTGCTTGGCCGCCTTGGTCCAGGCTTGCAGCCCGTTCCACGCCAGCACGCGGTCGGGGAGCCAGCGCGTCCATTCCGGCCCGGCGAGCGAGCCCGCCCAGCGCGCCTGTTCTCGCAGCACATGCATGGCTTCTTCGTTGATGAGGCCGGCGGCGACGGCTTCGCGCCGCGCGGCACCGCGGAACTGCCCGGCGATGGAGGAGAGCGTGTTCGACGCCGGCAGGCCGATGAACTTGCGGGCGATCGCGATCGTGGCGGGGTCGCCGGTCACGGCGGAAAGGGTGGCGCTGCCGAGCTTGGCAGCCACCATCCAGTTGCGGATGCCGGCAGAAATGCCGGCCATGGTCTCATTCACCGGACCGGCGCCGCCGCGCAACTCGTTCCAGAGCCCGTCAATCTCAGCCACGGTCAGGTTGCCGGTGGAGCGGATGCCAAGCCCGGGATAGCGGCCGGCCTTCATGCGCGAGGGCTTGCCGGCTTCCGCCAGCGCGGTTTCTTTCTGCACCGTCTGCTTCAGCCATTCAACGGTGGCCGCCGGGTTCGGCCCGAGCACTTCCATGGCGGCGATATCGCGCGCCATGCCGTTCACATGCTCCATCATCGTCGCGAAGGGGTCGGGCGTGCCGAACTCTTTCTGGTAGGCCAGCCAGTCGTCGGCGCTCTTGAACACCAGGAAGCGGTGATCGCTGCGCTGGCTGGCGACGGCACCACGGCCGAAGGCCACGGCGGCCGGCTCGCGGGTGTTCCAGCCATCGGTCACGATGCTGTCCCACACATGATCGAGCACGGAGCGCAGCTCGCCCGGCGGAATGGCGTCGCCGGTCAGCGGGTGCACCATGCGAGACGGATCGAGGCGCGGCAGCGTGTCCGCGATCCAGCCTTCCTTGCCGCGCTTCAGCACCGCCTTGCGGTCATGGCTCTGCGGCAGGCCCCAGCGCTCCAGCTTCTGGATGGCGCCGCCGGCGGCGTTGAAGCGCTGGCGCAGACCGTCCGACACCGTGTCCCAGGTGCGGGCAAGGCCGGCGGCCATGGTGTCGCCGGTGCCTTCGCCGAACAGCTCGCGCACCACGTTCTCAAGGCGCGGCTTGTTCATCCGCGCGCCGGCGATGGCGGTGCGGCCGAATTCGTGCAGCAGGGTTTCCATCTCGGCCTGCGCCATGCCGACGATGGATTTGAAGCGGCCCGCGACCGAGGAATAGCCGGCGCGGCCGTAATGCTCCAGCAGGTTGATGGCGGCGAGGCCGATGTCGGGCTTGCCCGAGGGGTCGCGGAAGCCGTCAATCTCGGCCTTCAGCCGCCGCTGGGCACCGATCGCCAGCAGGGCGCGACGCTTCTTGTGCCGGGCTTCGGCATCGAGGCGCTTCAGCAGCTCGGCCTGCGCGGCGGCGCCGGCGGCTTCCTCGCCCATGGCGCCGGCCTTCTGCGCGCGGATCCGCTCATAGGTGGCGCCAAGCTCCTTTGCCTCGTCCGGCGTGATCACGTCGGCATCGAGCATGTTGCGGATGCAGTCGCCGAAACTAGCCATCAACGCCTCCCATGGCGCACTGCTTCAGGCCAAGGAACAAGTCCTCGGAGTGGGTCACATCATCCAGCTCGGCGCGCTCGGCCGCCGGCGGCTTGCGCTCCTGGTCGAACAGCCCGCCATAGAGCAGGTCCGCCTGCTCGCTCGCTTCCGCTCCAACCGGATCGTCCATCGCGATGCGCGCCGGCGCCGGCGCGTCGGTGGCGAGCGCGACCAGGCCGCGCTCGTCCACCATTGCCGTCACCTCGCGCACGAAGCCGTCCATGGCGTCCGCCATCTTCATGCCGCCGGCGAGCTGCTGCGCCGCGCGGTCCAGCGCCTGGCTGATCGGCCCATGGCGCAATGCCAGCTTCTCGATGGCGGCAATCGCGTCGCCGGCGGCGTCGATCGCCTCGCGCGAGCCCGCCTCCTCGATGACGTTGCCGGCGCCTTCCAGCGTCTGGCGGGCGGCGAGCACGGTGCGGAAGGCGCTCTTTTCCTTGCGCAGGGCGCCGAGCGCCCGGTCCAGCACGCGGGCGCGCTCCGCTACCAGGGGAATGCTGCGCTCGAACACGCCGAGCAGGGTTTCCTGCACCTCCACGCGGCTCGGCATGCGCGCCATATCCGCCACCATGAAGCGGGCGCGGCTGGTGGTCAGATCCTCGGCGCCGGACAGGATCTCGATCGCCGCCGGGTGCAGCCCCTTGTCGGCCATCAGCTCGCCGACCACGGCGGCATGGTTTGGCGCAATGCGCCCGTTGACCACCATGCCGAACGCCTCGTCCGAAAGCCGGGCGAGCCCGCGCGCCTGGCGCATATGCTCGGAGCCCGTCGCCACCGACCCGTCAAGGATGGTCGGGCGCTCGCGCAGCACCCGGGCGGTGTCGACCACGTCGCCGGATCCTTCCTGCAGGTTCTTCTTGGCGGCGATCGCGCGAACATCGGAAGGGGTCCAACCGTCGCTCTCGCGGAACACAAAGGCGTTCAGCTCGATCTTCTGCTCATGCCCCTCCGCCAGCAGCCGGCGCGCCAGCCCCAGGCGCTGGTGTCCGTCGGCAATGACGCGCGAACCGTCGGCGCGCTCGAACACCACCACCTTGCCGGAAGCCAGATTGTCCCAGCGGGTGACGGAGCGCAGCCGCTCCGTAACGCCGCCGGCGTCGCCGCCGCCCTTGTACTGGAAGGTGGCGGCATCCGTGCCGAGCCGCGCGGCGTCCACGGGCTCGAAGCTGACGGGCTTTTTCAGGTAGTCGAAGCGCTGGCCCGGCGCCACATCGGGCAAAGGCGGGGCTTCCGCGCGCTGCGCCGGCACGGGATCGAAGGGCAGGGCCGGCAGCTCGGCGGCGGGATCCTCGGCGAAGCGCACACCTTGCGCGAAATTGCGCGCGTGCTCGCCCTCGCTCATGCCCTCGGGGGCAAGGCCGCGCAGCAGCCGATCGGCATCGAGCGCGTCGGCCGCCGCCAGCGCCGCCGGGTCCAGCGCATCGCCGCCTTCCCTGGCCGCACGAATCATCGCGTCCTCATCCCCTTCCAGTGCGGAGAGGATCGTGCTTGGCCTGGGCTGGGAGCGCGCTGGAGACTCGTTCGCGGGTGCCGGGCTGTCGAGCGGCGGCGCGTCCCTTTCGCCCGCTGGCGGACTCCGTGGCGGCTCTACGGCGCCTTCCCCACGGCGCAGCAGGGAGCGCACCACGCCGGGCGTCTCGATGCCGGCGCGGATCGCACCGCCGAACAGCGCGGCGGAGCCGACATTCGCCGCCGCTTCCGCGAGCCCGGCATCAAGCCCCAGCTCGCGGCGCCATTTCATGATGGCGGGTTGCAGCGCCGCCTCGCCGAGCGCGTTCACGGCGGCATCACTGAGGATATTGCGCAGCACCAGCCAGCCGCCGGTGCGCGCGAAGCCGATCGGGCCGGTGGCGGCGGCGATGCCGACATTGAGCGGGTCGCGCAGGGCGCCAGCCATGCCGCCGGCGAGGGAGGCCGCGAAGCGGGTGTAGGGTCGGTCGGGCGCGGCACTCGCGGCCCGGCGCGCGGCATCGCGGCCGATGGCGCGGGCGTCCTCGATCAGCGGCTGGTCGGCGGCGATGGCGGCGCGCTTGCCGCGCTCCGCGTCCGGCAATCCGTCGGACAGCTCGCGCAGGCGGGCGGCAAAGCCATCCTCGGCCTGCTTCACCAGCGCATCCCGCGCGGCGAGCGGGCCGGCATCGGCCGGCAGGCCAAGCTCGCGCGCCCGGGCGACCCACTCGCCGGGCGGCGTGGCAAGGCGGGCCGGGTTGTCCAGTCGCACGCCCGTCGCCTTGAACACCGCGTCTATGCGCCGGTCATAGGCCTCCTCGATGGCGTTGGACCGGCCGACCGTGTTGTCGACGAACACCGCAAGGTCACGGCTCGCCGCATAGGCCTCGCCGGCCGCCTCGAAAAGCCCTTGGTCGGAGGGCGGGCGGCGCGCCTGGTCGGCGGGAACGATGGGCTGCGGTGCCGGATCATCAAGGAAGAAGCTCATTTATAGGCCCCCGGCACGCGGGCGCGTAGCGCCGGCTCCAGCGCGTTCAGGTCCAGCGTCCAGAAGCGGCCATCGGGCGCCGTGACATATTGCGGGTCATCCCCGTCCGGATCGCCCAGCGCCACACGGTAGCGGCCGGGACCGACGGCCAGCAGCCGCGCGCCGGCAAGCTCGCGCGCGGTCAGCACACCGGCCGGCAAGTCCTCGTCGCGAATGGCGTCGATCACCTGGGAGAAGCGGTCGGTGCGGATGTCCGACGGCACCACGACCTTCTGTCCGCTGCTCAACCAGCCGCCACCATGCGTGCCGACGCCGCCATATTGCACGCCGGCGCGGTCGAACGTGGCGCCGGCGGCTTCCTGCAGCGTGCGCTCATAGGCTTCCTTGCTGTCGGCGTCGCCGAGATCGGGAGAGAGGCCGCGACGGTAGACGCGGGCCTCGAAGGCGGTCTTGGCCGTGGTCTCGGCCGTGCGCAGCGCGTCGGGCGCGGCGGCAAAGGCCGGCCCGAGCACGTCGGCGGCCATGTCGCGGAAAGGCTGCGGCTTCCAGTTGGGCGGCTTGAAGTTCGGATCGCGCCGCATGGCGACGGCCTCGGCCACGTCGGCGGCCAACTCCGGCGAGCCGCCGTTCATCAGCACCCCGCCAACATGGGCGAGAACGGGGGCGGATTTCGAAACCTCGCGCAGCACAGCCGGCGCCCGCGCGCCAAAGCCGGCGGTAATCTGGTTGACCGCGCCGAGCATGGCGTCGCCGCCCATTTCCACATTGCGCGCCAGCGCCGCGCGCTCCGCCGGGCGCAGATAGACCGGTGCCGCGCCGTAATGGGCACCCACGGCCTCGGCCGCATCGCCGCGCGCGGCGAGTGTCGACGGGTCGGCGAAGTCGATCGGCGGCACACTGACGACGCCGGCACGTTCAGCCCAGCCGAGGGGATCATCTTTCAGCTGGGTGTTCATGTTCTTGAGGAATGCATCGGCCCGGCGGTTGCGCTCGGCGCCGAGCGTGGTGGCGCCTTCCTCGGCCGTGCGCGCCTTCAGGCCAGACACGGCGCTTTCGGCCTCAACCGCCGACCGGCCGGCGAGCGTGTGGAACCAGTCGGCTTCTTTGCGGAGCATCGCCACGGTTTCCGGGCCACCAGGCACGGCGGCCGCCGCCGTCTCCAGCGTCGACCACTGCTCGGATGCGACGCCATAGCCCTCGCTCGCCACCTTCTGGATCGCCGTTGCCTGCGTGCGCAGCGCGTTCGCCGCCCGGGTCGTGTCGACCTGGTCGGCATTCATCTGCCGTTCAAAGGCGCCGGTCAGCTTCTCGAAACCGTCTAGATCCAGCTTGCCGGCAAGGCCCTTGCCGGCTTTGAAATCGGCCGTCTGCTGCTCGATAAAGGCTTTGCGCTCGCTCGCCGGCAGGCGATCGAACGCGCCTTTCAGGTGAGCGGTCGCGCGGTCGGCTTCCAGCGTGGTGGTCAGCCGGCGTGCCGTGCCGGGGGTGATGGCGCCGGAGGCTTCCGCCCGCTCGGCGATGCCGGCGACCTTCTTCACCTCCTGGTCGGTCGCTTCCAGCCCGTCAGGGTCCATGCCGAGCGCATAGCCCTGCCGCTCCAGATTGGCGCGGCTCGCGGTCAGCGCCTCGGTGGCGGCGGCGGCCTGCTGCTGCTCGGCGCGGGTTTGCGCCGCGCGCTCGGCGCTGCGCACATGGCCCAGCTCGACACGGGCAAAGCTGCGCTCGAAGGCGGCGCGGGCCAGCGCATCGGGCAGCACGTCGGCCTCGATCATCTGCGCCTTCAGCTCGCCAAGCCCGGTACGCAGGGCGGCCGGATCATATTCGTGCTGGCGGGCAAGTTCGTCGGCGGCGCGGTACAGCTTGGTGTCGAGCTGGTCGGCATAGGTGCGCACCGCCGCCTGGTCGAAGGACTGCGAGTAGATCCCGCTGCCGCCCTTCAGCGCCGGCTTGCCGTCCAGCCCGGCTTGCGTGCCGGCAAGCTCGCCCTCGCGCGCGGCGGCCTGGTCGGCGGTGCGGGCAAGGCGGCGGGCAAGGCCGTCAATGCCCTCCGCCTCGGCCGCGACGATGGAGGAAATGCCCGGCGTCGCCGTCCCCAGCTGCGCCTGGCCAAGAAACTGCTCAATCTTGAGGGATTGACGCGCCATCAGTACCTCCCGGCAAGGCCAAGCCCGCCTTCGGCGAGCGAGAGGAAGCCCTGCAGCTGGCCGGAGGAGCGCGCCCGCCGCGCGGCGCGGCGATAGCCCATGCCGCGCACATCTTCCTGCTGCCGGTCATAGCCGGCCTCGCGCGTCACATCCTCAAGCACCCGCCCGCGCGCATCGGCCGCCTGGCCGTAGCTGAGGTCGAGCCCGGCGGCGGCCGCCGCCACGTCGTTGCCGCCAACAAGGTCGATCGCCTCGCGGGCAAAGCGCGCGCGGCGCTGCGAACCCTGCAAGCGGTCATCGAGCGCGCGGGTTTCCATTTCCGCCGCGCGCTCGTCGCCGGCCGCCATGGAGCGCATGGCGCCGAGCACGGAGGCGCCGCCGGAGAGGATGGAAGACGCGGTGCCGAGCCCGCCGAACAGCGAGGAGAGGCCACCGGCGGCCGCTGCACCACCCGAGGCGAGCGCCGCGCCGGCGCCTTCGATCGCGAGCGAGGCGCCGGCCGCGCTGGCGGGAATGGCGGCGGCCGTGGCACCGCCGAAGGCACTGCCGATTGCCGCGATGGCAGAAAGGGCGATTTCCATTACTGGTCTCCTTCGCCAACGATGGAACGGAGCGTGATGCGGCCCGGGCGCAGCTGCGTGACGACGATGCTCGCGCGGTCATCCGAGTTCGGAAAACCAGACTGCTCGCGCAGGCCGGTGAAGCCGGCGGCGAGTTCCGGCACGTCCATGCTGGATCCGAAGTCGCGCAGCGGCAGATCCTGCGGCGCGGAACCATTGGCGGCGAGCGCTACCGATGTCGTGTCCTGCAGCGAAACGCGCACGGTCGCGTAGCCGATCTTGGACTGCGTCACGATTTCCGGCCCGATCTCCCGCGTGGGCGGCAGGGTCTCGGCGAGGAAGGGGGACCAGCGGCCAATGGTGACGCTCGATACCGTCCTCGGCAGCGTGATGCTGCCGCCGATGACGGTGAAGGGACCGAACACATTGCCGTCGCCGATCGCCCAGACGCTGGCACCCTCATGGTCCGCGAGGCCGGTCACTATCGCGGCCGCCGGCTCCAGCGTGCGCGTCACCGCCTGGTCGACCAGCAGGCCGTCCTCGAAGCGCTCGACGAACTGCACCGTCTGGCCGTTCACCGGCCGGTCCACCAGCGCGGTCATCTGGTTGGCCGCATTGACGCTCACCGCGCGGAACAGCCCGTCGGTGACCACGAGCGAAAACGCGGTCACGTCCTGTTCCCGCAGCAGCGTCACCAGCCGCATGCCGCCATTGGACTGCACCAGCCCGAGCACATTGGCGTCGTTGAAGCGGCTGGAGCGCTGCAAGGCGAGGTCGCTCACCCCGTCGACCAGGTGCGAGGCGAGCAGCGAAAGCCGCGTCGTCACATAGGTCTGGTCGGTCTCATTATAGCGGAACTCGCACAGCACCGACCCCTCGCGATTGGCGAAGATGGCCGCGCCCTCATTCTCAAGGATAGGCACGCCGGCGGCACAACCATGGGCGGAGGCCTGCATGGGGTTCAGCAGCTGCGTCTTGTCGAGCGCGGCGTTCGCCACCCAGTATTCCGCGCGGCTGGTGAAGATCAGCAGCGCCCGGGTGGTCAGCATGTCCTCGATCACCTCGTCCTGTTCCGTGTCCATCGGCGCGAGAAAGGCGCCAGACGCGGCGGACAGTTCGGTGTTGAAGTCATAGAACTGGCCGGTCACGGAGAGCGCCACGGTGTTCGGCGTGAGCTGCGCGCCACCCAGCAGCAGCCGCTGCTGATAGAAGATGCCGCAACCGGGCCAGCCGCGCGCCGCCGAATAGATCGGCTCGCCGCCGGCGACGCCGCGCACCTCACGGTTCCACGAAATGGCGGCATCGCCTTTGTTCAGCACCCGCACGGCGCCGATGTTCACCGGCCCCTCATTGCCGGCGCCGGTGAAAGTGACAGTCGCCAAGCCATAGGTGGACGTGCCGTCGCCCGACGCGGTCACGGTAAGGCCGGGCTCGATGGAGGGCAGTTCTTCAAGCGCCGCCTTCAGCGGCGCGGCGAGGCCGGCGAAGGCGCCCACCGTCATGCCCGGCGTCTCATCTCCCTCGATGGAGAGCGAAAACAGCGTCAAGGGCGAGGTGTTGAAGAAGTCAAGGCGCCACCGCGCCGGCACGGCGTTGGTGTAGACCGTGTCGCCAAAGTCAAAATTGGGCAGCTTCTCCAGCGGTGCCGCCGAGCTTTCCCACTCATAGTCGTCATTCTCGCGGAAGATCCGCCAAGGCTGGCGCGTGCGCGAGAACAGCAGCCCGGTGTTCAGCCGCTGGCGCCAGCGGCCCATGGCCTCGTCGCCGGTGTGCGGCAGCGAAAAGCCGGTCAGCCACGCGCCGGACTGCGAATACACATCGCCATGCCCCTGCATCAGCACCAGGTCGTAGGCAGACGTGCGCGAAAAGCTGAACGGGCGCAGCCGCGCCGGCCCATAGGTCGTACTCTCACGCCAGAACGTCACCTCGCCCATCTGCACGGCAGCAGCGAGCGAAAGCTCGCGCGCAACGATCCGCCATGCCGAGGCGATGACGGGGGCCTGCGGCGGGGCGCAGAAGCGCCGGCTGCGAATGGCGGCGATCAGCTTGCGGGAAAGGTTGAAGTCCACCCAATTGCCGCCGGCGTCCTGGTACTGCACCGCGAGGCGCCCGGCGCCGGTGCTGCAGCGATAGGCCAGCACGTCAACGGCGGCGATCGCCGCCGGCGCGGGGAACGCCACCGTCAGCAGCACATGCGGGCCGCCAACGATCACATTGCTGACCAGCGCGGTGCCGGCATTGCCGTCCGCCACATTCGTCGCCGTACCGCCATTCGGCGCCGCCAACGTCGCCCCGGCGAGGCTCACCGTCTCCATCAGGAAGCGCCGGCGCGAGAGCTGGCGGGTATAGGCGCGTTGGCGCGCGGGGCCCTGCGGGTGCACGACCAGGTTCGTCGCCCGCTTCAGGCCGGACCGGTAATATTTGATGTTGCGGCGCTCGGCGAGCAGGTCGCCAAGCTCGCCGCTGGCGAAGGAGGATTGCTCGCGCCCGGGCTGGCCCGCCATGTCAGGACCTCCACGCCGAGGTCAGCGGGTCATAGGCCGTCACCGGGTGCTCCATCGAGGGCGTCGACTGCGCGTCATCGAGGATCGCGGCCAGCATCTTGCCGCCCCGATCGGAGAGCGAGGGCGGGCCGAAGGCTTCCAGTTTCAGGTCTGCGGCAAGCTGGCGGTTGCGCTTCAGCGAGAGCGCGAAATTGGCCGCGAGGGCGACGGTGAAGGCTTCGCGAAACGGCCCGCTCCACAGGCGCGGCGGCGCCTTGAGGCGGATCCTGGCGAATAGCGGGTCATCGTCCGCATGCACCTGGTCACCTTCCAGCAGCCAGTGGGGATAGAGCGCGCCCGAGTTCTTGATGTCGGCGATGATGGCGCGCGGGTTGCCCACCCGCTCCGGCGGCAGGGCGAACACATATTTGAAGCCGGTCAGCGGCACCGCGTCGGAAAGGCGCGCCAGCTGCCGGGTGGAAAGCGAGAAGGAAAACCAGTGGATGCCGAGCATGTGCCCCAGCAGCCGGTCATAGGCGAGCCGGCCGGCGAGGGCGGAAGGCGTCTCGCTGTCGAGGCTCATCAGCGGGGTGGCGCCGCACAGCACCGCGGCCTCGTTCACGACGTCGATCGGCTCCAGCATGGCACGCTCCGGATGAAAAAGGGCCCCGGCACGCCAGCGCCGGGGCAGTCCGCTCGGGAAGCGTCAGGCGTTGGCGACCTGCACCGTGGTCACGTTGCCGGAGGCCGGCACGGTCGCGAACATGATGCTCCGGTAGAACGGCGTGCCATCGAGGTCGCCGGAGATATGCACGATGTCGCCGGGGCCGATATGCGCCCGGGCGCCGTTCCAGTAACCGGCGGCGGAGACCGTCGCCCAATCGTCATTGGTGGCGTAGTGCCAGAGGCGGCAGGTGCGCGCGCCGGCGGCCTTGATGGCGGCGCCGGCGCGGTAGGCGATGAGGCTGTCCAGAACGAGAGCCATGGTGAAATCCTCAGCTGTGAAGGGGCAAAAGCGGGCGCCGCGCTGAGGAACAGCGCGGCGCGGGACATCACGCGACGGTGGTGGTCGGCTCGGCCGGACGGGTGATCGCGGTGTTGGTGGCGTAGTGCAGGCGGCGGATGCCGGAGGCGCCGGGATAGAGCGCCATGGCGACGGCCTGCAGGTCGAAGCGCGTGGTCCAGCAGGCCTTGCGGTTGTCCCAGGCCATCGTCACCTTGCCCTCGTAATTGGTGGCATAGCCGAGCGCGGCGCGGTGATAGATGAAGCCGTAAGCCTGGTTGCTGGCCGGGATCAGCAGTTCCTTCTTCTGGAAGGGGATCCAGCTGACATTGTTCCAGCGCTTGCCCACCGTGCCCGTGGGGAAGCCGAGGCCGGCGGCGCCGACCCATTCCGCGTTGTTGAACTGCTTGTACAGCATCAGGTTGTTGAACCAGCGCCACGGGATGACGGCGGTGACATTGCCGTCCCAGTCGATCTGGTCGTCATCCGCCAGCGCCTCGCTGGCGGTCATCGCGACTTCGAGGGTGAAGGCGCCGGTGCCGTCGCCGAAGGTCTTGTTGCCGGCGGCGACCACGGCATCATTGGCCGCGTTCATGATGATGCTGTCGGACCGGCGGCCGACGGCCATGCCGCCCGCCTGATGGGCGGCGGCGCGCTCATTGGCGGTCATCTTGGTGAGATCCTGCTCGAAGATCTCGTAGAGCGCGTCATAGTCCTTCAGGTCCGCCGAGAGCATGTTCTGCTCGGGGTTCGCCGGCGGGGTCTCGCCGCCGCGCGTCTTCTCCTGCATCTCGAAGGTGCCGAAATACGGCCACTTCACCGTCTTGCCGGTGATCGAGCCTTCGGGCGTGACGGTGGATTTGAGCTTGAAGCCCTTGGACTGGAAGAGGTGCCGCACATTGCTGCGGTATTCTTCGACGAACCAGTTGGGTGCCAGAAGCATGGCGGGTGTCCCTTTCGCGTGGAAGATTGCCGGTCTTCCGGGGACGAGGGCCGTTTGCGGCGCCGGGGTTTTAAGGCCGGGCCGCGCGCGGGGCATTCCCTGGAATGCACCGATCCTCGCGCGGCCGGGCGTGCGTCAACTGAAGCTGCCGGCCTCAGTTGCCGTAGAACTGGCGGAAAGCGGCGTCGATCTGCGCCCGGTAGGCTATGTCGTACTTCGGCGAGTAGGGCGAATAGCGCTCGTCCGTCGCGGCGGCATCGAGCTTTTCCTTGGTCCAGCCGCCGGCGTCGCCGCCCTTCACGCCCGGCAGAGTGAAACCGGGCACCTGCTTCATCGAGCCGGCGAGGGCGTTCACCAGCTCGACGCCGTCCGCCTCGTCCACCAGCGCGCCGAGCAGGCCCTTGGCGCCGTCGGAAAGCTGCAGCTGCTGGCCCAGCACCTCGGTGAAGCCGAGGGCGTCGGCGTGCGCCTTCTGCACGATTGGCTTCGCCTCGGCCCAGCTCTTGCCCGGCGCCAGCCGCTCGCCCAGCGTGCGCGCCTCGGCCTCCGGCGAATAGGGCGTGCCGAGCAGCTTGGCGTCGGCCGCCTTCTCGAACAGCTGGCCGACGAAGCCGGAGAAATGCTCCTTCGGCATGCCGATGGCGTGCGCCACCTCTTTCGCCACCTTCATCAGCGGGTCGTTGGCGTCGCTGAAATAGCGGGCGATCTTCTCGTTCTTCGAGGCGTCGAACACATACTCGTCCGCGCTCTTGCCCGGCTGCGGCCGCTTGCTCTCGCCCTCGCGCAGGCCCTTCCACGCATCGGCGACCTTGGCGAACGTCTCCTCCGGCGTCGCGCCGTACATGCTCTCGGGCAGGAAGTCGCGCTTCCAAGGATCGGCAGCACCAGCACCACCAGCGCCACCTGCGCCGGCCGCCCCCGCGCCGCCATCGCCGCCGGCACCCGCCGCGCCGGCGCCGCCGTCACTTCCGCCGGCGCCGCCGTCCGCGTTGCGCAGCACCATCGCCCAAAGTCCCTGATACCTCGTGAACATCGTTCGTCTCCGTGGGGGTGGGGCCGATGGGCTGCTTTCGGCCCTCGGCGATCAGCTTGAGGATTTTCCACACAAGGGCGTTCTCGCCCTCGCGGCGGGCGGCGTTGAGCGCCGTCTGGTCGATCGGCAGGCCCAGCGCGATGTACTGCACCGGCTGCAGGATCGTGGTGTCGACGAAGTGCTCCAGCAGCAGCTGGAAATCAGCATTGCCGGCGAGCCGCACGCACGCCTCGCTCAGGCGCCCGCCGCGCGTGATGGCGAGCGCGATCGCCTTCGGGTCGCCCTTTGCCGCGCCCGGTGCCAGCCCGTCGAACCATTCCCAGCCCATGCTGTCGGCCTGGGCGATGATGCGGGACATGTCGAGCAGCCCGCCGGGCTCCCGCTCGGGGTGCAGAAAATCGCTCATTTCCGAGAGCCCGCATTGAGGTCGGCAACCCGGTGCCCCCAGACGAAACAGTCGGGCCACTGCGTCTCGCGCACGCCGGGAACGGCGACGGACAACTCTTCACCGCTACCCGGCTCGCCGTTGTTGTCGTTGACTTGAACGATTTCCCACTCGTTGCAGGGCGTCAGCTCATCGCCCTCATGGGTTTCGTCGGCGGCAATCCGCCACTTGGCCCAGTAGTAGCCGGGCGTCAATTTGACCTCTTTCATGCCAAAGCTCCCGCGCCGGCATTGGCCGGCGGCGCGGCCTGCTGCTGCGCCTGCCCCTGCGCCTCGCCGGCGGCCAGCGCCTTCGCCACCAGCGCCGACACCTGTTCCATGATCGCGCCGCGCTGTTCCTCGGTCGGGATCCAGCTTTCAGGCACGCCGAGGCCGCGTCCGATGTCGATCAGCGCCTGCGGCTTGTTCACGATCAGGTCGGAATAGGGGCCGGCGATCGCCATCGCCATTTCGATCCACTGCACGCCGGCCTGTGCGCGGGCGGCAAAGCGCGCCGTAGCGAATGGCGAAGTCACCCGCGTCCTGACCAGCAGCTGGTCGATCTCGATCATGTGCGGGATGACCTTGGCGTCGTAGCAGATTTCGAGCGCCCGCTGGCCCGCTGGCACCACGATCTCATGCACCAGCCGGCCCGCCGCGCCCTGGTGGTCGGAGGCGAGGCGCTTCACCCGCTCCAGGATCTCGGTCGCCGAGCGCACCGCCGCGCCGTCCGGCGGCAGCGATTGGTCCATCAGCGCCGTCTGCACGCCCATGCGCAGCTCGTTCAGCACGATATTGCTGAGGTCGATGCGCGGTTCCGGCAGCTTGGAGATAGACGGCCCCAGCACGCCGCCATTCGAGCGCACTTTCCAGAACTGCCCCGGCGCCACCACGGCGGTCGCCGGGTTGAACACGCCGTCCTCGGTGGCGGTGTAGATCCCCAGCATGGTGATCGCCGCCGCCTTCAGCGTCAGCTCTTGCGCCTTGTTCAGCGTCTTGATCGCCGGCATGGCGAGCAGGATCGGGCCACGGCCCCAGGTCTCGCCCGGTACGCGGAAATAGCGCGGGGTCAGCCACGGCGAGGTGCGGTACTCGCGGGTCCAGAACGGCGCCTCGTCGTCGTCATGCGAACAGTGCAGCGTCCACTTGCCGGTCTCATAGTCGAACGTCGTGTCCTGGTGGACCTCGATGTCCTTGTCGGGCTCCTTCCCGATGCGCTCGGCCAGCTTGGCGGAAAGCTCCGCCTTCGGCCACGCGGCCTTGACCAGCCGCCCCTTGACCTTTCGGCACCAGTAGCGGCCGACGATATCGCCGAACAGCCCCATTTCCAGAAGCACCTCGTCCGCCGGCACGGAGGAGAAGGCGGCGAGGCGGCCGCGATTATTGGTCGGCGCGTCGTCCATGATCAGCGCGCCGGTGCCCGCCTGCAGGTCGAGGCACATTTCATGGCACGCCATGTCCCATTCGCCCGTCTGGAACAGCGAGCCGGCCACCTCGCTGATATCCGCGAGCTGCTTCACCAGCTTGTTGCGCTCACGCCCGGGCGGCACCAGCGGCCCGGGCTCGTACTTCACCCAGGGTTCGCCCGGCGGGCAGAAATCCTGCTGCAGGCGGCCGGCCCCGCGAAACGCGCTGGCCGTCGCCGTCATGTCGAAGATGCGATTGGTGCGCTTGTCGCCCTTGCCGGTCTCGCGGATGCCGCGCCGGAAGGGGATGGCGAACTCATAGGCCTCGTCATAGAGCGGCTTCAGCACCGACCATTCCTGTTCGGCCTGCGCGCGACGTTCCTTTAGATCCTTGACCTTGAGCGCCACGCGCCATCCTCCGCGTCAGTTCAGGGACGCCTGGCCGCCATCGTCGCCGAGATAGGTCAGCAGCTGGCGCCCGCGCCGGCGGCCGCGCCCTCCCGTGGCGCCCAGCTCCTTCGACACATCGCCCTCGCGCTTCAGCACGGACGCCAGCGCGGCACCCTGCGCGCTGCGCTCGGCCGCGCCGGTGTCGGCGCCCCCGAAAACCGATTTCACCACGTTGCTCATGCTCGCCATCTCCACAGTTCGAGCCCGTCGCCCACGGTCACCCGGCAGAAGCCGAGCATGCGCGCGATCCGCGCGCCGGCCGGCGTGCGCACGATCGTCTCCACCGGCCGAGGGTCACAGTGCGGCAGATCGAGCAAGGTCAACCGAGCCAGTCGCCGCAGCGCGAGCATGTGCGCGGCCGCCGCCGGCGCCGCGTGAAACCAGCATTCCCAGCAGTCGCCGGTGGGGATGAAGCCGCCAACGAACAGCGCGCGGCCGTCGCCGCCGCGCACGGCGTAGCTCGGGCCCATGCGGAGCTGGTGGCAGGCGAGCGTCCATAGGGTCGCGTCGACCTCGCCATAAATCTCGGCAAGGTCAACACGGGTGCAGGGTGCGGCGAGGGTGAGCGCGCTCATATCGCGAACACGTCGAAGTCGCCGGGGCGCTGGCTTTGCGCCGGGTGCGCGTCGCGCTGGCGTGCCCGCCCGGCGCCGGCGGCCTTGGCAATGATGCCGTGCAGCCCCACCAGGTCCATCACGCCGTACTGGATCGCATCCTGCACATTGGAGAATTCGTTCTTCTCCGGCAGGGTGCGAAAATTGCCCTGCGGGTTGGCGCCGACGCGCACGAAGCGGTAACCATAGGCGAAGCCCCGCACCGCCCATTTGCAGTGCGGCGACACCACGAAGGCCGGCAGGTGGCCGTCGATCATGGTGGTGAGCTGGTGGCGCACGCCGTCGGTGCGCAGGCCGATATCGTTCGACGCCGCCGGCAGCACGGGAATGCCGAGCGCCTGCCCGATGATCTCGTTCCACGACATCTCGCCTTCCTCGCGGTCGGCGCCATGAATGGCGGAAGGGTCGCACACGCCGGGCAGCAGCGGGCAGGAGGGATAGCGCTGCAGCAGCAGCGCCACCAGCGCCTTGGCGAAGCGCGTGGGTCCGACACCCTGCCCGAGATACAGCTCGTCCGTCATGCGGATCTGGCCGTTCGGCAGCGGCTGCAGGATCGCCGCGGAGGGGTGGCCGCCGGCATCGAGGGCGATCTTGATCGGCAGGCGCGGGTCCGGCACCAGCTCCTTCTTCGCGACGTGCAGGCTCTCGTTGAACTCGGGATAGACCGGCGTGCCCGTGCGGGAGTAGCCCCATTTGTTGTGAATGAAGCGGCGCGTCCACCAGTCCTGCTTGCCCGCCATCATACGCTGGTAATAGTCGCGCGGCAGGTTGTTCAGGTTTTCCGCGCTGGGGTCTAGCCCGCCCGGTTGGGCATAGAACGCCCATCCCTCGGGCCTGTTCTCGACTAATCTGTCGTGCAGATAGTTGTCGACATCGGGCGCGTTGAAATCCATCAGTATTTGCCCCGGCGGGTCGACGCCATCGGGGAGCAGTCTCTTGGACGGGTAGCGGCGAATACGCTGGGTTAGATAGTCAACCACGTCGGACGACATAAGGTCGGCCTCATTCGGCCAGCCCCATGTGCCTTCCCAGCCGCGCAAGATATCCTCGACGCGGCTCGCGCCGATGCCGACGAACTCGGTGATGCTCTCAAGCACGCGCTCGCCGGACAGGCGGAAGCGCAGCGTGTGCACCGCCGGCCGGTCATTGCCGCCGGTGAAGGTCCAGCTGGGGTGGTCTTTCGGGAACCAGGTGAACCAGCTCGCCAGCGTCGTCTTCTCCAGCGTGCGGAAGCTGTCGCGCACCACCACGCCCTTCGCCCGCACCACGCCGTCGCGGCACGTCGGCATGGAAGCGGCAAAGGCCTGGCTGGCGAAGATGCAAGTGGTGGTCTTGCCGCCGCCGACCGGGCCCATGATGCCCTTGACCAGCGAGGTGCAGTCCAGCGCGAACGCCTCGGAGACTGGCCCGGGCGGCTCCCAGGCCTTGAGCAGGCCGGCTTCCTCGCTCATCCCCCGACCCTTTCCCGGCCTGCTGCAGGGGCGCCCGCGCCCTCCAACCCCATCCCGACCGATCGCGCGTTTGAAAAACCGCCCCAAATCCAGATCGGTGCGCGAACGCATGGGCGGG
>Ga0209066_10000984_pt1 | contig 39448 bp, 32 predicted proteins | sample All_14_2_FD_187198 | JGI IMG/M metagenome (GOLD analysis project Ga0209066, IMG submission 187198) | Freshwater microbial communities in response to fracking from Pennsylvania, USA - Allegheny Zone_MetaG_DW_15 (SPAdes) (version 2) ... | reverse complement strand
TAGGCCTCGGTCAGGCGTTCTGCTGACTCCTTGCTCGACTTGGCGGCCGTGATGACGGCATCGACCGTGGTGCGGCCACGTGCCCAGTCCACGAGGGGCCGGGGCCATTCCTGCGGCAACTGGTCGTCGCTGAAGCGGCCGATGGCGTTGGCCGGGTCCTGCCCCGCCTGGCGTGCCAGCACGCTCAGCCACACCAGCGGGTACCCTCGGCGCACTTGTGAGGGGTCTTTCAGCAAGGCTTCGAAGTCAGCGCGTGCGGCAACGAAGTCGCGCGTGTACACCTTGGCCAGCGCACGTGTGCCGCGCGCCTGGCTGTCGTTGCTGTTGCGGGCCAGCACTTTGTCTGTCAGGGCCAGGCTGCGGGCGTAGTCCTTGGTGCCCAGCGCGTTGACCGCTGCGGCGTTGATGGTCTCGGGCGTATCGGGGGCCAGCGTCATGGCCTGCTCGAAGTCTTGTGCTGCTTCGGCATAGCGGCCCAGGTGGTCGTACTGAATGCCCCGCGCGGTGAGGGCCTGGGCTCGCAGTTCTGGCGAGAGGCGGCCCTCCTGAAGCTGGGCACTCAGCACCATGGCCTTGCCGATGGCCTGGTACTGAACCTGGGTCGTCACGCGCGGCTGGCCCTTCTTGATGGCCTCTTCGATGGCTTGCAGGTCGCGGCGCAGCTTGTCCATGTTGGCGTTGCTGATGGCCGATACGCTGAGCGTGGCCCCGACGCGCGGCGCCAGCTTGTTGACCATGGCCACGTAGCCTGGCCATTCGTCAGCAGAGATCTCGTCCACGTTCAGTTGGGCTTCGCCGGTCAGTTCTGCGCGGCGCGGGGTCATGTCCATGCGCACCCGCATGGCCAGTCGTGCATCGCCGTCATCGACGCGTTGCGATGAGGGCTGGTGCACGTCTTCCGGGTATTCGATGGCGGTAACGTGGCGGTGGATGCCGGGGTAAGTCAGGGCCAGCGGGTCACGGCGCGCCGGGTCGTTAGGCGGGCGGATGGCGTCGACCAGTGCCCACTGGACGGTCTCCAATGTGAGCAGGCGTTGTTCGGGGAAGCGCCAGAAGTCGGCAATGGCGAACTGCTGCACCAGGGTGATGGCGTCGTCGGTGTCCGACGGTTCGGCCTTGGGTGGCGCCAGCTTCTTGAGCTTGGGGAAGGCGCGAACATAGGGCTGGGCGATCTGCGGTTCGATGTCGGCCAGGGTCTGGGTGGACAAGGCTTCGCGGATCATCTCGGCCAGGTCGCCCCGGTAGGTGATGCGCGACTCCAGGTTGGCGCCGTCTGCAAAGCGCTGGATGCGGAAGGTGTCCTTGACCTCGATGCGCACGACGTCGTAAGGCTTGGGCATGTCGACCAGACCGGTGCTGGAGGGCGACAAGGGCAGGCCTCTTTGAAAGGCAATGGCCTGCCGGTTGGCAAGCTGACCGGTCTGGTGGGCGCGGGTGGCGTCGAGCCAGTAGGCCTGGCCCTTGAACTCGACGCGGGCGATCACGTGGTCGAAAGCGAGCGGGCTGGGCAGCACGGTGTCGACCTGCCGCTTGAACATGGAGGACACCAGCACGGGCGAGGCTGAGATGCCCAGCCTTTGCAACAGGGCTACCAGCAGCACGGCCTTGTCCTTGCAATCGCCAAAGCGCTGCGCCAGCACCTTCTCGGGGCTCTCAGGCTTGTGGCTGTTCAGGCCGACTTCGGTCCCGAAGTAGCGCACCTCGGCCTGTACGAAGTGCAGCGCGGCCAGCAGTTGCTGCTCGGGGTCAGAGGAGGCGGCCCGGATGTCGGCGGCCTTCTTGTCCAGCAAGGGCGTGCGGCCGCCGGCTGGCGCGAACAGGGTGTTGCCCCACTTCACCACGTCGGCCCAATCGGTGAACTCGCTGAACTGCACCTGGTGCAGCAGGGCGGCGGTGGCGGGTGCACCTGTGTCGAAATGCACCACGGGGGCGGACTCGCGCCGGAACACGGTTTCGCGCATGCCTTGTTCCACCTTGCTGGTGACGCGCACGTCAGGCAGGCCGGTGCGGTAGGCGATCTGGCGGGACTCGGGTGCCAGCAAGCGGTATTGGTACACGGCAGCAGGCCCGCGCCAGGGCGAGAGCCATTCGATGTCGAAGAAGCGGCCGCCGAAGACGGGGTTGTCGCCCTTGACGGAGTAGGCAAAATCGACCTGGTCACCCACGCGTACGTCGTCGAGCACCAGCGAGGCGGTCACGCGGCCGTCCACCATGCGCCGCTCCAGCTGGGTCTCGCGTTGCAGCAGTTGCACTTTGCGGCGGTCCAGCCGGGTGCTGCGCTGGCCGCCCCGGATGATGTCCACATGGTGAAAAGCCAGCGACTGGTAGCTGGGCTCGAAGATGATCTCGATCTGGGCGGCCTGGCTCAGGCCGGCGGTGTTGTTGACCACACGGATCACGTGGCTGTAGCGCACCGTGCCCTTGTCGTCGACACGGGTCTGGTCGTCCACCAGGCGCAAATGCAGCGGCGCGCGGTCCAGCGGGGCGTCGGGCTTTTCTGCCGCATGGGCCACCCAGCCGGGGATGGGCTCGATGCTGAACGTGAAGGGCGCCCTGGCGCCGGCTGACTGGCCTTGGCTCGCCGGTTTGGCTGCCTGCGCAGGCAGGGTGCCGCTCAGGATGGCGAGGGAACAAAACCAAAAAACGATACGATGGAATGTCATGACGGCAACTATATCGGTTGCCTCTCCATGCGCAGATCCATCTTCGCCGCGACTGCCCGGCACGTGCGGCAACTGCCGCTGTCACGCACGGACCGGAGCTGGGGCTGAGCGGCCGAGCTTCTGCCCAGCCTCAGCCCAGCCAATCAGCGATTGGGCTGAGGTGTCAGACGCAGGTACGGCGTGACGGCCTTGTAACCCTTGGGGAACTTCTGATTGATCACCTCGGGGTCTTGCAGCGAGGGCACGATCACCACGTCATCGCCGTCCTTCCAGTTGCCTGGCGTGGCCACGCTGTGGTACTCGGTGAGCTGCAGCGAGTCGATGACGCGCAGGATCTCGTCGAAGTTGCGGCCTGTGCTGGCCGGGTAGGTGATGATCAGGCGCACCTTCTTGGCCGGGTCGATGATGAACAGCGAGCGCACAGTCAGGGTGGCGCTGGCATTGGGGTGGATCAGGTCATACAACTCGGAGACCTTGCGGTCGGCATCCGCGATGATCGGGAAGTTGACCACCGTGTGCTGCGTGTTGTTGATGTCGGGGATCCACTTGCTGTGGGATTCCACCGAGTCGACGGACAAGGCAATGGCCTTGACCTGGCGCTTGGCAAACTCCTCTTTGAGCTTGGCGGTCAGGCCCAGTTCGGTGGTGCAGACCGGCGTGAAATCGGCGGGGTGCGAAAACAGGATGCCCCAGCTGTCGCCCAGCCACTGGTGAAAATGGATGGGCCCTTCAGAGGAGGCTTGTTCAAAGTCGGGGGCGATATCGCCCAGGCGCAAACTTGGCATGGTGTGGTCCTTCAGGGTGGGTGGTCAAACGGCGTAGTTCAGTTCCATGGGGTGAGCGCGGTCCAGGCGGCGTTGGCGTTGCTGGTCGCGGATCAACTGGTCGACCTTGAAGCGGGCCAGCGGCCATGGACCGAAGCCCGATTCGGTGTTGATGTGGCCCGCCTGCCCGATGTGCTGGAAGCCGGCGCCCCAGCGATGGGCCCATTCACGCGCGTCGTCCAGTTGCATCCAGGGGTCGTTCTCGCTGCCCACCACGGTGGCGGGGATGCCCAGGCCTTGCTGTGGCAAACGATGCGCCACCTCGAATTTGACCGGGTCAGCAGGCGCGACCAGCAGGGCTGACTGGATGCCGCGCCCAGGTTGTGCGCTGCGTTGCGCAAGGTGGTGGGCCAGTGCGAGGCAGCCAAAGCTGTGCGCCACCGCAACCCAGGTGGCCTGGCGTCCAGCGCGGTCGATGGTGCGCTGAATCTGATCAGCCCAGGCGTCCAGGTCAGCGTGATGCCAGTCCTGCTGCTTGACGCGCACGGCGCCCTTGTATTGGGTCTGCAGCCATGTTTGCCAGTGGGCCGGGCCGCTGTCTCGCAAGCCGGGAATGACCAGTACGCGAACCTGGTCGCCTTGGAAGCGCGTGAACAGTGAGGGCGATGAGGCAGTCATGGTGCAAGGGACAACAAATCGATGCCTGAATATGACGGACGGGCCGTCCAGGTGTGAAGTGATGTTTGTGCATGAGCCTCAACAAGGAGCGGCTAAGAACCGCGCGGCTTATGCATATGTCGATTCACTCATGCGCGAAACGAGCAAGTGCATGCGAAATGGGTCGTTCTGGTTTGAAGGCGTGCTGACTATCGTTGAGCTCCAGCAAGATATGTATGCACTCGGACAAGGACAAGCACATGACAACCGCAGCCACCGCGTGGATCGGGGAGCCACACAAGGCCACGAGCCCTCAATGGGGGCGCCCATTGGCGCCTGCCGAGCCGGCTGCGCCTGTGCGTCCTGCGGTCAATGACGCGGCTGTGCTGACCCTGGTCGGGCGCAACCTGCGTCGCCTGCGCAAACAACACCGGCTGTCGCTGGAAGAACTGGCGCGTCAAAGCGGCGTGTCGCGTGCCATGCTGGGTCAGATCGAGCAGGGCAAGAGCATCCCCAGTATCAAGACCTTGTGGCAGGTGGCACAGGCCTTGAGTGTGTCGGTGTCGTGGTTCCTGGAGCCCGGCAGCGATGCCCAGGTGCTGCTGATGGCGCCAGCGCCAGACAGTGCCACCACCCTGCGTGCCGGCGAGGGCGAATTGCGCTCCTTGCAGCATGCCGGTGACAGTGTGCGAGACGCCTTCTACGAACTCAGGCTGGCGGCAGGCGCAGAGTTGAGCTTGCCCGCGGCCACCTCCTCACGCCGCATCAATGTGGCCGTGTCGGCGGGTGTACTGGACGTGCATGTGGACGACACCGTGCACCTGGTGCATGCCAGGGAAGTGCTGCAGTACGAATCTGCGGACGCGCTGGTGTGGCGCAATGCGGGTCACCTGGAGGCGCAGGCCTATGTGGTGATCAGGTCAGTCAGCAAGCCCTGACCCAAGGGCGGCAAGCGGGGCCGTGACCCGGCCTGCCGCCCATGCGCCCTTGTCAGAGCGCGGCAATCGATACCTCGGTGGCCTTGATGAGGGCGATCACTTCCTTGCCTGGCACCAGGCCCAGCTCTTTGACGGAGCGGGTGGTGATGACGGAGGTGACGATGAGGCCCGAGGGTGTTTCCACGTCGATCTCGGAAACGACAGGGCCTTCGATGATCTCCTTGACCTTGCCTCGGAACTGATTGCGAACATTGATGGCGGTGATGCTCATGCTGATCCTTTCGATGATGTGCCTGTCAACCATAAGTGCCTGTGGCGCCACACACAAGGAAGCATTGCGGGATTGAATAGCCGGATCGCGCATACGGCGAGAAATGCATCAGCACGAACAACAAGAGCACCATGGAAAAAGTACTGACCTTGCCCGAGTCACCCACCGCGCCGCTGTCCATCCGGGCCAAGGCGCTGGTGTTTCATGACCCCGGTTCCTTGAACCTGCTTCACCATGTGGAGCGCATCGCGCGCAGCGAGGCCACGGTCCTGGTGACAGGTGAGACGGGCACAGGCAAGGAGCTGATCGCGCGCCACATCCACACGGTCAGCGGACGCCGTGGCCCTTTCGTGCCCGTGAACTGCGGTGCCTTCAGCGAGTCGCTGATTGACGCTGAACTGTTTGGTCACGAGTCAGGCGCTTTCACCGGCGCATCGCAAGCCCGTGCCGGCTGGTTCGAAGCGGCCAATGGTGGCACCTTGTTTCTGGACGAAATTGGTGATCTGCCATTGGCCTTGCAGGTCAAGCTGCTGCGGGTGCTGCAAGAGCGCCAGGTGGTGCGGCTGGGATCGCGGCGCGGCATCCCGCTGGATGTGCGCCTGGTGGCCGCCACCAACATTGACCTGGCCCGAGCGGTGGCGGCGCAGCACTTTCGCGCCGATCTGTATTACCGCCTGAGTGTGGCGAGCGTGCGCCTGCCACCGCTGCGTGAGCGGCCCGCAGACATCGTGCCACTGGCCCGCCATTTCATCACTGTCTACCGTACCCGCCTGAGCCTTCAGGACGTGACCCTGAGCGACGAGGCCCAGGCCGCTCTGCTCGGCTACAGCTGGCCGGGCAACATCCGGGAGCTGGAAAACGTCATCCACTTCGCCTTGATTGTGTGCAGGGATGAGGTGATCCGAGCCGAGGACATCAAGCTGCTGCCGCTGTCCAGTTCAGGCCAGCAGGCGGCTCACGGGGCTTTGGTGGTCGGCGGCCTGGGACAGCCATCGGACACGCCTTCGGCGACACCGACTGTGGCCGACACGCCTGTTGCAACAGGCGCTGAAAGTCAGGGTGGACCGTCCATGTCTGCGCTGGACAGACTGGTTCATGCCTGGGAGGCCTTGCTGACCGAAGGGCAAGATGACCTGTTCGACAAGGTTGAGTCGGCCCTGGTGCATGCCGCCTTTGCCCACGCTGGACAGAACCAGGTGCGCGCAGCCAAGGTCATGGGCATCACGCGCAACATGCTGCGCACGCAACTCAAGCGCCACGGCCTGCTGGCCTGAATACCGACGCAAAAAAGCAGCCTCTGCACTGGGTGCTGAGGCTGCTGAAAATGTGTTTGCAGAGGCAGCCTTGCGGCCGCTCTGAAACACCCCCACTCGGTCTGTATCTGTTGCGGTTTACTTCTTGGTGTAGATCTGGTCGAACACGCCACCATCAGAGAAGTGCGTGGTCTGTGCCTTGGTCCAGCCACCGAACACGTCGTCGATCTTGATCAACTCGATCTTCGGGAACTGCTTGGCGTACTTGGCCGCAGCCTTGGCATCGGTTGGGCGGTAGAAGTTCTTGCCGGCGATGTCCTGGCCTTCGGGCGAGTAAAGGTATTCCAGATAAGCCTTGGCCACATCGCGTGTGCCCTTCTTGTCCACGACCTTGTCCACCACGGCCACAGGTGGCTCGGCGTAGATGCTGAAAGGTGGGTAGACGATGTCGAACTTCTCGGCGCCAAATTCCTTCAGAGCCAGATGGGCTTCGTTCTCCCAGGTCAGCAGCACGTCGCCCTGGCCGCGTTCGGCGAAGGTCACCGTGGAGCCGCGGGCGCCGGAGTCCAGCACGGGCACGTTGTTGAACAGCTTGCCGACGAATTCCTTGGCCTTGGCTTCAGAGCCAGCGCTGCGCTTGAGTTCAAAGCCGTAGGCTGCCAGGTAGTTCCAGCGGGCACCGCCAGAAGTCTTGGGGTTGGGGGTGATGACGCCCACGCCAGGCTTGATCAGGTCGCCCCAGTTCTTGATGGCCTTGGGGTTGCCCTTGCGCACCAGGAAAACGATGGTCGAGGTGTAGGGCGAGCTGTTGCCCTTGAACTGCTTTTGCCAGGTGTTGGACAGCAGGCCCTTGTCGGCGATGGCGTCGATGTCATAGGCCAGTGCCAGGGTCACGACGTCGGCGTCCAGACCGTCGATCACCGAGCGGGCCTGCTTGCCGGAGCCACCGTGCGAAGCCTTCACCACGACGTCATCGCCCGTCTTGGCCTTCCAGTACTTGGCGAAGGCGGCGTTGTATTCCTGGTAGAGCTCGCGTGTCGGGTCATACGACACATTGAGCAGCGTGACTTCCTTGGCGTGTGCCTGGGATGGGGCCAGGGTCGCGGTACCGACCACGGCGGTCAGTGCGGCAACAGCCAGGGCGGTGAAGGTGCGACGGGTGCGAGATGGGAACGACATGGTCATGCTTGGTTTGAATGGATGATGGATGGATGCTAGAAGCCACCGCTTAACCGAGGAACGAATAAAAACACAGTTGCTTATATGAAAACCGTGCTCTTACCAGCCTGGCGCGCCACTGTTGATACCGGTCGAAGGTGGCGCAGGGGCGGGCGCCTGTTGCTGCCATGCAGCGCTGGCGCCATAGACAACGCCCAACGCGATGGCCGTCGATGTCAAGAAGGCCAACCAGCCCGCTTTGCGTGGCGCGGGCGTGGTGATCGGCACCTCCTTGATGCCCGTGACCATGGGTTTGACCAGGTTGTCCTTCTTGACGTGCACGTAGAACAGGATGGCCAGCACGTGCAGGCCCAGCAGGGCGAAGAGCACGTTCACCAGGCGGTGGTGCCAGGCCGTGAGGCTCAGCGAGAGCGCCTCGTCCACGAAACCGGCGAGCGGGCCGGTGAAGGCGATGTCATCGTTGCTGAACAGGCCGGTGGTGGCCTGCACCGCCAGCAGGCCGAGCAAGGCCAGCACTGACAGCGCGCCCAGCGGGTTGTGGCCCACGCCGTGCCGCTGGCCCTTGAGGTAGGCCAGTATGCGAGCTGGCGTAGGCACAAAGGTGGTGAAACGCGCGTACGTCGAGCCCAGGAAGCCCCACACAATGCGAAACACCACCAGGCCCAGGATGACCTGACCGGCCACCCCGTGCCAGCCCATCCACGCGCCGCCCAGTTTGCCCGTGACGATGGCCGTGGTCACGGCGGCCAGCAGTGACCAATGAAAGACGCGCACCGGCCAGTCCCACAACTGGATCTGGGTGGTGGGAATGGTGCTGGCGGCCGATAGATCGTTCAGTGTGTGTGGCTGTGCCATGGTCCGCGTCTCTCTTTCAGCGAGAGGCCGCAGGCGCGGCGGCTGTAGCGGGCGCTGACGCGGCAGCAGGGCGGGGCGGTGGCACGGCAATCTTGACGATCGTGCCGCCGGCTTCGCGGTAGTCCTCGGAGCCCAGGGCACCTGCGACCTTGAAGCCCTTGCTGCTGAGCAGGTCACCCGCCGTGGCGGCGCGGTGGGCGCGGTTGGACACGGTGATGATGGTTCGGTCCTTGGGGATGTAGTCCAGCGCGTCGGCCAGGTCCTTGTACTGCACATTGAGGTACACACCCAGGCTGCCGTACTTGACGAGTTCATCCGGGCGGCGAACGTCGATCACCAGCAGCTTCTTGGGTTGACCCAGCAACTTGTCCACCTCGTTGCGGCTGAGCTTTTTGGTCTTGTAGTTCCAGACTTCCGGCGCGGGTGCGCTGGCAGACGTGGCGGGGCTGGACGGGGCTTGCTGAGCGAAGGCCAGGGCAGAAGTCAGCGCCAGAGAGGCTGCCAGAGAGACGGCCAGAGAATGGGTCAGCAAGGGGCGAGCGGCTTTCATGTAGACATGCTTTCTTGTAGATGGTGTGAACGAACAGTGGCGTCAATCACGCGGCCAGGGCCTGTGGTGTGTTGACGCTCTCGGAATGTGTGTGATGGCTGAACTCGCTCAGCACATCGTCTTTGATGGCGGCGAATTCGTAGCTGCCCCGGTCGCGTGTGCGGGCCAGGGGCACATCCACGATGCGCTTGATGCGCCCTGGCCTGGGTTGCATGACCACGATGCGGTCGCCCAGGAACACGGCTTCTTCCACGTCGTGGGTGACCAGGATGGCGGTGATGCCCTCGGCCTGCCAGATGCGTTGCAGCTCTTGCTGCAGATGTGAACGCGTCAGCGCGTCCAGCGCGCCAAAGGGCTCGTCCAGCAAGAGCACCTCAGGCCGGTTGACCAGCGCGCGGGCAATGGCCACGCGCTGCGACATGCCACCTGAGAGCTGATACGGGTAGGCCTTTTCGAAGCCCTTCAGCCCAACCAGCGCGATGTGTTCCTGCACGCTCTTGTCCTTGGCCGCCTGTGTGCCAGGCGCATTGAGCAAGCCCAGGCCCACGTTCTGCTCGACCGTCAGCCAGGGGAAGAGGCGGTGCTCCTGGAACACGATGCCGCGGTCCAGGCTGGTGCCTTGAATGCGCTTGCCGTCCAGCAGGATCTCGCCTTCGTAGCCGCTTTCCAGCCCGATGAGCAGGCGCAGGAGCGTGGACTTGCCGCAGCCGCTGCTGCCCACGATGCTGACGAACTCGCCGGGCTTGATGGACAACGAGACGTTGTCGAGCACCTTGAGCGGCTTGCCCTTGACGTCGTATTGCTTGTTCAGGTTCTTGATCTCGATGGTGCCTGCATGGGACATGGCCGGGCTCCTTTTCAATGCGTGATGGGGTGTAGGGGAGGGCATGACGGCACTCAGCGCGCCGGTGCACGCCAGCGCAGCAGGCGCCGCTCGGCGAGTTCCGCCAGGCGGTTGAAGGCATTGCCTACCAGGCCGATGGCGAGCAGTCCGAAAATGATCAACTCGATGTTGAAGGCCATGCGCCCCTTGAAGACGATGTTGCCGATGCCCTGACCATCGTTGACCAGCAGGTATTCGGCGCCGATGGTGGCCAGCCAGGCGTAGATCAGGCCCAGGCGCAAGCCAGACAGGATCTGTGGCGAGGCACTGGGCAGGATCAGCTTGAACAGCAGCTGCGTGCGCGTGAAGCCATATACCTGGGCCACTTCGGCATGGGCCTTGGTGGTGCTGCGCACGCCATCCAGCGTGCCCAGCACCACCGGGTAAAAGGCCGAAAAGGCGATGAAGATGATCTTGGACAGATCGCCCGTGCCGACCAGTGCAGACAGCAGCGGCAACCATGCAAACAGCGAGATCTGGCGGGCTGTGTGAAAGGTTGGTCCGATGAGCTTGTCGGCCAGCCTTGATGCGCCAATCAGGGTGCCCACGGCAACGCCTGCCAGCGCGCCCAGCGTGAAGCCGGCCAGGTCCCGCCACAGGCTGAGCGCGATACCCAGGTAGAAGCTGCCGTTGGCCAGCTCGGCCCAGGCTGTGGTCAGCACGCCGCCAGGTGGCACGATCAGTTTGGTGTTAACCAGGTGCAGCGCCGTGACGGCGTACCAGATGACGATGAAAGCAACAGGCAGCACAAGGCCCCGCCAATCGAACGGGGCCTTGTTGACCTTGGGGGTATCAGACATGGTGGCTTTTCTCGGGGTATCAGGGATCAGAAGGCCGATCGGCGCCAGCCTTGCAGACGGGACTCGATCAGGCGCAGGGTCAGCTCGATGAGGATGCCCACCACGCCGATGGCGAGCATGGCGACGATCACCATGTCGATCTGGCCGAGGGATCGGCTGTAAGCCATCAGGAAGCCCAGGCCCTCGCTTGACGACAGCAGCTCGACAAAAATGACAGACAGCCAGGCCTGCATGACGCCCTGACGCAGCCCGGTGAACAGACTGGGTGCCGCTGCCGGCAACACGATGCGGTGGATCACCTGAAACGCATCGAACTGGTAGACACGCCCCACTTCCAGCAGCGACTGGGGGATGTTGGCGATGCCATGCAGGGTGCTCAGCGCCACGGGTACCACCACGGCGATGGACACGGCGGTGATCTTCAGCGGCTCCTCGATGCCGACGAAGATGATGAGCAGGGGGATCCAGCCCAGCACGGGCAGTTGGGCGAGCACGTCAAAGGTCGGGAAGACATAAGCCTTGAAGCTGCGCGACAAGGCCATGCCAAAGCCCAGAATCAGGCCGGCAGAGCCGCCGATCAGCAGGCTCCAGGCCACCCGCGATGCGCTGAACTTGATGTGGTCCAGCAACTCGCCGGTTTCCAGCACGTACTTGATCGAGTCCCACACAAAGGCCGGTGGCGGCAGGATCTGCTCGGCGATCCAATGCCGCTCGGCTGCCGTCCACCACAGGGCGAACAGTGCTGCGGGCAGGATCAGTCCCAACACGATGGTGAGAGCGGCAATCAAACCTTGCTGCACGGCGTCTCTGGCATGGCGATGCCAGACCGGTGCGATGGGTCGCTCGACCGTACGCGGAAAGACATGGAGATCGTCGGTTGAAGCACTCATGGCGGGGACTCCAGGGGGAATATCAGGCGGGCCACCGGTTTGGTCCGGCGGCCCTCTCAGGTCACGATCAGGTGCGGGTGAACTTGCCGGAAGCGTCTTGCGTGGGCCAGTAGTTCTCCAGCTTCAGATCAGCCAGCGCCTTGTTGAGGTACTTGCGTTCGATCCAGCCATCCAGGCTCACCTCGCGGCGGATCAGCCGGTACTTCTTGGCCTCATCGATGGACTTCTTGATGGCTGCCACGTAGTAGTCGTCCAGCAGGGGGTTCAGGCGCGTGCGCAGATCCTTCACGCGGTCCCAGGACTTCTTGTTGTCGATGTAGGTGTTCACGCCCGAGCGCGTCCACAACTGGTACTGGGTCTCGCGGTTGGCTTCCTGCGTGCTCCAGTGCGCCACCTTGACCAGACGGGTCACCACACGCTGCACGATGTCGGGGTACTGTTGCTCGAAGGCTTCGCCGACCCAGACGGTGCTGGGCGCGCTGATGTCCGGATCATCAAAGATCTCTGCCACGCGTTTGGCCACGCCACGGGCCTCCAGGCCAAAGGGGCTCAGCAACGCGCCGGCAATGTCGCCGGTCGACAGCGAAGCGACCTGGTCATCGCGGATCTGGCTGATGATGCGGAACTCCTTCTCGGGGTCGTTGAAGCCGTACTTGGCCAGCACGCGGTAGAGCTGCAACTGGGTGGCGGTGCCCTTTTGCACGGACAAGGTCTTGCCCTTGAGGTCGGCGATGGTCTTGGCGGGTGAGTTCGCTGGCGAGACGAAGTAAACGTCACTGCCTCGGCCGGCGGACATCAGCACCTTGTGCTTGAGGCCCGTGGAGCGGCCCACCAGCAAGGGCAGGTCGCCGTGACCGAAGGCGAAGTCCAGCAGGCCATTGGCGAAGGACTCGTTCAGGGCCGGGCCAGCGCCCACGAAGTATTTCCATTCGACCTTGATGCCTTCGCTGGCGAACTCCTGCTCGATCTCGCTGCGGAACACGGCGTTGGCCGGGTAGCCCGAAGTGGGCAGGGGGCGGCCACCGGTACCGGCGCCAGGAAAGCCGATGCGGATGGCAGTGGGTTTGCCTGCAGCACGGGCTTGCCCGCTCAGGCCAATGAGGGCCGGGGCGCCCAGGCCAGCCAGCAAGGTGGCGTTGAAGGAACGGCGTTTCATGTGTTGTTCTCCGGATGCAATATGGGGTCAGAACGTGGCGTTGAGCTGCGCTTGCCAACCGTTGATCGACTCGGGCTTGGCGGCGGTGGGTGCCGCGCCGCCCAACTGGTTGCGTGTGTGCAGGTAGTTGATCTGGAACTTGGTGGTCTCGGCGAAGAACACGTTCAGGCCCAGGGTGGTGATGAACTGCTTGTCGGCAACCGCCTTGATGCTGCGATTGGGGTCGAACTCGTCAAAGCGGACGAAGGCCTGGTAGGACTTGGGCCAGTAGTCGTCGAACTTGCCTTGTTGTTTGGAGCTGTTGAGGAATTGCTCACCCCAGGTGTAGCCAAAGTTGACGTACTGGCCCACACCGCGCTGGTAGCCATCCGGGTTGGTGGCATTGCCGGCAAACAACTGCTTCTTGCCATAGGCCCACTCATACGACACAGAGAACGGCAGATGGGTCCAGTTGATGTCAAAGCCCGTTCGGGTGTTGAGGCCCTTGGACTGCTCGGTGTTCTGGATGGTGCCGCTGGCCGAGCCGGAGATCAGTGACTCGTAGCCGCGGTAATAAGAGGTGCCGATCTGCAACTGGCGCAGCCAGCTGGCGTAGTCGACAGGCAGGGTGTAGACCAGGCGGGCGGCGATGTCCCGGTAGTCGTTGTTGTCGTTGCGGTTGGCGCCATTGCCGTTGAACAGGCCCAGTGCGTAAGCGACCAACGGAGCGCGGTAGTTGTTGGTGAAGTCGACATACGGGTCGTAGTCGCCTGACACCACCACGCCGGTCTGACGGCCGCTCAAGCCCAGGCCACTGACGAAGCCGGCATTGCCGATCACCGCCTTGACTTCAGGGTCGATGGCCTGCACGTCTTGCCCGAATGGCACGATCTGCTGACCAAGGGTGATGGTGCCCAGCGGGTCTTCGGGGTTGCCTGAAGCCGGCTGGAAGCTGTAGCGGATGTACGCGTCCGTCGTAGCGATGGTGGTGGTGCCATTGGTCGACGTGCCATTGAGGGCCAGTCGGTAGGTCAGGTTGCGACCTTCGGCGTAGTCGCGGTAGAGGTTGCCGGCGAAGTTCAGGCCGATGACCGGGCCCAGGAAGGTGTTGGACCGGGGGGCCGTGGCGCCGGCACCCGAATTGGTCGTACCGGTGGTCGGCGCGGGTGAGGGCGACAAGGTGGTGCCGGTCGTCACAGGCTGGGTTTGCGGGTTCTGTGTGGCGTAGCCCAGCGTGATGGAGCCGCCAATGCGCGTGTTGCGCACAACGCTGGGCACGTTGCGCTCCAGCGTACGGGATTGGTCGTACTTGTAGTTCTCCAGGTCGGTTCTCAAGCCCTGGATGTCGGCCTTGCTGGCGGCGGTGCGCGCGTCAAGGGACTCCTGGCTCTCGCCTTCCTGTGCGACGGGTTCTGCCGCGGGTGTTGCTTGTTTCTGAAGCAGGCTGCGCAGCTCTTGCACTTGCTTGCGCAGGTCTTCAACGGTGTTCTTCAGCGTTGCGATCTCGCTGGTCGACTGGGCGTGCACTGCGCCGCCGGACAGGGCGAGCAGCGCGGCCGTTGCCAGCGCTGTAGTTTTGAACAAATGCACCTTGCAAACTCCTGTTGGATAACGGTCTGATATTCGATTTGGCTGCACTGTTTGCAGGAGTTGTGCCAGCGTATTTGCTGCAATTTCAGCTGTTTGTGTTGATTTCAGATGCCGGTGTGCTGATTTTCAAGCAGTTGATGTGTTGATATTTGAGCATCTCTGCTGCGCGCCTGCAGGCTTGCCTTCATGAGTTGATTTCATATGCTAAATACAATAATAAATATCCATATGAATCAATAACTTGCGTTGCTTTATGCGTATTTTTGAGAAGCGAGAAAGTTGGCCCATTAATTGCTGTTTACTGCTCCGATCTTGTTGCGGATCAGCTTGTTTAGTGAGGGGCGTATTCTCGTAAACAGCATCAACAAATGAGTAAATCGCGTTATGTTTTTGAGGTGAACAAAGATGAATAAGGCTCTCTATATAACCGTGCTCCTGGGCGCCTATGCCGCGTCGGCTGTCTCGGCGGATACCAAGCCGGCTGTCGAGGCGGTGCCAACCGCCCAGGCGGTGGCCACCAAGGCGTGGTCGCCCTACCAGAGCGTCAAGGCGCCGGCGTTGCCTGCTGTCAAGCAAAAGGGCTGGGTGCGTTCGCCGATTGATGCCTTTGTATTGACCCAACTGGAGTCAAAGAACCTCAAGCCATCGCCCGATGCGGACCGTGCCACCTTCATCCGCCGCGCCACGCTGGACACCTGGGGCCTGTTGCCCACGCCAGAAGAGATCAAGGCCTTTGTCAACGACAAATCGCCCAATGCCTACGAAAAGCTGGCTGACCGCTTGCTGGCCTCGCATCACTTTGGCGAGCGCCAGGCCCGCCGCTGGCTGGACCTGGCCCGCTACGCAGACAGCACCGGCTTTCAGAATGACAACACCCGTCCGAACAACTGGCGCTATCGCGACTACGTGATCAACGCCTTCAACCAGGACAAGCCCTTCAGCCGCTTCATCCAGGAGCAGATCGCCGGTGACGAGCTTTACCCGGACAACCTGGAGGCGCGCATCGCCACGGGTTTTCTGGCGGGCTACCCCGACAACGCCAATTCGCGCGACCTGGTTCAGCGCAAGTACCAGATCGAGACCGACATGACAGACCTGGTGGGTGAGGCCTTTCTGGGCAGCACCATCGGTTGCGCGCGTTGCCACAACCACAAGTCGGACCGCGTGAGCCAGAAGGAGTACTTCCAGCTGCAGGCCTTCTTTGCTAACACGGCCTTCAATGAGAAGACCCCCCTGGTCAAGGGCACGGAAACCGAATGGGATCAGGCCTACGACAAGGCCCAGGCCGCTTATCTGGAGGCCACCAAGGACATCCGCGCCAAGCAAAAGGCCATTTTGGACACCGTGCGTGACGCCGGTCGCCAGTACTACAACGAGCGCTACCTGACCGACAGCCGCGAGGCCATCTTCAAGCCACAGGCTGAATGGACGGCGCTGGACAAGTGGGTCAACTGGCGCAAGCAGGCCGTGGCCTCTGACACAGAGATCATCTCCTACCTGCGCAACACCGCCGAAGAGAAGGAGCGCGCCGACTACAACCCCGATAACGTCGAGCGCTGGAAGGCCTACCAGGCCCTGACGGCCGAACTCAAGCAGTTCGACAAGCTCAAGCCAGCCAAGGGCAGCAAGGCCTTCACCACGGCGTTCGAGCTGACCAGCACGGAAGTGCCGGCCACCCACGTGCGCTTTGGTGGCATCCACGAGCGTCCGCTGGAAGCCGTGCAGCCTGGCATCCCCGCACTGTGGGGCGGCAAGGGCAATGTCGAGATCAAGCCCACGGCCAGCTCATCGGGTCGCCGCACGGTGCTGGCCAACTGGCTGAGCAGCGACAGCAACCCCTTGACGGCGCGCGTCTACACCAACCGCGTCTGGGCCCAGTACTTTGACAAGGGCATCGTGGCCACCGTGCAGGACTTCGGCCGTGCCGGTGCCAAGCCCACGCACCCCGAGTTGCTGGACTACCTGGCCACCAGCTTTGTGTCCAATGGCTGGAGCGTGAAGAAGCTGCACCGCGAGATCCTGCTGTCCAGCGTTTACCGCCAGTCTTCTGCCGAACGCGCCGATGTGGTCAAGGCCGACCCGGAGAACAAGCTCCTGGCCGTCTACCCACGCAAGCGCCTGGAGGCCGAAGTGATCCGCGACTCGCTGCTGTATGCATCGGGCTTGCTGGTCGACAAGGTGGGTGGCCCTTCGGTGTTCCCGCCCATCGTCAAGGTGGGTGATGTGGGCAAGTCGGTGGACTTCAACGGCAACCGCGCCTGGTCTGTCTCTGAAGACAAGAGCGACTGGTACCGCCGCAGCATCTACATCTTCAGCCGCCGCAGCTTCCCCTATCCCGTCACACAGAACTTCGACCCGGCCGATCCTTCGCATCCGCATCACAAGCGTGATGTGACGACCACGCCCCTGCAAGCCCTGACGCTGTTCAACAGCGACGTGGTGTTCGACTGGTCGCAAGCGCTGGCTGGCCGCGTGATCAACGAAGCCGGTCAGGATGAAAACGCCCAGCTCAACAGGCTCTACCAGATCCTGTTTGCCCGCGAGCCCAACAGCACCGAGCGCACTGCCCTCAAGGGCTTCCTGGCCGACCAGCAGATCGTGGTCCGACAAAAGGCTGCCAGCGGCAAGTTCGATGTGGCCATCCCGCAGGGGCTGAAGGACACGAAGAGCTTCGATGCCGTGCGCTCTGCCGCCTTCTTGGACCTGGTGCACGCCGTGGCCAATTCCAACAATTTTGCGTACCGCTTCTAAGTCAAACAACCCATCAAGACAAGGACAACACCATGAGCAACGATTCACGTCGCGACTTCCTCCTCAAGTCAGGCCTGGGCCTGGGTGGCGCAGCCGCCATGAGCGGCGTCATCCCTGGTCTGGGTGCCTTCTCGGCAGCCCACGCGGCCGAACTGCTGGACCCGCTGGCACCCAAGTCGCCGCACTTCCCCGCCAAAATCAAGTCGGTGATCTGGCTGCATCAGAACGGCGCGCCCAGCACGCTGGACCTGTACGACTACAAGCCTGACCTGGTCAAGCTGGCCGGTCAAAGCATCCCGGCCTCCTTCCTCAAGGGCATCAAGACCAGTACCCAAGGCGGTGTGGGCAAGCTGTTCGTGTCCAACAAGCGCACCTGGAAGCAATACGGCGAAAGCGGTGCCTGGTTCTCGGACCTGCTGCCCAACCTGGCCCAGCACGCCGACAAGCTGACCTTCATCAAGTCGAGCACCACCGTGGGCGCCACCCACGACATCTCCATCCTCAAGCTCAACACGGGTGACCTCAACCCCGGCCGTCCCTCGCTGGGCGCCTGGATCACCTACGCCCTGGGCACGGCCAACGCCGACCTGCCACCGTATGTGGTGCTGTACAACGGCGACCGCGAGCCCTCTGCCGGTTCGGTGAACTGGAGTGCCGGTTTCCTGCCTGCGGTCTACCAGGGCACGGCCTTCCGCCCAGGTCCTTCGCCCATCCTGTATCTGGACCGCCCGGATGGCCGCAATGCGCAACAGCAACGCAAGTCGCTGGACCTGCTCAAGCGCCTGAACGTGCTGGGCGCCGAGCACTACCCATCGGACACCGAACTGCGCGCGCGCCTGCAATCGTATGAACTGGCCGACCGCATGCAGACCGCCGCACCCAAGGCCGTGGACATCAGCAAGGAAAGCGCTGCCACCAAGGAGCTGTACGGCATCAACGACAAGACCAGCCAGAGCTACGGCGAGGTGCTGCTGCGTGCCCGCCGTCTGGTTGAAAACGGCGTGCGCTTCATCCAGGTGGTGTCGGGCTTCCCTGAAGGGGTGGAGACCGATCGCCAGAGCTGGGATGCCCACAGCGAGCTGGACCAGAACCATGGCGTGATGGCCAGGATGGTTGACAAGCCCATCGCCGGCCTGCTGGCCGATCTGAAGGACCGTGGCCTGCTGGACAGCACCCTGGTGGTCTGGACATCGGAGTTCGGCCGTACCTCATGGGGTGAGAGCGGCTCGGGTCGTGACCACAACCCATGGGGCTACACCCAATGGATGGCAGGCGGCGGCCTGAAGGCCGGCTTCACCTATGGCGCCACCGACGAGGTGGGCCTGCAAGTGGCCGACAAGGAAAAGTCTGTGGACACCTACGACCTGCACGCCACCGTGTTGCAACTGGTGGGCCTGGATCACCTCAAGACCACCTTCCTCAACAGCGGCCGCTCCGAGCGTCCGACTGTGGTGTACGGCAAGGTTATCAAAGACATCCTGGCCTGATTGCGCGCAGGCTCTCATCAATCAAAGCGGGGCGCAGACCCCGCTGGAAAGAACGCTATTTCGTATGCGCAAGCTCATCACCGCCTTCGGTGTGCTGCTTGTCCTGGCGGGCCTGGTGCACGCTGCGGACACAGAGCTCGACATGGATCTGATGCAGACCATCGAAGACACGAACAAGAGCCTGGCGTCCAACATCGCCACTGAGAACGGGCCAGGCAGCACGGCCGATGCCAAGGAGCTGCAAGCGCTGTTTGGCAAGGTCGAGGGGCACTTTGTCGCCAAGGGCGATGCACCCGATGCCGTCGAGCTGTCTCGCAAGAGCATGGACCTGGCCGGCGCCATCCTCAAGTCGGTTGCCGACAAGGATTTCGGCACCGCGTCGGGTGCTGCCACAGACCTGTCGCGTGCCTGCAGAACCTGCCACACCTTCTACAAGAAGTCCTGAAGTACTGCGTGAAGGTCTGCTTTTGAAAACAGTGATTTACACGATGCTGATGTCCGCCTTCATGTTGTCCTCTGTCATGGCTGCGACGAGCCAGGTCAAGGTGCGTGGGGCCGACAAGCGGCAGGCCGCACCGCAGCCCCGCGCAGGAGACCCGGTGCTGGGCAAAGAGAAGGCCGACACCGAACGTTGCCAGGAATGCCATGGCGTTGATGGCAACGGCGCGGGTCACCCGAACAGTACCGAGGGCAAATTCGCCAAGCTGGCGGGTCAGTACCCAGACTACATCCTCAAGCAGATCCGTGACTTTCGTTCGGGGGCCCGCAAGCACGACCAGATGGCCATCATGGCGCGCAGCGTTTCGGATGAGGACGTGCGGGACATCGCGGCGCACTTCGCCAGCCTGCCCAGGATGAATGGACAGGACGGCGACCAGCACCTGGTGGGCAAGCAGCTGTTTGAAGCCGGCGATCCGGCACGCGGCGTGGCGGCGTGCATGGCCTGCCACGGTGCGCGGGGCAAGGGCGTGGCGGGCAGCACCCTGGTGCCGGTGATCGGTGGCCAGGAGTGGCGTTACCTCGACAAGCAGTTGCGCGACTGGCGATCAGGCGAGCGACGCAACAGCCCGGACGGGGCGATGAACCAGGCGACCCGGGCGTTGACCGACTTGGAGATCGAATCGCTGGCGAACTACCTATCGGGTCAGTGAGCACCTCAACACATGAACCCAATGAACTGGAGATCAAGCATGAAAAAGTGGAACGTATCTGGCGCCTCTGTGGTCCTGTCTGCCGCCCTGGCCTTGTTGGCTTTGCCGGCAAGTGCCGCGCTCAAGGAGGGTGATGTCGCGCCGGACTTCAAGCTGCAAGCCTCGCTCGATGGCAAGGCATTCAACTACACGCTCAAGGACGCGCTCAAGAAGGGCCCCGTGGTGGTGTATTTCTACCCCTCTGCCTACACGGGCGGTTGCAACATCCAGGCACACACCTTTGCCGTGAATGTGGACAAGTTCGCTGCGGCGGGCGCGTCCATCGTGGGAGTGTCGCTCGACAGCATCGGGCGCTTGAACACCTTTTCGGCGGACCCCGAGTTCTGTGCGGGCAAGATCGCCGTGGCCTCGGATGCCGATGGCAAGGTCTCGCGCGCGTTTGACCTGGCCGTGAACGACACGCCTGCTGGTCGCAAGGACACACGTGGTGCCGACATCGACCATGGCCGCGTCGAGCGCACCACCTTCATCGTGACGCCGGACGGCAAGGTTGCCGCTGCGGTGGGCGGGCTGGCACCAGCGGCCAACGTTGAAAAGGCGCTGGAGATCGTGCAGGGCCTGGCCAACAAGGCGCCAGCCCGCAAGTCCTGATCCCCTGGTTTGACCGCATTCGGCATCCCCCTTCGACCCGGTCTGCAGGCCGGGCCATTTCCTCCCAAGCAACACAAGGACAAGAGATGAACAAGCGTCTGAAACACACCGTGGCCGCCGTGCTGGCCCTGGGTACCTTGGTGGCCACGGCCACGGCCGTCGCCCAGCAGGCACCCAAGCCTGAGCAGTTGATCAAGTGGCGCCAGTCGGCCTACCAGGTGATCGCCTGGAACACCGGCCGCGTCAAGGCCAACGTCGATGGGCAGTACAACAAGGAAGATGTGATCAAGGCCGCCAACACCATCGCGGCACTGGCCAATGCGGGCATGGGATCTCTCTATGCCCCAGGCACTGAAACCGGCAAGGGCTGGAAGGAAACCGCCGTCAAGCCCGAGCTCTTCACCGACAAGAAGGCTGGCGAGGCCGCCGCCGCCTTCAACAAGGAGGCCAATGAACTGGCCAAGGTAGCGGTCGGGGGTGATGTGGTGGCGGTCAAGGCCCAGTTGGGCAAGCTGCAAGCCACGTGCAAGGGCTGCCATGACGACTTCCGCAAGAAGGACTGAGGCCATGAACAAGCTGCATGCTTCTTTTGCGCAGGCGTTCTTGGCTGGACTGGTTCTGTGCACAGTGGCCACCTCGGCCCAGGCCCAGACTGCCGCACTGGCCGCACCAGCCGCTGCGGAAGCGCCCAAGGCCCCTTTCACCTTCTTCGTCACCAGCACAGGGCTGGGCAAGGGCGCTGACCTGGGCGGCCTGGCTGGCGCCGATGCCCATTGCCAGAAGCTGGCGACCAGCGTGGGCGCCGGTGGCAAGACCTGGCGCGCTTACCTGAGCACACAAGCCCAGGACGGCAAGCCTGCTGTGCACGCACGCGAGCGCATCGGCACGGGCCCCTGGCACAACGTGCAAGGCGCCCTGGTGGCTTACAACGTGAGCCACCTTCATGGTGACACCTTGGACGAAGCGCGCATCGGCAATGCCTTGAACTGGGCCACCGCGCTCACGGAAAAGGGCGAGCCGGTCAAGCGTGCCGGCGACAAGCCCAATGAGCACGACATCCTGACGGGGTCCCTGCCTGATGGCCGTGCCTTCGTCAACGAGAGTGCCGACCGCACCTGCAAGAACTACACAAGCAGCGCGGCCGAGGGTGCCGTGCAGGTGGGCCACTTCGACCGCACAGGCCGTGTGCCAACGGCCTTGTCGTGGAACTCGGCACACCCCAGCCGTGGCTGCGGACAGGCCAATCTGGTGAGCACCGGTGGTGCGGGCCTGTTCTATTGCTTCGCCGTCAATTGATGGCGCCCGGGCAAGGCAGCCGCGTGCCTTGCCCACTTTGTCGATCTGTCGTTTTGCCAGGCTGTTTGTTGCATGTGGATTGTCCAAGTCGCTCTGCGGCGCCCTTATACCTTCATCGTGGCGGCGTTGCTGATCCTGTTGGCGACGCCCTTCGTGCTGCGCCAAACGCCCGTTGACGTTTTTCCTGAAATCGATATCCCGGTCGTGGCCATCCTGGTGAGCTACAACGGCCTCACCGCCAAGGAGATGACCGACCGCATCATCACGCCCATCGAGCGCAACCTGGCCAACTCGGTCAGCGACATGGAACACACCGAGTCGCAGACCCTGGCCGGTATGGGTGTCATCAAGGTTTTCTTTCAACCTCAGGTGAACCAGGCCACGGCCATCTCGCAGGTGGTGGCCAGCACGCAGGCCTCACTGCGCTCACTGCCGGCAGGCGCCACGCCGCCGACCATCATCAAGTACAGCGCCACCGATCTGCCCATCCTGCAACTGGGCTTTTCCAGCCCGATTCGCAGCGAGCAAGAGCTCAACGAGCAAGCCTTCAATGTGCTGCGCACCAAGCTGATCACCATTCCCGGTGTGGCAGTGACGGCACCCTATGGTGGGCGCTTCAGGCAGGTGTCGATCGACCTCAATGGCCCGGCGCTGGTCGCGCGTGGCCTGACGGCGGTGGACGTGGTCAACGCACTCAATGTGCAGAACCTGACCTTGCCATCGGGCACCGCCAAGATCGGCGGGCAGGAAATCAGCGTGGCCCTCAATGGCTCGCCCGCCAACATGGCCGATCTGGGCAACATCCCCATCACCACGGTCAACGGCGCCACGGTGTTCGTGCGCGATGTGGCCCAGGTACGCGATGGCTACCAGCCCCAGACCAATGTCGTGCGCCGAGACGGCGAACGCGGCCTCTTGATGACGGTGCTCAAGAACGGCGGTGCGTCGACGCTGGACATCATCGACACCATCCGCCGCGACCTGCCCAAGGCCGTGCTGGCCCTGCCGGAGGACATCACCGTCACGCCGCTGGCCGATCAGTCCGTTTTTGTCGGGGCGGCCATTCGGTCCGTGGTGCACGAGGCCCTGATCGCGGCCGCACTGACGGCCACCTTGCTCTTGCTGTTTCTGGGCAACTGGCGCAGCACGGCCATCATCGCCGTCTCCATCCCCTTGTCCATCCTTTGCTCGCTCATCGTGCTGCACCTGATCGGGCAGAGCATCAACATCATGACCCTGGGTGGCCTGGCGCTGGCCGTGGGCATTCTGGTGGACGACGCCACCGTCGAGATCGAGAACGTCGAGCGCCACCTGCACATGGGCAAGCGCCCGCACCAGGCCATTCTGGACGGCGCAGCCGAGATCGCCGGGCCGGCGCTGGTGGCCACCTTGTGCATCTGCATCGTCTTTGTGCCCATGTTCTTCCTGACGGGCGTGGCGGGCCAGCTCTTTGTGCCGCTGGCGCAGGCCGTGGTGTTCGCCATGCTGGCGTCCTACGTGCTGTCGCGCACGCTGGTGCCCACCCTGGTCATGTACCTGATGCGTCACCAGGCACGCCATGCCGGCGAGGGCTCCTCGGCGCCCGGGCGCTTGCGCCGCATCCACCTGGCTTTTGATGCCTGGTTCGAGCGCTTTCGCCATGGCTACACCGTGGTGCTGGCTGCGCTGTTGCAACGCAAGGCGGCGTTTGGCGGCTTCTTTCTGGGCTTCTCGCTTTTGTCGACCGGCTTGTATGCGGCGCTGGGGCAAGACTTCTTCCCCGTGGTGGACGCTGGCCAGATGCGCCTGCACGTGCGCGCGCCAGTTGGCACCCGGCTGGAAGAAATGCCGGCCTTCATCGACCAGGTCGAAGCCCGCATTCGCGAGGTCGTGGGCCAGGAGGACCTGGCCAGCATCGTGGACATCGTGGGTGGCCCTTACACGCCCTACAACACGCTCTACAACGGCAACGGCACGATCGACAGCAGCGATGCCGAGATCCTGGTGTCGCTCAAACCGGGCCACCAGTCCACGGCAGGCTACATGCGCACCTTGCGCGAGGTGCTGCCACGCGCCTTCCCGGGCAACGAGTTCTACTTTCAGCCGGCCGACATGGTGAGCCAGACGCTGAACTTCGGGCTCAGCGCCCCGATTGACATCCAGATTCAGGGCAACAAAACCGACGAGAACCTGGTGATCGCCAGCGAACTGATCAACCAGATCAAGCAGGTGCCGGGTGCGGTGGACACCACGCTGTACCAGCGCTTCAACCGCCGCGCCTTGTCGCTGGAAATGGACCGCGCCAGTCTGGCCCAGACGGGTCTGGTGGCGCGCGATGTGGCCCAGAACGTGATGGTGTCGCTCAGTTCGAGCTTCCAGACCTCGCCCACCTACTGGCTCAACCCGGCCAATGGCAGCGTCTACAACGTGGCGGTGCAGACGCCGCAGCACCAGATCGACAGCCTGGGCGCCATGCTGAGCATCCCTGTGAACGCGCCCAGCAGCAATGGTGTGGCACGCGAGCCGCAGTTGCTGGGCAATGTGGTGCAGGTCAAGTCGGCCAGCGTGCAGGGCAATGTCTCGCACTACAACATTGCACCCGTGATCGACATCCACACCAGTGTCGATGGGCGGGACCTGGCCAGTACCTATGCCGACATCGAGAAGCTGATCGAACAGGCCCGCACCAAGCTGCCACGCGGCTCCGAGATCACCGTGCGCGGGCAGATCGAGACGCTGCGGTCCTCCTTCACGTCGCTGGCCTGGGGCCTGGCGCTGGCCGTGGTGCTGGTCTATCTCTTGATCGTGGTGAACTTCCAGTCCTGGCTGGACGCCTTGATCATCATCACCGCTTTGCCCGCAGCATTGGCCGGCATCGCCTGGATGCTGTATTTGTCGGGCACACCGCTGTCGGTGCCAGCGCTCACTGGCGCGATCATGACGGTGGGCGTGGCCACGGCCAACAGCATCCTCGTGGTGTCGTTTGCGCGCCAGAGGTTGGCCGATGGCGTGCCCGCGCTCACAGCGGCGCTGGAGGCTGGCTCCACCCGCTTGCGGCCCGTGTTGATGACGGCCCTGGCCATGATGCTGGGCATGGTACCCATGGCACTGGGCCTGGGCGAGGGCGGCGAGCAGAACGCGCCTTTGGGCCGCGCGGTCATAGGCGGCCTGCTGTTCGCCACTTTGTCCACGCTGGTCTTTGTGCCGCTGGTGTTTGCCGGCATCCACCACCGTTTGCAAGCCCGCGTTCGCCTGCCCGAGGTGACACCACTTCAGCCTGCACAGGCTTGATGCGCCCATTCTGATTGCCTTGCCCATGAGCCTTGATCCTTCCCCCTCTCACGACCCGCATGAGCCCGTCTCCGGCACGGCCTTGCGGCGTGCCGGCCGGCTTGGCCTGATCGCCCTTGCCTTGCTGCTGGGCGGGGCGGGTGTGCGCACCTATGTCAACGCCGTGCACGCCAAGTCGATTGAATCGAGCACCCGGCACAACGCGCTCAAGTCTGTTCTGACGACACGAGCCAAGCCAGGTCAGGGCCAACGCACGGTGGCCTTGCCCGCCACGCTCAGGGGCCAGAACGAAGCCGCGCTGTATGCCCGAACCAATGGCTACGTCAAAGCCTGGAAGAAGGACATCGGTGACCGCGTCAGGCAAGGTGATGTGTTGGCCCTCATCGACACACCCGAGGTGGACCAGGACCTGGCTCAGGCCAAGGCCACGCAGGCGCAGATTCAGGCTCGCCTGGCCCTGACGCAGTCATCGCTGGCGCGATGGGAAGGCTTGCGCCAGAGCGACGCCGTCTCGCAGCAGGAAGTGGACGAGCGCCGCGCCGCACAGCAGCAGGCTCAAGCCGATCTGGCCGCGTCGCAAGCCAATGTGCGGCGCCTGCAGCAGTTGCATGACTTCGGTCGCATCACGGCGCCTTTTGATGGTGTGGTGGTGAGGCGCAATGTGGAGGTGGGCGCCCTGGTGGCCGCAGGCAGCGCGGGCACCAACAAGGAACTGTTCTACCTGGCGCAGACCGATGGCCTGAGGCTCACGGTGGCCGTGCCGCAACCTTATGCAGGTGACGTGCGCATTGGCAAGGAGGTCACTGTCACCTTGATCGAGAACCCCAACGCCAAGGTCAAGGGCCAGGTGACGCGCGTGTCCGGTGGCATCGACGTGGCCACGCGCTCCGTCCAGGTCGAGGTGGCTTTGCCCAACAAAGAAGGCAAGTTGCTGCCTGGTTCATATGTGGAGGTCGGCTTGCCCTTGAGCGGGTCGGCCAAGGCCCTGCTGCTGCCGCCCAATACCTTGCAGTTCCGTCAGGACGGCCCGCGTGTGGCCGTTGTGACCGATGGCGACAAGGTTGCGCTGCGTGCGGTCAAGCTGGGCCGTGACCTGGGCCGCTCGGTGGAGGTGGTGGCCGGCATCTCACCCAAGGATGCCGTGATCCTCAACCCGCACGACACGCTCGAAGAGGGTGAACGCGTGCTGGCCAAGGAAGCCCCTCCAGAGAAAACGCCGCAAAAGCCCGATGGCGCAGCTTCCAAACCCGCCAAGGCCTCGGAGCGCAGCAGCAGTTGAGCACCAGCTCATCGTAACCAGCCTCATTTTTTCATCCGGAGGAACCCATGTCTCAAATGATTCAAAAAGTCGGCCTGTCATTGGCCCTGTCCGCCGTGACCCTGGCCAGTCAGTCTGCCTCGCTGTCGTCTGCCGCGCAGGCTCTGAGCGCTGAGGCCGTCCAGTCCATCGAGTTCAGCGGGTCCGGCCGCTGGTTCCAGTTTGGTCAGGCGCCAGCGCCTGGTCTGCCCTGGCCCCAGTTCAATGTGAGCCGCTACGTGGCCAGCATCGATTACGCCTCTGCCAGCGCGCGCGTGCAGATCAACCGCATCCAGACGGTCGAGCCCGATCGGGTGCGCCCGGTGGCGGTCGAGCAGAAGGTCGATCAGTACGTGAGCGGGCCCCTGGCCTGGAACCAGACCGTGGCACCTGCCGCGCCTTCGGCCACCACACAAGCGGCCGCTGTTGAAGAGCGCAATGCGGAGATCTGGGCCACGCCGCAAGGCTTCATCAAGGCGGCGCTGGCCAACCAGGCCAAGTCCAAATCCTTGAAGGATGGCGTAGAGGTGTCCTTCACCGTGGCGGGGAAGTACAAGTATGTGGGCTTCATCAATGCGCAAGACCAGGTCGAGCGCGTGCGCACCTGGATTGCCAACCCGGTCCTGGGCGACACCCTGGTCGAGACATCCTTCAGCCACTACGTGAACCAGGGTGGCGTGTCCTTCCCTTCGCACATCGTGCGCACGCAGGGGGGCTTCCGGGTTCTGGACATTGCCGTGTCGAACGTGAAGGTCAATGCCACATCGGCTTTTAAGGCGCCTGATGCCGTGACGTCCGCACCCGTTCCGCCCGTGAACGTGGCGGTGAACAAGCTGGCTGATGGCGTTTACTACCTGACAGGCGGCACCCACCACAGCGTGGCCATCGAGCAGCGTGACCATGTGGTGCTGGTCGAAGCCCCGCTCAATGAGGCACGTTCGCTGGCCGTGATCGACAAGGTCAAGGCCACCATCCCGGGCAAGCCCATCAAGTTCCTGATCAACTCGCATGCGCACTTTGACCACTCCGGTGGCTTGCGCACCCTGGTGGACGAAGGCGCCACCATCGTCACTCAGCAGGCGAACGTGCCTTACTACAAGTCGATCTGGTCGGCTGCGCACACCATCCAGCCTGACCGCCTTGCCAAGTCCCGCAAGGGCGCGCGCCTGCAGGGTGTGGGCAGCAAGCATGTGCTCAGCGACGGCCAGCGCCGCATCGAGATCCACTCTCTGGCTGACAACACCCACAACGATGCTTTCGTGCTGGTGTACTTGCCCGAAGAAAAGATCCTGATCGAAGGTGATGCCTACACGCCCCTGGCGGCCGGCGCCAAGCCACCGGCCACGCCCAACCCCTACGCCGTGAACCTGCTGGACAACATCGAGAAGCTCAAGCTGGATGTCCGTCAGATCGCAGCCCTGCACGGCCCTGGCGTGGTGGACCTGGCTGACCTGAAGACCTTCGTGGGCCGTTGACCGCTGGTATGCGGCTGCTCGGCCGCATATGGATCATCGGTTTCATCACTTGGCCCGCCGCAGGGCCATCGATACAGTGCCGCCCATGAGTTCGATTGCGAAGAGGCGGCCATGACGCCAGAGCTGGGCCAGCTGGCCCTGATCATGGCCTTGGGCCTGGCCACCCTGTTGGGCACCGTGCCCATCTGGGGTGCCTACAAAGACGATGCCCGCTGGATGGGCCTGGCCAGGCCGCTGGCCTTCGCGCAGTTCGTGTGTGTGGCCCTGGCCTTCGCCGCGCTGGTGTGGGCCTTCATCGGCAACGATTTCTCGGTGGCCTATGTGGCGTCCAACGCCAACTCCATGCTGCCGGTGTACTACCGCATTGCCGGCGCCTGGGGTGGCCATGAAGGCTCGCTGCTGCTGTGGCTGTTCATGCTCACGGGCTGGACGCTGGCCGTCGCGCTGTTCAGCCGAAGCCTGCCCGCGCCCACCGTCGCTCGTGTGCTGGGCGTGATGGGCCTGATCGCCGTGGGCTTTTTGAGCTTCACGCTGTTCACGTCCAACCCCTTCGAGCGCTTGCTGCCTGCCCCGCCTGATGGCAAGGACCTGAACCCCTTGTTGCAGGACTTCGGCATGATCGTGCACCCACCTTTGCTCTACATGGGCTATGTGGGGTTCTCGGTGGCTTTTGCCTTTGCGATTGCGGCACTGCTCGGTGGCCAGCTGGATGCAGCCTGGGCCAAGTGGTCGCGTCCCTGGACGCTGGCCGCCTGGTCTTGCCTCACTCTGGGCATCTGGCTGGGCAGCTTCTGGGCCTACTACGAACTGGGTTGGGGCGGCTGGTGGTTCTGGGATGCGGTCGAGAACGCGTCTTTCATGCCCTGGCTGGTGGGCACGGCCCTGATCCACTCCCTGTCGGTCACCGAAAAGCGCGGCACCTTCAAGAACTGGACGGTGCTGCTGGCCATCCTGGCTTTCTCGCTGTCGCTGCTGGGCACCTTCCTGGTCCGCTCGGGTGTGCTGACTTCGGTGCATGCCTTTGCCACGGACCCCGAGCGCGGCCTCTACATCCTGATCTTCCTGCTGATCGTGATCGGGGGCTCGCTCACGCTGTATGCATGGCGTGCGCCCTCGGTGGGCCTGGGCGGACGCTTCGAGCTGTTCTCGCGCGAATCCATGCTGATGATCAACAACGTGTTCCTGCTGGTCACCACAGGCACGGTGCTGCTGGGCACGCTGTACCCACTGGCGATGGACGCCTTGGGGCAAGACAAGATCTCTGTGGGCCCGCCTTACTTCGATGCCGTGTTCGTGCCGCTGATGTGGCCCGTGCTGCTGCTCATGGCGGTCGGGCCCTACGTGGCCTGGAAGCAGGGGGACTGGTCACGTGTGTGGCGCGGGCTGCGCGGGGTGGGCCTGCTGGCGATCCTGACTGCCGGTGGTGTGGCCTTGTCGCTGCGTACATCGGTGGGTGTGGCGGCGGGCTTGCTGCTGTCGCTGTGGATCGTGTTGTCGACCTTGCAGTTGCTGGTGCAAAGGCTGCGGGCCGGCGCCGAGCGCACGCCCTGGGTCCAGCGTTGGCGCGCTGTGCCGCTGAGTTTCTGGGGCATGGTGGTGGCCCATGTGGGGGTGGGCGTGTTCGTGCTGGGCGTGACGCTGGTCAAGGGGCAAGAGCACTTGCAAGACGCCAGCCTCAAAGAGGGCGGCAGTGTCAGCCTTGATGGCTACAGCTTTCAGTTCCAGTCCATGCAGAAGGTCAAGGGCCCCAACTACATCGCAGGCCGCGCCACCTTCGAGGTGCGGCGCGGTGATGTGCATGTGGCCACCCTGCATCCCGAGAAGCGCTTTTACACCGTGCAACGCATGCCCATGACCGAAGCGGGCATTGACCGAGGCTGGTTGCGCGACCTGTATGTCTCTCTGGGTGATGCCTCGCCCGATGGCGCCTGGGCCGTGCGCGTGCAGGTCAAGCCTTTCATGAACTGGGTCTGGGCGGGCTGCCTGATCATGGCGCTGGGTGGTGTGCTGGCGGGGGCAGACAAGCGCTATCGCCAGAAGGCCACCGAGAAGTCCCCCCAGCCTGCAGATGGGGCGTCGCCATCACCTGGCCTGCGGCCGCCGCGCTGGGCTTTTGTGGGGTTCGCAAGCAGTCTGGTGCTGAGCACGGCAGGCGTGTACGCCCTGGTGGGCCAACCCGATGCCTGGACCTGGCAGGCCGAGGCGCCCAAACCGCCCACTGCGCCGGCGCAGACGGCCTTGTCCGAGGACATACCCCCACCGCAGGTCGAGGCCATGGTGAGTCGGCTGGCCCAGCGCCTGCAGACGCAGCCCAATGACCCGGCCGGCTGGCGCATGCTGGCCAAGTCCTACGAGACCCTGGGTCGCCATGGCCTGGCAGCGGCAGCCTACCGGCAACTGCTGAGCCTTCAGGAGCCCGACGCAGACCTGCTGGTCGACTACGCTGTGACCCTGGGCATGAGCCTGGACCAGACCCTGGCCGGTGAGCCAGAGGCCTTGATCAATGAAGCCTTGAAGCGCGACCCGCAGCACGTGCAGGCGCTGGCCCTGTCCGGCACCGCCGCGATGGAGCAGGCGGACTATGCCCGTGCCATCAGGCAATGGCGGCAGTTGCTGGCGGTGTTGCCGGCCGAGTCGGACATGCGTGCATCCATCGAGCGCAATGTGGCCAAGGCTGAGTCGGCTGCTGACCGAGACGGACAAGTCGTGAAGTAGCTCACGCCATCGCGAGCCAGTGAGGGGCGAGGGTACGCCCAGTGACCCCTGGCAGGTGGATCGCAGTAGAGTGATGCGACAGAGGCCTGTTTACCGTCACATGTTCCTGTCACATTGATCTGCTGAGACCATGAACCTGCTCACTTCTACCCGCACAGGTCTGGCTGTTGCCATCGCGCTCACATGGAGTGTGGCCGCAGCGCGGGCCGCCGATCCCGGCGAAACAAGCAAACTCGTTCTGTCTGACGATGGCACCGAGGTGATCAATGTGCGTGCCGGCCTGGCCTGGTCGCGCTGTGTCGAGGGCATGCGCTGGACGGGCAAGACCTGCGCCGGCGAACCCAAACTACTGGACCATGCCCAGGCCATTGCCGCAGCTTCGTCGCGCAGCAAGGCCGAAGACCTGCACTGGCGCGTGCCCCGTGTGACCGAACTGCAGCGCCTGGTAGACAAGACCGCCCGCTCACCCGGCCTGGATCCGGCCCTGTTCCCCGCAGCACCGCAGGACTGGCATTGGGCCGGCACGGCCAACGTGCGCACGGCACAGGTGAACCAGTACAACTACGGCAACATCGCACAGGGCCGCACCAGTGAGAACGCCAACCACATGGCCTTCCTGCACGGCTGGGCTGTGAACATGTCGACCACCGAGGCCCGTGGTGACACGAGCAAGCGCAGCAAGTTGCCTGTGCGCCTCGTGCGGCGGATCGAGTCGCCTTAGGTCCAGGCGTCGGTCCGACCTTGGTCCGAAAACCCGGCCATATGCGTTTGGCTCAGATGGGATGCAGGCGTTTCACTTGGCAAGTCTGGGCGCATCCGCTAGGGTGGGCAACCCGGCTCCCAACAAACCCAATCTGAGGATGAAGATGAGCAAAGCCAACTGGAAATTCGAGACCCTGTCCGTGCACGCAGGCTATTCGCCCGACCCCACCACCAAGGCCGTGGCCGTGCCCATCTACCAGACCGCCGCCTATGCCTTCGACAGCGCACAGCATGGTGCCGATCTGTTCGACCTGAAGGTGCCGGGCAACATCTACACCCGCATCATGAACCCCACGCAGGATGTGCTGGAGCAGCGCATCGCGGCGCTCGAAGGCGGCATCGGCGCCTTGGCACTGGCATCGGGCCAGGCGGCGGTGACATACGCGATCCTGACCATTGCCGAAGCGGGCGACAACATCGTGTCGTCCACGGCCTTGTATGGCGGCACCTACAACCTGCTGGCGCACACGCTGCCGCAGTGGGGCATCACCACGCGCTTTGCCGATCACCGTGACCCGGCCAGCTTCGAGCCGCTCATTGACGCGAACACCAAGGCCATCTTTGTGGAGTCGCTGGGCAACCCATCGGGCAACATCACCGACATCGCCAAGGTGGCCGAGATCGCCCACCGCCACGGCGTGCCGCTGATCGTGGACAACACCGTGCCCTCACCCTACCTGAGCCGTCCTTTCGAGCACGGGGCAGACATCGTCGTGCATTCGCTGACCAAGTACCTGGGTGGCCACGGCACCAGCCTCGGCGGCGCCATCGTGGACTCGGGCAAGTTCCCGTGGGCGCAACACAAGGCGCGTTTCAAGCGCCTCAACGAGCCGGATCCCAGCTACCACGGCGTGGTCTACACCGATGCCCTGGGCCCGGCAGCCTACATCGGTCGGGCCCGTGTGGTGCCACTGCGCAATACCGGCGCGGCCATCTCGCCATTCAATGCCTTCCTGATCCTGCAAGGCGTGGAGACACTGGGCCTGCGTATGGACCGCATCAGCGACAACACCCTGAAGATCGCGCAGCACCTCAAGACCCACTCGCGCGTGAAGTGGGTGAACTACGCAGGCCTGGAAGACCACCCCGAGAACCACCTGGTCAAGAAGTACCTGTCTGGCAAGGCCTCGGGCGTACTGACATTTGGTGTGCCGGGTGGGCGCGAGGGCGGGGCGCGTTTCCTTGATGGCCTGCAGTTGTTCACGCGCCTGGTCAACATTGGTGATGTGCGCTCACTGGCCACGCACCCGGCGTCGACCACACACCGCCAACTGTCACCTGAAGAGTTGGCCAAGGCGGGCGTGACCGAAGACACGGTGCGCTTGTCGGTGGGCATCGAGCACATCGATGACCTGATCGCCGACCTGGATCAGGCGTTGGCGCAGGCTTGAACCTGGTCCGGTCAAAAAAGAGAGGGTGTCCATCACAGACACCCTCTCTTGACCTCTGGGGTTCAGCGCAGCGTCAATACACGCGTCGCTGGGCGCTACTGAGTTTGTGCAAGGTGGCCACCAGGGTGTCGACTTCGGCGCAGTTGTTGTAGAACGCCAGCGAAGGCCGCACGGTGGCTTCCAGGCCAAAGCGACGCAGGATAGGTTGCGCGCAGTGGTGGCCAGAGCGCACCGCAATGCCTTCCTTGTTCAGCGCCGCACCGACCTCTTCGGTCTTGTAGCCCTGCAAGGTGAAGGACATCACCGAGGCCTTGTCTGCCGCCGTGCCTATCAGGCGCAGGCCCGGCACGTCCTTGAGCAAGCGCGTGGCGTACACCAGCAACTGGTGCTCGTAGGCCCCGATGTTGTCGATGCCCAGCGCGGTCACATAGTCCAGCGCGGCGCCCAGGCCCACCGCGTCCGCGATGTTGCCTGTGCCGGCTTCAAAGCGGCCCGGGGTATCGTGGTACTCGGTGTGCTCGAAGGTCACGTCCTTGATCATGTTGCCGCCGCCCTGCCATGGGGGCGTCTCGTTCAACAAGGCCTCCTTGCCGTACAGCACGCCAATGCCGGTCGGCCCGAAGATCTTGTGGCCCGAGAACACGAACCAGTCACAGTCCAGGCTGATCACATCCGAGCGCATGTGCGACACCGACTGCGCGCCGTCCACCAGCACCTTGGCGCCCGCGCTGTGCGCCATCGCCACCATCTGCCTGGCGGGTGTGATGGTGCCCAGCGCATTGGACACCTGCGTGAACGACACCAGCTTGGTCCGAGGGCCCAGCAGCTTGGCGTATTCGTCGAGGAGGATCTGGCCATCGTCGTCCACCGGGATCACGCGCAGCTTGGCACCAGTAAAGGCACACAGCTGCTGCCAGGGCACGATGTTGGCGTGGTGCTCCAGGTGGCTGACGATGATCTCGTCGCCTTCGCGCAGATTGGCCCGGCCCCACGACTTGGCCACCAGGTTGATGGACTCGGTGGTGCCCCGCACGAACACGATCTCGTTGACCGAGCGTGCGTTCAGGAAGCTGCGGCATTTTTCGCGCGCGCCTTCATAGGCATCGGTGGCACGGGCCGCCAGCTCGTGCGCCGCACGGTGGATGTTCGAGTTCTCGTGCTCGTAGAAGTACGAGACCCGGTCGATCACCGACTGCGGCTTTTGCGTGGTCGCGGCGTTGTCCAGCCAGATCAGCGGACGACCATGGACCCGCTCGCGCAGGATGGGGAAGTCGCGGCGGACCAGGTTGACGTCGAACGGGGGCTTGAAGCCTTGCGGCGTACCGGCTGCTTGTTGGTGCGTCAGACCGGGTGAGGACAAGCCAGGCTGTCCCAATGAGCCGTGTTCCAGGAAGTAGTAACTCGGCGCAGAGGCTGACAGGCCTTGCGACGAGGCCGGCCCGCGCGAGGGCGAACGCAGAGCCAGCAGGTCGGCCAGTTCCGCATTGCTGGGCAAGCCCCAGTCCAGCGGGTTGAGCGTCAACTGCGGTTGCAGATTGGCTGTCGGCCCACCGGGGTTGGCGCCGGCCAGCGGCACGTCGCCTGTGAAAGCGGTGGGCACGGCAGGGGCCGAGCTGGCGGGCAGGGTGCTGCTGGTGGGCAAGCCACCAGGTGCACTGCCCGTGACGCGCGACAAGCCGCCAACCGGCACGGAAGAGGGCACTGCGCCAGGCAACTCCGTGGCCGGCAAGTTGGGCACGTCCGGAATGCCGAATGGGCCATGTCCTGAGGGCGTGTGGCTGGTGCTGGCTGTCGCCGGGTAGGCCGCCGCGGCGCTGGGCACCACGGCAGGCGAGATCCCCACATCGGGCGCCGTGCCCGGCTGCGCGCCGATCACATTGGACACCGCGAAAGGATGGGGGGCGTGTGGCGCGGTCAGATGAGACAAGCCTGGCGGCAAGCCGGCACCCAGTCCACTCACATCACCTGCCGAACCGGGCAAGGCGGAGAAGAACTGGTTGGCCAGTTGCGTCAGGGCTTGCACATCAGGCACGCCCAGGCTGCTCAGTTCACTGGTAGACATGGTACTTGTTGACTTCCACGTCTTCGAGCACGGCGATGGCGTCGTCGGTCAGCACGGCCAGCGAGCAATACAGCGACACCAGGTAGGACGCAATGGCCTTGTGGTTGATGCCCATGAAGCGCACGGCCAGACCGGGGCTTTGCTGGCCCGGCAGATCGGGCTGGTACAGGCCCACCACGCCCTGGCGGCTCTCGCCCGTGCGGATCAGCAGGATCTTGGTCTTGTTCTCTTCGACCTTGATCTTGTCGCAAGGGATCAGCGGGATGCCGCGCCAGGTGATGAACTGCGAACCGAACAGCGACACGGTGGGCGGCGGCACGCCACGGCGCGTGCATTCGCGGCCAAAGGCGGTGATGGCCAGCGGGTGGGCCAGGAAGAAGCCGGGCTCTTTCCAGACCTTGCTCAGCAGCTCGTCCAGGTCGTCGGGCGTGGGCGCGCCGGTGCGGGTCTTGATGTGCTGGTGTGGCGCGATGCTGTTGAGCAGGCCGTATTCCTTGTTGTTGATCAGCTCGGCCTCCTGGCGCTCCTTGATCGTCTCGATGGTCAGGCGCAACTGCTCGGAGATCTGGTTGTAAGGCTTGCTGTACAGGTCGGATACGCGGGTGTGCACGTCCAGCACCGTGTTCACGGCCGACAGCAGGTACTCGCGCGGGTCTTCGATGTAGTCGACAAAGGTCTGGGGTAGTTCACGCTCGTCGCGGCCCGAGCAGTCCACCGTCACGCTGGAGGCGTCCTTGACCTTGTTGACGCGGTAGATACCGGCCTCGACGGGCACCCATTGCAGCAGGTGGGTCAGCCAGCGCGGCGTGATCGTGCCCATCTGCGGCACGGTGCGCGTGGCGATGGCAAGTTGCCGGGCGGCGATGTCGCCCAAGGCGGTGCTGTTTTCGTGGTTGTTGGCCATGTAGATCTCCGTAAAGGTCGGCGGTGAAAGTCAGAAAAAATGAGTCAGGCGTTGCGGTTGAGCGCCTGCGAAACGTTGCTGCCAGGTGGCACGCTGTGGGTGAGCCACACATTGCCGCCAATGGTGGAACCCTTGCCGATCGTGATGCGGCCCAGCACGGTGGCGCCGGCGTAGATGACCACGTCGTCTTCCACGACGGGGTGGCGGGCATGGCCTTTGAGCAGGTGCCCCTCTTCGTCGGTCGGGAAGCGCTTGGCACCCAACGTCACGGCCTGGTACAGGCGCACACCCTGGCCGATGACGGCGGTCTCGCCGATCACGACACCCGTGCCGTGGTCGATGAAGAAGGCCGGGCCGATCTCCGCGCCCGGGTGGATGTCGATACCTGTGGCCGAATGGGCCAGCTCGGAAATCAGCCGCGCCAGGATCGGGGCACCCAGCTTGTACAGGCTGTGCGCCAGGCGGTAGTAGATGATCGCCGTCATGCCCGGGTAGCACAGCAGGATCTCGGAGACGCTGGTGGCGGCTGGGTCACCCTGGTAGGCCGATTGCAGGTCACTGACCAGCAGGGCGCGCACCTCGGGCAGTTGCGCGGCAAATGCGCGGGTGATGTCGATGGCCTGGATGGCGAGATTGGCATCGTTGACGGCATCGGCATCTGTGACAAACAACAAACCCCGGCGAATCTGCTCGGCCAGCACCACAAGCGTGCTGTTCAAGGTATGGCCGACAAAATAGTCGATGCTTTCGTCAGACAAGTCTGGTCGGCCGTAATGGGTGGGGAACAAGGCCGCGCACAATCCCTGGACAATCTGCCCGAGGGCTTCACGTGAGGGCATTTCACGGATGCGGCCCTTGTGTCGGACGTTGTGTGTCAACTCTCGCGATTGGCGAAGGCCCGCAACCACGGATGCCAGATTCCAGTCCTGGTTGGATGGGTCGGTCAAACGGGTTGGCTGAATAGGCATGTCAAAAACCACAGTAATGCACATTAGTCAAACAAGCCATTCACTGTGCCTCAAGGGTGTCGCTTTACTTAATGCGTCAAAAAACCAAGTGACTTATTAATTTGATTTACGAATATGTATATTTGATTGGATTATATGTGGATGGACTTGGTGCCGGTGAATGTCTTGCCATAAGATAGGTTTAATCTGTTATGTGAGATGAAACATCTGTTTATATGGATTATGTGCGGCCCTGTATATGATTGAATAATGAATTTTGTAGCATCCATATATACTTGTGTCATGAGGCAGGCTGAAAAATGACGAGAAGGGCATCGCATGTGTGCATTGCAGGTTGACGCCAACTACCGCTTTATTGCTGCGTCCAATGAACTCAACGCGCGCATCGCTCAGCGCCAGCAGGCCTTGTCTCTCTACATCACGCTGGTGTTGGGGCTGTTGGCCGCGCTGGTGGCTTTGCGGCCAGACAGTCCTGCCCAGCGGGTGCCCGTCGAGTGGCTGGTGCTGGGCTTTCCGGTCGCTTCCTTGTGCCTGGTTTTCTTGAACTACAAGATCGAACGGGCGTTGACCAATCTGCGCAGTTTTCTCTCCGTGCTGGAGCGCCTGAACAACGCCCATGCCGAACTGCCCAGTTACAACACCGACCCATCCTGGTCAGAAGGTGCGAACCGGGCGCGCCGGTTTCACGACTACACCGCTGCCATCCTGGTGGCGACCAGCCATGCGGTGGCCGTTGGCGCCTTATGGCGCATCTACCCGCATCAGGTGCAAACCGACGCGCCGGTGGTCTGGCTGGTGGCGCTGATCGGCGTGGGGGCCGTGGTGGCGCTGCTGTGGATGCCGCGTTTGAGCTACCGCCCAGCCATGGCTTGAACGGGCTCAGGCTGCCCGCCAGGGCTGTGTGCAGCGGTGTTATGGTGAGTGGTACAAAGCCTCATCTTGCAGCAGGACGCGCCAACCATGCCCCAGTATCAAATCACCCTGAACCAGGCCTTTCAGAAACCTGTCGAGCAGGTGTTTGATGTGCTGGCCGATCACAACCAGCTGGCCCGCGTGTTTGGTGTGCCCATCAAGCGCATCAAGGATGGCCAGGCAGGCGTCAATGGTGTGGGGTCGGTGCGGCGCATCGGCGCGGGCCCTGTGGCGGTTGAAGAAACCGTGACCGCGCTGGAGGCCGGCAAGCTGATCGCCTACCGCATCACCAAGGGCGGGGCACCCATGAGCCAGCACCGCGGTGAGATCCGGTTCGAGCGCACGCCCACGGGCTGCGCGGTGAACTGGCAGATCCAGTTCCAGATGCCGCCTGTGCTGGGTGGCATCATGCGCAGTGTGCTCGAAGGCGGCATTGCCAAAGGCCTGCGCGGCCTGGCCTGATCATGCCGGCGGTGGCGTGACCTGGTGTTTGGCCTGCCCGATGCGCTGCGCCCGGTAGATGCCCGCGTGACCTGAGAACAGGTAGCTCACCACACAGGCCAGGGCGGCGTACACGCCGATCGAGGAGCCAAACAACTCCATGGCCATCAAGGTGCAGGCCAGCGGTGTGTTGGCGGCGCCGGCAAACACGGCCACAAAGCCCAGGGCGGCCATCAGCCCCAGTGGCGCTTGTAGCAAAGGTGCCAGGGCGTTGCCCAATGTCGAGCCGATGAAGAACAGCGGTGTCACCTCACCGCCCTTGAAGCCCGTGCCCAGCGAGGCTACCGTCAAGGCCATCTTCGCCGCGAAGTCCCAGGCCGGTACTGGTTGCGCGAGCGACTCGACGATCACGGGCAAGCCCAGTCCCACATAGCGCCAGGCACCCGTTCCCCACACCACGGCGGCCAGCACGATGCCACCGATCATGGGCCGCAGTGGGGCGTAGGCGATGTGCTGCTTCATGAAGCCCGACAGGGCATGGTTGGCGCTGGCAAACACCCGACCGGCCAGGCCAAACGCCACGCCAGCCACCAGCACGGCCCCCAGCGTCCAGGCTGACACGGCCGGGATCACGCCCGCGCTGTAGTGCGTGTGGTGCACACCCCAAAGCGTGGTGACCTGGTCGGCCACGATGGCAGCCACAAAGCAGGGCCACAGCGCGTCGTAACGCATGCGTCCCAGCATCAGCACTTCCAGGCCAAACACGGCACCGGCCAGTGGTGTGCCGAACACCGATGCAAAGCCTGCGCTGATGCCCGCCATCAGCAGGATGCGGCGGTCCGTGGGCTGAAGGCGAAACCAGTGCGTGAGCTGATCGGCCAGTGCGCCACCCATTTGCACGGCGGTGCCTTCGCGCCCGACCGAGGCGCCAAACAAGTGCGAGATGACGGTGCTCAGCAGGATCAAGGGGGCCATGCGCAAGGGCACGGTCTTTTGGGGATCATGGATCTCGTCCAGCAGCAGGTTGTTGCCCGCTTCGACGCCCTGGCCGATGCGCAGATACACCCAGCCCACGATGAAGCCCGCCACGGGCAGCAGCCACAACAGCCAGCGATGCGCCTCACGGGTCTGGGTGGCCCAGTCCAGCATCACCAGGAACAGGGCCGAGGCCGAACCGGCCAGCAAGGCCACGAGGATGGCCAGCACGAGCCATTTGCCCACATGGGGCAGCAGTTCCAGTTCAGAAGGTGGTGTCATGCGCAGGGAGGTGCCCTGTGGCACCCCGCCGCATGATTCTAAGGGCGGCTTTCCAGCACGCCTGGCAGCTCAAGCAACTGGCCGCTGTGGGTGGTGACATACAGGCTGGTGCTGGCAAAGCCCTTTTCTGGTCTGCCAAAAGCCAGGGCACTGGGGCGTTTGAAGCCGCTGGCCAGGATGCAGGCCTGGCCGCTCGGGCTGATGCGCCAGATGTCGCCCGAGAGGTAGGC
>Ga0209066_10000983_pt1 | contig 39479 bp, 23 predicted proteins | sample All_14_2_FD_187198 | JGI IMG/M metagenome (GOLD analysis project Ga0209066, IMG submission 187198) | Freshwater microbial communities in response to fracking from Pennsylvania, USA - Allegheny Zone_MetaG_DW_15 (SPAdes) (version 2) ... | reverse complement strand
TTACGCTTCGGCTACGCCTTCGCTCCATCCCCAGAATCTGAATCTACCTTCAAATTTAACAATATGTCAATGAACTTCTTATTCCTTACTTCTCTCCATTGCCAAATGGCACAAATATAGGAGAGGGACGGGGTGAGGTGCAACGCCAAACGCCAAACTAACGCTGAACGCTGAACGCTGAACACAACCACGAACAAAGAACCAAGAACAAAGAACAATGAAACAACTAATCCTAACCACTCTCCCCACGATAATCATGTCGTTGGTAACATTCTTCCTGACACGTCGGAAATACCTCAAGGAAGTCGATAAGGCTGAGACTGAAATTGTGTCGAATGAGATCGATAACGTGGAAAAAGCTACCAGGATCTGGAGGAATTTGTCAGAAGACATCACTGCCAGGCTGACAGCCGACATCGCTGCATTACGTTCTGAAAACGAAAAAACCCGCGAAAAGCTCAACGCCCTGACAAGGGAAAATAACGCACTACGCAGCCAGATGGCCTCCCTGCAGAAAGAGCTCCGCCTGAGTAATACGGAGAATGAGAAACTGCTGCGCCAGTTGAAGGTCTTAAGCGACCATCTAAAGACTAATGAAAAAGAAGGCTAAAGGCTAGAGGCTAAAGGCTAAAGGCTAAAGTAGGAGCACTCAGCAGTCAGCAGTCAGCATTCAGTAAAAAGGCTAAAGGCTTAAGGCAAAAGAAAAAAGAAAAAAGTAGTGAGTAATGAATAATAAGTTTGAAAGGGCGCTTAGTGAGTCTGGCCCCCTCTCCTTGAGGAGAGGGCCGGGGTGAGGTGCAACGCTGAACGCAAAACTCAACAAAGAACCAAGTACAGAAAACAAAGAACAAATCATGACAAGTCCCGTATTAGGTAAAATTACCTCCCGCTTCGGTAGAAGAAAACACCCGATAACCGGCATTGAATCCTTTCATAACGGCGTTGATATAGCCTGCCCGACTGGCAGTGCTGTAGTCGCACCGGCTGATGGCAAAATTCTCAGGCTATGGACTGATCCAAGAGGTGGGATGTCGCTTTCAATGGTATCAAACGATGGTGTTCGTTTCGGTTTTGCCCACCTAGAAAACAGGCTTGTAAAACAAGGCCAGGAAGTAAGGGAAGGTGATGTAATTGCTCTTTCAGGCAACACCGGTCACACTACCGGACCGCATTTGCATTTTACGATGAGTAAGGATGGAATGTGGATAGATCCTCTCGTTCACCTCACCCCAGCACTCTCCTCAAGGAGAGGGAGTCAGGACGTTACAGTTACATAAGGCTAAAGGCAAAAGAAAGAAGAAAGAAGAAAAAAGTAGTGAGTAATGAGTAATAAGTTTGAAAGGGCGACTAGTGAGTCTGGCCCCCTCTCCTTGAGGAGAGGGCCGGGGTGAGGTGCAACGCCAAACGCCAAACGCCAAACTAACGCTGAACGCTGAACGCTGAACGCTGAACGCACAAGAATAAGAAATATCCCAGATGATGAAAAACCTGACAGTTACCTTACTTTTTCTTTCACTAGTTGCCTGCAAACCGCAGAAAATGGTGGAAAGAACTACCATCATCAGGGATACCACCATTTATGTACATCTCCCGGCTGATACCCTTCATGATACTGTTGTCGCTCATGAAGGGGCATTCAGCATCCTGAATTCCGGTTACGCAAGTTCCATAGCATGGATAAACAGTGGTAAGTTATTTCACCGCCTCGACCAGCAGGAAAAGTACCTGCCGGTCACAGTAAAACAGGTAGAGAAAACCACCACCGATACGATTAAAAAAGACACTAACCCGACTGGCCGGGAAAGCCAGGGATTATCTTTCTTACAGAAATGTCAGATCTTCCTTGGAAATGCCTTATTGATAGTTTTAGCGGGCTGGATCGTGATCAGATGCGTAGGGCGTAGGGCGTAGGGCCTAGGGCGTAGGGCGTAGGGCGTAGGGTGTAGGGTATAATGGCGTAGCTGCGCTACGCCAAAGCCCCCTTTAACCTGCGACGGCTTATTACATTTTGCAACCCTACGCCCTACGCCCTAAGCCCTACGCTATACCATGCACCCCTACGCCCTATGCTTTTTGTTCTTTGACATCTTGTATTTTTAATGCTGCACGCGATGGGATATCGTCGTGTAATTGCAACTCTATATATAGCAGTCAGCATTCAGCAGCGGTGCCCCGAGTTTTTATCGAGGGGTCAGCATTCAGTAAAATTGATCGTTATGGAGAGTTTTTACTGAGTGCTGGGTGCTGACGGCTGATTGCCTCATAAAATAGGTTTTACAAAATGTAGAGACGCGATTAATCGCGTCTCTACACTGCGTCCTGTCTCCCTCTCCTTGAGGAGAGGGCCGGGGTGAGGTGATTACAAATACCCCTCTAAAATTTCTCGTGAAATCCCCTTCCCATGCGATGGAAGAAAAGTATGGCAACCGGTATCGTAAAGTTTCTTCCAGCTTTCTTTCATAAGCGGGACGTCATCGCCGAAAGGGGTCATGACGGTGAAAAGGATGGCATTGATCATGGCGTCGCCTACGAGGGCTATTTCGTTGTCGACGATCACACTGGATGAGCCTTTGCTGTGGCCGGGGGTGTGGATGACTTTTATGCCATCGAAACCCGGGAATTCAATGCTGTCAGTAAAGGTAATATCGGCAGGGCAGGGGTCGGCGGCGAGGTCTACCTCCAGGGTATCGGCCAGCCGCACCAGTGCACGGGTTACGGCAAGGGTGCCTGCCGGTATTTTCATAACGCCCTGCTCCAGTTCACGGGCTTCCGACTGATGGATTACCACCCGGGTGCCGGTCTGCTGCCTGATATAACCGGCATTGCCTGCATGGTCAAAATGGTTATGTGTGAGCACAAGGTAATCAGGCTTACTTATTCCCTGCCTCACCAACTTCGCCATCAGCTTGTCGCGCATCATCTTAATGCTGGTATCAACAAGAATGGCTTTCCCGGAAGGCGCAATAATTATAAATACATTGCTTCGTCCTGAAAGTAACTGGATAATAACATTTCCCTTTGATGTAACCATATTACAAAATTACTAAACTTATGAACCGGCGTGTGTTCACAAGAAAAAATTTAAGTCACAAAATATGGCATTTTTCTGATTATATTAGAGGCTGTCCCAATATCGCTGATATGAAAAAAAGTATATTGTTTATTGTGATAACCTGTGTGGTGGTATTTCATTCACCCGATATGCAGGCCCAGTATGTTGTTGGTAATCCGCAGTGGAAATGGGATACTATTATCCTTTACGGTGAACAGGATGAACTGGCAGGACGGTACCTGCAATGGTGCGATGTAAACGGCAATGTGCTGGAGCAGCTTATCCAGAAAAGGGAACTGAATTCATGGGTCAATAAAGCCAGGATAACCATGGCCTACGAACTGGGACGTATCGTTTCATCAACCACAGCAGCCTGGAACGGCAGTGCATGGTACGATATGGTAAGGATTACTCCCGGCTACGACGGTCTTGGCCGTATAACCAGCGAACTGATTGAGCAGAATAAGCTAAACGGCTGGAGTAACTACAAGCTGAGGCATTACGCTTACGGGGCGCAGAACAGGAAGGAGCAGGTGATGCAGGAGCGGTGGTACAGCGGGAACTGGCTTTATGATACCAAAACTGATTACGACTATGACGACAATGGATTCTATGATACCATAACTTACCAGTATTCAGAAACGGGTGAAGGCTGGATAAATGGCATGCGGCTTATTTACACCTGCGACCAGGCAGGCAACTGGCTTGAAGCCCTTGCTGAATCGTGGGAAACCGGAAGCTGGGAAGGCCTGAATAAGATTATTTACCAGTGTGATGCAAGAGGCAATATTGAGAATGAAACCTATGCAACAAAAGTCGGCAATGCCTGGGTGAATGAGTTCAGGAGGGTGTATACCTACGATGCCAACGACAATGCCCTTACCGGTAAAAATGAGATTTATACCGGCATCCAGTGGCTTCCGGAAGTTACTTCATCCTATATCTACTATAAGAAGGACTACCTGGTGATGCTTGAAGATGACCACTACAGGTTTGAGGCGTCGTATAGCAATTACCCGCTGGGGATGCCTGAAAGGCCTGCCCCGCTGGTTTCTTTTTATCCCAATCCTGCCGACGGGTTCTTCAGGATAACCGGAACCGGCGAAAGCTTTACCCCGGCAGAGATTGTAATCTTCAATGAAAACGGCAGCCCGGTGCTGCACACATATTCTTCGTCAGGTGAGGTAAATACCCGTCAGTTAGTTAACGGATTATACATTATCAAAGTCGGTAATAAGCCGGGGTATTCAGGCAAGCTCCTGATACGCCATCCTTAATATCATTGCTTACTGTTAAACCCAGCCATTATGAAAAGACTTTTTTTATTTCCATTGATTTTCGTGCTCTCATGGTCAGTGATAATATCCCAGGGATGTTCAGACGATGATGGCCCTGACGGTGACGACCATCAACCTTCAGTATTGTTTGAAGGTGCATTCGACAGTATCACTGAGTACCCGGAACCGGCAGAAATAACGTTTGTTACACAGGAAGGCGGACTGCTGAAGGCAGAAGTAATTCCCGGGCAGATTATGATTCTGGTGGCAGGCCCGTCAGCCGAAGAAGTCAACGACCTTGTGGTTAAGAACGGGGGAAGGATTGTGGTGCAGGTTCCAAAAGCAGGGCATTACATGGCCCTCATTGATCCGAAGAACACAAATGCCTTCCTGAATGCCATGTATAACAGCCCGTTGGTTAAAATTGCCTGCCCGAATATGCCCTGTAACGGTAAATCGGTTGTTAGCGGCACAATTCTTAAATCAGTGACCGGTGATGCCGGGAGTATAATCCAGACAGTTGATGTGGAGGCTATGATAGATTGCGGGCCGGTGTCGCACCTCGATGCCGTGGCCGCGAAAGCAGCTGCCAGCGGGGTAAATGTTAACACCAATGATGTCAGCATCAACATACAGGGAGATACAGATCTTGACCTTCCATTCAGGAAAACAATAGAGCTTATTGAATACTCCTACATTCACAAAACACCCGTGGTTATTAACGTGTCGCTTGGCGGAAGGGATAATATAGCGGGACTGCCTCTTGCATTCTATACCTTTATGACCAGGGCACTCGACTCTATTTCTGCGGTTAATCCGCACATTCTTGATTACGCCGTGGTTATGATGGCCTGTACCAACAATTTCGAGAATGAAACCCAGGAAATCAACTATTTAAAGAGTATTGATCCCACTTCAGTGGTCTGGAAGCACCTGTATTTTGTCGGCAGTGAAGAAGGAGCCGGCGGATGCACTGAACCGGGCACGGGGGTTGGTTATGCTAACCCCGGTACGGCAAACTATCTCACGGCACCGTCGTGCAATCAACCTATACCATCCACCAATTGTGCCCCCACCGGCAATTCATTTGCAACACCCCAGGTTTCAGGGGTGATAGCTAAAACCTACGAGATGATGAAGGATGCGGGCCAGCCGATGGAAATGTGGGAAGTAGCTGATGCGTTATGGCAGTACCAGAAGTCATACAGTGGCGCCCTCCCCACGCCCGACCAGCTGGTTGCCTTTATAACCGGAATTATACCGCAGGCACTTTACGACGGCACATGGCAGGGAACTTTCCAGTACAGGGCTTCTGTACCGCAGGATGAAGGGCCGAATCAGATCATCAACACCAGCTTTACGCTTACTTTTACAATAGTATCGGAAGTCAACCTTCCGGGCTATCCGCACCTGTTGCGCTTCCAGGCAGTATCCTGCAGCGACCCGCGCTTCGGTGCAACAATGCCTGTAGCTCCTGATCCACAGCTGAGTATGGTTTTCATCCCGGGAACTTACGGCAGCCAGAGTGAGCAAGGTATGGGAATCATAATCAAATTCCCCAACGGCAGCTCCATTTTCACCAACAACAGCTTTGCCGGAAGCTTTACCATAGATCCAACAGGCAATGTAATTGAAAGCACGTCACTGGTAGAAAATGATGCCTTTTTTGCCCACACCTATATCGGCGATTCAGAAGACCCCACCAGCGGCCCCGGCCAATACGCCTCAAACTGGTGCACCATGAAGCACTGGAAGCTAGTAAGAGTACAGCGCTGACGCACTGCGCTTATTGGTTGATGAGCTTTACTGTTACTTCTTCGCTTTCGCCGGGCTTCACCTGGAGGTTCTCGATAAGGCTGTTGTCGTAAGAGATCAGGGATACGGTTAAATCATAGGATCCCGGGTTCACATTACTGATGCTGAACTTGCCATCGAGGTCGGAGTAGACTACTTTATCTGTGCCTGCAAGGATCACCTTTACACCTGCGAGGGCCTCACCGGTCTTCATATCCTGCACCTGTCCGCTGATGGAACAAGTTACTACAGGGTTTGCGGGAGTTGATTCAGCTTTGATGTTTTTGGTTGTGAAAAGTATGCCTGATAACAGGATTATTGCAGTTATGATAGTTTTCATGTTCTTATCTTTTTCTGCAAAAATAGAGTGCCAATGTTACGTGAATGTTAAGCCAATGTTAACAAAAGGTTAAGAAAGCAGCCCTGTCATGGAGTAAATTCCTTCTCCATGATCAGGTTGCCTTCGTCATTCCACTGGCGCCACACACTACTTTTTACGCCGGCAGTATAATGCATTTCATAGAGCATCACGCCCTTTGAGTTCCATACATACCAGGGGCCTTCCTTTACATCGTCAGCATAACCGGCCTCGGCTATCTTAACGCCGTTTTCATCCCAGGTGATCCAGGTACCTGTCTTCTTCCCCTGGTTATATTCACGATGTTCTTTCTGCTGCCCCGATTCAAAGAAGATTTCGGTTTCCCCATGGGGTTGTCCGTTCAGGACATTGAATTTCATTGACACGGTTCCTGACGGGAAATACTCAATATGCAAACCGGAGTACAGCATTCCCTGCTTGTAGTAAAGGCCGTCGGTTTTTTCGAGGTTCTGTGCAAAGGCAGAGACTGCAAGTGACAGGGAAAATATGAGGATTATTATCTGTTTCATGCTTTAAAGTTACACTAATTTTTAAAAGGTTAAAAGATCTTCGCGGTAAGCCTGAGCTGATAGGTGCGTCCCTGTTCGAGGCGGCTGTAGAACATATCATCAGCCCTGAAACTGCTGAATACTGATTCTTTGCTGTCGTTAAGCAGGTTGTCAATCTTTATGCCTAAGCGCCACTTGTTTTCCTTGCCAAAGCCTTTATTAATATTTAGGTTGAAGCTATTGAAGGGGAGGGTATAGATATCCGGGCGGTCAACTATTCCAACGGCTTCGAGGGTTTTACCCTGGATATTGTAAAACAGGGCAACTTCCAGGTTTTGTCCGAATCCCTCTTTGCTGCCATCATACGATATACCTGCATTGATAAGGTATGGTGCCTGTCCTGCCATTGGCCTGTATTCGTTGATTTCCTGTCCGGTGCGTGCATTGGCTATCCTTGAGGCATATTCTGTTTCTGAAAGTTTTATGACAGAATTAGCGAATGTGATGTTTGCAAGGAAGCTGATATTTGAGAGCTGCGGAACGATAAAGCCCAGGTTTTTCCTGACTTCTGCCTCAAGCCCGAGTACGGTTCCGTTACCCACATTACGTGGCTGGAATGCGCCTGTCTGGGTGGAATACTGCACAATTTCAATCGGATTGATGAAATATTTCCAGAAGGCACTCAGTGAGAATGTTTGTGAACCCTGGCCGAAATACTCCCAGCGGAGGTCAGCATTATAAATATCGGTATTCTGAAGATTACCGTCCCAGTAAACTGTCTTGCTCACATCATCCTTGTCGGGGAAAAGCCCGCCGATGAATATCTTGCCTGAAACAGGGTCGAAGATCTCGGCAAAGGAGAGTTCACGGAACGAAGGCCTTGCAACCGTTTGTGCATAGCTGAGCCTTATATTCTGTTTGGTAGTTACCGCATAAATAAGGTTAACCGATGGGAAGAAGCTCAGGTCGTCAATAAGCTTTTCATTGTCGAGCACCCTGATACCCAGCTGGTCGCTGCCTGTATAATATTGGTTATAGAGCTCTGCCCTTATGCCAACGATACCTTTAAGATTGTTAAGCGGATTAAACTCAAGCGACAGGAACATGGCTGAGTTGAGGCTTTCGGCACTAAACTGGTTTGGGTTTGTGGGGATGAAAGGCACTTCATAAGTGGTGCCCCTGTTAATGCTCCCGTTATAGGGCCAGAGATTCTGTGGCGCGAAGATCTCATCGGGGTTGCCGGTAAGTTCAAGGTTCCTCACGTTCACCTGGAAGTTGCGGATTACATAGTCCCTTTGCTTGTATACGGATGATATTCCTGCACCCAGGGATGCTTTGCGTCCGCCTAAGGTAAATCCCTTTTCAGCGGAAACTTTGCCGGCAAGGTTGGTTTCATTGAGGTTACGCCAGATCCTTTCGGGGAAGCCTGACTCGGTTCCGATGATATACCTGCCTTCCCTGATTTCATAACGGGTAAACCGGATATCGGGGTCATCAATGGTGGAAAGGGTGGAAGATATGCGCCATGAGAGTTTAAATTCACGGCCGGTTTTATAGTGGTCACCTTTCAGCAGAAGGTTGGTAAGCGACCTCTGGCTGTATTCAAGATTGTGCTGTATACCTTCGAAGTAGGAACCCTGGTCGTTGTTGATAAAACTGAAGATCCCTGCTTTAGATTCGCCATTTTGCAGGTGCAGCAGGTTAAGGCTCATTTTATAAGCGGAGGTTTTCATTGATACGCCGGCCATTCCGCCAAGCAGTACACTGCTTACTCCAAAACTTCCCGACTGGTATTCACGCGACTGCATCTCAGTAACATCAGGGTTGCCTGAAAGCCCGTATCTGCCGAATTCGGCCTTCTCATAGAATTCGGTATTGTTCTTATAAGTGAAGGCGGTAAAGAATCCCCAGGTGCGTTTTTCACCGGTGAACTGGTTTCCTGCCGAGAGGCTGATGCCGTAATCAGCAAGGCTTTGTTGTTTATGGGCTGCAAGGGTTGGATTGAAGTTGCCGAGTATTTCGCGGTATCGTTGTCCGCGTTCACCCGACGGATTACCGACTACTTCAGAAAAAAGCGGGATGTTATCAATGGCAGGTATATCCCTGGTGCCATCGTCAAAGCCAAGGAAATCGGTTTTACCACCCTCATAGGTAAGGTAACCGGGATTGAAGTGCATAAGCGGGTTATAGGAGAAACTGAGGGCAATATCAAAGGTTTTCTTTTCAGGGAAATCCTTGGTTGATATATCAATGATACCCCCTGTAAAGTCGGCCGGCAGGTCGGCGGTGAATGTCTTTGAGATGATGATATTATCGATAATGTTGGTAGGGAATATGTCGAGCTGCAGGGTGTTACGGTCAGGATCAAGTCCCGGAATCTCCATACCGTTGAGGGTGGTTTTGGTATAACGGTCGCCGAGGCCTCGGACAAATACATATTTTCCACCTTCCACTGATACTCCGGTAACTCTTTTAAGCGAGTTAGCTGCATCAGAATCGCCGGTTTTCCTGAAGGCCGAGGAGGAGATCCCGTCGATCAGGCTGGCCGATTTCTGTTTCATGGTTAGCACGGCTGCCTCAGAGTTCCGGGCTGCCTGGGCAGTTACCACTACTTCTGAAAGCTCTATACGTGCTTCCTTCAGTCTTATATTTTCAAGCAGGCTTACCTCACCGGCTTTTACCTGAAGGTCCCTGATAATTGTCGTTTCATACGAAATATAGGAGATACGGAGGTTGTAAACTCCCGGTTCAGTATTGAGGGAGAATAGTCCGTCGAAATCTGTTAAAGTTCCTTTGGTAGTACCTTCGAGAAAGATGGTAACACCGGGGAGGGATTCGCCCGTGGCATCATCAAATACTGAGCCCCGGATAGTTCCTGTTTGTGCCGTTGCTGTGAATGCAAAAAGCGTTAGTAAATAAATTAAGTAAACGAATTTTCTTGTCATAAGGCATTTAATTGTGAAATCCTGCAGATTCCCGGGAAGAATCTGCAGGACAGGGAAACATTGAAATTGGGAGAACAAGTTATTACAGGTTGTTAAGAGCACCACTAACACCGGCCCACGACCAGCCTGTGAGTTTAGTAATATCTGCACCAACGGTATTTGCACCGTCGTTTACAAGGGTAACAGAGGTATCAGAACCACCCTTGAAGAAGTCAGTTACTACAGCACCGGCAGGCAGGGTAGCCTGGAGGTTTGAAACATTAAGCTGTGCAGGGTTAAGGTCGAAATCCTGTCCGGCCTTTACATCCCTGAAGTAAACTGAGGTGATGGTTACAATTGAATTTTCATCGAGGTCAACGAGGCCGTCGGCATTCTGTGCGCTCACAATACCGTTCTTAATGGTGTGGCCTGCTTCCATGGTACCTTCCGGACCATCAAGCTCCATACACTCGTCGCCGGCATTAACTACCACGAAGTTGTCAACGGTACCTGCCCACGACATGTCGGTATCAAGTGCATCATCACCGGCATTCCATATAATCACGTTCTTAACGTTCACTGTACCGCCAAACCACTCAATACCATCATCCTGGTTGGCTACTACTTCGATATTTTCAATTACGGTTCCTGAACCAACGCCGCCGAGTGTAAGGCCGTTGATTTCATTTCCTTCGCCTATATTGGCGCCACCATGCCTGATTGAAACATACTTTATAACGCCTGAGTTATCAGCAGCATCATTGCCGCCGAATAAACCGTTAGGATCAGAAGCAGGTATACCTTCAATCTGGATAGATGGATTGTCGGCTGAGATAGGAGCATTGCCAAGGATAAGGAGGCCTCCCCATAACCCGTTGAGGGTATTGTCGAGGTTAGGGCTTTCAATCTGTCCGGGCATAATTTCATCAGCCACGCTGGTGAAGATAATAGGTGAGGTTGCTGTTCCTTCAGCCATAAGTTTAGCGCCACGTGCAACAAGCAGTGCGGTTGCATTGGCACCTGTGCCTGCCTGTCCTTTTACGATAACGCCCGGCTCAATAGTAAGGGTAACTCCGCTGAGCACTGCTATGCGGCTCTCAAGGACATACACTTTACCTGATTCCCAGGTGGTGTTTTGTGATATGTTGTCTGAAACTGAAATGACCAGTTCTTCTTCTGTTACGCTGATAACTGCTGTGGCTGTTGAAACCTGGTTATCCTTATCGGTGATGGAAAGTACTGCTGAGCCGGCACCTGAACTGGTACCTGCAGTGTAGGTTACCACAATGGTACCTGAGGTTGCGCCTGCTGTGCCGTTGGTTTTGATCTCAGCAGTGCCGTTGGTGGCGGTTACCTGTGCTGAGCTAAATCCTGCTTTAGCAGTGTAGCTGAATTCAATATCTGCCTGTGCACCCTTCAGCACCGAAGTACTTGACGGAGAAGTGACAACCGGAGCAGGGTTATTAACTGTTTCATCATCTTTCTGGCATGCGATGAATGAAGTGAACAATGCAATCAATGCAAAAGTCTTAATGTGTTTCATTTTCTTTTTTCCTTATAATTAATATGCCACAAAATTCGGCGGTATTCCACCGGCTAATGTTAACTTATCATTAAGGAAATGTTACGAAAATGTTAAGTGTCTGTCGGCTTTTTGGCGTTTGGCGTTGCACCTCACCCCGTCCCTCTCCTCAAGGAGAGGGGGCCAGACTCACTAGTCGCCCTTTCAAACTCACTACTCACTACTTTTTTCTTCTTTCTTTTGCCTTTTGCCTTCACCTTAGCCTTTAGCCTTTAGTCTTTAGTCTTTTTACTGACTGCTGACTGCTGACTGCTGACTGCTGACTGCTGACTGCTGACTGCTCCTACTTTAGACTTTAGCCTATCACTCTTCTCCCCCTCGCCCTCCGGGAGAGGGGGTCGGGGGGTGAGGGGAAGACGACTCACTACTTTTTTCTTCTTTCTTTTGCCTTTTGCCTTCACTTTAGCCTTTAGCCTTTAGCCTTTAGCCTTTTATCTTATCACGGATACCCGTCCCGTAATCGGCGAGCTCAGCCCTTTCCTCAGCACGTACGATGGTACCTCGTAGCTGATGATGTAGACAAAGGTATCAGGCGGTACAAGTTCACCGTTAACACGGCCATCCCAGCCACGGCCAACGTCGCTGGTGGTGAAGAGGAGCTGGCCCCACTTGCTGAAGATGTCCATGCGGTAGTTGCCCGGCTCAAAGCCTGAGAACAGAGGCCTGAACACATCATTCAGCCCGTCGTTGTTAGGTGTGAAGGCATTCGGGATAAGCACCTCGATGATACATGGCACCAGTTCCACACTGTCCGCAGCGCGGCAGCCGTTGATGTCGACCACCTTCACCCAGTAAGTACCTGCCTCGTAGGCAATGAGGGTTGGCATGGTTGTGCCGTCGTTCCATTCGTACTGTGTAAAGTCATCACCCGGGTCGAGTACCACAGGATTGCCGAAGCACAGGGTATCGCTGTAGGATATATAGACTTCAGGCTGCGGGAATACGGTGATATTTACCGTGTCGCGGCTGTAACACTGCTCGCTGAAGGCCTGCACCACGTAGTTACCATCATCCATGGTTGTCAGAGGGCCGAGAGGCCAGCTTGAGCCGAAGTGCTTGATACCACGCGGATGGGTCCACTCGAAGGTGAGGGTTTCAATATTGTTGGCGGTAGTATACAGCAGGGTTGAATCGCCCGAACAGTACATACCGTCGAAGAATGCTTCGAAGGCAGGGTTGGCAATAATTTCAGCCATACCGTTGACCACGGCGGTGATAGGTTCAACAAAGCCGATGCTGGTGTATACGGTACACTCGAGGAACTTCCAGTTGAGTTCGGTAAGTCCCGGGGTTACGCCTTCAAACAGCAGCTGCAGCATCATCTGTCCGTCGGGGATAGATATTACGCCCTGCGGATGGGTGTAGTGGATGTCGAGGTTACCCGGAGATATTTCGGTGGCAATAACCTGGCTTTCGTAGATATTATTATGGTATCCGCCAAAGCCCTGGAAGCTGAAAATGTCAGGGTTAAACGACAACTGCAGGTGGAATGAAGCCACGCTGTCGAAGTTGATCACTGAAATATCGAGCGGTGTTAACGTGCCAACGCACTCGGTAACACGGCCTGAGATCAGCTCTATAACACCCAGCACAACATTGCCGATGTTATAGGTAAGGCTGTCCATACAACCGTTGGCATCCATCACGTATGCGGTGAAGCCCATGCCCGGAGCCAGGTTTTCGAAGGTATTCGATGGCAGCCAGGTGATCTTGTTGAGTGAGTATAACAATGGCGGTGTGCCTCCTGAAGCATGGATTATGATATGCGCATTGGGCAGGTTGTTAACGGCATTCCATACTTCAACCTCTGATATTTCAGGACCCGGTTGTGACATTACAACCACTGAAGCGAGGGTGCCGATACATCCGGCCTCATCGCGTACCTTAACGGTATAGTTTCCGGGAGCCAGGTTGTTGAACACATAGTAGCTGTTCCACGGGACTATAACGGTTGTTCCCGACAACAACTGGTATTCAAGGGCACCGGTGCCGCCGGAGGCTGTTACACTGATAGCACCGTTGTTGTTACCGCAGGCTGCAGAGGCAACACGCACCGTAATATCAAAGCCTGTTGCCTGTTCAATGGTAAGAGTGTCGATATATGAGAAGCAGGTCTGGTATAATGAATCCCTCAGCATGGCCATGTAGGTGCCGGCCTGCAGGTTAATGAATATACTGTCGTTATGCCATGTCATTCCGCTGTCAATACTGTACTGGTATGCACCATAGCCACCGGTAACATTGATAAAGGTTATAGATCCGGCACTGTGGCAGCTTACATCAAGCACATCAAGCTGTGCTGCCAGTGGCTGCGGTTCTGTTACCTCCTGGTCGGGCAGGCGGGTTACGTTGCCGGGTGTGTTGAGGTCGCGTATCCACACGCTGTACCATCCTGCTGCCAGTCCCGTAAAGGTGCTGTCGGTCTGCCAGGTGATACTGTCGAGGCTGTATTCATAAACGCCCGAACCTCCGTTGGGATTAACCACATTCAGTATACCGTCGCTGCTTCCTGTACAGGTAACCATCTGTACAAGGAACTGTGCATAGAGCTCGGAGGCAGGGAGTACCCTGAACAGGCCGAGGTAAACGTAACACAGGGTATCGGCGGCATCACGCATCCAGATATTGTACATACCCGGTGCCAGTGGCCCGAACACATTCGACGCCTGCCAGTTGGTTTCATCCATACTGTACTCGTAAGTGCCTGAACCGCCCGTTGGGTTGGTGATGGTGATGAATCCGTCGGATGCAAACGGTATAGTTTCGTGTGAGATAACCACAGTGGCAGTCATCTCGGCAGGGTTCTGCAGGGTTACAACGCCCGCTATGGCCACGTTGGTGATGTTCAGCGAGTCGCGTACATATAAGGTATAAGTACCCGGGCCGAGCGGGGTGAAGATATTCGACGACTGCCAGTTAATGCTGTCGATGCTGTACTCATAGATGCCCGAACCTCCCTCAGGGTTGACAACCATGGCGGTACCGTTGGTGAAGTTGTAACAGGAGATAGGGATGGAGTCGACAGATGCCGTTACCGGACAATCGACAATCACTACTACGGTTTCAATCAGGGATACGCAGGAATTGTTATCCTCGTCCCTCATGTATACGTTATAAATTCCGCCGGGCATATCGGTAAATACAAGACCTGACTGCCATGCGATGCTGTCGATGCTGAACTCATAACCACCTGAGCCGCCGGTTGGGTTGCTGATGGTGATGGTTCCACCGAAATCACAGCCTGCAGGTATAACGGTAATATCAGCGGTCATCTGTGCCGGCTGGTTTACAATGCCGTTCAGGTTAATACTCTGAGTAGTATCAAGCTGGTCGCGCATGATGATGATGTAAGGACCTGCTGTAAGGCCGGCAAAAATGTCGCCGTTCTGCCAGGTTGCACCGCCATCAATGCTGTATTCATAGAAGCCTGAGCCGCCTTCTTCGTCAATAACTGTAATACTTCCGTCGTTGCCGCCGAAGCAGGTAACATCGGTAATATCAAGGGTGGCGTTAAGCGGACAGTCGACCGGTATAAAGAAGGTGCCAAGGGTTACCTGGCATAACGGATTCAGTGAATCGCGGATAAAGACCATGTATGGGAATCCTCCGTCGAGGTCAGTAAATATGGTATCGCTCTGCCAGGTAAAGCCTGTGATGCTGTATTCATAGATGCCTGAGCCACCGGTAGAATTGCTGACAGTGATGGTAGCCAGTGAATCGCAGGTTTCAGGGGTGAAGGTTACATCAGCTGCAAGGATGGCAGGTTCGGTAAGTATTATCGGGCCTATCGTAACAGTGTTGGTGATAAGCGCCGAATCACGCATGATCACATTATAGGTACCCGGTGCAAGTCCGGTAAATACGCTGTCGCTCTGCCAGGTAGTCCCGTCAAGGCTGTACTCATAGCCGCCCGAACCACCGGTCTGGTTATAGATGGTGATAGTACCGTCGTTAGCTTCGAAGCAGGTGATGTTGGTAAAAGTAAACTGTGCAAACAGCTGGTCGGCAGCCGGGACAACCGTAGTCTCCAGTATCAGCCAGCAATACGGGTAAGTAGCATCGCGCATGTAAACATCGTAACTGCCCGGGGCAAGGCCTGTAAAGTCGGGCGACGACTGCCAGTTAACCCCGTCAATACTGTATTCATAAACTCCTGAACCGCCTGTAGGCCCGGTGATATGTATTTCACCGTCGCCGGCACCAACAGCCGATTCACCAATTACAGTAACTGAAGCACTGAGCGGCTGCGAGCCGAGTATTTCAACCTGGCCGATGGTCTCCCAGTTTTGCGGATAGATCGAATCCCTCAGCCTCAGTGTATAAATACCGGGCATCAGTCCTGTAAAGACAGTATCAGACTGCCATGTAATGCCTGCATTGATACTGAATTCATAGAATCCTGTACCGTTCTGTGCATTAAAGAAGGTGATGGTTCCGTCGTTATAACCGAAGCAGGTGGTATTGGTAAAGGTGTACTCAGCAATAAGGCCCGGGCTTGTGCCTATCTCAACCCTGCCCACATAGATCCAGCAGTCAGGAGCCAGTGAATCCCTCACATAGATGTCGTAGAAACCGATTGCCAGTCCTGTAAAGAGACTGTCGGACTGCCATACCTGTGGTGAAGGAGGTATTATACTGTACTCATAGATGCCTGAACCACCGGTAGCATGGACGGTGATAGTTCCGTTGGCAGCACCTGCCCACAGCTCATCGGTATATTCATACGTGGCGGCAAGGGCAGGCAGCAGCGGAACCCGCAGGCTGTCGGTGATTGTACATCCGCTGGCATCTGATACCGTATATATATAAGTTCCGGCAGCCAGTCCCGTAAACAGGGCGGTAGTGTCGGTAATGGTAATTGAATTCATGGTATAGGTGTACAACAGGGTACCACCTGATGCCGAGAGTAAAACAGTGCCATCGCTCACCGCCGGACAACTTGCAGGCGTAATCAGGGATTCCACCATTAAGTTATCCAGGGTGATGATGACGGACGATACCGCAGGGGGGCAACTGCCGGTATAGCCAAGGCCTTGGGCGGTAAGTGTCAGCGTAACTGAACCTGCCGCAATATCATTAGCCCCAAACGTGTATACAGGATGAAGGGCTGTAGGATCATCAAATGTTCCGTCGCCCGAACTAGTCCATGCCAGGCTGCTGTGGTTGGCAGCACTGTCGGTTTCCAGCCTGTAAGGGAAAGGCTGGCAGAGCATAACCGGGTCGCCTGCATAGGCAACCGGACCGTCAATAACTTCAATGGTGCCGACTTCAAGGAGTCCGTCGCACCCTGTGACTGTATCATGCTGGATAGCGGATAACCAGTAAGTACCAATGGGCACATTCCATATAATAGTCACCGTATCTGCAGTCTCAGGCAGGGTAGTCACCAACCCTCCCTCATCAGTTAACTGCCAGGTATAAACAGTGTTGGTATCACCGTCAATCCTGTAATGCCTCTCCGCACCAACACACACAACGTCGATCACATACGTCCCCTGGGCAAACCCGGTAAGGGTTGTCATAAGAAGTATGAAAATTAAACCGATGCTCCGCAGAAGGGCGCTGTCCCTCACCCCCTGCCCCCTCTCCCATAGGGCGAGGGGGAAGATGCTCTTCCATTTCATGGGTTTAAATATAGGGACATTCATCATTTTGTTCTTTATTCTTTGTTTTTTGTTCTTTGTTGTGTTCAGCGTTCAGCGTTCAGCGTTAGTTTCGCGTTTTGCGTTTAGCGTTGCACCTCACCCTGTCCCTCTCCTCAAGGAGAGGGGGCCAGACTCACTAGTCGCCCTTTCAAACTTATTACTCATTACTCACTACTTTTTTCTTTTGCCTTTTTTCTTTTGCCTTTTGCCTTTTTTCTCACTACTCACTACTCACTACTCACTACTTTTTTCTTTAGCCTTTAGCCTTTAGCCTTGACTATGGCGTATATTGATATATCACCGTATTCGTCGGCCTCGGGTTAACTATAAGCGTCACACTATCCGACGGGTTATTATTCACCGTGCCATCCACATCAATAACCTGCGTAATCGTATATGTCGTCGTTACCGTTGGGTTGACAGTAATAATGAATGGGTTGTCGACCACATTGGTATATGTTGTTACTGTTGGCGGGTTGATACCGTCATCAGCAGTTACTTTTATTGTAAATGGCAGGTCACCGTCGAGCGTCAGGACAAGGGTACCATCATCACCCTCGCAAATAGCACCCGGAGGTTCGATCACTGCAGTTGGCAGGGACTCGAGGACTTCCACCAGGTAGAACTTCATATTGTCGGTAGGACAGTCGTTCACTGCCCTCACTTTAACAATATAGATTCCCGGAACGTGCCATACGATATCCACCGATGAACCGGTATTATCATTACCCACAAACTCAGCGGAGGCAGGTATCGGACAGTTGCCCGGGACAGCGGCCATATTTATTCCTGCAAAGTCACTGTAGATCTCCCAGGTTATATTATCCTCGGAAGCGGTCTGAACATCCACAGTGAAAGTAAATGGTTCTTCGGCATACACAGTAATACTCTGTCCCGATGCGCCCGCACCGGTAGCCACCAGCCCGATGGCCAGTGTAATCCAGAATATTATATGTTTAAGCCGTTTCATTTACTTCTTTACTTTGTTCAGCGTTCAGCGTTCAGCGTTCAGCGTTTGTATTGCGTTTTGCGTACTGCGTTATCACCCACTACTTTTTTCTTCTTTCTTATTTCTTTTGCCTTTTTTCTCACTACTCACTACTCACTACTCATAACTAACTAAGCCCTGTGCTCTAAGCTCTAAGCTCAAGCCAGGACAAAGGCCTCCCTTTACAGCATCTTTTGCGATGTGTTCCACCGTGGTGCATGGTATTGCGCAACGGGCTGATGAGTCAGTAAGGCGAGGCCTTTGTTCGGGCAAACCGGAATGACTCACTACCGGATGCCCGCAGACCAGATCTTCCCTGGCACTTAACATGAGCGCCTGGAAAGATCGTCCGGGGGGCTTGACAATAACTATAAGGGGAGCAACCGCGGTTCCACAGACTGCAACGGCAGCCGTATGAACAGCGTGCGGAATAGTATCGCCATAAGGAGGCGACCCGCGGTTACTTTTTATCCCCAGCATCGGCCCGTACCTGGGTCCGTGCTTGTTTTGTGATTTTATCATTCAGTTACATTGTTTTATGTATTAGTTAAACATGGCCCGGGTTAACATATCCCTGGCAATTATTTACATGATTTCCACTATTTGGCTTTTAGCATTCAGCATTCAGCATTCAGCATTCAGTAGAAGCATTCAGCAGTCAGCAGGGTGACCCACTTTTGCCTTTTTTCTTCTTTCTTTTGCCTTTTGCCTTTAAGCTTTTGCCTTTTGCCTTTAAGCTTTTGCCTTTAATTTCAAACGTGCGGACTCCCCCTGTATACGATAGAATGGTATACACCGGATGCGTTGCTGTTTAAGCTGCAGCGCCGGATATTGCGATGGGTGCGTTCCCCGGGCCTGATCTGGAGGCCAAGGACGGGAATACAGACAACCGCTAACACTCCATGGGAGTACATCGCGAACCATATAAGCTTAGTTTATGCCATTGTTCTTTTATTAAGTGAAGAACCAATGCCGACATAACGGCTTGTTTATTTAGATCACTCTGTCTACGGTGTTAATGCCGTAAACGCGGTGTTGGAGAGACTACTTCTTTTTCAACCTGGGTTTTAGCAGTCAGCATTCAGCAGTCAGCATTCAGTAGGGGTTACCCACTTTAGCCTTTAGCCTTTAGCCTTGTTTTTCAACTTTAGCCTTTAGCCTTTAGCCTTTAGCCTTTAGCCTTTCAAGCAAGCGTCTGACCTTGTACTGCAGCTGACATTCCTCGGTCGGGGGCATAACCTCTGGGAGTCATTCGGGTACACTTCAGGCCTTCCGGGCACTTCGCTCCGGTCAATGGTAACATACTCTTAAGTACTTCCATCATTCATACGCTCACTAGATTTAACTCACTTCACTATAAACCCATTTCCGCTTTTGGAACCCTTTTTCTCCATCCACCAGGTACGTGAATACCTGATGGAGGGAGTTAAGTGGTTGAAAAAGCAAATAATATCATGCTAATTACACATTATTATCATGGTGCAATTGGTAAGAAGTTATCGGCTGGATCTGGATCGGTTTGATCAATAAGTGTAGGTCTAGCCATGAGACGCTGAGTCGTTCTATCATTTACAAAAAGATCTGGAGCACAATCAGCAAAGTGTAGATCATCATAAGCATCTGGATCTGTAGCAGGTGCAATTGGATTGCCAGCAGCGTCAACTAAAGTACCGTTGATTGCTAAAACATAGGGATACTCAAGTGCATTATTAGCAGCCTCGAACGAATTATGATGAATTACCACCTTTATGTAAATCATTTGACCTGCCTGGCCCACAGTACCTCCTGATGGTGCAACAACTTCTCCTAAATCTAGTGTTGCGCCTTCAGTCACTGGGAATGGTCCATTTGCTTCACCTAGAGGTGTGTAATCCCAATAAATGTTAGCAACTTGGCCTAAAGTTCCAGAGGGAGTAGCAGCTTGCAGACCCGTAAATTGGGCTTGAAGATTATACTGGCCTGAATAGTTAGCTGCTGCTACTGCATAATAAAGTACATTATGACCATAATTATATACTACTCCTCCATCAGTGCCAAATGTAGCATCAAATTGAGCGGTAAATACATCATCGACACAAGTTGGAAAATTAGCTGCAGCTATAGCAGCTGTGGCAGAATCGACGTTTGCTATATCAAGTGTGAAAGCATGAGCAGGTTGAATTCGATATACTTTGATGTTATTAGTGGTACAACTGGGAGCTGCTGTTGCTGTGTTCTCAACATATACTACTACAAATAAGTATTCAGTTGGATCAAGCGAGAAACTTTGCCAAGTTAATGAGATTGAATTAGCACCTGGAGTTAACGCATTGTAATGCGCAGACCCAGCAGCTAAAAACGGTCCAGGTAATGTTGTTGCAGTCTCATCATTGTAATCATAAGAATCAACAAAATTAATATCCTGTGTGACATACCAGTGAAAACTGTTACTTCCTACCGGTGCAGGAACACTTACCTCATAAGTGTATGGATTACCTGGCACAGGTTTTAGTGGATTATTAAGATCAATACACGTGGATGAAAGTGGTGTAGGTGTAATTGTTTGCGCAAGACCTTTGTAAACACCAAAAGTCAATAGGACTAAAACTAATAATAAAATTTGCTTTTTCATTTTGTTTAGAATTTAATGGTTTAATTGAATTTTAATAGTTTTAAATGTTAAAAATGATTGTTTGTTAAAGTGCCTCATAATGAGAGCTGGAGACAAATTGGAAGATTGCGATTCTTTAATAATTTTTTTGTTCATTTTTCTTTTTTGTTACATAGGCATCATTTTTGTTTGTATTTATCCAGTCAGGGATTCTGTGGGGGCAATACAGAACCCCATGACTGGGAATTTCTTATTATTGTTTAATTACATCTGGTCTTGGCTTAATTATTATGTCTATTGAAATCGGTTGTAATGTGTTACCATTACAATCTGTGATGGTATATGTGATAGTATGAGTTAACTCTACGTTAAGTGGTGTTCCCCATAATATTATTGGTCCATAAGCAGAAGGCTGTCCTGTTCCTGAAATATTAGGTTGTAACGGATCACTTCCTGAAAAATCAATAACCCATAAAATTGAAAAGTTTGAGCAGCAATTATCAGTTGCTGTTATATCAAGTTCATTTGTTCCATTTAGGATATACCAGTCAGGCCTGCGCCATGAAGCAATAAATGGAGGTAAAAAGGGACTTTCCGGGATAATATCAGCATCAGGTTCAGGTTGTCCGTCATAAACTGCTGAGAATATATCAACTACGCAGAATGTTGGGGCAACCGGTGGAATTATGGTTGGTGGTTGATTATCAATTACAGTGACAGTTTGGGTGCATTGATCACTGCCTGATATATTTGTTGCTGTCCATGTTATGGTGTTTACGCCAACAGGGAAGGTGAAAGAACCAAGACAGGATGAAAGAGTAGCAGTTGCGCAGGGGCCGCCTGATCCAATTACATCTCCAGCCTGATTTGTGATAGTATAAGTCCAGTCAATTGGTTCTGCACCCTCAATTAAAACCGGGTAACCCGGGATAAGAGTTGCGGTACATAAGCCGGGATCAGTATTGGCCGTTATAGCTGTAGGACATGCTATATCGGGTTTTGAAAGCACCGTCACGGTAAATGAACAAGTAGATATATTACCATTAAAATCGATAGCAGTATATGTAATTGTAGTAACACCAACATTAAATGTGTTGGGAGAAGGAAACGTATTAATACCAGTTGTTGAAGATGGTGGAAATACGGTTGCACCCGTTACTACATAATATAAGTGTTCTACACCGCAAGCATCCCAATAAGTTGGAGCTGGAACGACTACATTTGAAGCATAAAGCTGATTTAAGTCGGCATTTCTGGTTATTGGAGCAGGACATGTCAGATCAGGAGGGATCTGGTCAAGTACAATAATTGTTTGTAAACAAGTGGTTGTATTGCCTGAAGCATCAACAAATGTCCAGGTAATGTTATATGTTCCAACCGGATAATTACCACTGGCATCAGTGCTGCTAATGCCGTGAGGTGAATTATGTGAGTATGTTACCGGTTCACCGCATGGATCGTAAGCCAATGGTTCGGGTACTACGACATCTGCGCTACAGTTATCATGGTTTGCATTCACTGTTTGGTTCGGCGGACAGGCGGTTACAACAGGTGGTATATCGTCCCTGACGGTAACTGTAAATACACATTCTGTATGATTACCCGAGGCATCAGTGGCCGTATATGTTACTACAGTAACTCCTACATTGAAATCAATATCACCAATTGTGCCTGTACCAGTTGCTTCTGTTGCCCCTGTAAGTTCATATGATAAAATTGGATTGAGACAGTTATCAGTGTAAACAGGATCGGGGACATTTATCTCAGGAACAAAACAATTAGGGGGGATTGCTTCTGCAATTACATCATCTGGACATAGTGTAAATACCGGTGCTTGATTGTCAGTTACGGTTACTCTTGTTGTACATTGACGAGTATTGCCTGACTCATCAGTAAATGTCCATGTTATAACTGTAACGCCAACAGGATATCTGCCGCTGGCATCTATATCACTGGTTCCATAGATGGAGTTATTTGAAATACTTACTATTTCACCGCATGGATCATCTACCTCAGGCAGGTCAACTGATACATATGCATCACAAACGCCGGGCTCAGCAATGGCAGTTTCATCTGGTGGACATGAAATAATTGTAGGAGGTACATCATCCCTTACTACAACATTAAATGAACATTCAATAAAGTTTCCTGAAGCATCAGTTACTCGATAAGTAATTACTGTTGTTCCAACAGGGAATGTTGTCTGTGTTACATATCCCGAACCGGAACTTGCACCTCCGGGGCCTGTCATTGACCATGATAGCTGAGGGTTAGGACAGTTGTCTGCAAAGTCAGGGGTTCCTAGAGTAATATTTGGCACCTCGCAATCAGGTGGCAGTGCTTCAGCAAGTATATCATCCGGACAATCTATTGTCGGCAACTGATTATCGGTTACGGTTATTGTCTGCTGACAAGTTGATGTGTTACCGGAACGGTCAGTTAACGTCCAGGTTATAACATGAACACCTACATTATAAGTACCACTTGGGTCAGTTGGTGTTCCAACTGATGAATTATGACTTATGCTGACAATTTCATTACACGGATCATCAACTACAGGCGGAGGTATAGTTACAGAAGCAGAACATACTCCCGGTGCAGCACTTACAGTTTGTGATGGTGGACAGGTGATTACTGTTGGTGGAACCTGGTCATTAATAGTTACTGTAAAGAAGCATGATTGTGTGTTATTGTGGATATCCGTGACTGTGTATGTTACAGTTGTAATACCTACCGGGAAATCGTAAATCAGAAGTTCTCCGTTACCTGCATCAGTAGCAGCACCGGTCATTACCCATGAAATTCCTAAAATTCCGCAATTATCAGTATAAACTGGTGCTTCAAGATCATAATCGGGAACGATACAGTCTGGTGGGGTTGCAATAGCAGTAACATCATCCGGACAGTCAATCACTGGCCTCTCAGTATCTCTGACTTCTATAATCTGGATACAACTGGTGGTATTTCCTGAAGCATCCGTAATAGTCCATGTAACTTCCGTGATACCTACTGGGTATGTGTCACTGGCATTATTGGTATTATTGTAGTCGTTTATTACGGATACTATTTCACCACAAGGATCAGTTACCTGTGGTACCGGAACTGTGATTGCCGCACTGCATAAACCCGGATCATTACCTACTATAATTCCCGGAGGGCATTGCACAAATGTTGGTGGCAGATCATCTTCAACCGTAACTGTAAATGTGCAGGTAGCGACATTGTTTGAAGCATCAGTTACAATGTAGGTCACGGTAGTTACTCCAACATTGAAAGGAGTATTGTTAACCAATCCGGTACCATTTGCTGTGGTAGCTCCTGTTTTAGTCCATGTGAGTAAATAGGCTGGACAATTCTCTGTTATAACCGGGTTCCCTACTATTATTTGGGGAACAAAACAGTCAGGTGGTGTAGCGGTTACTGTTACATTTCCAGGACAAGTTATCGTTGGGAAAATATTATCAATTACGGTAACAGTATGAGAACAGGTACTTATATTACCTGAATTATCTGTAAATGTCCATGTCACTAATGTTGTACCAACCGGATAAATGTCGCTTGCATTTGCTGTATTATTGAAGTCGTTTTCTATGGTTACTATCTCACCGCAAGGATCGATAACTGTTGGAAGCGGAACATTAACAAATTTATCGCATTGACCCGGTTCAACATTAGTGCTGATGTTACCCGGGCAACTGATAACAGTTGGCGGAACATCATCGTTAACCGTTACATTGAATGAACAAAAATCTGTATTACCGCCCTGGTCTGTGACAGTATAGGTAACTGTAGTAACTCCCACATTAAATAACGTTCCGTTTACACTGCCAGTTCCTGTGCCAGTAGTTGCGCCTGTTTTCTCCCAGGATAAAACCAGTTGTGAAATAGGACAATTATCTGTCAGTACCGGAGGATCAATTTGTGTTACCACAAGTGTACAGGCAGGCGCAGGTGCGGTCATAAACACATCATCAGGGCAGGTGATTGTTGGTGCCTGATTGTCGGTAACTGTTATCTCCTGTAAACAAGTTGTTATATTATTGAAAAAGTCTGTAATCGTCCAGGTAACTATTGTTGTACCAACAGGGAATACACTACTTGCATTATCTGTACCTGTTTTACTGTTTGTAATAGTATATGGACAAGGATCAGTTACAATTGGTGATGGTACATCCACGTAGGCTTCACAGAGCCCTGGTTCTGCATCAACTGTTACACCATCCGGACAGTCTACAGTAGGAGGCTGTTCATCAATAACTGTAACCAATTGAATACAGGTTGTCACATTATTACAAGCATCAATTGCTGTCCATGTAACCTGGGTTACACCTGGTGGGTATGATAAAGGCGCATTATTAGTAATGGTAACAGGCTCTGAACACATATCACTTGCAATGGCATTGCCAAGAACTATACCTGTCATCTGACATGTACCAGGATCAAGATATGCGGTTACATCTAACGGACATGTAATTGAAGGCCCCTGTGTATCCAGTATAAGGAAGGTTGCCTGTGTTGAACTGGTATTTCCGCAAACATCAGTTGCTGTAAATACTACGGTGGCTGCACCAGTCTCACCACATAAATCACTTATGCCTGTATAATTATGGCTCCATGTTACTGTCGTGCTGCATGCATCGGTAGCAGCTGCACCTCCATGGTTATTCAGCCAATTGTTTAATTGAGTAATATTTCCTGAGCCATCACATTCAACAGTAAGATTGGAAGCCTGTGTTGTAATGACTGGTCCTGCATTATCTTCAACAGTTATTACCTGAGTATATACTGAAGATGCATTTCCACAATCATCATAGGCTGTGAAAGTATTAGTATAGGTTCCTTCATTAGCACAACCTGAAGGGATAAATGAACCGTTAGTTTTAACAACATTAACTGAAAGGTCACAATTATCTGTGGCAACAGGTCGATCGGCCTGAGCTGCTGCTAATGCTGCTGCATCATTACATTCAACTGTTCTGTTTAAAGCACCTGGTAATGTAGTCCATGTTGGAGAGGTGTTGTCAGTGATTGTTATTACCTGGGTGAAGACAGGGCTTTCATTATTGCAATCATCTCTTGCAATGAAAGTATTGGTATAAGTACCTCTTTGTGGGCATATAGGGTCTGGAACAAATAATCCTGAGGTTTCTGTAATAGTGAGAGTAGGATCGCAAAGGTCTGTTGCAGCCGGTGTAAGTGCCTGAGCAGATGCCAGGCCTGCTGCATCACTACATTCAACAGTTCTGTTGATTTCGGTTGCTGTAGTTGTCCATGTGGGTATCTGGGTATCGTTTATTATTATACTTGCAGAAGCTGTACCCTGATTATTACATAAGTCTGTAGCGGTCCACGTTACAACAACTGTTACATTACATCCCTGGGTTATACCTGTATAATTATTTGTTATTACCGGATTTGGCGTGTTATCATCTATTGCAGTTGCTGAAGCAAGCCAGTTTTGAATCAGCTGTGCATTATTAGGATCATTACATTGCAAAATAAGGTTTGGTGGAGCAGTGACTACTGGTGGATGGTCGTCAGGAGCTACAGTAAAATTATAGGTATAAGTACTACAAGGTATAGCCGGCACTCTGTTATCAGTAACTACAACCGAGTATGCCCCTGGAACTGTAGGTTTATAAGTTGGCCCTGTTGCTACCATGGTGCCTGTTCCATCAGGACCATTGTACCAACGAATTGTAGGTGAACCACCAGCTCCTGTTACATTAGCTGTAAATGTTGGAATAGCTGATTGGCAGTAAGCATTTGGGTCAGGAGTGATAGTTACTGTTATTGGATCAAAAACAGTTACATCAACTTCATCACAACCATAACCGTTTTGTCCATAGCAAGGAGATGCTGCAAGGTCACCACATACCTGATATGTAATTACCGGTGGTGCTCCGGGGCCAGGAGTAAATGTAGGGTTGTTACAGTTTGTGCATGATAGATATGAATTATATTGTCCGGGATTCCCTGGTGCAATGCTATTCCAAACTGTATTAGTAGAAGTAGTGTTTGTTACATTTAACTGGGTACTGCAACCAACCCTTGCGTTTGCATCATCTACAACAACCACACCTGCTAATGACCTGAAAGTAAATGTATTCTTGTTTGCACCCTCCTTACAATAAGTAAAAAGGTAGTAAGTTCCACCTGGCATACAAACGATACCATTAGTAATTGTAATAGGAGCACAGTCTTGCCTCCAGTCTTGTGAAGAAGGAGTTGCCCCATCAACCCTGATTTCAAGGCCTACTGCACCAGGGTCAAGACGGATAGAAAAAGCAACACACCTTGCAGGACGCTCAGCATCACAACACAGGCCGTTTCTTTCAACATTAGGAATTGTGATAGTTCCGGTAGGCTGACCAAGAAGGTCAACGGGAATAACCTGAACATTGGCACATTGGGCACAATTACAAGTTGAAGTAACATTTACACGGTGCACAATCACAGATGTATTTCCACACAAATCGGTTACATTGTAATACCGGTCAACATAGGTTGGACAATAACCTGAAGAGTTAGGCGGGAACTGTGCAATTTCATAGTCAAATACAATTGTTAACTGATTAGAAGGTGTGCAATTGTCTGTTGCAACAACTACTGCAGTATTTGGATCAGGTATATCAGCAGGACAAGCTACAGTAATAGCTGTGGCGTACCCGGTAGGAGCTGTATTGTCATAGACTGTTATTAATTGTATACCGGTTCTAGTATTTCCAGAACAATCAGTAGCTGTCCAGGTACGGGTTATAGTACCACCCTGAGGACAGAATGGATCAGGGGAAGGTGTATCTGACTTAGTTACGGTGACCGGATTGTTACAATTATCAACTGCAGTTGCCTGACCTGTAACTATTGGGTCTATACCCTGACTACAATTGACACTTATGTTATCTGGCAAATAAGTGAATGTTGGAGGTGTATTATCCCTAACAGTTATTGTTTGGACTTTAGTAGTAACATTTGGTGGTATAGCTGCATCTTCAAGTCTCCAGGTTCTTGTAATAACAAAATTGCCAACACAAGGAGGAGAGGCAGTTGTAACATCACTGAAAGTTGCCTGGTTTGTAATTGGGCAATTATCCCTTTCGTCTGTTACATCTCCGGTTACTGAGATACCAGCATTGTAATTGCAGGATGCGTCAGTATAAATTGTTACATCGGACGGAACGGTAAAGTCAGGAGCTGTATTATCAATAACTGTAACAGTAAACGTACATGTTGCACTATTTCCTGTAGGATCTGTTGCCGTATATATAACAGTGGTTATCCCTACAGGAAATAAGCTACCTGGCGCATAATTAGATGTAACCGTTACGGCCCCACTACAATTATCGCTGGCTGTTGGTGGAGTCCACGTTGCTGTCTGGTCGCATGTTGTTCTACCCGGACCAGTATAAACTGTAATGTTAGATGGACAGTTTGTAAAGGTAGGCACCTGGTTGTCAAGAATGTTTATTGTAAGGATACAACTTGTTTTTTTACCTGTTGCATCCTGTATGGTCCAAGTTACCGTATGTGTACCTAAACTGAATGTAGCATTGGCTAACGTTGAAGTGTTGGTTTTGGTGTTTGTAATAAAGTATCCAGGGCAGTTGTCGGAATATGCCGGTGGATCAAACTCACTCCCTTGAACTGTATAAAGGCAGCCGGTAGTATTGACGTTTCTTGTCTGGGCAGGTAAGCAGGTAATGGTAGGATTCTCTGCATCTATTACTGTAACTGTGAAATTACATGGATTACTGTTGTTATTAAAGTCGTATGCTATGGCAGTTACAGTTGTAGTTCCAACAGGGAAATTATAAGGGAATGATATCTCAGTGGCTCCGATAAAGTATTTTATTATCATTACACCGCAGTTGTCTGTGGCTGTAGCAGTAAATGACAATGTGGCGTAGCACTGGCCGGCAATATTATTGTAAGACGCGGCAACAGTCGGACAAGTGATGACTGGTGGACGGTTATCGGTTACTGTAACTGTAAAACTGCAGGAAGCTGTATTACTTGACTGATCGGTAACTGTATAGGTTATGGTAGTGATACCGACATTAAATTCGTAATTTGCAGGTATATAATTTATACCGGTTGCAGGAGAAGAGGCAACTGTTGCACCAGTCATAGTCCATGTTAGTGAAAATATACCGCAGTTATCACTTGTTATCGGGTTTGTAAGGGTAAGCTTTGTGCTACATGTGGTACCATTTGCTGATGCCGTGACAGAAGCAGGACAGGTGATTGTAGGTAAGCTGACATCGTTAACAGTTACAGTAAAACTGCATGAAACGGTGTTGGGCCCATCTGAAGCAGTCCACGTTACTGTAGTTATTCCTCTGTTAAATGCTCTTCCGTTTAAATTATTTCCAGTTCCTGTAGTCGCTCCGGAAAGAGTGTAATTAAAGCTGGTTACTGAGCAATTATCTGTGGCTGTAGCATTCCAGCTGGTGCCATTATGAACATAGGTACAGTTGGTGTTTGTATTTACAATCTGGTTGCCCGGACAAACGATTACCGGCGGATCATCATCATTAACAGTAACTGTATAAAAGCATGTAGAGAAATTACCTGCAGGATCAGTTGCTGTCCATGTAACGGTTGTAACTCCTCTGTTAAAAATAACTCCATTAAGAGTGGTGTTTCCTGAACCCGTTGTTGCACCGCTTAGCACATATGTAAGTGTAATACTTCCGCTACAGTTATCTGTGGCAGTTGCATCCCATCCTGTGCCTGAGTGAGAATAAGTACATCCTACATTAGTACCAGCAACCTGTGCTCCAGGACATGTAATTACCGGTTTATCATCATCAGCTACAATTACTGTATAAGAACAAGTAACTGGGGGGTGTCCACCGATATCAGTAATAGACCAGGTTACATTAGTTGTACCAATGTTAAATGCTACCCCCGCCAGTGTAATTCCTGTGCCGGTAGTTGCACCTGTGAGGGTGTACCCAAAACTCATTACCTTGCAGGTTTCTGTATATGTTGCATTCCAGGTATTTCCTGCATGCAGATATGTACAGCCTGAGTTAGTAGTAACATTAACAGTTCCTGTCACAGGACAATTAATAACAGGACTGTCCAGATCACCAACGTTAACAGTTGCTGTTGTTGTGGCAGTGCATCCGTTAGGAGCGGTTCCGATAATTGTAAATGTGGTAGAATATAATGTACCAGGATCGGAACTGAATATTGTTCCGGCAATTGGTGTACCTGTACCGCTCTCCAGACCTGTTAATTCAGGAACTATCGTTCTAGTCCAGCTATAAGTTGTTCCGGCAATATTACTACCAAGTACAATTGGAGATGTGATATCCTGATCCGGACATGCGTTTTGGCTTCCTGGAGTAGCTGTAATCACAGGTGTTGGCCTGACAGTAACTATAGCATTTACCGGACTTCCTGTGCAGGTTGCTGCAGACGGAGTTACTGTATATGTAACAGTACCTGGACTTGCTCCTGTAGCATTAAGTGTTTGGGCTATTAAGGAACCAGAACCATTCGATGCTCCTGTTGCCCCTGAAGATACCTGTGTCCAAGAGAAGGTTGCACCTGCTACATTGCTGGTAAGTGCAAGCGAAGTAGCACTCCCTGAGCAGATATTTTGGCTGGCAGGATTAATTGTAACATTCGGTATTGGATTGACGGTAATTATAACGGTAATAGGAGTACCTGCGCATCCAGAGGCAGTCGGGGTGACTGTATATGTTGCTGTTCCTTGCGTCGGCCCTGTTGTAGTTAGAACCTGGTTAATATTACTACCTGAACCATTTGAAGCGCCACTGACACCCGAAGCAACAACTGTCCATGCGAAAGTAGTTCCTCCAACTGTACTTGTAAGAGAAATATTTGTTGAAGATCCAGAACAAATAGTTTTTCCCGGAGGGGTTGCTGTAGCCACAGGTATAGGTAGTATGGTGACTGAGGCAGATCCGGTCATCATTGTTGAGCCATCAGTATTTGTTCCTCTGATTGTGTAGATACCTGCTGCTGTAACATTTGTAAATGAAATTGGGGATCCTGTTCCAGGTAAGGTTGAACCTGTTGGATTTCCTGCAAGCAGTAATGAGTATGTAACACCAACCTCTGAACCAGATAGATTTATTGAGACGCCTGTTCCGCCAGCACAATATCCACCACCACCTGATACTGCAAAAGGCAGAGGTAATGCAAGTGGTCCTCTTGTAGCACCAGTCAACTCCACATCCCTCGTAAAAAAGCTTACGGCTGCATTGGGGGCGCTCCAGCCGTAAACTCTGATGCTGAGGGTTTGTGGATATGTGACGGTAATGCTGGTTTCAACGATAAGGTCGCGGGAACTCTTTTTTCCTACGAAGACGGAGTTTCCGAGAGGGAGTGATTCTTTGCTGAAGCCGTCCCTGGAGTAGTAGAGTGCCGTACGCATGTTAACCGAGCTTAAGCTGACTTCGAACTTAAGGCGGTTGAAGGTAATGGAGGCGTCTCTTTCGGGGACTATGGTATATTCGAAATAAGCTTTGGGATCAAGGTTTTTGCCGTTCCAGCCTGATGCAGTAGCTCCGTTGAGGGAATCGTACGTAAAATTACGTAGTGCAGGGCCATAACTGAAACTGGCGGTGGCGATGCCTGAAGTGTAAACGGCTTCAGAATCGGTGTTGAGGGGCCATAAAACCTGTACCGGCTGCTGGGCTGCAGCAGTCAGTGACAGGAATAATGTTAAGATTAATATTGCAACATGCGTGGCGAAGAAGGGTGCTGCCAACCTGCACCTTGATGGTGCTTTTGTTTGCAAATCCCTGAATATCAAACCGTAACCCCTGCGAAGGAGTCGCGTAACGCATGTATATTTTGCCCCCAAAATATACTTTTTTTAGTATGAGTAACTATGCTTTATGATAAATTATATGGTAAGACCAGATATTCTGAAACTTTCCATGTCATTTATCATATTTTTAATCAAAGGTAACTCCCTTAAAATCAAAAAACATCAGTAAAAACACGTATTTTAATGAATCACGAAAAAAATCTTACGTCAATAAAGAATTTCTTTCTACACTTAAATTAAGGGGCAGAGGAGGGGAAAGTGAGGGGTAAAATAGTCGTAAAAGCTTGTTAATGAAATCAATACATTAACCGTAGTGTCATATGGCCTTCAGAACCCGCCTAAACATAGTATAAAATCTTTTGTTCATAAAAATAGTAAAAATTTTTTCAATATTTTTCATCATTTTTGTGAAAAATCATCATAATGTTCACCACTCATTTAAGGCCTTTCAGTCTGCGGTTCCTTAAACCTGCCACAACCTCCAGGGGTGTGATGCTTGAAAAGCACGGTTACCTGCTGGAAATCAGTGATCCTGAGTCGGGGAAAATGGGTATTGGTGAGTGCAGCGTACTGCCGGGATTAAGTGTTGACGACAGGCCCGGTTACCTTGAAAGGCTTAAATTGGTTTGCAGGGATATTAACCTGCCGTTTGATGAACACCTTGAATTGCTTACCGAATGGCCTTCCATCCGTTTCGGCTATGAATGTGCCATGCTGTCGCTCCGTGGTTCAGGCGGTGTTATCTACAATACGCCCTTTACACGCGGGGAGCAGCCGATACCTATCAACGGACTGGTGTGGATGGGCGATTTCCGCACTATGCTTACGCAGATAGAAGAAAAGCTTGCCGATGGGTATAAGGTGATAAAGCTGAAGGTTGGTGCGATTGATTTTGAGAAGGAGATTGAATTGCTGAAGTTTATCAGGAACCGGTTTACTGGGGAAGAGGTCACGATACGGCTGGATGCCAATGGAGCTTTTAAGGCAGCGGAGGCCCCCGATAAGTTGAACCGCCTGTCAGCCTATGGCATACACAGCATAGAGCAGCCAATAAAGGCCGGACAGCCGGATGCTATGGCCGGGTTGTGCAGGCAATCGCCCATTCCGGTTGCCCTTGATGAGGAACTAATAGGCCTCCATGACCACGAAGAGCAGGTTAAGTTGCTGGAGGTTATCATGCCGCAGTATATTATTTTGAAACCGTCTTTACTGGGAGGATTTACGGCATCAAACCAATGGATGGAAGCAGCCCGTGAGCTGGGCATTGGTTACTGGATCACCTCAGCACTGGAATCGAATATCGGCCTGAATGCCATAGCACAGTTCACCTCGTCGGTTGAAACTTACGGATTACCCCAGGGACTGGGAACTGGCGGATTGTTTGTGGAGAATTTCGACAGTCCGCTCAGCCTGGTAAACGGGGAGTTATGGTACAAACCATGAAAAAGGAAGAACTGATACATAAAGCCCTTACGGAGACACCTGCAACAGAGTGGGAGAGGGAGCTTTATGGTTTTGTAAACAGGTGGACGGATGAAACGGATTATATAGAAGTGAAGACATCCGGTTCAACCGGACTGCCCAAACTCATCAGGCATAAGAAATCAACTATGCTTGAATCGGCAAGGATGACGTGTGATTTCCTGAAGCTTGAACCGGGGATGAGCGCTCTTATCTGCCTGGGCACCCGCAATATTGCCGGGATGATGATGGTGGTAAGGGCTTTTGAGCGCAACCTTGATATCATGGTTACTGACCCGGGAGGCCACCCGCTCAGGAATGTGCCCGGCGGCCCGGTTGATTTCTGCGCCATGGTACCGGCACAGGTATACAACAGCCTGCAGAGACCTGAAGAGAAGGCGAAGCTTATGAAGATCAATAACCTGATTATCGGTGGGGCACCGGTAAGCTATTCGCTGGAGCAGCAGATTAAGGAGCTGCCGGGAAATATATACCTCACTTTCGGGATGACTGAGACGATGTCGCACATCGCCCTCCGAAAACTCAACGGCCCTGGCGCCTCAGATGAATTTACCGTCCTTGAAGGAATAAGCATAGAAACAGGTACCGCAGGCAACCTGGTCATCCACGCCCCATACCTGAGCAATGACCCGATAATAACCAATGACCTCATAGAAATCACCAATCCTCCCATCCCCACCTCACCCCATCACCCCTTCACCTTCAAGTGGCTGGGAAGAATGGATCATGTAATCAATACCGGGGGATTCAAGATCATAGCCGAAGATACCGAGGCTCGTATAGCAGGAGTGATAGGCGGCATATTATCTGCTACCTCTTCTACCCAAAGGTATTTTATAACCGGAGTGCCTGATGAAAAACTGGGTGAAGTGCCGGTGCTGGTCATTGAAATGGAACAGCAGAAGGTTCAGCCCCACCTGACAAAGCGTATACTTGATTCGCTTGCAGGGATTCTTCCACGGCATGAAGTGCCAAGGAGGGTACTATATACCGGCCGTTTCATTGAAACACCCACCCAAAAGATCATCAGGTCGGCCACCCTGAAGAAGATCAGCAACTTTGATTAATTTTGCAGCCACTAAACCAGCCGGGATGATATTAGCGATAGAAACAGCAACCAATGTTTGCAGTGTGGCACTTTTCAGGGATAACGCGGTTATTGGCCTTCTTGAATCAGATGAACACAACGCCCATTCAAGGATACTGCATGTGCTCATCGACAGGCTGTTTACTGAAACAGGCACCTCACTCAGCCATCTCACCGCAGTTGCCGTAAGCAAAGGCCCCGGTTCGTATACCGGCCTTCGCATTGGAGTATCCGCTGCCAAAGGTTTCTGCTATGCCAAGGATATCCCGCTGATAGCTATCAACACCCTTGAATGCATGGCTGCCGGCATGAAAGTGCATCTTGCCGGTTCTGGCAGGGCAATTGAAAATCCCCTGCTAATCCCCATGATTGACGCAAGAAGGATGGAAGTCTACTCCGCAATCTACAACACAAACCTGGTGCCCGTCCGTGAAACGCAGGCCGAAATAATAACCCCCGAATCATTCCAAACATTGCGCCTGACCAGCCCGCTGGTCATAGCCGGCGACGGAGCTGATAAATGCAAAAACATCCTGCCGGGAGAAAACATAACATACCTCGATGATTTCCAAGCCTCCGCCGCCTGGATGCTCCACCCCGCCATTGATGCCTTCAGGCATCAACGCTTCGAAAACACCGCATATTTCGAACCATTCTACCTGAAAGATTTCATCGCCGGCAAACCCCGGGTCAAGGGACTGGAATAATTTGTACGGACAGGTCGCGACCTGTCCTCCACACACCCCAACTATTTCCTCCTAATCATACTATACCACTACCATGAAACACCGCAAACTAAACCGACTGCCGGATTTCGATTACACCTCCTCTAAAAACTATTATGTAACCATTAATACAAAGCATTTTAAATCATTTTTTGGCTATGTTGCTGAAAAAAAAATGTTTAAATCCAAAATTGGCGAAATAGCAGAAAGCCAGTGGTACTGGCTTGAAGAGCAATATCCTTATGTTAGTTTGCACACTTTTATTGTTATGCCAAATCATATACATGGGATTATCGAAATCAACTCTGAAAGAGTTGATAATAATGTAAAAATTAAATCTCTATCAGAATTGATGGGGGCATATAAAACAACCACATCAAAACAAATCCATCAACAATATGATGAATCATTTGGATGGCATCGCTCGTTTTATGATAGAATAATCAGGGATATGAATGAGTTTGAAGAGATCAGGGATTATGTTGAAAGTAATCCGGAGAGGTGGAAGTATCCGCGATAGGGTGAAAGGAGGACAGGTCGCGATAGGGTGAAAGGAGGACAGGTCGCGACCTGTCCGTACAATTGCTGCATGGAATGCGGGCATACAGGCCCCGGGGGGCCTGTTTTCCCCTTGCTATTTAAACAACTCCGATTTATCAACAACCTTGACACCATCGCCATCTTTCAATGTGCGTGAGATTGCCCTGTATGGGCCGCTGATGACTGTTTCGCCGGCTTTGAGGCCTTCGAGTATCTGGATGTAGGTGTTATCCTGGATGCCGGTTTTTACCTTGCGGAGGACTGCCTTGTTGTCGCTAACCACGAATACATACTCCTGGTTGGCAGGGGTTTCTTCCTTCTTTGCCTTGCTGGCATCTTCAACCTTCGGGTTTTCGTCGTTTGGCCTGGGTTCTTCCTTTTTGTCAGTTGAGTCAGCACGTGTGGTGACTGCCTGGATAGGAACTGAAAGTACGTTGTTGGCAGCTGTGGTCTGGATATCTACCGTTGCCGACATGCCCGGGCGGAACGGGGAGGTTGATTCTGCCTGAAGGTCCTTATAAGAGTCGGGCAGCATGCGGATCTTTACATCAAAGTTTGTTACCTGGTCGGCACTGAAGCCCTGTATGTTGGCAGAGGTGGCAATCTCGGTTACGATACCTTTGAATTTCCTGTTCAGGTAGCTGTCGACTTCAACGAGGGCGGTATCATTGAGGGATACACGCACAATGTCGTTCTCATTCACACTCACTATAACTTCCATGAGTGAGAGGTTGGCTATGCGGAGAATTTCAGTACCTGCAGAGAACTGTGATGCTCCTGCAACCCTTTCACCTTTCTCCACATTGAGCTTGGAGACAGTGCCGTCGACCGGCGCATAGATGGTAGTTTTGTAGAGGTTTTCACCTGCTTCCTTCACAGAGGCTTCGGCGCTCTTGACTGAATACTCGGCGGCCTTGACATTCTCCTCGGCAGCACTGACTTCTGCCCTGGCTACTTCGAAAGCTGAACGTGCAGCATCGAACTCAGCAGCAGAGATAGCCTTCTCCTTCCATAGTTTCTCATTGCGGTCGAAGGTCGACTTGGCATTGATGAACTGTGCCTGTACCTGCGATACCCTGGCCCTTGCATTGGCAAGGTTGGCCTTCTGGGTGTTAAGCCCGGCAAGGATACGGTCGTAGTTGGATGTGTAGATCTTCGGGTCGATCTTTGCCAGCAGTGCACCTGCCTTCACCTGGTCGCCTTCTTTAACATAGAGCTCGATCACTTCACCGCTGACATCAGGAGAGATCTTAACCTCTGACTCCGGTTGTATCTTTCCGTTTGCGGATACGGTTTCAATGATGGAACGTGTGGTTACGGTTTCAGCGGTAACTTTTGTTCCTTCCTTCTTGCCCAGGACACCCTGGTTTTTGGCAATAACAAGGGCAACAATGGTAAGAACTCCTACTACAATAAGCAGCGTTTTGTGATTTCTGATGAATTTCATGAGAGGTTGGTTGAATGCTTGATCAAAGGTACCGAGAATTATTTTAATGACAGTTCTTTTCCCATATAGAAATCAAGTACTGTGCTCTTAAAAATAAAATCGTACTTACTCTGTAGTAATTCTGATTCGGCATTCGTCATATCTTTCTTGGCATTGTTATAATCCACAGAGTTCATGATACCCACGTTGAATTTCTGCTCGGCATACCTGAAGGATTCCCTGGTGGCATTGATCTTTTTTACGGCAGCGTCGTAATTCTTGAGTGATGCCCGTGCATCAGTCCATGCGGTGTGGATAGTCTTCCTGAGTTGCAGGCTGGCAATCTCCACGTTCATCCTTGAATTCTCAACTGCAATCTTTGATTTGCTGATCATTGACCTTGTCTGCCATCCGTTAAGGATAGGTATAGTGAGGTAAAGGCCTATTGTCTGGTTGTTGTTATCCTTGATCTGGTCGCCCCATGGTTTTGGCTTGAAGGTAGTGCTGAATGTCTGGGCGTAAACATCCAGTGTTTCTCCCTGGTAACGGGTGTAGCCAACCTTCACCTCTTCAGGGATAGTCTGGTCAACCACCTGGCTTGCTCCTGAATAGCCGGTACCCCAGCTTCCGCTGAGTGCAAGGGAAGGACTCTGCATACCGCGGGCACGGGCAAACTGCTTTTCGCTCGACTGCTGCCTTATTCTTGCTGCTTCTATTTCAGGCATATTGCTCACGGCAACCCTGTAAATATCATCGGGATTACCTGCCAGCATCGGCTGGTCGGCCATATCAAGGTCAGGTACTACAATATCAAATCCCTCAGTGCTGGGAAGGTCAAGCAACTGTGTAAGGGTGAGCATTGAGATGTCGAGCTGGTTCTGTGCCTGTATAAGTGCTGACTCCTCAGTGGCAAGCTGTGCTTCGATGATATAACCTTCACCTGCTGCCATAGTGCCTGCCTCTACCAGCTTATTCATACGCTCCATCTGCTGGCGGGTGATCTCCAGCTGGTTGGTGCGGATATTTACCAGTTCCTTGTAAAAAAGAACCTGCATGTAGAAGGTGGCTATATTGAGCGACAGGTCGTTGGAGTATTTTTCGGCATCCTTCATACTCGCCATCAGGTCGAGCTGTGCCTGTTTTATACCGTTGAGTTTCTGGAAACCATTGAACAGAGTAACCCCGCCCTGGAGGTAGAAGTTGTTTGACTGTACCCTGCTTGTAGCGAACTGGTTGGTGTAACGGTCAACAGTCTGGCCATAATTATAGGCATGTGAACCGTTGGCTGTTATCCCGGGAAGGAGGTCCATCTTTGATTGAACTACATCAACTTTGGCGGCATTAACGATGAGTTGCTGCTGTTTGAGCTGAAGGTTGTTTTCCAGTGCATGCTGAATGCATTTTTCGAGTGACCATGGTTGCTGGGCGCTGAGTGCAGGAATAAAAGAGGTAAAAAGCAGGAATGCGATTAATCTTCTCATGAGTTTATTATTTGATCCGGTTGCTGTATATACAATAAAGATTATGCCAAAGCTGAAAATGCAACAATATCAAGGCTTTCGGGGGGTGCTAAGTTATGCTGCCTGTACACTATCGCTCATTACTGCGTCCACTTCCGAACAATGCAACTCCATTAACCATCTTAGTTAGCCGGAGTCACGTAACAAAGTTAGGCATTCACCGGGTAAATAGATTAATTTTACCGAAAATTATATGGCTATGGCAGGAATTATCAGAGTGCTGATACTCTTACTGATCTCTGTAAAATTATTTGCCGCTCCGGGTGATACACTTGATGTGGTGAAATACAACCTGAACCTGACAGTTACAAACTTTACTTCAAAGGTTATTTACGGCAATGCAGGCATTGACTTTTGTGTTAAGCAACCTGCTGTTCAGCAGATAACTCTTGAGTTAAGGCAACTTCAGGTTGACTCTGTGAAAAGTGCAGATGGCACATCACTTGCCTTCAGCAGGCAGGGCGACTACCTCCGGGTTACACTTCCGACGGTCATGAATCCGGCTGATACTGCAAACATCAGCATCTGGTACCATGGGGTTCCCTATTATGAAGGGTGGGGTGGATTTTACTTCTCAGGCCAGTATGCTTTCAACCTTGGTGTTGGCTTTGAATCAATACCCCACAACCTTGGCAAGGCATGGTTTCCCTGCGTGGATGATTTCCAGGACAGGGCTTTGTATGAATACCATGTAACTGTTGAAAGCAGCAAGAAGGCAGTATGTGGCGGCCTCCTGCAATCAGTTACTGAGCATAATAACGGCACTCATACCTTCTACTGGAAAACTTTTAAAAGTATCCCTACTTACCTGGCTTCCCTTGCCATAGGCCCGTATGCTTATAAATCAGATACATTCAACAGTATTGCTGGTCCTGTACCAATCACATGGTATTTGAGGCCGGGTGATACTTCCAAAATTGCCGGCACTTTTGCCAACCTGAAGACCATAGCGGCAAATTTCGAGGAGCGGTTTGGAGCCTATCCCTTTAACAGGATAGGTTTTACAGGCACAGGCCTTGGTGCAATGGAGCATGCAGAGAATATCTTCCTCCCAAACGGGACTATCACAGGCAACGCCTCAGATGAATGGCTTTATTCACATGAGTTGTCGCATATGTGGTTCGGGGATAAAGTTACCTGTGCCACGGATGCTGATATGTGGCTCAATGA
>Ga0209066_10000982_pt1 | contig 39502 bp, 38 predicted proteins | sample All_14_2_FD_187198 | JGI IMG/M metagenome (GOLD analysis project Ga0209066, IMG submission 187198) | Freshwater microbial communities in response to fracking from Pennsylvania, USA - Allegheny Zone_MetaG_DW_15 (SPAdes) (version 2) ... | reverse complement strand
GTGGTCGTCAGCGACGGCGCCGCAACGGACAGCGAGACTCTGGCAGTGACGGTGACCGGCACCACGCCGGTCGGGCTGACCGTGACCCCGGTTGCTGGTGCAGGTCGGATCGATACCGCGGTCGAGGCCTCGAGGATCGGCTTCGCGGATGGCAGCTGCGAGTACGTGCTGATCGCCTCGGCACGCATGTTCCCCGACGCGATCAGCGGTTCCGCGCTCGCCGGTGTGCTTGATGCGCCGTTGCTGCTTACCGAGCCTGGTGTGCTGTCGGGTGCGGTGAAGGCGGAGATCGCTCGGCTCGGTGCGAGCCATGTGGTGGTTCTCGGCGGCACGGGTGCCGTGAGCGCCGAAGTCGATGCCGCCCTTGACGCGCTTCCCGGCGTCACGAACGTCGAGCGCATCTTCGGCGCGAACCGCTACGAGACCGCCGAAGCCATCGCCGAGCGCGTGATAGCCGAGCAGGGAAGCGGGTGGGACGGCAGGGCGTTCGTTGCCACAGGCGAGGACTTCCCTGACTCGCTTGGCGCCTCGTCGCTTGCGGCCGCCAACGGTTGGCCCATCTACCTGGCTCGGCCCGATGCAGCGAGCCACAGCGCGCTTGTGGACACCATGGACGGCGACGGTGTCACCGCTGCCCTCATCCTCGGCGGCACCGGCGTAGTGCCCGCAACGCTTGAGACCAAGCTGATCACGGCCCTTGGTGACGCCGATGTCGACCGCCTGCACGGCGTCAACCGGTACGAAACGGCAGTGGCGGTAGCAACGTACGGCGTGACGTATTCGGGCCTTGGTTGGGATCACCTGGCCATCGCGACGGGAGAGGACTTCCCGGACGCTCTCGCAGGCGGCGCGCTTCAGGGCGCAAGCGGCTCGGTCATGCTGCTCGTGCACCCCGGCAGCCTGCACAGCAGCGTCCAGTCCGCTCTCAGCATGCAGAAGGCATCGATCACTGAAGTGCGGTTCCTGGGTGGCACGGGCGCTGTGCCTGCCGCCATCAGGGCACAGGTGGTGCAGCTGCTCCAGTAGCGACGCGGAGAACACTCCAGTCCCCCTGGATCGTCGCCGAAGGCCCCTCCCGCACCACGGGGAGGGGCCTTCGCTGCGCTCGGCGATGGCTGCACAACTCGGGAGCCGCCGGTGTCGTAGTGCCTCCCATCCGCACAGCCCCGGCAGCCTCGTGTGCGGCACTCCCTCCCGGTCGCTCTGAGAACTTAGCGGATGTGCTAAGTCCGCCGACGCTCTGAGAACATAGCCGATACGCCAAGTCCGCCGACGCTCTCGGAACACCACCGTCCAGCCCTCTTCCCGCCTGCGGTCATGCGGTCATGTGCGTCGCTGATCCAGAAGGAGCTCCGACAGGGCGGTTCTCAGCGCGATGCGCAGCGCAAGGATGTGTTCGCGTCACGTACGTGGGTACATTCAGCACAAGTCCAGTCATCGCGTTCGAATGGAGGGCCCGATGCGTTCACGGAGATTCGTGCTTCTCGTTGCCGCAATGATCTGCTCGCTCGCGCTTGCTCTGGCTGCCGCAGGCTGTGATGCCTCGTCGTATGGCGATCCCGAGCCCGGGTCGCCGGAATCGAGCTTCGGCGCCGTGTATCGGTAGGCATCAGCCATGGGTGTTTGCATCACCCGGAGGGTCGGCCGTGCGCCGGCCCTCCGGGTCTTTGTCTTCGTGTTGCGCTCACGGCATACTGGGCGCGGGGCCGTAGCGGCCTGCGGGTGCGCATGCGTGTACGGATAGGGTTGTGTGTACGGATGCGGTTTCGTGGTCGGATACGGTTGCGTGGTCGGATACGGTTGCGTGGTCGGATACGGTTGCGTGTTCGGATACGGTTGCGTGGTCGGATACGGTTGCGTGTTCGGATACGGTTGCGTGTTCGGGTGCGGATGAGCGGAGGCCGATGGCGTCGGGGATCACACGCAGCGTGTTGCGAGCGCGAGGCCTGGCCTGGCGTTCACAGCCGATGGTCTCGCTGCCGACGCGCTCGCGCACCTGGTCGCAAGAGCTCACGTTCCGCCTCGGCCTTGCGGTCCTGCTCCTCGTGCTCACCACGCTTACGATCTACCTCGATCGCAATGCGTACCACGACTCCGTCGACGGCGAGGTCTCGATCGTCGACGCCATCTACTACACCACGGTCACCATCACCACCACGGGCTACGGGGACATCACGCCCGTCGAGCCGCATGCGCGCCTCCTGAACGCGCTGGTCGTCACGCCCATGAGGATCGCGTTCCTGGTCCTGCTCGTGGGCACCACCCTCGAGGTGCTCGCCACGGAGGGACGCAGGGCCATTCTGGACAGCAGGTGGAGGAAGCGCATGGAGAAGCACCGTGTGGTCATCGGATACGGCACCATGGGTCGCAGCGCGGTGGCCACGCTGCTGCGCAACGGCGTGTCACTCGGCGAGATCCTGATCATCGACCGCTCCACGCAAGCGGTGGCCGAGGCCAACAGGGCGGGACTGGCCGCGTTCGAGGGTCGTGGAACGGATCGCGAACTGCTTCGCCGTGCCGAGGTCGATCAGGCAGACGAGATCATCGTCACCGTGGGCGCCGATGACGAGGCCATCCTCACTACGCTCACGGTTCGCCAGCTTAGTCCGAACGCCCACATCGTCGTCGCTGTGCGGAGCGAGGAGAACGTTCCGCTGGTGCGGCAGTCGGGTGCCGACGGAGTGATCACCTCATCAGCATCCGTGGGACGGCTTATGGGTCTGTCGTCGATCAGCCCGGTGCTCGGCGAGGTCATCGAGGACCTGCTCGCCTCGGGCGAGGGGCTTGACGTGCATCAGCGTCCCGTCGCTCCCGAGGAGGTGGGCCTCGCGCCTGTGGAGATCCACCACGAGCAGGTGCTCGCGGTGGTGCGTGGCGGGCGCATGCACCGCTTCTTCGACCCGGTCGTGGCCCGGATGGAGGTCGGCGACGAGGTCGTGGTCGTCCGCTCGAGCATCACCGGTGCATTCGGGCCTTCAACAGCGGGGTAGGGCCCCGCACGCGGCCTTCAGGAAAGTTCAGAAAGTCACGCTCTCTGTGAAGTGCGTCACACAGTTCGGCAGAGCCGTTTGCCGATGAACGAACATGTGCCGATATACCCATCGACTGATCGGCATGTCGAACAGCCGCGGTTGGAGGTGTGGTCGGTGATGGTCACCGAACGGGTCAGTCCGTTCGAGGTCCGCGAGCACCTGGTGCGGTGCTTTGCGAGCGAGAACAGCGAGCGTTTCGCCGAGCAGGAGCGTGCGCTCGGTCGCCGCTCGGACGGCATCGCTGCGGTCGAGTCGATGGTGCGGCTCGCCTTCAAGCAGGTGGGCGGCAACTTCGAACGCCCCTCGCGGGCCACGCTCACGCAGGTCGCCAACCTCCTCGCTGAGCGCTCCTTGCAGTGGGGCGCATCTGCCGACGACGTCTTCGCCTGCCACGCGAACCTGATGCAGTACATCGCCAGGATCGTAGACCTGCCGCCGCGCTTCGATTCCGCGGAGGGTGCGCTTCCCAACTAGGCGCGTCGGTCGTACGCGCCGGCCGGGCACGCGCCGGCCGGGCACGCGCCGTACTGTGCGCGTCCATCTGCTGCTAGACTGTCTGACGTGATCATCACCGTCGACCATGTGACCAAGACCATCGGAGAGCGCGTCCTGTTCGCGGACGCGTTCTTACGCGTATCCGCTCGTGACCGTATCGCGCTGGTCGGTCCCAATGGCGCCGGCAAGACCACGCTCCTCGAGATCATCTCGGGAGAGCAGGAGCCCGACTCGGGCTCCATCATCACCGCCAAGGGCGCCACGATCGGCTACCTCAAGCAGGAAGCCATCGAGATGCACGGCGCCAACGTCCTCGAGGAAGTCCTCTCCGTGGCCTCCGGCGTACGCGGTCTGGAGCACCGGATCCACCTGCTTGAGGAAGAGCTCGCCTCGGCGTCCGCCGAGGAGACCGACGCGCTGCTCGCCGAGTACGGACGGCTGCGCGATCGTTTCGAGCACATGGGCGGCTACACCGTCGAGGCCGAGGCCCGCGCGGTGCTCACCGGCCTCGGCTTCCGCGAGAAGGACCTCGCGCGTGATGTGGCCGAGCTCTCGGGTGGCTGGCAGATGCGTGTGGCGCTTGCCAAGATCCTGCTGGTGGAGCCCGATGTGCTGTTGCTCGACGAGCCCACGAACCACCTCGATCTCGAGAGCGTCACCTGGCTCGAGGGCTTCCTCAAGGCGTACGAAGGCGCGATTGTGATCGTGAGCCACGACCGCTCGTTCATGGACGGGCTCGTGAACCGCGTGGCCGAGCTCGAGCTGCGCACCATCACCACCTATCAGGGCAGCTACAGCTCCTACCAGGAGCAGAAGGCCGCCAACCGGGAGCGCTTGATCGCCGCGAAGAAGCAACAAGACCGTGAGATCGAGCACCAGGAGCGGTTCATCGAGCGGTTCCGCTACAAGGACACCAAGGCCAAGGCGGTCCAGAGCCGCGTGAAGGCCCTCGCCAAGATCGAGCGCATCGAGATCCCGGAGGAGCGCAAGAAGGTGCGCTTCAGCTTCCCGCAGCCCGAGCGTACGGGCGACGAGGTCATCGCGCTTGAGGACGTGTCCAAGGCCTACGGCGACAACGTGGTCTACCGCGACCTCACGGTGCGGCTCTACCGCGGCGACAAGGTCGCGCTCGTGGGTCCCAACGGCGCCGGCAAGTCCACGCTGCTGCGCATGCTCGCCGGTGAGCTGGAGCCCGACACCGGCTCGCGTCGCCTCGGCCACAAGGTGAGCGTGGCGTACTTCGCGCAGCATCAGCTCGAGGCGCTCGGCCTGCGCAACACCGTGCTCGACGAGCTCCTGCTCGCAGCCCCCGACTGGACGCAGGAGCAGGCACGTACGCTCCTCGGCACCTTCCTATTCCACGGTGACGACGTGAAGAAGCTCGTGAAGGTGCTCTCGGGTGGCGAGCGGGCACGGCTCGCGCTCGCCAAGATGCTGGTGCGCCCGGCGTCGTTCCTGTGCCTCGACGAGCCCACCAACCACCTCGACATCCAGGGGCGCGACGTGCTTGAGCATGCCCTCGCGCAGTACACCGGCACGATCGCGCTCATCACGCACGACCGACACCTTATCCGCGCCATCGCCAACCGCGTGGCCGACGTGCGTGGCGGCACCGCCACCGTGCTCGACGGCGACTACGATTACTACCTCCGCAAGCGTGAGGGGCTTGAGGCCCCGGGCGGGCAGACGCGCGCACCGATCGGTCGCGGGCAGGCCACGCCATCGCCGAGGGCCGGGGCGGGGGAGTCCGGTGAGGCGCGCGACCGGCAGGGCGCGGGTGGCGGCCGGCAGACCGGCGCCGTCGAGGGCGCGCCCAAGTCGCGTGAGGAGAAGCGCGCCGAGGCCGAGGTGCGCAACCGGCTCTACCGCGGCACCAAGGACGCGCGCCGTCGACTGCAGTCGATCGACCGCGAGCTCACCACCGTGCAGGCGCGTCACGACGAACTGCTCGAGGTCCTCGGCGACCAGACCATCTACGAGGACAAGGCGGCCTTCGACGGCGCGCTCGCCGAGTACGCCACCGTAAAGCAGCGTCTGGGTACGCTCGAGGCCGAGTGGCTTGAGGTGTCCGAGCGCATCGAGGCGCTCGAATCCGAGCGTGGAGCGTAGGCGCGCTCCGGATTGTGAATTTTCCTGAGGAACGGTTGCATACCTGTCGGGAGCGAGGGTATACTTCCGTCAAGAGTTGCTTCGGCAACCCCTTACCCCTGAGCCTCAAGGTGCCGGCCTTGGGGCTCTCCCTTTTCCCGGAGACCGTCATGGCGCCGGACGTGGTCGCCGTCACAGAGCGACCGCCTGTCATTTCTTGTAACTGCAGCACTCAAGGTCGGGCACACCGCTGCCGATATCCTGAGCATGATGATCTCAGACGAACAAGTGCACAGAGTCGTGCAGAGCCTCCGGACACAGCAGGCTGTCAGCGCCCCCGTCAGGGTGGCGACCCCCTCGGCGGACCCCGATCTCGTCGCGGGCATCGTTGACATGCTGTGCTGCACTCCAGACCTCCGGCAAGACCGCATCGAGAGCGCCAAGCGCCTCGTGAACGGTGCCATGCCGGGCTCGGACGAGCTGGCCGCCAAGCTGCTCGGCCGGGTGCTCTCGGACTCGCTGCGCTAACCCGCACACTGCTGGAACCGAAGCGCGGTGCCCCGTGAGGGACGCCGCGCTTCTGCTACGATTGACGTATCGGGCGTTGGTGTCTCCACGCCCTCCGGCCGCGTGCGAAGAGGTGATCCGTGGAGTTCAAGAGGGAGCGCCTTGGTGAAGTGCTTGTCCGTTCGGGAGTGCTCACCGACGAGCAACTGAGCGAGGCCCTCGCGTCACAGGCCGACGAGGGGGGCAAGCTCGGCGAAGTGCTCGTCCGGCTGCAGATCACCGATGCTGAGACGATCGCCCGTTCGCTCGCAGAGCAGAAGGGTCTCGACTACACGCACCTCACCACCTATCCAGTGGATCGTGACGCCGCGTCGTATCTGCCCGAGCGGGTGGCGCGGCGCCTGCAGGCCATCCCGATCGGCTTCAAGGACGGCGACGTGGTCCTCGCGATGGCCGATCCGCTCGACATCGAGACGATAGACGACGTGCGCCTGCGCACCGGACGGCAGGTCGTGCCGGTGGTCACCACTCCGGCACAGATCGAGTACGCCATCAACAAGTACGTCACCTCGGCGGACGCGTTCGAGGAGATCGCCGATCTGGCCGCCGCGAAGGACGAGGAAGAGGTCGTCGCCATCGGCGACGAGGACGTGCCCGTGGTACGCCTGGTGAACCAGATCATCCGTGAGGCCGCGCACGACAACGCGAGCGACATCCACATCGAGCCCGGCCCGCACAACGTGCGCATCCGGTACCGCGTGGACGGCGTGCTCCATGAGGTCGCCACCGTGCCGGTCTCCGCGCGCGCTGGCCTGCTGAGCCGCATCAAGGTCATGGCCGAGCTCGACATCGCCGAGCGCCGGCGCCCGCAGGACGGCCGCATCGGCATCCTCATCGACGGCCGCATGATCGACATGCGTGTGGCCACGCTGCCCACACCCTTCGGCGAGACGGTCGTCATCCGCCTGCTCAACCACGAGGCCGTACAGCCCACCGTGGAGGACCTTGGCATGCGTCAGCATCACCGGGAGATGTTGGAGCACTTCCTGTCCAAGCCATACGGCGAGATCCTCGTCTCCGGTCCTACGGGCTCGGGCAAGTCGACAACGCTCTACGCCTGCCTCCAGCAGCTCAACTCGGTGGAACGCAAGATCATCACCATCGAGGATCCGATCGAGCTGCAGATCGAGGGAGTCACGCAGATGGCCGTGAACCCGCATATCGGGCTCACGTTCGTGACGCTGCTGCGGACCGTGCTGCGCGCCGACCCCGACGTGGTGATGGTGGGCGAGATCCGCGACCCGGAGACCGCCGGGATCGCCACGCGCGCGGCGCTCACCGGGCATCTCGTGCTGTCGTCGATCCACACCAACGACGCCCCTTCGGCGCTCACCCGCCTGTCCGACATGGAGGTCGCGCCGTTCATCGCCTCGAGCGCGCTCATCGGCGTCGTGGCGCAGCGGCTCGTGCGCAAGCTGTGCCCCGTGTGCAAGGTGCCCGTGAAGGTCACCAAAGCGTGTCTGGGCCCCTTCAGGATCGAGGCTGATGAGCTCTCGGCCAAGACGGTCTACCGGGCGCACGAGCACGGGTGCGACGAGTGCTTCGGCACCGGCTACCGCGGCCGCACAGGCATCTTCGAGATCATGGCGATGGATGAGGAGCTCGAGCGGCTGTTCCTCGCCGAGTCGCCTTCCGAGGCGATCCGTGCGGCTGCCCTGGCGGCGGGGATGGAGACGCTGCGGCAGGACGCGTTCTTCAAGGTGAGTGAGGGTATCACCTCACTGGATGAGGTCATGCGGGTCATCGTGTAGCCGAGCGGGCGGAGGCGTCATGACAGCAGGTGCGCGTGAGCCGAGGGCGATCGTGCTGGTACTGGACAGCGTGGGCGCCGGAGCGCTTCCGGACGCGGCCGAGTACGGCGACGTGGGCTCCAACACGCTGGGCAACACCGCGAAGGCGGTGGGCGGTCTGGACATGCCCAACCTCGGCGCCATGGGCCTGGGCAACATCACCGACATCCTCGGTGTGCCCGCGCGGGAGGACACGGTGGGGTCGTGGGGCAAGTGCGCCGAGCGTTCCGCGGGCAAGGACACCACCACCGGTCACTGGGAGATGATGGGGCTCGTGCTCGAGCGTCCGTTCCCCACGTACCCGGATGGCTTTCCCGCCGACGTGATCGCTGAGTTCTGCCGGCGCACAGGGTACGCGAGCGTGCTCGGCAACACCGTGGCGAGCGGCACCGTGATCATCAACGAGCTCGGTGACGAGCACATGGCCACCGGGCTGCCGATCGTGTACACCTCGGCCGACTCGGTCTTCCAGATCGCCGCGCACGAGGAGCGGTTCGGCCTCGACGAGCTCTACCGCGTGTGTGAGATCGCGCGCGAGATTCTCGTGGGCGAGCACCACGTGGGCCGCGTCATCGCCCGGCCGTTCCTCGGCCCGGACGACAGCGGCACCTACACCCGCACGCACCGCAGGCGCGACTACGCCGTGACGCCGTACGAGCCCACGGCGCTCGACTTGCTGCAGGAGGCCGGCGTGCCGGTCTTCGGCGTGGGCAAGATCGGCGACATCTTCGCGTGGCAGGGCATCACTTCCTCGCCGCACGTCACGGACAACATGGACGGCTTCGACAAGCTCCTCGCGGAGGTGGCGCGGCCCGAGCAAGGGTTCGTGTTCTGCAACCTCGTGGACTTCGACATGCTGTGGGGACACCGCAACGACGCGCGTGCCTACGCCGACGGCCTTGAGGCCGTGGACCGGCGCATGCCCGAGCTGCTCGACGCGATGGTCGATGGCGATCTGCTCATCATCACCGCCGATCATGGCTGCGACCCCACCACAGAGTGGTCCACCGACCACTCGCGCGAGTACACGCCGCTCATCGTCAAAGTCAAAGGCGTGGATGCGGGTGTGGGGCTCGGCATCCGAAAGACGTTCGGCGATATCGGCGAAACGGTGCTCGATTTCTACGGCCTGCGCGACCGGTGCGGTCGGGGTGACTCCTTCCTCGAGGAGGTGCGTGGCGCGTGAAGTCGCTTGAAGAGCTGATCGAAGTCAAGCGCGACGGCGGGACGCACTCGGCCGAAGAGCTGCAGCGGCTCGTGAGCGCGTTCGTCTCCGGTGAGATGCCCGACTACCAGATGGCTGCGTGGCTGATGGCCGCGTTCATCCGCGGACTCGACAGCGAGGAGACCGCCGCGCTCACCGAGGCGATGGCGCGCTCGGGCCGCATGGTTGACCTGTCGAGCATCCCGGGCATCAAGGTCGACAAGCACTCCACCGGCGGCGTGGGCGACACGACCACGCTCGTGCTCGCGCCGCTTGTAGCGAGCTGCGGCGTGCCGGTGGCCAAGATGAGCGGGCGTGGCCTCGGCTTCACAGGGGGCACGCTCGACAAGCTCGAGTCGATCCCCGGCTTCACGGTGACGCTCGAACCCGACGACTTCCTGCGCCAGGTGCGTGACGTGGGCCTCGCGGTCATCGGCCAGAGTCCCGATGTGGATCCGGCCGACAAGAAGATGTACGCGCTGCGCGACGTGACGGCGACGGTCCCCTCCATGCCGCTGATCGTGGGTTCGATCATCTCGAAGAAGGTCGCCGGAGGCGCCGACGCGATCGTGCTCGACGTGAAGGTGGGTTCGGGCGCGTTCATGAAGACCGAGGCCGATGCGCGCGCGCTCGCCGCGGAGCTCTCGCGCGTGGGCGAGCTGCTCGGACGCACGGTGGTGTGCATCCTCACCGATATGGACCAGCCGCTCGGCCGCGCGGTAGGCAACGCGCTCGAGGTGCGCGAGGCCATCGCCACGCTCAAGGGCGAGGGTCCCGCCGACCTCACCGAGCTCTGCCTTGTGCTCGGCGCCAAGATGCTCGTGCTCGGCGGGATCGCTGAAGACGAGCGCGAGGCGCGCGACCTGCTGCTGGACTCGATCGCCACCGGACGCGCGCTCGACGCCTTCCGAGCGTGGGTGCACGCCCAGTGTGGCGATGAACGCGTTGCCGACGATGTATCGCTGCTGCCGATCGGCGCTCACACGCGCGCCGTGCCCGCGGGCACGGCGGGATGGATCGCCGGGTTCGACGCCGAGGGCGTGGGTCGTGCGGCGATGGCCACGGGCGCGGGGCGTGCGCGAAAGGAAGACGACATCGACCCGGGCGCCGGCCTCGAGCTCGAGGTCAAGGTCGGCCAGCGGGTGGAGGCGGGAGACACGCTCGCCACGCTCTACACGTCCGATCCCGCGCTGCTCGATGAGGCCGAGACCCGGCTGCGCAACGCCGTGCGCATCGGCACAGAAGAGGTCGAGCCGCCGCCACTGTTCCTGGAGGCGTAGGCCGATGACCGCCACCGGTCGACGCGGCGGGGGAGGCGCGCCGTGAGCAGACGCGTACCGGGGCCCGGCGCGCCGGTGACCGGGCTGGCCGTGGGGCACGCCAACCCGGACTTCGACGCGTACGCCGCGATGGTCGCCGCCACGAAGCTCTACGAGGGCACGCGCGCGGTCTACCTCGGCAGCCAGAACGCCAACGTGCGTGAGTTCCACAACCTGCATGAGGAGTTCGTGCCGTTCGTGGACCTGCGCGCGATCGACCCGGCGGCGGTGGAGCGTGTGATCATGGTCGACACCCGGGACCCTGGTCGCATAGGCGAGATAGGCGCGATCGTGGAGCGTCCGGGCGTCGAGGTGATCGTGTACGACCACCATCCGCGGCAGTCCGACGACGTCGAGGCGAGCGACGACCACTCGATGATGGTGGGCGCCACCACGTCGATCCTGGTGCACGAGATCCACGATCGTGGCATCGTGCTCACACCGCTCGAGGCCACCGTGATGCTCCTCGGCATCCACGAGGACACCGGGTCGCTCACGTATCCGGGCACTACGTCGTACGACGTGCAGGCGGTGGCGTTCCTGATGGAGGCCGGCGCCGAGATGGAGGTGCTGAACCAGTTCCTCTCGCGCGCCCTCAGCCCCGAGCAGCGCATGGTCCTCGAGCAGCTGGTGGACACGCTCGAGGTCTGGGACATCAACGGCCAGGAGATCGCGGTGAGCACCGCACGATCGACCGAGTACGTGGACTCGGCGTCGGTGCTCGCGCACTACATCTGTGAGGACCTCGGCTACCGCGTGGCGATCGCCGTGATCGACATGCCTGAACGGCTCCAGATCGTGGGCCGCAGCCGCCTGGGCGGAGTCGATATCGCCGCGGTGCTCAAGCACGTGGGCGGCGGCGGACACCCGCAGGCCGCCTCGGCCGCCATCCGCGGTGGCGTGGTGGAAGAGGTGCTGCCGAGACTCCGCGATGCGCTGATCCTCGAGGTGGTGCCCCCGCTCACGGCCGCCGAGATCGCCTCGGCGCCGGTGCGCTCCATCGAGCCCGCTACGCCGATGGAAGAGGCGGGCGCGATCATGGCCCGCTGGGGCCACGGCGGGCTGCCTGTGCTCCAGGACGGCCGACTTGTCGGGATGGTCACGCGCAAGGATGTGGACAAAGCCGCGCGGCACGGGCTCGGACACGCGCCCGCCACGGGCTTCATGGCGCGTGAGCCGGTCACGGTCGACCCGGGCACCGACCTCGACGAGCTCGAGCGGTTGCTGGTGCGGACCGGTATCGGCCGCCTGCCGGTGGTGGATGACGGCAGCGTGGTGGGCATCGTGACGCGCAAGGACCTCCTGCGCGCCCAGCACGGCGAGACGTACCTGGACCGCCGCCAGAGCCGGCGTCACCGCGAAGCCACACGCACGGTGCTGCGCTCGATCGAGAGGTTGCCCGATGATGCCCGGGACGCCGTGCGTACGATCGGGCGCTTGGCCGACGAGGCGGGGCTGCGCGCGCATGTGGTGGGCGGCTTCGTGCGTGACATGCTGCTCGGCCGGGAGAACCTCGATATCGATATCGTGATCGAGGGTGACGGGCTCGAGTTCGCACTCGGCGTGGCGCAGCGCCTCGGCAAGCGAGTGAAGGTGCACCGCAGATTCGGCACCGCGGTGCTGGTGTGGTCCAAAGCGCTCCACCTCGACATCACGAGTGCGCGCACCGAGTACTACCAGCGTCCGGGCGCGCTGCCCACGGTGGAACGGTCGTCGCTCAGGCAAGACCTCTTCCGGCGCGACTTCTCCGTGAACGCGATGGCCGTGTGCGTCAATCCCGAGCGGTTCGGGCAGATCGCGGACCCCTTCGGCGGGCTGCACGACCTCGAGCGGGGCGTGGTGCGTGCGCTCCACTCGCTCTCGTTCGTGGAGGACCCCACGCGCGTGCTCCGCGCGGTGCGCTTCGAGCAGAAGTTCGGCTTCCGGATCGACCCGTCAACCGATGCGCTGCTGCGGCAGGCCGTGGACATGGGGATGCTCGACGAGGTGAGCGGCGCACGGCTGCGCGAGGAGCTGCTCGACATCATCGACGAGCCGCTGGTGGCCGACATCCTCGCGAGGCTGGGCGATGTGGGCGTGTGGGGCTCGATCGGCCCGGAGACGTCAGCCGCCCACCTCGCGATCGCCGACGTGCGCGCGTGCGCTGGCGCCTACGATGAGATCGCTGTGGCCTTCGAGCCGCCGCCCCGCAGGCGCACGCTCCTGGTGACCGCCTTCGTGGCGTCCGCCGGTCGTGTGGCGGCCGACCGGTGGTGCCGGAAGATGCGCTTCGGCCGCGAGTACACCACGCCGGCCGTGGTGACCGCCGAACGTGCGGAGCAGGTGTCGGCGCGCCTGCGCGACGGCCGCAAGATGCGTCCGAGCCGGCTGTTCTTCATGCTCGAGGCGCTGCCCACTGAGACGCTCGCGTACCTGTGGGCCACCCGCGAGCGACGTGTCCGTGCCCGCGTCGAGGAGTACGTGCGCGATCTCTCCCGTGTGCGTCCGGCGGTTACCGGAGCCGACCTGATCGCGCTCGGCGTGGAGCCGGGTCCCTCGTTTGCTGGTATCCTTGCCCAGGCCCGGGCCGACCGTCTCGACGGCAAAGCCGTCGGCTTCGAGGCCGAACTCGCCAATCTCAAACGGCTCGCCAGACGCGCCGCCCGTTGATACGGAGACCGATGGACACCAGCTTCCTCATCAGGATCATCGAACTCGCCCTGTTCATCCCGGCTATCGTGCTGCATGAGGTCTCGCACGGCTACGTGTCGTACCGCCTCGGCGACCCCACCGCGAAGATGAAGGGCCGCCTCAGCCTCAACCCGGTGAAGCACGTGGACCCGTTCGGCACGGTCATCCTGCCGCTGTTGCTGTGGCTCTCCGGTGCGCCGGTATTCGGGTATGCCAAGCCCGTGCCGATCAACCCCGCGTACTACAAGGACTACCGCAAGGGCATGATGCTGACCGGGCTTGCGGGGCCGGCGACCAACCTCACGCTGGCGCTGGTCGCGGGCGTCGGCAGCCGCGTGCTGGCGCTCGGCCCGCTCGCCACCGGTACGCAGGCCGACCCGCAGATCACCCTCCTCGGGTGGCTGTGGTACGCGCTGTACTACTTCGGCCAGATCAACCTCGTGCTCATGTTCTTCAACCTCATCCCGATCCCGCCGCTTGACGGTTCGCGCGTGCTGCCCGTCTTCCTGTCGGACAAGGCTCTGATGAAGTACCACGAGATCGAGCGGTACGGCATCCTCATCTTCTTCGGCCTGCTCCTGCTGCTGCCGAGACTGCTCCCGGGGATCGACCTGCTCGGCGGGTATTTCGACCTGACGGTCGATCCGCTGATGCGGCTGTTCTTCGGCCTGTAGCGCTCGGCCTGCGGTAGACTAGACGGCGTCCATCATACGGCCCGGCCGGGCCGTGTCCCTGCGAACGAGGAGCGAGCCACCAGATGTCGAAGAAGCGCGTGCTCACCGGCTACCGTCCCACCGGGCGTCTGACCCTCGGCCACTGGTTCGGCAACCTGCTCAACATGCGGGAGATGCAGGACGATTACGAGGCGTACTACTTCGTGGCCGACTGGCATGCGCTCACGAGCGACTGGCAGGACACGCACGCCATCCGGCAGTACACCGAAGAGATGGTGCTCGACTGGGTCGCCGCGGGCATCGACCCGGCGAAGTCGGTCATCTACCGTCAGAGCGACGTGCCCGAGGTCGCCGAGCTCACGATGTACCTCTCGATGGTCACGCCGATGTCGTGGCTCGAGCGCGTGCCGAGCTACAAGGAGCAGCGCGAGCAGATATCCGAGAAGGACCTCGGCAACGTCGGGTTCTTCCTGTACCCGCTCATGCAGGCGGCCGACATCACGATCGTGCGCGGTGACGTGGTGCCGGTGGGCGAGGACCAGCTGCCGCACCTGGAGCTCACGCGCGAGGTCGTGCGGCGCTTCAACAACCAGTACGGCGAGCTGCTGCCGGAACCCGGCGCGCTCATCGCCAAGGAGGGCGCGCGTGTGCCGGGCACCGACGGACGCAAGATGTCCAAGAGCTACGGCAACGCGATCTACCTCTCGGAGACGGAGGATGAGACGCGCGCCAAGGTGATGGGCATGATCACCGATCCCGCGCGCAAGCTCAAGACCGACCCGGGCGACCCCGACATCTGCCCGCTGCACCAGATCCACAAGCTCGTGTCACCCGACGCCTCGGCCATCGCCGAGTGGGACCGTTGCTGCCGCGCCGCCGACTGCGGCTGTGTGGCGCACAAGAAGGCGCTCGTGGAGGACCTGAACGACTACCTGCGGGCGTTCCGCACCCGGCGCGCGGAGCTTGCCGCTGAACCCGGCTACGCCTGGGAGGTGCTCGCCGCTGGCGCGGAGCGCGTGCGTCCGGAGGTCGAGTCTCTGATGGCCGATGTGCGCCGCGCCATGCACGTGGACGCGGAGCGCTAGGACGTGTCGTACCGGGTCAAGACAGAAGGCTTCGAGGGCCCGTTCGACCTGCTGCTGCAGCTGGTCGCCCGGCAGAAGCTCGACATCGCCGAGCTCTCGATCGCCGAGATCGCCGACCAGTACCTCGCCGAGATCGACCGCATGCAGGACCTCGATCTGGACGTTGCGAGCGACTTCCTGGTGGTTGCGGCGACGCTGCTGGAGATCAAGGCGGCCTCGCTGCTGCCGCGCGACGAGCCGGCCGAGCTCATCGAGTTCGAGGACATGTCACCCGAAGAGGCCCGCGAGCTCCTGATCGCGCGGTTGCTCGCGTACAAGCAGTTCAAGAACGCCGCCGCCGAGCTGGGCGGACGGTTCGAGGCCGAGGCGCACATGCACTCGCGTGCGGCCGGCCTCGAAGAGCCGTTCGTCAAGCTCATGCCCGACTATCTCGAGGGCGTCACGCTGCACGGTCTGGCGGTGCTCTGCGCCGACCTCATGCACAAGCGCGAGGTGTTCCTGCTCGAGGCCGACCACGTGGCGGCCGCGCCGATCTCGCTCGAGATGCACGTGGAGAGCGTGGCCCGTCTGATGCGCGCCCGCCAGCGCTCGTCGTTCAGGGGACTCGTCTCCGAGGACGCGTCGGTGGAGGAGCTCGTGGTGACCTTCCTCGCGATCCTTGAACTCTACAAGCGCGGACTCGTGCGGTTGGAGCAAAGCGACCTGTTCGAAGACATCGAGATCGTGGGGATCGGTGATGAGTCGTGAGCCGTGAGAACTCCGGCATCAAGGGCGCGCTCGAGGCCCTGTTGTTCGTATCCGACGAGCCGGTGCCGGCCTCGCGCCTGGCAAAGGTGCTCGAGGTGGCGACCGCCGAGGTGGACGACGAGCTGAAGGCGCTCGCCGCCGGGTATGCCGGCGAGGAGCGCGGGTTCCAGTTGCGCGAGGTGGCGGGCGGGTGGCGCATGTACACGCATCCCGCGTACCACCAGCAGGTGGAGGAGTACGTGCTCTCCTGGGACACGCGCAGACTCTCGCAGGCGGCCCTTGAGGCTCTGGCGGTGGTGGCATATCACCAGCCGGTGACCCGGCAGGGCGTGAACGCCGTCCGCGGGGTGAACAGCGAGGCGGTCATCTCGTCGCTCATCGAGAAGGGTCTCGTGCGCGAGGCCGGGCGTGACAAGAACGCCGGCAACGCGATCCTGTACGGCACGACGCGCTCGTTCCTGGAGCGCTTCGGCCTGAAGGACCTCTCGGAACTGCCGCCGCTCGAGGAGTTCGCACCCGATCCCGAGACCGAGCGTGCCATCCGTGAGCGGCTGAACGCGCTCGATGGCAGCCTGCTGGACACGGATGACGACCTGGGCGCCGACGACGACCTGGACGACGACCTCGATATCGAGGAACCTGCCACGCGTGGTGAGGACGATGGTGACGACGCCTGAGCACGCAGGAGAGCGGGACGGCGCCGAGCGGATCGCAAAGTACCTCGCCCGGGCAGGCGTGGCCTCGCGACGCGCCTCGGAGGAGCTTGTCGCTGCCGGTCGCGTGAGCGTGAACGGCGAAGTCATCGGCTCACCGGGCACCAAGATCGTGGCCGGCGTGGACGAGGTCCGCGTAGACGGCGAGATCGTGTCGCCGCCCGAGGATCTCGTGTACGTCATGCTCAACAAGCCGATGGGCGTGATGACCACTCTCGACGACCCGCAGGGTCGTCCCACGGTGGCCGACTACATCCCGGCCGGCATGCCGCGGCTCTTCCCGGTGGGGCGGCTCGACTACACCACCACGGGTCTGCTGCTGCTCACCAACGACGGTGAGCTCGCGCACCTGATGATGCATCCGCGGCACCACGTGCCCAAGCTCTACTACGCGGTGGTGGACGGTGTGCCTGACGCGGGCGACCTCACGCACCTGCGCAAAGGCGTGCAACTCGATGATGGCCTCACCGCGCCCGCCGGCGCGCGCGTGGTGCAGGTACGGGAGCGCACCGCGGCTGTGGAGCTCACGCTTCGCGAGGGCCGCAAGCGGCAGGTGCGCCGGATGCTCTCGGCGATCGGTCACCCGGTGATCTCGCTTTCGCGCACCGCGTACGGTCCGCTCACCCTCGGCGACCTGCCCGAAGGTGCGGTACGGCTGCTCTCTCCCGAAGAGGTCGAGGGACTTCGCAGATCCGCTAAGGGGGCCGAGTGATGCTGGGGGTGGTCACCGGACCGGTCAGGAGCGGCAAGTCGCGCGTGGCCCTCGACCTTGCGCTCAGGACCGGGCGCCCCGTTGTGGTGGCCGTGGGCGGAAGGGCCGACGATGATGAGATGGCACGCCGCATCCGGCGTCATCAGGCCGACCGGCCCGGTGACGTGCGGGTGATCGAAGTGACCGCGGATCCGGTCTGGGTGGATGCGGTGCCGCCTGGAGCGTGCCTGCTGGTGGACTGCCTCGGCACCATCCTCGGCCTTGGTATGGTGGACCTGATGCCCGATGACGTCGAGGTGGCGCCGACCGGCGCCGAGGAACGCGCGGAGGCGCGTGCACAGGCGCTTGTGGACGCGCTGGTGTCGCGGGACGGCGACACCGTGGTCGTCGGCAACGAGGTGGGCTGGGGTGTGGTGCCCGCCACACCGCTCGGCCGGTTGTTCCGCGACGTGAACGGCCGGTCATTGCGCACGTTGGTAGAAGCGGCCGATGTCGCCGTGCTCGTGGTGGCGGGCAGGTGCATCGACCTCACACAGATGCCCGGGGAGGCGCAGTGGACGAGATGAGCGACGCGATACCAGGATCGAACGAACAGGCGCTGCTGGAGGTGTGCCGTCGCATCCAGCCGCCGGACGCCGAGCTCGAGCGTCAGGCGTGGGAGCGTCTTGACTCGCTCACCAAGCCGCCTCGCAGCCTCGGCCGCCTCGAGGAGATCGCCGCGCGCATGGCGGCGGTGCAGCGCACGGTGCGTCCCGAGGCCACGCCTTCGGCGATCACGCTGTTCGCCGGTGATCATGGCGTGGTGGCTGAAGGCGTGTCCGCCTGGCCCTCCGAGGTCACCTTCCAGATGGTGGGCAACTTCGTAGCGGGCGGCGCGGCCATCAACCAGATCGCCCGGTTCGTGGGCGCGGAGCTGGTGCTCACCGACGTGGGTGTCGCCGCCGACACATCGGTGTTCCCCGCGGTCGTGCAGGAGAAGGTGCGCGCCGGCACCCGCAATATGGCCGTCGAGCCCGCGCTCACGCGCGAGGAGGCCGCCGCCGCGGTGCTTGTGGGCGTGCGCACGGTGCAGCGTCTGGCGGCCGACGGTGTGAAGGTCATCGCCACCGGCGAGATGGGCATCGGCAACACCACGGCTGCTGCCGCGCTCGCCGCGGCCTACACCGGCGTGCCGGTGAGCCGTGTGATCGGGCGCGGCACCGGCATCGACGACGTGGCGCTTGCGCACAAGGCCGAGGTCGTGGATCGCGCGCTCAGGCTGCATCGCCCGTCGGCGAACGACCCGCTCGGTACGCTCGCGAGCCTCGGTGGGCTTGAGGTGGCGGCCATGACCGGCGTGTTCATCGGCTGTGCGGCGGAACGCGTCTGCGGCATCTCCGACGGGTTCATCTCTTCGGCGGCCGCACTTGCCGCCCGAAGCCTCTGCGCCGACGTGTACCACTACATCTTCTGCTCGCATCGCTCGGAGGAGCCGGGACACAGCGTCGCCCTCGTCTCACTGGAGCTCGAGCCGTTCATCGATCTGGGCATGCGGTTGGGCGAAGGCACCGGCGCTGCACTGGCGATACCGGTCATGGGCGCCGCCTGCGCGATGATGAACGGCATGGCCACGTTCGCCGAGGCCGGTGTGACCGAGCGTCCGGAAGACTGACGGTGCTCGCCGACCTGCTCACGGCCGTACGGCTCCTCACCGTGGTCCCCCTCGGGCGTGTCGAGGGTGGTCGTGCGCTGCGGTTCTTCCCGCTGGTGGGCTGGATGTACGGCGGCTTGTGGCTCGGGATCGCCTGGGTCGCACGTGAGGCCGGGCTGGCCGACGGGCTCGGCGCGCTGCTGGCCGGCACGATCGCCGTGGTGGCGTCCGGGATGCTCTCGGGGCTCATGCACTGGGACGGACTCGCCGACTGCGCCGACGGCGTCGGTGTGCGCGGAGACGCGGCGCGCCGCCTCGAGGTCATGCGTTCGAGCACGATCGGTGCGTTCGGCGTGACAGCCATCGTGTTCGTTGCCCTGCTGCAGACGGTGGCCTTCGCGGTGGTGCTCGGAAGTGATGCGTGGTGGGGTCTGGCGGCCGCGCCGGTGTTGGGCAGAGCCGGCGCCACGCTCGCCGCCGGCCTGCGGGAGCCCGCACGGCGCGACGGGCTCGGCGCCCGGTACTCTGCACGGATGTCGGTGCCCGAGCTGCTCGTGGCCACCGTCCCGGTCCTGCCGCTGCTGGGTTGGCGTCCTGAGTCGCACACCGCGCTTGCGATGGCGACCGCCCTCGGCCTGCTGCTCGCGTTCGTGGTGCCGGTTCCGTTCGTGCGGCGGTTCGGCGGCATCACCGGCGACGTTCTCGGAGCCACGATCATCCTCACCGAGACCGCCGTTCTGGTGGCCGCGGCCGTGATAGGCGGGCCGCTGTGAGCGCCGCACAGGAGATCATGCTCGTTCGCCATCCGGAGACCGTCGCCAACCTCGAGAAGCGGCTCATCGGTAGCGGGCACTCGCCGTACACGGCTCTCGGTCGAGCGCAGTGCGCCGCGCTGGCGCGTGAGATCGTGTCGTGGGACCCGGCCGTCATCTACACATCGCCGCTCGAGCGCACACGGCTGGTGGCTGAGGCGGCGGACCCTGACTGCACTCGCACCGTGGCGCTCGACGGGCTCCGCGAGATCGGGTTCGGCCAGGCCGAAGGCCTCACGTGGGACGAGATGCGTGAGCGGAACCTCGAGCTCGACTACACGAGCGGCGGACCCATCGCCCCGGGAGGGGAGTCGGGCTCGGCGTTCGACGCCCGCGTTCGCGACGCGGCGCAGACGCTCACGGGCACGCCCGGTCGCGTGACCGCGATCTCGCACGGCGGCGTGGTGCGCCGCCTGCTCGCGCACTGGCTCGAGATCCCGTCCGCGAGCGCGTGGCACCTCGGCATCGCCAATGCGGTGATCGTCCGCGTGCGCTTCGAGGGCGGGTACGCCCGGCTCACGGAGCTGCGCCAGGTGTAGCGCCCGTCCGCCGGCGGTCACGGGCCGCTCACCGGCCGCGCGGGGCGCCGCGGCTTGCACTCGGCATGAGTGAGCGCGACAATGCTCGGCACACTCTCCGAGGGAGGACCGCGCGTGGACTGGGACGAAATGATCCGTGCAGAGCTCGAAGGCCTTGTGCCCTACGCGCCTGGCCTCCGCGAGGATCAGGTCCGCGAGCGCTCCGGCCGAGACGACATCTGCAAGCTCTCCAGCAACGAGAGCCCCTACGGTCCGTTCCCCGCCGCCATCGACGCCATGAAGCGCGAGCTCTCCGGCCTCAACCGGTACCCCGAGGGCGCGTCCGAAGCGCTTCGCGAGCGGCTCGCCGGGATCCACGGCGTGCGCGCCGAGGAGACGCTCGTGGGCGCCGGGAGCAACGAGATCCTGCGCCTCATCGGCCAGGTCGTGCTCCACCCGGGCGACGAAGTGGTCTACCCGTGGCCGTCGTTCGTGGTATACCCCACGGTCACGCAGATGTTCGGCGCCACCAGGGTGCCCGTCCCGCTCGTGAACGGCACCGACTACGATCTCGACGCGCTGCTTGCCGCCGTCACGGAGCGTACGCGCATCCTGTTCCTATGCAATCCCAACAACCCCACCGGCACCATCTACACACGTGAGGCGTTCGACCGCTTCCTCGAGAAGCTTCCCGCGCATGTGCTGCTGGTGCTGGACGAGGCGTACTTCGAGTTCGTCACGCACGCCGAGTATCCCGATGGCCTCACGTACTTCGATGGTGAGCGCCCGATCGTGGTGCTGCGCACGTTCTCGAAGATCTACGGGCTCGCCGGCCTCCGCGTGGGCTACGGCTTCATGCCGGAGCCGCTCAAGCACGCGATCGACTGCGTGCGCGAGCCGTTCAACGTGAACTCCGTGGCCCAGGCCGCCGCGCTGGCGTCGCTCGACGATCAGGCCGAGGTCGGCCGGCGCCGGGCGGAGAACCAAGAACAGAAGACGTACCTCTATTCGGGCTTCGATCGGCTCGGCATCCCCTGGGTGCCGTCGGAGACGAACTTCGTCTGGATCAAGACGGAGAAGCCGGTCGAAGTCTTCGAAGGCCTCCTCGAAGAGGGGGTGATCGTGCGGGCGTTCGGACCGGTGCCGGCGCTGCGCGTGGGTGTCGGGACTCCCGAGGAGTCGCGCCGCACGATCGAAGCGTTCGAAGCGGTCATCGCCCGCCTCGGCAGCGTCTAGGAACGCTCTCGAGGCCGTGACGGCCGCGGATGTCCGTCACGATGCGCGCACTGCGCGCTTGAGAGGGTGATCGACGATGCTCGTCGTCATGAGGGACCACGCGTCCACCGAGGATATCCAGCACGTGGTGGACCTGCTGCGGGAGGCCGGCGCTGAGGCGCACCTGTCACGCGGCGAAGTGAAGACCATCATCGGCGTGATCGGTGACCGCGAGGTCATCTACACGCTCGATTTCGAGGGACTCCCGGGTGTGGAACAGGTCGTCCGGGTCCTGAAGCCGTTCAAGCTCGTGAGCCGCGACTTCCAGCCCGAGGACACGGTGATCACCGTGGGCGGGTCATCGATCGGTGGCGGCGCGTTCGCGGTGATCGCCGGACCGTGCTCGATCGAGTCGGAAGAGCAGATGATCGCCACCGCACGCGCGGTTAAGGCCGCAGGCGCCACGATGCTCCGCGGCGGCGCGTACAAGCCCCGTACCAGCCCGTACGCGTTCCAGGGCATGGGTGTGGACGGCCTCAAGCTCCTGCGCGCGGCAGGCGACGCCGTAGGGCTGCCCGTGGTGACCGAGGTGCTCGACGTCCGCGATGCCGAGACCGTTGCGGAGTACGCGGACATCCTGCAGGTGGGCGCGCGCAATATGCAGAACTTCATGATGCTCGACGAGCTCGGCACGATGTCGCGGCCGGTGCTTCTCAAGCGCGGGCTTTCAGCCACCATCGAGGAGCTTCTCTCGGCCGCGGAGTACGTGCTCAAGGGCGGCAACCGCGACGTGATCCTCTGCGAACGCGGCATCCGCACGTTCGAGACCTATACGCGCAACACGCTCGACCTCGGCGCCGTCTCCGCGCTCAAGTCGCTCACGCACTTGCCGGTGATCGCCGACCCCTCCCACGCGAGCGGGCGTCGCGAGCTCGTGGCTCCTATGTCACGCGCTTCTGTTGCCGCGGGCGCGGACGGCCTCATGATCGAGGTGCATCCCGAACCCGAGCGCGCGCGGTGCGACGGCCCCCAGTCGCTCACGCCGGCGGACTTCTCGGCGCTCATGGCGGACCTTGGCCCGCGTATCGCGCTCGAGGGCAAGCGGTTGGGAGCGGGGGAATGAACATCGAGCGGATCACCATCATTGGACTCGGCCTGATCGGCGGATCGGTCGCGCTCGCCGCTCGCCGGGCGATGCCGGAGGTGGCGCTGCGAGCGGTCGATACGAGCCCCGACACCATCGTGTATGCGCTCGCGCACGGCATCGTGGACGAGGCGCTCCGGCCAGACGACGCGCGTGACGCCGGCTGGTTCTCCGCGCCCGACGCCCTTCCCGCCGAGGGCCGCGACCTCGTGGTGCTCGCGGCGCCGCCCGCGCAGACCGCCGGGTGGCTGGCGCTTCTCACGGGGCTCGGCTACGGAGGGCTCGTGACCGACGTGTGCTCCACGAAGCACCTCGTGGTGTCCGCGGCGCGTGAGGCCATGCTCGGGGGTGCGCGCTTCCGGTTCGTGGGCGGACACCCGATGGCGGGATCCGAGCGCAGCGGCGTGATGGCGGCGTCGGCCACGCTGTTCGACGGTGCGTACTACGTGCTCACGCCCACCGAGGCCACGAACATGGACGCATATCGCGTGGTACACGAGTTCGTCACCGCCCTCGGGGCGCGGGTGATCTCGGTCGACGCCGCGCAGCACGACGAGGCCGTGGCGATCGTGAGCCACGTGCCCCACGTGACCGCTTCGGCGCTCGTGGACCTCGCGGTCGGCAGAGCGGACGACATCGGCGCCGACCTGCTGCGTCTTGGGGCCGGCGGTTTCAAGGACATGACCCGCATCGCCGCCGGCGACCCCGACCTGTGGACCGGCATCTGCATGGCCAACGCGCCGGCGCTGCGCAGGGGCATCGCCGACCTCGGCGCCGTGCTCGAGCGGTTCTCAGGGGCGCTCGAGCGCGGCGACGCCGCAGCGGTGCGTGCGTGGCTTGCCGCCCCGGCCGACGTGCGCCGCGCGCTCCCGGCGCGCTGGGTGCCCGCAACGGCCCAACTGCGCGAACTGACGGTGCCGGTAAGCGACCGGCCTGGCGTTGTCGGCATCGTGACCACCGCGGTGAGCCGCGCAGGCTGTAATATCGAGGACATCGAGATCGACCACCAGTCGGAGGAGACCGCCGTGCTCAGGCTCGTGCTCACCGACGAAGGCGACTCGGACGCCCTGATCGCGGATCTGCGTGAACGGGGCTTCGACCCGGTTCTGGTGCCGCTGGAGGAGGCCGCTTCATGACCGACACGACCATCACGCCCGCGCTCGGCCCTCTGAGCGGCGAGGTCCGCCTGCCCACCGACAAGTCGATCTCGCATCGGGCCGTGCTCGTGGCTGCTATGGCCGAGGGCGAGTCGGACCTCGTGGGCGTGCTCGACAGCGCCGACGTGCACGCCACCCTCGAGGCCGTACAGGCCCTGGGGGCCGAGGTCGCGCTGCTGTCGGCGGGCACCCGTGGCCTCAGGGTACGTGTGACCGGCTGGGGTGCGGCAGGTCCGTCGGCCCCCGCTGAGCCGATCGACTGCGGCAACTCGGGTACCACGGCGCGGTTGCTGATGGGGGTGCTCGCGGGGTGGCCGATCGAGGTCACGCTCACGGGTGACGAGTCGCTTTCCCGCCGCCCCATGGAGCGTGTGGCCGCACCCCTGCGAGCCATGGGCGCGGATATCCAGACCGCAGAAGGCGGCACACTGCCGGTGCGCATCCGCGGCGGGGCGCTCCGGGCCAGCACGCACGTGCTGCCGGTTGCGAGCGCTCAGGTCAAGACCGCGCTCTTGCTGGCCGGCCTGCGGGCCGAGGGCCGTACGGCGGTCACCGAGCCGGCGGCGAGCCGCGACCACACCGAGCGGATGCTTCCGGTCTTCGGCGTGCCGGTGGAGCGCGAAGGGCTCACCGCGGCCGTGATCGGTCCCGCCGTGCCCACCGGTACGATCGCGGTGGTGCCGGCTGACCCGTCCTCGGCGGCGTTCATGTGCGCCGCGGCGCTGCTGGTGCCGGGCAGCGAGGTCATCATGCCCGGCGTGTCGCTCAATCCCGGGCGCGCTGGCTTCATCGAGGTGCTGCGCCGGATGGGCGCCGACATCTCCGTCGAAGAGCCGCTCACCATGGGGGAGGAGCCCACCGCCACGCTCATCGCACGGCACGGGCGTCCGCTCACCGGCACCACCGTCGTTGCGGAGGAGGTGCCCGCGCTGATCGACGAGGTGCCGGTCCTCGCGCTCGTTGCCACACAGGCCGAGGGCGTCACGCGCTTCGAGGACGTTGGCGAGCTGCGTGTGAAGGAGTCCGATCGACTCGAGCTCGTCTCGGCCGGGCTGCGCACGCTTGGCGCCCACGTCGAGACCGGCAACGACTGGCTCGAGGTCCATGGACCGTCCGCACTGGCTGGCGCCAGGCTCAGCGCATCGGGCGATCATCGCCTGGCGATGATGTGGGCGATCGCCGGGCTCATCGCCCGCGGCGTCACGGAGATCGAGGGATTCGAGGTCATCGACGTCTCGTATCCGGCGTTCGCGTTCGATCTGGAGCGGCTCCGCGGCGAGGCGTGGCCGCTGTAGCGCATGGTAGAATCCCCGTTGCCCGCCGACCTGTACCGGAGCATGCCATGATCATCGCACTCGATGGCCCCGCAGCGAGCGGGAAGTCGACCGTAGCCAAAGCCGTCGCCAACCGCCTCGGCATCAGACATCTGGATACCGGCGCCATGTACCGCGCCGTGACCTGGCTCGCGCTGCACGAGGGCGTGGCGGTCGATGACGCTCCCGCGCTCGCCGCGCTTGCGGCGGCGCACCCGGTGGAGTTCGAGTATGCCGACGGCGCGAGCATCGCCACCACGGTCCGCATCGCCGGCCACGACGTCACCTCGGCGGTGCGGCTCCCCGAGGTCGACGCCACCGTGAGCGCGGTCTCGGCGGTGGCCGCTGTGCGTGAGGCCCTCGTGGCGCAGCAGCGAGCCCTCGGCACCGAGCGAGACACCGTCGCCGAGGGGCGTGACATCGGCACCGTGGTGTTCCCTTCGGCCGAGGTGAAGGTCTACCTCACCGCGTCGGCGGAGGAGCGCGCCCGGCGGCGCAAGCTCGACCTCGCCGCGCAGGGGCACGCCGTTGAGCAGGGCGAAGTGCAGGAGCGGCTCGAGCGCCGTGACCACTACGACTCCACACGCGAGGTGAGTCCGCTCGAGGCGGCCGCCGACGCCACGCTGCTGGACACCACCGGACTAAGCGTCGAAGAGGTGGTGGACGGTATCGTTGCACTCGTGGGGGCTGCACGATGACGAGCGATCGCTTCGCGCGGTGCGTCCGTGCCACGCTCGGCAAGCTGGTGCCGCTGCTGTTCCGCACGCGCATCATCGGCGCCACGCGCATCCCGGCCGGCGGGGCGCTGCTCGCGGGCAATCACGTCTCATACCTCGACCCGGTGCTCCTCTGGTGCGTGTCGCCACGCCCGGTGCACTTCATGGCCAAGAGCGAGCTGTTCGTGAAGGGCTTCATCGCGTGGCTGCTCCCGCGGTTGTGGAGCTTCCCTGTGAACCGCGGTGAGCCGGACCGCACGGCCATCCTCACCGCCACCGAGATCCTGAAGTCGGGTGGACTCGTGGGGGTGTTCCCCGAAGGCAGCAGGCGCGAAGCCGATGCCGGGGAGGCAGTAGGTGCGGCCCACGGCGGCGCCGCGTTCATCGCGCTCCGGGCGGGTGTGCCTATCGTGCCGGTCGCGATCCTTGGCACGGAACGTGCGATGCCCCGTGGCGCGTCACTCCCGCGGTTGGTGAAGGTGACGATCGTAGTGGGCGAGCCGATAGACCCGGCCGCCATCGCGCCCGACGCCGGGCGCAAGGAGCGCGTGGCGCTCGTGACCGCGCGTATGATGGAGGAGATCTCCACGCTGCTGGCATCCGATCCGGGAGGCGCCCGATGAAGGTGGTCGTCGCACGGCACGCAGGCATCTGTTACGGCGTCGAGCGCGCGCTCAAGATGGCCGCCGAGGCCGCCACCACCGCCGATCGCGTGGCCACGCTCGGCCCGCTCATCCACAACCCGCAAGCGGTCGCCGCGCTGCAGGAACGCGGCGTGGGCGTGGCATCCTCGCTTGATGAGATCGAGCAGGGCACGGTCGTCATCCGTTCGCACGGGGTCGATCCTGCCGTGATCGAGCAGGCCGAGCGCAAGGGCCTCGCGGTCGTCGATGCCACGTGTCCGTTCGTTCGGGCGGCGCACACGTGCGCCGCCGAACTCGTCGACAGCGGCTACGCGGTGGTGATCGTGGGCGAGTCGGACCATCCCGAGGTCGAGGGGATCCTCGCGCACGCCGGCGGCGAGGCCGTGATCGTCGAGCGTGCCGCGGACCTGCCGGCGCGTCTGCCCCGGCGCATCGGCGTGGTCGTGCAGACCACGCAGCAGCTCGACACGCTGCGCGAGGTGGTCGATGACCTGCTCCCGCGTACGGCGGAGCTGCGCGTGTGCAACACGATCTGCAGCGCCACGGCCAAGCGCCAGACGGCCGCTGCCGAGCTTGCCGATGAAGTGGATGTGATCGTGGTCGTGGGCGGCCACAACTCCGGGAACACCACCCGGCTCACCGAGATCTGCCGCGCCAGGAACCCGCGCACGCATCATGTCGAGACCGCCGCCGAGCTTGATCCCGCGTGGTTCGCCGGTGCAGCAGCCGTGGGGGTCACTGCCGGTGCGTCCACGCCCGACGAACAGATCCAGGGCGTCATCAGCGCGATAGAGTCCATCCCCGGCGATGAGTGATCTCGCCGACAACCCCGCGCCGCGCACGAGCCAACGCTACCCCACCGCGGCCGGCAGCGGGGGAGGGCACGTCGTCGCCGTGCCACCCGGCGCGGCGGCCAACGCCGGGCTGAGGGTGGGCGACGTGGTTCTCGCGGTGGACGGCTCACCGCTGCGTGACGTGATCGACTGGATGTGGCTCACCGACGAACCCGCGTTCGAGCTCGAGGTCGTGCGGGGCGGCGCGCCGCTCACGCTGCGCGTGGAGCGCAGGAGCGGTGAGCCCCTCGGCGTGGAGTTCGCTTCGCCGCTGTTCGACGCCATCCGCGAGTGCGACAACGCGTGCGTGTTCTGTTTCGTGTCACAGCTGCCGCCAGGCCTGCGTCCGTCGCTCTCCGTCCGTGACGACGACTACCGGCTCTCGTTCCTCGGCGGGAACTTCGTCACGCTCACGAACCTCACGGACGAGGATGTCGATCGGATCCTCGGCCAGCACCTGTCGCCACTGCACGTGTCGGTGCACGCGGTCGACCCCGTCGTGCGCCAGCGTCTCGTGTGCCCGACCGTCGAGGACCACGCGCTGGAGACGCTCGACACGTTGCTTGCCGCCGGCATCGAGGCCCACGTGCAGATCGTGCTCGTGCCCGGCCTGAACGACGGCATGGTGCTCGATCAGACGCTGACGTACCTCGCCGATCGCGAGGGCATCCTCTCGGTGGGATGCGTGCCGATGGGCTTCACGGCCCACCAGGGTCGATTCAGCGGCTCGTACGACCAGGCGGGGGCCCAGGCCGTGCTCTCACGCGTCAGCGCCTGGCAGGGCCGCCTGCGGGCTGCCCGGGGTATCGGCTGGGTCTATGCGGCCGATGAGTTCTTCCTGCTTGCCGGGGAGCCGATGCCGTCCACCGCGGGGTACGACGGCTTCCCGCAGTATGAGAACGGGATCGGCATGGTGGCCGCGTTCGTCGAGGAGTTCACCGCCGAGGCGGGCGCAGCGGGCGGCGCACCGGCCGCCGGGGGACGGCTCACCGCCGTGACCGGCACGCTGTTCGCTCCTGTGCTGCGCGAGGCCCTCGATCGCGGGGGTCTCCCGCACGTCGGTGTGCTTCCGGTCACCAACCGTCTCTTCGGGGGCAACGTGTCCGTCGCCGGGCTGCTCGGCGGTGAGGACATCGTCCGCGCGGTGCGGGATGACGGTGCGACGGGTACCTACCTCGTGCCGGACGTTGTAGTAAACTCCGACGGGCTGTTGCTCGACGATGTACCGGCCGCATCGCTCCCGGAACGCTCCGGGGGCGACATACGCATCGTGGGAAGCGACGGGGCCGCCCTGGCCCGGGCCCTGATCACTGGAACAGGACGGACACGACCATGACCCTGCCTATCGTTGCTGTTGTGGGACGGCCGAACGTCGGCAAGTCCACATTCGTCAACAGACTCATACAGGCGCAAGACGCCATCGTGCACCCCGCAAGCGGGGTGACGCGCGACCGCAGCTACCATCGCACCGACTGGAACGGCCGCGAGTTCATGCTCGTGGACACCGGCGGTATCGAGTTCACGACCGATGACCGCTTCGGTGACTCGATCCGCGAGCAGGCCGTGGTGGCCGCGCAGGAGGCCGATGTCGTGGTCTTCCTGGTGGACGGCGCCGTTGGCATCGCACCCGGAGATGAGGAGGTCGCGGGCCTCCTCCGCCGCCAGAAGACACCGGTGTTCCTCGCGGTCAACAAGCTCGACACGCCCGGCCGCGAAGAGGCCATCCACGACTTCTGGGGCCTCGGGCTCGACAGCCCGTGGCCGGTCTCGGCGCTGCACGGACACGGCACAGGTGACCTGCTCGACGCCATCGTGGAGGCGCTGCCGGACGTCGAGGCCGAGGAGGCCGCCGACGAGATCGGCATCGCCATCATCGGCAAGCCGAACGCCGGTAAGTCATCGCTCTACAACAAGCTGCTCGGTGTCGAACGAGCGATCGTCTCCGACGTTGCGGGCACCACGCGTGACGCGATCGACACCGTGCTCGAGCACGAGGGTCGCACCTACCGTCTGGTGGACACCGCAGGCCTGCGCCGCAAGTCGCAGATCGACGAGTCGGTGGAGTACTACGGTTTCGTACGTGCGATGCGGGCTATCGACCGTGCCGACGTGGCGTTGCTGGTGGTCGACGTCGAGGCCGGCGTGACCGACCAGGACCAGCGCGTGGCCCGCTTCGCCGAGGAGCGCGGCTGCGGCATGCTCGTGGTCCTCAACAAGTGGGACCTGCTCGAGACGCCGGAGGAGAAGATCGAGATCGTCGAGCGCCTCCCCGACAAGCTCGGGTTCGTCGGTTTCGCACCGGTCGTGCGTGTGAGCGCCAAGACCGGCACCGGCGTGCACAAGATCCTGCCGATGCTCTCCACCATCCACGACGCGTACTCGCAGGAGATCGCCACGAGCGCATTGAACCGCCTGCTCACCGAGCTGCGCGCCACAGGGCACACGATCTCCAAGGGCGGCAAGATGCTGCGCCTGCAGTACGTCACCCAGACGGGCACATGCCCGCCGCAGTTCACGTTCTTCGCCAACCACCCGCGCATGGTGGATCCCAACTACGAGCGCTATCTGGAGAACCGCCTGCGTGAGGCGTTCGACCTCACCGGAACCCCGATCCGGCTGCGGTTCAAGCAGAAGAGCTGACGTGGAGGGCGCGCTTTCGATACTGGGCACCGCGCTGGGCGCCTATCTTGTGGGCTCGATCCCGTTCGCGGTGATCGTGGTGCGGCTGTTCTGGAAGCAGGACATCCGTGACTTCGGCAGCGGCAACACCGGCGCCACCAACGTCCTGCGCGTGTTCGGCACCGTGCCGGGCCTTGCGGTGTACGCACTCGACGCTCTCAAGGGGGCCGCGGGCGTGTGGATCGGGTCGTTGCTGGCTCCCGACGCGTGGGGCGGTGCGGGGACCGACTGGTTCGTGGTCCTGGGCGCCATGGCCGCCATCACCGGGCATACGCTCTCGCCGTTCCTCGGCTTCAAAGGCGGCAAAGGCGTGGCCACCGCATCGGGAGCGATACTCGTGGCGGCCCCCCGGGTGATCCCCGTGATGCTCGTGCTGTTCCTGCTCACCGTGCTGGCCTGGAAGTACGTATCCCTCGGGTCGGTCGTCATCGCGGTGGCGTTTCCCGTTGTATGCTTGCTGATGTATCCCGATAGGTATGCGCTCGCGGTGTTCGCGTTCGTCGTCGCCGCGTATGTGATCTGGAAGCACCGGTCCAACATAGGCCGCATCCGGCGTGGTGAGGAGCATCGCATCACCTTCAAGCGCCGGATGTGGGACGAGGTCCGGTCGGCCGCACAGGACGAAGGACGTGAGAAGCGATGAAGGTAGCCGTCATCGGAGCGGGTTCGTGGGGCACTGCGGTGGGGTGGCTCCTCGGCGAGAAGACGTACGACGTCACGATGTGGGCGCGTGAGCCTGAGATCGCCGAGGGCATCAACACCGACGGTCGCAATCCGATGTTCCTGCCTGACGTGCAGATGGGCCCGGGCGTGAGCGCCACGTCCGATATCGCCGAGGCCGTGAAGGACGCGACGGCGGTGGTGGTGGTCACGCCGAGCCACGGCGTGCGCGGCGTGGCCGAGGCGATGAGCGAGCATCTGCCAACGTCGGTGCCGGTCATCAACCTCGCCAAGGGCGTGGAGCAGAACACGCTCATGCGTATGACGCAGATCCTCGAGGAGATCCTCGGAAACAAGGCGCGCCTCGCGGCGCTGTCGGGTCCCAACCATGCCGAGGAAGTCTCCAAAGGCGTGCCTTCGGCCACGGTGGTGGCGGCGTATGAGGAAGAGGTCGCACGGATGTTCCAGGACCTCTTCATGGCCCCCACGTTTCGCGTGTACACCAACCCCGACGTCGTGGGCGTGGAGCTCTGCGGCGCCTCGAAGAACGTGGTCGCGGTGGCCGCCGGCATGGTCGACGGCCTTGGCTACGGTGACAACACCAAGGCCACGCTGATGACGCGCGGACTCGCCGAGATGAGCCGCCTCGGCTCGCACCTGGGCGCCAACCCGCTCACGTACATGGGGCTCGCCGGCATGGGCGACCTCATCGTCACGTGCACGTCCCGCCACAGCCGCAACCGCGCGCTCGGCGAGTGGGTGGCCGGTGGCGGCACGGTGGAGAGCTACGCCGCCGAGACGCACATGGTTGCCGAGGGAGCGAAGAGCGCCGTGTCGCTCGACGACCTGGCCGCCAAGCTCGACATCGAGATGCCCATCACCCGTCAGGTGCGGGCTATCCTGTACGAGGGACACATGCCGGGTGAGGCCGCGTCGATCCTGATGGGACGTACCGCGGTCGACGAGTTCCACGGCATGGGGCTTGTGGAGGACGGCGAGTAGCGGGTCAGGACGGCGCACACCGACCCAGGACAAGGAGCGTGGATGTAGTGGCGCACGAGATCACGATCGCACCATCGATCCTCTCGGCCGACTTCACCCGGCTGGCCGAGGCCATCGAGCTGGTAGAAGACGCCGGCGCCGACTTCATCCACGTGGACGTCATGGACGGGCATTTCGTGCCGAACCTCACGATCGGGCCGCCGGTGGTGAAGGCGATCAAGCGTGTCGCGCGGATGCCGCTCGACGTGCATCTGATGGTCTCCGACCCGGATCGCACAGCGCAATGGTACGTGGACGCCGGGGCCGACATCGTGACGATCCACATCGAGGCTGCCGTGCATGCACACCGCACGCTCCGAGCCATCCGTGACGGCGGGGCGCAGGCGGGTATCACGCTCAACCCCGGCACCCCTGCTTCGGCGCTTTCCGAGGTACTGCCCTACGTGGACCAGGTGCTCGTGATGAGCGTGAACCCCGGCTTCGCCGCGCAGTCCTTCATCGACTCGTCGGTTGCCAAGATCGCCGAGATCGCCCGCATGTGCCGCGAGGCGGGCGTGAACCCGCGCATCGAGGTCGACGGCGGGATCGACCCGCTCACCGCGCCGCGCGTGGTGGAGGCCGGAGCCGACATGTTGGTGGCGGGCAACGCCATCTTCGGCGCCGTGGATCCCGCTGAGGCGCTGCGCGGACTGCGGCGCAGCGCGCTCTTGCGCATGGTGTAGACTCGGTTCGACCCAGGGCCTGCAGCTTCGACCCACGTATTGAAGGAGTCCCGCGTATGTTCACCGGACTGATCGAGTGTGAGGGCGTCATCACACGTGCCGACCGCCAGGGTGGCGGGATGCGTGTGGAGGTCTACGCGCCCGAGTTCGGACGGGACATGCAGATCGGCGATTCGATCGCCGTTGATGGCGTGCGACTCACGGTCGTCAAGTTCATCCGCGGTGCGTTCCTGACCGATGTCAGCCCTGAGACGCTCGACCGAACGGCCCTCGGTGGGCTCCAGCAGGGCCAGAAGGTGAACCTTGAGCGCGCGCTCCGGCTCTCGGACCGTCTCGCGGGGCACCTGGTGAGCGGCACGGTCGACGGGGTCGGGCATCTCGAGCTCCGGCAGGCGGGCGGCAAGTTCACGGTCTACCAGTTCCAGGCCCCGTCGCACGTGATGCGTTACGTGGTCGAGAAGGGGTCCATCGCCATCGACGGCATCTCGCTCGTGGTGGGCAAGGTGGGCTCCGGCGGCTTCACCGTACCGGTCGATCCGTACATCGACGGGCACACCACGCTCAAGGACAAGCCGATCGGCGCCGCCGTGAACATCGAGACCGACATGCTCGCCAAGTACGTCGAGCGGTTCGTGGCCCCCGATGCCGGGGTCGACGAACTCCCGGCCGAACGCCGCGGGCTCGGCACCCTGCTGCGTGAGTTCACCGAGGGCAACCGCTAGGCGGTGCGCGGACGCGTGCTCGCACGCGTACGTCGCATGGTCCCGGGCAAAGAGAACGCCCGACAGCCGTTTCCGGAGCCGGGCGTTCCGCGGGGCTATCCAGTGGGTTCTCGCCACCCCGTGGCTATCAACCATGGATCACCTGAACGTGGTTCATCCCGGAGAGACTCCGGGAGGGAACGTCACCATAGCAAAGGCCGCGTGAGCGGACAAGCGACGGTACGTTCGATTCGACGAACGGTCGAGAGTCACCCACCGAAGGGCCGCAGCCGGTACGAGCGGCGTGCTTCCGGGGTAAGGTAGGATAGACGGCAGCGCCCGGATGAGAGAGGTCTACGCGTGTCGCGACACACTCCTGAGAGTACCGGCAAGATCACCGTCTCCGGCATCGAGCTCGAGGTCTCCAACCCGGCCCTCGCGGCATCGCTTGCCGCCGACGCGGCGGGATACGCGTCCGACGGCACGCCCCGTCTTGATGCCCGCACGATCACCCAGGCGGTCCCGGAGGTGGTGATCGCGGTCCCCACACCGCGCACCGCGGCGGAGGAGCGCGTCAGACGCGAGTTCAGGACGAGGGTCGCCTCGGCGGGTACCGCCCTCGGCTTCGAAGTGAGCGCCGACGGGTCGTGGACCGCGTCTGACGGCACGCTGATCGTCACGCGGCATACGGAGCGCCCGCTCACCTTGGCGGCCACCGTGTACTTCGTCCGCGAGGTGGGCGCCAAGGTCCGCCCGAAGGCCGAGCGGGCCGGCGTGCTGTTCGTGGCCGATAGCCAGCAGACGGCCGATTCGTTCACGGTCGCCATCCGGCAACGCGGCTCGTACGACCTGATGCGCGCGATCTCGATCGACGCGCTCGAGCGGATGGTGGAGCTTCATACCGCCGGGAGACTCACGCACGGCGACGTGGTCGTGCTCCTCGCGCCGGTGGCCGGCATCGACGCGGGGACCCTGCTCGCACTGATCGAGCGGCCCGGCGAAGGTCCTGCCTGATGCGGCGGGTGTATCTCGACTACGCGGCCACCACGCCCGTTGACCCGCGCGTCATCCAGGCTACGGCCGAGGCGCTTGCGTCGTGGCCGGGCAATCCGAGTTCGCTGTACGCCGAGGGACGCGAGGCACGCTCGGCCCTTGAGCTGGCACGAACCGATGTCGCGCGCCGCATCGGCGCGACGCACCCCGACGAGGTCGTGTTCTGTGGCAGCGGCACGGAGTCGGATAACGCCGCGGTACTGGGCATCGCGCGCAAGGCCGTAGCGGCGGGTCGGGAGCCGCATGTGGTCGTGAGCGCGTTCGAGCATCACGCCGTGCTCGAGGCCACCCAGGTGCTTGCGCGCGAAGGGTACGCCGTTGACCTGGTGGCCCCCGACGTCGACGGCAGCGTGGACCCCGCCGCTATCGGCTCCGCGCTGCGGGAGCGCACGGCGCTCGTCTCGGTCATGCACGCCAACAACGAGATCGGCACCGTGCAGGACATCCGCGCGATCGCCGAGGTCGTTCACGCGCGCGGTGCGTACCTGCATACCGACGCCGCCCAGTCGCTCGGCAAGATCGACGTCGACGTGCGCGCGCTCGGATGCGACGCGCTGTCCGCGGCGGGTCACAAGATCTACGCGCCCAAAGGCACGGGCATCCTGTACCTGCGCAAGGGCACGCCGTTCGAGCCGCTGCTGCGCGGTGGCGGCCAGGAGGGCGGACTGCGGAGCGGCACACAGAGCGTTGCCGGCGCCGTGGGGTTCGACCATGCGCTCGCGATCATGGACGACGAGCGTCCGGTCGAGATGCCGAGGCTCGCCGGCCTGCGCGACACGATCGAGCGTGAGCTTGCCGCCCGGGTGGGGCCGGTCACCGTGCACGGCTCCGGCGCCGCTCGGCTGCCGCACCTGACCAACCTCGGCATACCCGGTTGTGACGGGCAGTCGCTGCTCCTTCACCTTGATGAGGCCGGCTTCGCGGTGTCCGCGGGTAGCGCCTGTTCATCCGGCAGCGCGCACGTGAGCCATGTGCTGCGTGCGATCGGCGTAGACGGGGCGACCGGAGAGGCTTCGCTCCGGATCACCGTTGGCAGGTGGACCACCGCCGACGACGTGGAGCGTTTCATCGAGGCGGCGGCCGCCATCATCGACACGCTGCGCCGCCGATGAGCGGACCGGTGTGGTGGGTCGCGCTGTCGGGGGGTGTTGACTCGGCTGTTGCAGCCGCGGTGCTTCGTGAGGGTGGCGCCCAGGTCATAGGGGTCACGCTCGACCTCGGTCTGGGCGGCGAGGCGATCGCCTCCGCGCGCTGCGTGGCGGATGCCATCGGCATCGAGCACCGGGTGATCGATGCCCGTGAGCGGTTCGCCGAAGCGGTGGTCGAACCGTTCGCCCTCGCGTACGCCGCCGGCGAGACACCCAATCCGTGCGTGCTCTGCAACGAGCAGGTGAAGCTCGGACTGCTGCTCCCGGCCGCGATGGAGGCGGGCGCCGCAGGCCTCGCTTCCGGTCACTACGCGCGTATCGTCGGACCTCCGGGGGACCGCCGCATCGCACGCGCCGCCCACGCACGCAAGGACCAGTCGTACTTCCTCTACCGGCTCACACCGGAGGTGCTCGAGCATGTGGCGTTCCCCCTCGGCGAGCTGTCCAAAGCCGAGGTCAGGGAGCGCGCCCGGGAGCTCGGTCTTCCTGTGGCTGAGCGTGCCGAGAGCCAGGACGTATGCTTTCTCGCCGGCACGACCGCCGGACGGTTCGTGTCGGCCAGAGGCGTGGGTGGCCACGAGCCCGGTCCGGTGCTGGACCTCGAGGGACGGGTGATCGGGGAGCACACCGGCATCTGCCACTACACCCCCGGTCAACGCAAGGGACTGCCAGGCGGATCCGGTCCGCTCTTCGTGGTGGCGATCGACCCGGCTCGAAACGCCGTGGTCGCCGGTCCCCGTGAGGCCTGCGAGGTCTCGGGCGTGTACCTCGCCGATGAGCTGTGGCATGGCTCTCCGGACGACGTGGAGGCCGTCTGCGTGCGCGCTAACGCCTCGGCCGTGCGGTGCCGCGTGGTACGCTCTGAACGGCTGACCCGCCTCGAGCTCGAGCACCCGGTATGTGCCGCGCCCGGACAGGCGGCGGTGTGCTATCGCGGGGACGTGGTGATCGGCGGAGGCACGATCGTAAGGGAGCGCTCGACGTGATCGACCTACACGTGCACACCTGGCGATGCAGACACGCGACCGGCACCGCGGAGGAGTACGTCCGCGCGGCCGCCGCCGCCGGGATCACCACGCTCGGCTTCACTGAACACCTGCCGCTGGCCCCCGCGCTGGCCGCCCGGATCCCCGACGCTGCGGGTTACGCCATGCCCGCCAGCGAACTCGCGGAGTATCTGGCCGATGTGACGGCGGCAGCGTCTCTCGGCGACACGCTCGGCGTGGAGGTGCTCTGCGGGATCGAGATCGACGCGGTGCCGGTGGCACTCGAACACGCGCGCACGGAGCTCGGACGTCACCGGTTCGATGTCGTGCTCGGCTCGGTCCATTTCATCGATGACTGGGCGTTCGACGACCCCGCCAGACGTGATGGTTATGCAGACTGGAATAGCAGCGATCTGTGGGAGCGGTACTTCACTGACGTAGTGGCGGCCGCCAGAACCGGTCTGTTCGATGTGATGGCGCACGTGGACCTTGTGAAGAAGTTCGGCGTGTGGCCTGAGGGCTCCCCGCGCGAGCTATACCACACGGTCGCGAACGCCTTGGCGTCGGCCGACGTGGCCGTGGAGGTGAATACCGCCGGTCTGCGTAAGCCGTGCCGCGAGCTGTATCCGGGCCAGGACCTGCTCCGCGCGCTGAATGACGCGGGAGTGCCCGCAACGATCGGCTCAGACGCCCATGCACCAGGCGAGGTGGGCGCGGGAGGGGCCGAGGCGCGTGAGGCGCTGATCGAGGCGGGCTATCGCTCGGTGCTCGTGTTCAGGGGCCGCAAGGCCGAGGAGGTGGGCATCGATGACATCTGAGCGCATCATCACCGTCGGGACTCTCGTGCAGGCGCTTGAGGAGCGCTTCGTCCCCGCCTGGGCGGAACCCTGGGACCGGGTAGGCTTGATCGTCGGCACTTCGGGCACGGTCCTCACCGGCGTGCTCGTCACACTCGACGCCACGGCCGAGGCCGTGGAGCGCGCCCGACGCGCGGGCGCCAACCTCGTGGTGACACATCACCCACCGTTCCTGGAGACGCCGTCATGTATCGAGACTGTGCCCGGGCCTGCCGGCACGCTCGCGGCCGCCCTTGCCGCAGAGGTCGCGGTGGCTTCGTTCCACACGAGCCTCGACAGGGCACCCGCGGGCGCTGATGCGCTCTCCGTGGCGCTCGGGCTCACGACCCTCGAGCCGCTCGAGTCAGGCGTGGAGCCGATCTCCGTGGTCGTGACCTACGTGCCCGCCGATGATGCTGCTGCGGTGCGTGCGGCGATGGCGGAGGCGGGTGCGGGCAGGATCGGGCAGTACGATGGCTGTTCGTTCGAGTCGGAGGGGACCGGACGGTTCACGCCGCGCGCCGGGGCCGAGCCCGCGGTGGACGATACCGGCTCCGGTGTGGCCGAGGTGCGCATCGAGATGGTGTGCGCCCGCTCCGATGCGGCGCGGGTGGTGCAGGCCGCGGCCGGCGCACATCCGTACGAGGAGCCCGTGGTGCTCGCGACCGACGGCGTCCGCGCGCGCGGTGCCGCCCGCCTTGGACGGCTCTGTTCGTGGAGCGGCGGGGCGGTGAGCGACCTGGCGTCGCACGTGGGGGCGCGGCTTGGCGTGCGCCCGCGCGTGTGGGGCGACGCCGCCGGACCGGCGGCACGTATCGCCGTGGCCAACGGTTCGGCCGGCTCTCTCCTCGGCGAGGCGCTTGCGTCAGCCGATGTCATGGTGGCGGGGGAGGTGCGGTATCATGACGCCCTGGATGCGGTGTCCCGCGGGCTTGCGATCATCGAAGTGGGGCATGATGCGTCCGAGTGGCCGCTCGTGAGCGTGCTTGCGGCCGAGGTCCGCAGCGCATGCGGCCCCGACCTGCCGGTGATCGCCGAAGCGCCGCGCCTTGCGTGGCAGACGATGGAGGATGCGCATGACCGAGGGTGACGCTCTCATCGCGTTGATGGAGCAGGACCTGGCCATCGCCCGTGCCACCAAGGCGCTCGACGAGCTGCCCGAGAAGAAGGCGATCCTGCAGCTCAGGCAGCGTCTCAAGGAGATCGAAGGGGTGTCCGAGAAGGCCGAGGCCTACCTCAGGAAAGCCAATGCGATGGTCGCCCGGGCTGCCGACGAAGTCGCGTCCGTACAGGCCAAGATCGACGCGGAGCAGGCGAAGGTGCTCTCGGGGTCGGTGACCGACTCCAAGGAGCTGCAGCACCTCACCCGCGAGATCGACGCGCTGGTTCGCCGCAAGGACACGCTCGAGCGTGAGGAGCTCGGGTTGATGGAAAAGGCCGAGACCGGCGAAGCGCAGGTGTCCCGCGTGCACGCCGCCCTCACCGAGGGCGGCGCCAAGGAAGCGTCGCTCATCGAGGCCTACAAGATCCGTGGCGGCGAGATGCAGACCGAGATCGCCCGGCTCAAGGCTGGTCGCGAGGCCATCGCCGCGAAGCTGCCGGCCGCCCTGCTCGCCCGTTACGAGGCGATCAGGGCGTCAAAGCACGGCATCGCAGTGGGCGAGCTGAAGGGCTCGCTGTGCACGGCGTGCCGAACAGCTATCCCGTCGGGCGAGGCACAGTCGCTCGCCGCCGGTCCAGAGATCGGCGAGTGCCCCAACTGCAAGCGCATCATGATCGTCCGGAAGGGCGCCTGATGACGGGCGTCTGGACCGTCAACAGCGACGGGGGATCGCGCGGCAATCCTGGTCCGGGCGGCGCCGGCATCGTGGTGCGCGATCCAGCGGGCGAGGTCGTTGCGCGCGGTGGGGCGTTCCTTGGCACGGTGACCAACAACATCGCCGAGTACGAGGCGCTCCTGTGGGGCATGCGTGCCGCTCGTGCGCTCGGCGCGACGAAGCTCCTGGTGCGGGCCGACAGCGAGCTTGCGATCAAGCAGATGCGCGGCGAGTACCGCGTGAAGAACGAAGGCCTGAAGCCGCTGTTCCTGCAGGCGCAGGCGCTGTGCCGCACCTTCGAAGGGGTGACGTTCGAGCACGTGCGACGTGAGGCGAACGCCGATGCCGACGCGCTCGCCAACGAGGCGATGGACTCACGTGAGTACGTGGGCGACGCGCCCGAGCCGCCGGGCGGGATGCGACTCTTCGAGACGGAGGCGTGAGATGTACGACCTCATGATCAAGGGACACTTCGACGCGGCACACGCGCTGCATGGCTACCCGGGCGAGTGCCGGAACCTGCACGGGCACACCTGGGACATCGAGGTGGTCGTACGCGGATCACAGCTCGACGAGGTCGGCATCGTGTACGACTTCAAGACGCTCAAGAGCGACCTCGCCGCCGTGCTGGAGCCGCTCGACCACGCGTATCTGAACGACGTGCCGCCGTTCGATGAGCTCAATCCCACTGCTGAGAACCTGTCGCGGTACATCTACGAGGCGTTGACTGAGACGGTGGGCAGCGCGGTGCGCGTGCTCGAGGTGTCGGTCTGGGAGTCGCCGGTCGCGCGGATCACGTACCGGCCGGGGGAGTAGCGTC
>Ga0209066_10000981_pt1 | contig 39510 bp, 35 predicted proteins | sample All_14_2_FD_187198 | JGI IMG/M metagenome (GOLD analysis project Ga0209066, IMG submission 187198) | Freshwater microbial communities in response to fracking from Pennsylvania, USA - Allegheny Zone_MetaG_DW_15 (SPAdes) (version 2) ... | reverse complement strand
GTACAAGGGGGCGTTCGGATCCCAATCCTTGTTTTTCTGCTGCTCCACCGCGTCCTGATCGGCGGGGCGGTTTGTGCCCTTGTCCAGAAAGGGCACCGGCACCTTGGTCACGTACACCGCCACCGCCAGCGCCACACCCAAGCCCACCACCAGCCCCAGCACAAATCCCAGAAAAGTGCCACCCCGTTGTTGTTTCATGTTTTGCCTTTGATACCGGTCTGTGTCCGTTGCTTACATTTTTTGCGGCGCGCTGACACCCAGCACCGCCAGGCCGTTGGACAACACCTGTGCCGTGGCCGCCACCAGCGCCAAGCGTGCCAGTTTGACCGCTTCATCGTCGACCAAAATCCGCTCGGCATCGTAATAGCTGTGATAACAGGCCGCGAGTTCGCGCAGGTAAAACGTCACATCATGCGGCGCAAACCCCTCCGCGGCCATGGTCAACATGGCCGGGTATTTGGCCAGCAGCAGCATCAGCGCCTGGGCTTGCGGGCTGTCCAGCGCGCTCAGGTCAACGCTGGCCAGGCTGGCCGCGTCACCGCCCCAGGCGGCCAGCACCGAGCAGATGCGCGCATGCGCGTACTGCACGTAGTAGACCGGGTTGTCGTTGTTCTTTTGTACCGCCAGATCGACATCGAAGGTGTATTCGGTGTCGGGCTTGCGGCTCAACAGGAAGAAACGCACCGCGTCCTTGCTGGTCCACTCGATCAAATCACGCAGCGTCACGTAGCTACCCGCGCGTTTGCTGATCTTGACCTCTTCGCCGCCCTTGACCACGCGCACCATGGTGTGCAGCACGTAGTCCGGGAAGCCTTGCGGAATGCCGACATTGGCGGCCTGCAACCCGGCGCGCACGCGGGCGATGGTGCCGTGGTGGTCGGTGCCCTGGATGTTGATCACTTTGCTGAAACCACGCTCCCACTTGGTGATGTGGTAGGCCACGTCGGGCACAAAGTAGGTGTAACTACCGTCGCCTTTGCGCATGACGCGGTCTTTGTCGTCGCCGTAGTCGGTGGATTTGAGCCACAACGCGCCGTCCTGCTCGTAGGTTTTGCCCGCCTCAATCAACCGTTTGACGGCCGCATCCACCTTGCCACTGGTGTACAGGCTGCTCTCCAAATAATAGTTGTCGAACTTGACGGCAAAAGCCTGGAGGTCCAAGTCCTGCTCATGGCGCAGGTAGGCCACGGCAAACTGGCGCATGCCGTCCAGGTCATTGGCATCCCCCGAGGCGGTGAATTCGCGGTCATCCGATTTGACGGTTTTTTTGGCCAGAAAATCCGCCGCGATGTCGGCGATGTAGTCGCCGTTGTAGAAGTTTTTGCTGACCGGGTTGTCCGGATCAATCGGCCAGCAGTCGTCGCCCGGCTTGAAGCCCTGCACACGCAACTGGGTGCTGGTGGCCAGTGTGCCAATCTGCACCCCGGCGTCGTTGTAATAAAACTCGCGGTACACGTCCCAGCCCTGCGTGGCAAACAGGTTGCAGATGGCATCCCCCAGCGCCGCCTGGCGGCCGTGGCCCACATGCAGCGGGCCGGTGGGGTTGGCTGAGACAAACTCCACCAGCATGCGTTGCCCGTTGCCCGCCTGCTTGCCGTAGCAGGACGTTTGCGCCAGCACCTCGCGCACCACTTGTTGTTTGGCGGCGGGTTTGAGTTTGATGTTGATGAAGCCGGGCCCGGCAATGTCCAGCGCATCGACCCAGGTCTGGTACGGCACGGTGGCTTGCAGTGCGGCACAGAGCTTTTCAGCCACCTGGCGCGGGTTCAGCTTGAGGGGTTTGGCCAGTTGCATGGCGGCGGTGGTGGCCAGGTCGCCGTGGGCCGCCACTTTGGGCGACTCAAAGGCGGCGCGGGCGCCAGCACCCGGTGACAAATCTTCCAGCGCCAGGCGCAGGGTTTCCAACAGATCGGTTTTGACAGTAAGCATCGGGCGATTTTAGAGGGGCGGGTGACGCCGCCTGACGGCTGGGCCAGGGTGCCCGGTTTCAGGCCGCTTTCTGGGTCGGCGGGTGGGCAAACGGCAGGTGGGCAAATTGCTGCTTGAGGTAATCCACCCACAGCCGCACCCGCAGCGGCAGGTGTTTGCGCTGGGGAAACACGGCGTACACCCCGTTGGGCGGCGCAGCAAAGGCTTCCAGCACCGGCACCAACAGCCCGGCAGCCACCTCGGCTTGCACCTCCCAGGTGCTGCGCCAGGCGATGCCGTAACCCGCCAGGCACCAGTCAAACAACACTTCGCCATCGGAACAACTCATCGGGCCACCGGGTTTGAGGTGCACCACCTCCACCCCCGCGCCCTGCGGCAGCGAAAACGCCCAGCCCCGCGTTTGCGCGGCGTCGCTGGACAGCGTCAGGCAGTCAAACCGCGCCAGCTCGCTGGGGTGCTGCGGTATGCCATGGCGTTTCAGGTAAGCCGGGGCGGCCACACACAGGCGCCGGTTGTCGGCCAGTCGCACACTGACCAGGCTGGAGTCGGGCATGTCACCGACCCGCACCGCGCAGTCAAACCCCTCGGCGCTCAGGTCCACCACGCGGTCGCTCAGGTTCAGCGCAATGGTGACCTCTGGGTACAGTTCGCGAAAACGCGGCACCAGCGGCGCCACGTGCCGCCGCCCAAAACCGGCGGGTGCCGTCAGCGCCAGGTGGCCGGTGGGTTTGATCCCGCCCGCCGACACACGGGCCTCGGCACTGGCCAGCCCGGTCAGCAGGCGCTGGCAGTCCTCCAGAAACGCGCCGCCCTCCGTGGTGAGCGAAACGCGCCGGGTGGTGCGCACCAGCAGCTTGACGCCCAGGCGCTCTTCCAGCGCATCCAGCCGGCGCCCGATGATGGCGGGCGCCACGCCTTCGGCTTTGGCCGCCGCGGTCAGGCCACCGCGCGCAGCCACATTGACAAAGGTTTCCAGCTGTTTGAGTTTGCTCATGCGAACCGGGCCCAGACCATCACCAAGTGACTAAGCCACCGCCCGGGCAGCGCGCAAGGCATGCACCTGGTCAGGCCCCAGGCCCAGCCCGGCCAGCAGTTCGTTGGTGTGCGCACCCAAGGAGGGCGGGCTCAAGCGTACGCCGAGCCGGTGACCACCCAGCGTGAAAGGAAACAACGCGGCCTGGGTGGTTTGGCCAGCCCGCTCGCCGTCGGGCAAGGTGATGTCGGCCAGGCCGCCGGTGGCCAGCAGGTGTTCGTCGTCAAACAGTTCCTCGGGCTTGCGGATCGGCGCGTAGGGCAGCTGGTTGGCTTCCATCATCTGCGCGATCTGGGCGGCGCTGTAGTGCGCCAGCCGCTCACGCAGCAGCGGCAACAGTGTGGGGCGCTCACGCACCCGGTCGTTGTTGGTGGCGTAACGCGCATCGGCTTTGAGGTCGGCCAGGTCGAATACCGCACAAAATGTGGCCCACTGGGCATCACTGACCGCGGACAGAAAAATCTGCTCGCCGTCTTGCACGGTGAACACGTCGTACACGCCCCAGGGCGAAATGCGCGCGGGCATGGGGGCCGCGGCCTGGCCGGTGATGGCGTATTGCAGCATGTGCTGGCCGACCAGAAACACATTGTTCTCGAACAAGGCGCTTTGCACCTCCTGGCCACGGCCGGTGATGCCCCGCTGGATCAGCGCACCCAAAGCGCCGATGGCACCAAACAAACCGCCCATGATGTCGTTGACGCTGCTGCCCGCGCGCAGCGGGTCACCCGGGCGCCCGGTCATGTAGGCCAGGCCACCCATCATCTGCACCACTTCATCCAGCGCGGTGCGGTGCTCGTACGGGCCGGGCAGAAACCCTTTGTGGCTGACATAGATGATTTTCGGGTTGGCTTGGGACAAGGCCGCGTAGTCCAACCCGTACTTGACCATGGTGTCGGGCTTGAAGTTCTCCAGCACCACATCCGCACTCTGCGCCAGCTGGCGTGCCACAGCCGCGCCCTCGGGCTGGTGCAGGTTGATCGCAATGCTTTTTTTGTTGCGGTTGAACATCGGGAAAAAACCCGCTCCGGCGCCCAGCAGGTGGCGGGTGCGGTCCCCCTCCAGGGGCTCGACCTTGATCACCTCGGCGCCCATGTCGGCCAGCACCATGCCGCAGGTCGGGCCCATCACCATGTGGGTGAACTCCACCACCCGCAAACCGTTTAAGGGCAAGGCGGATACGGGGACAGCTGGTTCGGTGGCGTGGGTCATGGGGAGGCTGGGTGTGACAGGCAGGGTGGCAGGCTGGGCTGACAGGATTATTTCCCAGTCCGGTCGCGCTGGGTGGATTACCTCCATTTTTGTCACAGCTGCGCGATGATGCATCCACGCAATCCAACCGGCAATGTTCCCTAAAATGGTGCTCAACAGGTGACCACCACCGGGGCAGGCTTGCCACCCAGCCGCCAGAATTTTTCAACTCCAACCGCACCATCATGACCGAACGCATCACCCGACATCGCCTGCAAGTGGCCAGCAACCTGTGCCAGTTCATCGACACCCAAGTGCTGCCCGGCACCGGCGTGACACCTGCCAAATTCTGGAAGGGGTTCGATGCCATCGTGGCCGATCTGGCACCGCAAAACATCGCCCTGCTGGCCGAGCGGGACCGCTTGCAAAGCGAGCTCGATGCCTGGCACACGGCCAACCCCGGCCCCATCACCGCGGGTGACCACGGCCAACCGAACGACATGGCGCACTACCGCGCGTTCCTGGAAAAAATCGGTTATCTGGTGCCGGTGCCTGACAAAGTGCGCATCAGCACCAGCAAGGTGGACGCCGAACTGGCCAAACAAGCCGGTCCGCAACTGGTGGTGCCGATCCTCAACGCCCGCTACGCGCTCAACGCCGCCAATGCACGCTGGGGCAGCCTGTACGACGCCTTGTACGGCACCGATGTGATCGACGAGGCCAAGGGCTGCCAAAAAGTCGGCAAAAAAGGGGGCTACAACCCCAAACGCGGCGCCAAAGTCATCGAATACGCCCGTTACGTGCTGGACCGCTGCGTGCCCCTGAAGAAAGGCTCACACATCGACTCGGTGGCCTACAGCATCAAGGGCGGCAAGCTGGCGGTGAAGCTGGCAGACGGCAGCAATACCAGCCTGGAAGACAACGACCAGTTGGTGGGCTACCAAGGAGAGGCCAAGACCCCTTCCAGCGTGTTGTTTGTCCACCACGGCCTGCATCTGGACCTGATCATCAACCGCGCCACGGCCATCGGCGCCAGCGACCCGGCGGGCGTGTCTGACTTGGTGGTCGAAGCGGCCCTGTCCACCATCCTCGACCTGGAAGACTCGGTCGCCGCGGTGGACGCCGACGACAAGGTGCTGGCCTACAGCAACTGGCTCGGCATCCTCCAAGGCACACTCACCGAAGAAGTGGCCAAAGGCGACAAGACCATCACCCGCGGCCTCAATCCGGACCGCATCTACACCGCGCCAGATGGCAAAAAACCGGTGCGCCTGCATGGCCGCAGCCTGATGTTTGTGCGCAACGTCGGCCACCTGATGACCAACCCGGCCATCCTCTACACCGACAAAGCCGGTGAAGTGCGTGAAATTCCCGAAGGCATCATGGACGCGGTGGTCACCACCACCATCGCGATGCACGACCTGGCCAAGACCAAAAAAGACGCCATCCGCAACTCGCGCAAGGGCTCGGTTTACATCGTCAAACCCAAGATGCACGGCCCGGCGGAAGTGGCGTTTGCCAATGAACTGTTTGGCCGCGTCGAGAAGCTGCTGGGCCTGCCGGAGAGCACCGTCAAACTCGGCATCATGGACGAAGAACGCCGCACCAGCGTCAACCTGAAAGCCTGTATTGCCGCTGCCGCCAGCCGCGTGGCCTTCATCAACACCGGCTTCCTGGACCGCACTGGCGATGAGATGCACAGTGCCATGTTGGCCGGCCCGATGGTTCGCAAAGCCGACATGAAAGCCAGCACCTGGATTCACGCCTACGAGCGCAACAACGTGCTGGTGGGTTTGCAATGTGGTCTGCGCGGCAAGGCCCAAATCGGCAAGGGCATGTGGGCCATGCCAGACCTCATGAAAGCCATGCTGGAGCAAAAAATTGCCCACCCCAAAGCTGGCGCCAACACCGCTTGGGTGCCCAGCCCGACCGGCGCCACCCTGCACGCCCTGCATTACCACCAGGTGCTGGTCAGCGACGTGCAAAAAGACATCGAAAAAACCCACGCCAAACGTGATGTCCAAAGTGAACACGACGCGCTGCTGACCGGTCTGTTGCACATCCCGGTCGCAACCGCCCCCACCTGGAGTGAGGCCGAGAAACAGCAGGAACTCGACAACAACGCCCAGGGCATCCTGGGTTATGTGGTGCGCTGGGTCGACCAGGGTGTGGGCTGCTCCAAGGTGCCCGACATCCACAACATCGGCCTGATGGAAGACCGCGCCACACTGCGCATTTCCAGCCAACACATGGCAAACTGGTTACACCACGGTGTGGTCACCAAAGCCCAGGTCACCGAAACCTTTGAGCGCATGGCCGCCGTGGTGGACGCGCAAAACGCGGGCGATCCGCTCTACCAACCGATGGCGGGCCACTTTGACACCTCCAAAGCCTACCAGGCCGCCTGCGACCTGGTGTTCAAAGGCCTGGCCCAACCCAGTGGCTACACCGAGCCGCTGCTGCACGGCTGGCGCTTGAAGGTGAAGGCAGCGGGCTGACCTGGCACATGGATCGGCCCACCGCCATGCCCCACCAAGCGCCACCGCCAGCACCCCAGCCGGGTCTGTGCCCGATTTGCGGCCAACCCAACGCCTGCGCGATGGAGGCTGAACGCGTCACCGGCCTCAAGCAGCCGCCGTGCTGGTGCACCACCGCCAGTTTCAGCCCCTCTCTGCTGGACCGCATTCCGGCGGCCGCACGCCACACCGCCTGCGTTTGCGCGGCGTGTGTGGCAGCCAACCCGGCATGAACTGGCTGGACAAAGCCCCGCTGTGGGTGGTGGTGGCGCTGGCGGTGTGGATGGCGGTTGCCCCGATCGCCCCTGAGCCGCATCTGATCGACAAACTGCGGCTGCTCAGCCAGGGCGCGCTGGTGCGCCCACTGGATGTGTTTGACTTGTGCCTGCATCTGGCGCCGATGCTCCTGCTGGCGCTGCGGCTGTGGCGGCAATTTGGGCCAGGCAAGCACTGAGCGGTTGACGCTCCACCCGGTGCCCCCGCCCAGCCGGGGTCAGCGCAAGTCGGGGAAAGGCAAGTCGACGCGCCCGTCCGCCGACGGGGCCTTTGGCTTGGACGCGCTGCGGGTGTCCTCAGCGGATGGAAACGCCAGATCCAGATCCAGACCCGGCGAGAGTGTTTCGGCCACCGACACCGGCTTGGCATCCTCTTCTGCCGCCTGGCCACGCATGTCCATCACCATGGCCATACCCGCCAACTCGGCCGGGCCGGTGCTCTGACCGCCCAGACCCGAATAGTTCGTCATCTTCCAGGGTGAGTCAGACGTCACTTTTTCGGCCACGGCATGCAGCATCAGCAAATCACGGAAGGCGGGCAGATCGAATGACATCTGCATGGGCGCCGCGTCGTTGCGGAAAATGCAGGCCTCCAGGAACGCGATAGCTTCGATGTTGGGCCAGAACCGCGCCAACACAGCCAGCGGCTCCGGGTAGCTCAGCAGGTCACGGCCTTCCAGGTTGAACGCCGGAAAATCGGGCACCACACCGTTGAAAAACCGGTTGAACGCCGCCCGCAATTCGCGGAAATCAGACTTCAACCCTTGGGCGTGGTACAGCGTCAGCAAGTCCAGATACACCAGCGGGTTCGGGTCCTGACTTTCCAAAATCTGCTTGCGCAACACATTCAAGGCCCGATCGGTCTGCCCCAGTGAGACAAAAAACTCCGCCTGCTGGCGGATGTCTGACACGTTCTCGGCGTTGATGTTGTGGGTCATGGCAAACCCATCCGCAGGCGGCAGCGCCATCGGCGGCGTCACGGACGGCTGCGCATCGGCGGGCGGCAGACTGGCCAGGTCAATGTCCAGGTCCACATCGGACTCGGCGGTCACGGCATGTGGCCGGTCCACCTCCACCGCTGCCAGCGTCGGCAGCACCGTCGCCGCGGGCGCCGGGAAAGCGGACGGTGGCGCGTTGGCAACCGTTTGCGTCGTGCCGTCTTGGCCCTGCTGCCACCAGACGTCGTCATCCTTTTTGGCGGCCTGCTGCTTGCGCAGCACCCAGGCCAAGGTGGCCAGGCAAAGCGCCAACAAGCCTGACAGCAGGTAAAACCAGGTCAGCGGAACACGCTCGGCTTCGGCCTGGCGCAATTTGGTCTGAAATTCCGTCAGACTGGCTTCGTTTTTTAAGGCCAGCTCTTTGAGGACCTTGATATCGTTCTGCAAAGCCTCCATGCGCAGCGCCTGCTGCACCGCCTCTTCACTGGGGGCTGAGGCAGGCACCGATGTCGGCGCAGAAGCAGGTGCCGCCACTGGCATCGGTACGTCACCCTGAACAGGCAACACCAGGGACTGATCCAGCTTCAGCACGGGTTTGGTCTGCTCCGGCGCTGGCCTCGGCTTGACCGGGGCCGCTGCGGGCTTGGGTCGCTTTTTAACGGGCGCGGCTTGCTGGGGTGACACCGGCCTGGCCAGCGCTGCGTCCGCCTGAACCCGGGTCGGCGCCGAGGTGGGCGCCGCCTGGGCCTGCGCGACCGATGCCCCGGCGCCAGCTGCGCTTTGCGGTGGCATGCCGGACGCACTGGACGCCAATGGCATCAACTCGACGGCCGACGGGGCTGACGCCTTTGGCAAATCTGGCGCCGGAAAGTCCGACAGCAAGACATATTGGCGAGACATGGGGCTGCCGCAGAGGGACCGCAGCACCACGGTCACCACCGGCTCAGTCACCGCAGCGGCAGACCGGATGCGCACCAAGACCGGCGCAGACCCGGTGCTGGTCTGGCTCACCGTGATCAACGGGCTCAACTGCTGCGACTCGGCAAACAGCACCTCGGCCGACAGGCAGGTCGCCAGCACGTCTTCACCAGCGCCGGGCACGACCGGCACGGTCACATCCAGCGAGCGACCGATCACCGCACTACCTCGCAGATCACCCAGCGTGAACGCATGTCCGGTTGACGCGGCTCCGCTTAACACTGCCAACAAGGCGACAAAATAACTGACTCTGTTCTTCAAGACAGCATTTCCACGTTGTAACGATTGACGCATCGAAATAGACCCGGTAAGCAGCCAGCGAAGGCCAACTGGTCTGACAAAAACTCACCTTGACGGCGATTTGAAAGCATACTCGCAAGACGTCTTGATTTTGTACCGTCTTTCCCCACCCAAGCAGAACATAGCAGGAAATCGTTAAGCTTTGGGCCTTGGAGCAACATTTTGTCAGTCAGCACAACGCTATTGAATCGCTCACCATGTGCCAATTACTCGGAATGAACAGCCACCTGCCGGCCAGCCTGACGCTGAGTTTCACCGGCTTCGCGCAGCGCGGCGGCGGCACCGCCCACCACGGCGACGGCTGGGGCATCGCTTTTTTCGAGAGTGACGACAGCCGCCCCGGCAAAGGGGTGCGTCACTTTGTCGACAAATGCAGCGCCGCCGCCTCGCCGATAGCGCAGATGCTCAAAAATTACCCGATCAAAAGCCACAACGTGGTGGCGCATGTGCGCAAGGCCACCGTGGGACAGGTCACGCTGGAAAACACCCACCCATTCGTGCGCGAGTTGTGGGGCCGTTACTGGGTGTTTGCCCACAATGGCGACCTGAAAAACTATGCGCCGCACCTGCACGGCCATTTCAGGCCAGTGGGCAGTACCGACAGCGAATTGGCGTTTTGCTGGCTGTTGCAGGAGCTGGCCAAATCCCACGCCAGTGTGCCCACGGTGGACGAACTCACCCGCACCCTGCAGGAGCTGGTGCCGCAGATCTCAAAACACGGCACCTTCAATTTTTTGCTCAGCAACGGCCAGGCGCTGTGGGCGCACGCCACCACCCACCTGTGTTACGTGTTGCGCGCCCACCCGTTCAACCAGGTGCATCTGAAGGACGATGACGTGACGGTGAACCTGGCCCAGCTCAACAGCCCGGCAGACCGACTGGCCATCGTCGTGACCGAGCCGCTGACCACCGACGAAGACTGGACCCCTTTTGCCCCGGGCCAACTCAACGTGTTTGTCGACGGCACCCTGGCGCACTGCAGCTGCCAGTGCGCCGCCCCGCCGCGCCCGGCACCGATCACCGACCCGCTGGGGCCGGTGCCCGTGGTGGCGGCCGGACCGGCGCCGCGCTGCGTTCAGACCTGTGCGGCTTCCAGCGCCTGCACGAACATCGCCGCCACGTCAAAGCCGGTCTGATCAAAGATTTCCTGGAAACAGGTGGGGCTGGTGACGTTGATCTCGGTGAGGTGCTCACCAATCACGTCCAGCCCGATCAACAACAAGCCGCGTTTCGCCAGCACCGGGCCAATCGCTTCGGCGATCTCGCGGTCACGCGCCGTCAAAGGCTGCGCCACCCCTTTGCCGCCTGCTGCCAGGTTGCCACGCACCTCGCCGCCTTGCGGAATACGCGCCAGGCCATAAGGCACCGGCTGGCCGCCAATCACCAGCACCCGCTTGTCGCCCTGGGCGATGGCGGGCAGGAACTTCTGCACCATCACGGTCTCGGCGCCCTCCTTGTTGAGCGTTTCGATGATGGCGCCCAGGTTCAGGCCATCTTCCTTGACCCGGAAGATGCCGGTGCCGCCCATGCCGTCCAGCGGCTTGAGGATGATGTCCTGGTGCTCGGCGTGAAAACGGCGGATGTCCTGCGCATCACGCGTGACCAGCGTCGGGCCGATGAACTGCGGCCACTCCAGAATCGCCAGTTTTTCCGGGTGATCGCGCAGCGCGCGTGGCTTGTTGAAGACGCGGGCGCCCTCGCGCTCGGCCTGCTCGAGCAGGTGGGTGGCGTAGAAGTACTCCGAGTCAAACGGCGGGTCTTTGCGCATCACCACCGCGTCAAAGTCTTTCAACGCGGCCGCTCGCTCGTTGGGTGCTTGCTGCAGCGCGGTGAACCACTGGGGCGTTTGGCCGGTGAGTGTGATGTCTCGCACATAAGCGGTCACCGGCGCGCCACGCTGCCACATGATGTCTTTGGGCTGGCAGACACTCAGGGTGTGGCCACGTTTTTGCGCCTCGCGCATCATGGCAAAGGTGGTGTCTTTGTAAATTTTGAACGATTCGAGCGGGTCAGCGACAAACAACAACTTCATGACAACATCACTTTCTATGGGGCCCCAAGGGGCGCTGGAGGCGAGGAAACGACCGCTTTGCCCACGCGTCAGCGCGGCGGCAGGTCAAAGTGCGATTTTCCAACCCTTTGGATCAACAAGGCCAAGGCACCGGCAATCACCCCCCAAAACGCCGAGCCGACACCAGCAATCACCACCCCGCTCAGGGTGACCAGAAAGGTGATCAGGGCGGCCTCGCGATGGAAGTCGTCCCGCAGCGCGGTGGTCAGCGCCGAACCGATGGTGCCCAGCAGCGCCAGCCCGGCAATCGTGGCAATCAGTTCCTTGGGAAACGCCGTGAGCGCGCCAGTGATGACCGTGCCAAACACGCCGATCAGGATGTACAGCGCGCCGCACGACACCGCAGCCGTGTAGCGCTTGTCCGGGTCCGGGTGGACCTCGCGGCCCATACAGATTGCGGCGGTGATGGCGGCCAGGTTCAGCGCATAACCACCAAAGGGCGCCAGCACCAGCGTGACCAGGCCGGTCAGCGTGATCACCCCCGACACCGGAATACCGCGCTGGTCAGTCGTGCGGCCATAACCGGCGGCGTTGATCACCGCCACCCCCGGCAGGTTTTGTGAGGCCATGGTCACCACAAACAGCGGCAGCGCCAGGCTGATGACCGCACTCCAGCTGAACTGCGGCAGGGTGAATACCGGCATCGCCAAGCCAAATTGCACGCTAGCACCCGTGAATCCAGAGGTCATCGCTACATAGGCAATAGCAACCAGCAAGGTCACAGGCACCGCGTAACGGGCCAACCAGCGTTTGCCCGCCAGGTAGGTCAGCAGCATGATCAGCACCAGCGGCAGGTTGGTTTGTGCTGCGGTGAAGGCCTGCATGCCAAAGCGCGCCAGCACGCCCGCCAGCAAGCCCGAAGCGATCGCCATGGGCAGGTGGTTCATGGCGCGCTCAAACCAGCCGGTGACCCCCACCAGGGTGATCAGCGCCGCACACACCATGAAGGCGCCCACCGCCTCAGCCATGCTGAAGCCGCCCGCGACACCCGCCGTGGCCAACACGGCGGCGCCCGGCGTACTCCAGGCCACCATCACCGGTTTTTTGAGGATCAACGACGGCACCGCGGTGCACAAGCCCATGCCCCAGCCCAGCGCCCACATCCAGGACGTGATCTGCTCAGGTGTGGCGCCAAAGGCCAGCGCCGCTTGGAACACGATGGCCACCGAGCTGGTGAAGCCCACCAGCACAGCCACAAAACCGGCGGTGAAGGCGGCGGGGGAAAGGTCTTTGAAAAAGCGCATGACTTGGTTCTGGCGAAGCACTGAACTTTACCTCGCCCAGGCCGCCAGCCAAACCGCCCGCCCACCCGGCAGGCCTCAAATCTCGATCTTGCTGCCCAACTCCACCACCGCGTTGCTCGGCAGGTTCAAGAACCCCGCCGCGCCGCTGGCGTTGAGGTGCATCTGGGCGAACAACTTCTCGCGCCACAAGGCCATGCCGCTGCTCAGCGAGGGCGTGACGGTGTCGCGGCTCAGGAAATAACTGGTGGTCATCGGGTCCAGATCACAGCCCCGGCCTTTGAGGCTTTGCAGGGCTTTGGGCAGGTCGGGGTCGTTTTTGAAGCCGTAGTTGACGATCACCTGCCAGCAGTCGTGCCCCAGGGACTCGATGGTCACCCGCTTGTCCATGCCGATCCAGGGCACCTCATGGCTGACCACGGTGACAAACAGGTTGGTTTCGTGCAGCACCTTGTTGTGTTTGAGGTTGTGCAGCATCGCGTTGGGCACGGTGCCGGTCTCCGCGGTCAGGAAGACGGCGGCACCGGCCACACGGGTGGGCGGGCTGATGAACACGGCTTCCAGGAAACTGGTCAGGTCAATGGCGTCCTGTTTGAGTTTTTGCTTGAGCAGGCGGCGGCCGTCTTTCCAGGTGAGCATCACGGTGTAGACACCACCGGCGATCAGCAGCGGGAACCAGCCGCCATCGAACAGCTTGATCATGTTGGAGGTGAAAAACGCCATGTCCACCACAAAGAACCAGCTGGTCACGCCCACGCACAGCCACAACGGGTACCGCCAGGCAAAGCGGACGACAAAAAACGTCAGCACCGTGGTGATCAGCATGTCCAGCGTCACCGCAATGCCGTAGGCTGCGGCCAGGTTGCTCGATGTCTTGAACAACACCACCGCCAGCACAATCAGCACAAACAGGCCCCAGTTCACAAACGGCATGTAGATCTGGCCGGTTTCCTTGACGCTGGTGTGCCACACCTGCAAGCGTGGCAGGTAGCCCAGCTGGATGACCTGCTTGGTGACCGAAAACGCACCGGTGATCAAGGCCTGCGAGGCAATCACCGTGGCCAGCGTGGCCAGGCCCACCAGCGGCAGCAGCGCCCAGTCGGGGGCCATATTGAAAAACGGATTTTTCACCGCGCTCGGGTCACTCAGCAACAAGGCGCCCTGGCCAAAATAATTCAGTGTCAGGCAAGGCATGACCACGGTGAACCAGGCCAGGCGGATCGGCTTCTTGCCAAAGTGCCCCATGTCGGCATAGAGCGCCTCGCCCCCGGTCACACACAACACCACCGCCCCCAGAATGATGAAGGTAACGCCCGGGTTGTTCCAGGTAAATAACCAGGCATGGTGCGGGCTCAGCGCCCACAAAATCTCGGGGTTGTGCCAGATGTGCGACACACCCAGCACCCCGATGACCACAAACCAGGTCAGCGTGATCGGGCCAAAAAACTTGCCAATGTCAGCCGTGCCGCGTTTTTGCACAAAAAACAGCGCAAACAAAATCAGCAGGGTCAGTGGAATCACCGCTTTTTTGAAGGTAGGCGACACCACCTCCAGGCCTTCCACCGCCGACAGCACCGAGATGGCCGGGGTGATCACGCCGTCGCCATAAAACAGGCAGGTGCCAAAAATGCCCACATACAACAACACACGCCGCAATTTGGGCTTGTCGACGACCGACTGGGACGCCAGCGCCAGCATCGCCACCAGACCGCCCTCGCCGTTGTTGTCGGCGCGCAGCACCAGCGTCACGTATTTCAGCGAGATGATGACGGTCAGCGTCCAGAAGAAGATGGACAACACGCCCATCACGTTGTCGGTGGTGAACTGCACATGGCCAGAGCCAAACACTTCCTTGACCGCATAGAGCACGCTGGTGCCGATGTCGCCATACACCACACCAATGGCGCCCAGGGTGAGCGCGCGCAGAGACGTTTGAGAGTTTGTCAAATAACCACCCAGCCTGCTAACGGGCCGGGCTCCATGTCATGAGAGGGCGCCATTTTGCGCCTGAAAGCCGGGCAGGCGCTGCCAACGATCTGACACAGACTTGATCTGACTCAACGTTTCCTGACCGCCTGTGGCGGCAAACCCACACGTCAGGCTTAGTCGTAGACCTCGGCCTCGGGGTCGGTGGCCTCAAGTTCGTAGCTGGCGGCCAACATGGCCAAGCGGCCCACCACGCCGTACATGTAAAACCGGTTGGGCAGGCTGGCGCCGGGTTTGATGCCCGGCTGGGGCAACTGGGTGCTGTGCTCAAAAGCCAGCGGCACGTAGTCCGAGCCGGGCGCGTTGAGCGCCTCATCCACCCCGCGTCCGGCGTGCACGCGGTAAAAACCACCCACCACATACCGGTCCATGGTGAAGATCACCGGCTCGGCCACCGCGTCATGAACCCGCTCTTGCGTCATCACCCCTTCTTGCACCATGAAACCGTGTGGCGCCAGCGGGGTCTGCCGGTTTTTGGCCAAGGCTTGCGCACGGTCGGCCAGGGCCTGCATGTCCTTGGCGTCGCGCACCGTCACCACGCCCAACTCGTGCGTGCCGTGGTCGGCCTTGACCACCACAAACGGCTTCTCCTTGATGCCGTATTCCTTGTACTTTCGCCGCACCCGGGTCAGCACCACGTCCACCTGGCTGCGCAGGCAGTCCAGCCCGCTGTCCTTGTCCAGTTCCACCTCGTCGCACTTGTCAAACAGCGGGTTGATCAGCCAGGGGTCGACACCCAACAGTTTGCCCAGCCGTTTGGCGACTTCTTCGTAGGCTTTGAAATGTTTGCTTTTGCGCCGGGTGGGCCAGCCCGCGTGCAAGGGTGGCAGCAGGTACTGCTCGTAAATCTCTTCCAGAATGCCCGGGACACCGGCGCTCAGGTCATTGTTGAGCAGGATGGTGCAGGGGTCAAAATCTTTCAGGCCCAGGCGGCGCCTGCCGCGAATGACCGGCTCCAGGGTGACGGATTCACCGTTCTGCAGCTCGATGGTGGTGGTTTTCTTGAGCGCCGGGTCAATCGAGCCCAGCCGCACATTCAACCCCGCCATGTTGAAGATGCGCCGCAGTTGCACCAGGTTGTCCAGGTAACTCGGGCTGTGCGGCCCGTTGCTGGGGATAACCAGCAGGTTGCGCGCCTCGGGGCAGATTTTCTCGATGGCGGCCATGGCGGCCTGCACGGCCAGCGGCACCATCTCCGGGGTGAGGTTGTTCCAGGCGGACGGAAACAGCCGGGTGCTGACCGGCGAGAGCTTGAACCCGGCGTTGCGGATGTCCACCGAGCTGTAAAACGGCGGCGTGTGCTCCATCCACTCCAGCCGGAACCAGCGCTCAATGGCGGGCATGGAGTCCAGCACGCGCTGCTCCAGTTCATTGATGGGGCCTGTCAAGGCGGTGATGAGGTGAGGAACCATGGAAAACCTTGCGAAAGAGTTGCTTTTATTCTAGGGCGGGCCTGTGTCGGCCAGACGCGCATCAGACGTAGATGTGCAAACTTTCCCTCAGTTCCCGTCCGGGCCAAATAGTTCCAGAACACCACCTGTCAGGTCAGTGTGCCAGCGCACGGTCTGGCACGCCCAGGGCCGTCAACGGCTCAGGTCCGCACTTCGCCCTGGCCCAGCACCACGTATTTGAGGGAGGTGAGGCCCTCGATGCCGACCGGGCCGCGCGCGTGGAACTTGTCAGTGCTGATGCCGATTTCGGCACCCAGCCCGTACTCAAAGCCGTCAGCAAAACGGGTGCTGGTGTTGACCATGACGCTGCTGGAGTCCACCTCGCGCAAAAACTGTTGGGCGTGCACATGGTCACGCGTCAGGATGGCGTCGGTGTGGTGGCTGCTGTACCGGTTGATGTGGGCAATGGCCTCCTGGACGTCGGCAACGATCTTGATGCTGATGATGGGTGCGAGGTATTCTTCAAACCAGTCCGCCTCGACCGCGGGCACCAGCTTGAAGGCTTCGTGCTGGACAGCTGCCTGATCAGACTGCAGCAAGGCCAGCGCCTCGGGGCAGCAGCGCATCTCGACGCCTTTGGCGGCGTAGATGCGGGCGATCTGCGGCAAAAACTCGGCCGCCACACCGCGCGCCACCAGCAGGCTCTCGGTGGCGTTGCAGGGGCTGTATTTGTTGGTTTTGGCGTTGTCGGCCACTTTCACGGCCAAGGCGATGTCGCACGGGTCGTCCACATAGGTGTGGCAATTGCCATCCAGGTGTTTGATGACCGGCACCTTGGCGTCGCGGCTGATGCGCTCGATCAGGCCCTTGCCACCGCGCGGAATGATCACATCCACATACTGCGGCATGGCGATCAGCTGCCCCACCACCTCGCGGTCGGTGGTCTGCACCAACTGCACCCCGTGCTCGGGCAGGCCGCTCTCCACCAGCGCCTGCTGCACCAGCCGCGCCAGCGCCTTGTTGGACTCAATCGCCTCGGATCCGCCGCGCAGGATACAGGCGTTGCCGCTCTTGATGCTCAAGGATGCCGCCTCAATCGTCACGTTCGGGCGGCTCTCGAAAATCATGCCAAACACCCCGATCGGCACCCGCATCTGCCCGACGCGGATGCCGCTGGGCTGCTCTTTCATGCCGATGATTTCACCCACCACATCCGCCATGGCCGCCAGCTGCTCGCAGCCCTGGGCACAGGTTTCGATCACCTTGGGGGTGAGCTTGAGCCGGTCCACCATGGGGGCGGCCAGACCCGCGGCCACCGCGCGGTCAATGTCGCGGGCGTTGTCGATCTGCAGCGCGGCCACGTTGGTCCGCAGCAGCTCGGCCAGGCGGCGCAAAGCTTTGTTTTTGATCGCTGCTGGCGCTTTGGCCATCAAAGCGGAGGCTTGTTTGGCCTGAGCACCCAGCGTTTGGGCGTAGTCGGGGAGGTTGATCGCGTTCATCGGGCTATTTTGGCACGCGTCGCCTCAGGCATGGCCGCCTTGATCGGCTTCCCCGCCCCCACCGCGCACAGACCACACAGCAACATCGCCAGCCGACCCAGCGCCGCCCAGGGGTCGTTGGGCCAATCGGGTTGCCTCAATCCTTTGACGATGCCGTCCACCAAATGCGCGCTCTGCAGCAACTGCGCCAGCGCAGCGTCGCTCAGGCGCGGCAACACGCGCTCAAACAAACGCTCCTTGTTGCCCCAAATACGCTGTTCACGCAGCGCCAGCGGCAGTGGTGTGCCGCGGTTCATGGCGTCTTTCGCGCGTTTGAGGGCGCGGATGTCCTCGGCCAGGGTGTAGTGCACCAGCACCTCGGCTTCACCCTCGGCCTGCAGGCCGTCGAGCATGCGCTGCACGCGCGCCGCCTGACCGGCCAGCACCGCCTCGGAGAGTTTGAACACGTCGTAGCGCGCCACATTGAGCACGGCGGATTCGATCTGCGCAAAGCTCAGTTCACCCGCCGGGTGCAGCAGCGCGAGTTTTTGGATCTCCTGGTGCGCGGCCAGCAGGTTGCCTTCCACCCGGTCGGCAAAAAACTGCAGCGTGCGTTGGCCCTCTTCACCCGCTGCCACACGCTGGCCTTGGGCCGCCAGCCGTTGGGCGATCCATTGCGGCAGCGCGGCGCGCTCGACCGGACTCACTTCCAGGGTGATGCCGCCTTCCAGCGCGGCAAACCAAGCGGTGGCCTTGGTCATTTTGTCCAGCCGGGGCAGGATCACCAGGGTCAGTGTGGCGTCGTTGCCGCGCGACTGCTCCACCAACTGTTGCAGCGCCACGCTGCCTTCCTTGCCGGGTTTGCCACTGGGGATGCGGATTTCGACGATCTGTTTGTCGGCAAACAGGCTCAAAGACCCACAGGCGGCCAGCACCTCGCTCCAGTCAAAGTTGGCACCGCTCACGGTGTGGGACGTGCGCTCGGTAAACCCGTGGGCGCGGGCGGCGGCACGAATGGCGTCCAGCGCCTCGCCAATCAGCAGTGGCTCGTCGCCATGCAAGGTGTAAAGGCTTTTGAGGCCTTTGTTCAAATGCGCGGGTAACTGGGACGGGCTGAGTTGCATGGAACCAGTTTAGCCTGCCCCTCTCGCCAGGGGGCTCGGGCCGGGTGGGGACGCAGCAGCATCGACCTGGAACGGCGTCACCCGTTCAGGAGAGTCGGAAAGTTTCGAGGTGGATGCTGGTTTCAGTGTTGCTGATACCTTTGAGCAGGCGGATGCGCTCCAGCACTTTGGCCAAGTCCTGCAGGGTGTCGGCGCGCAACTCGGCCAGCAAATCCCAGCGTCCATTGGTGTCATGCAGGGTGGCGACGCCAGGCTCGCCCAGCAGGGCGGCAATCACCGCCCGGGTCTGGTTGCCGTCCACCGCGATGCTCATCCAAGCGGTGATGGGGTCGTGCTGCACGTCCGGGCGCAGCCGCACGGTGTAGCCGACGATCACGCCATCGTCTTCGAGCTTGCGAATGCGGTTGGTGACGGTGCCACGCGACACCTTGAGCTTGAGCGCCAGCGCGGCCACCGACAGCCGGGCGTCTTGCCGCAGCAGGGACAGCAATTGTTGGTCTATTCCATCCATTGTGGTAACCCAAGGTGTCAAAACGGCAATTATGTGACGGTTTTTATACAAAGTTGACGATTGTGATTGTTGCCGTGCGCAGGCAAACTCGTTCTCACCCGTTTCCAGACGATGCCCCGTCCCAAAAAAACACCATGACCACCCCTCACCTCGCCCACACCGCACCCCACAGCCGCGTCAGCACCCTGTTTCTCAGCCCGGCAGACGTGGCCGCGCTGGTTGGCCGCCAAGGCATCGCCGCCACATTGCAAGGTTTGGCCGCCTATATTCGCCAGGATTTTTTGCGCTGGAAGCGTTTTGACAAGGCGCCCCGTGTCGCCAGCCATTCACCAGACGGTGTGATTGAGCTGATGCCCATTGCCGACGCCAACACATACACCTTCAAATACGTCAACGGCCACCCGAAAAACACCGCCCGGGGCTTGTCCACGGTGATGGCGTTTGGCGTGTTGGCCGATGTGAGCACCGGCGTGCCGCTCTTGCTCAGTGAGCTGACGCTGACCACCGCCCTGCGCACGGCCGCGACATCGGTGGTGGCCGCACGCGCGTTGGCCCGGCCAAACAGCCGGGTGATGGCGCTGATTGGCAACGGTGCGCAAAGCGAGTTCCAGGCCCTGGCGTTTCACCATTTGCTAGACATTGAAGAAATTCGCCTGTTTGACATTGACCCCGCTGCCACCGCCAAACTGATGCGCAACCTGCAAGCGAATCCTGACACCGCTGGCTTGCGTCTGGTCGCGTGCAGCAGCGTGCGCGATGCGGTGCGTGGCGCCGACATCGTGACCACCATCACCGCCGACAAAACCAACGCAGCCATCATCACGACCGACATGCTGGAGAGCGGCATGCACATCAACGGCGTCGGCGGCGACTGCCCTGGCAAAACCGAGATTCACGCCGACGTGTTGCGCGCGGCCAAGGTGTTTGTCGAATTTGAGCCGCAAACCCGCATTGAGGGCGACTTGCAACACCTGCCCGCTGACTTCGGCGTGACCGAGTTGTGGCAAGTTCTCGCCGGGCAAACGCCTGGCCGTGACCACGCCGATCAGGTGACGCTGTTTGACTCGGTGGGTTTTGCGCTGGAAGACTTTTCTGCGCTGCGCTACCTGTATGACCACGCGCAGCAACTGGGCTTGGGCGCGCCGCTGCCACTGATGGCACCGTTAAGCGATCCGAAAGACCTGTATCAGCTGATTCGGCCTGTCGCCCTTACCCAACCTTCCTCAAGCGCTATTGAATTTGCTTGACGGCCGCCAGGCGGCGCTGAATCTGCTGGGCAATGTCGCTTTGCATGTCGCGAAACAGCAGGGCTTCTTCGGTTTCTTTGGCCAGCGCGGCGGTTTCGCTGTAGCTGATGTCGCGCTGCTGCACGATCTCAACGTCTTCAATCAGCTCGCGGCCTTGCGGCGTGTCCAGCCTGAAGCGCACCCGCAGACGCAACTGGAATTCACGCACCTGGCCGGACGAGTTCATCCCGACCACCACTTTTTCACGCTGCTCGCCCAGCACCTTCAGCACCACCTGAGCTTGCGTTGGCGGCTCATCCACAGCCAAAACTCTGACCGCGCCACCAAAGGAGCGACGCAGTTCCTGCACCACCGCCCCCCCCGGATTCGGCCCGATGGCGATGCTGGTGAAGGCGAAGTTCTGGCTGCCACGCAGCTTGAAGCCGCAACCGGCCAACAGCCCCGCTGCCAGCATGGCCACGCCCAGGCGACGCCGGGAGAATCCACTCGGATGCATCAGACCAGACGTCATAGCAACTCCTTAAACCACCAGATTGACCAAGCGGCCCGGCACCACAATCACTTTTTTGGGCGCGGCACCATTGGCCAGCTTCTGGAACATCTCATGGGCGATGGCTGCCTGCTCAATCGTGGCCTTGTCGGCGCTGGCGGGCACGGTGATTGAGCCGCGCAGCTTGCCGTTGACCTGCAACATCAGCTCAACCTCGTCCTTGGCCAGGGCGTTGGGATCCACCTGCGGCCAGGGCGCATCGAGCAAATCACCCAGGGCGCCTGCATAACCCAGCTGCGACCACAAGGCGTGGGTGATGTGCGGTGTGGCCGGGTACAGGCAGCGCAGCAAGATGCCAAAACCTTCGATCAGCGCCACCTGGGCACCGGCGGTGTCCACCGCCTTGAAGTCTTCCAGCGCGTTGATCATCTTCATGCAGCCAGACACCACGGTGTTGTACTGCATGCGCTGGTAGTCGTAGTCCACCTGTTTGAGCACGGTGTGGATTTCCAGTCGCAGGGCCTTGGCCTCCTTGCCAAACGCGACATCTTTCAAGCCAGACGCCTGTGTGGCCATCGCAGCGGCAGCTGCGACATCCATCGCAGACAGCTTGACGCCAAAGTTCCAGACCCGGCGCAGGAAGCGGTAGCTGCCTTCCACCGCCGCGTCGTTCCACTCCAGCGTGGCTTCGGGCGGGGCGGTGAACATGGTGTACAGGCGTGCGGTGTCGGCGCCGTATTTTTCGATCAGGTCCTGCGGGTCCACCCCGTTGTTTTTGGACTTGGACATGGTGCCCACACCTTCGTAGTCGATGGCTGTGCCCACCGGCAAGTCGTCGACGGCGTTGATCAGGCGTGCACCCATGACCTTGCCTGCGTCGTCCAACACATGTTCCACGTCACTCGGCCAGAAGTAATCTTTGCCTCCTTTGTCGTTGCGGCGGGAATAAATGTGGTTGAGCACCATGCCTTGGGTGAGCAGCTTGGTGAAAGGCTCATCGACTTTGACCAGACCCAGGTCACGCATCACCTTGGTCCAGAACCGCGCGTACAGCAGGTGCAGGATGGCGTGTTCGATGCCACCGATGTACTGGTCCATCGGCATCCAGTAGTCCGCACCGTCGGCGACCATCTTGTCCGCATTGGTCGGGTCGCAGTAGCGCATGAAGTACCAGGAGCTGTCGACAAAGGTGTCCATGGTGTCGGTTTCGCGCCGCGCCGCTTTGCCGCAGATCGGGCAGGTGACACCAGCGTGGAAAGCCTCACATTTGTTGAGCGGGTTGCCCGAACCGTCCGGCACCAGGTCGTCGGGCAGCACCACCGGCAAATCCTTCTCGGGCACCGGCACCGCGCCGTGCTCGTCGCAATGGATGATCGGGATCGGTGTACCCCAATAACGCTGGCGGCTCACGCCCCAGTCGCGCAGACGCCAGGTAACCTTCTTCTCACCCAGACCCAGGGCCGACAAGTCAGCCGCCACCGCCGCCACGCAGTCCTTGAACACCAAGCCGTCGTATTTGCCGGAGTTCACCGCCACGCCAGCGCCTTTTTCGGCATACCAGTCCTGCCAGACGGTGGTGTCGAACGCTTGAGCACCGACTGCCACCACCGGTTTGATCGGCAAGGCGTATTTCAGGGCAAAGGCAAAGTCGCGCTCGTCATGCGCGGGCACGCCCATCACCGCGCCGTCGCCATAACTCATCAGCACGTAATTACCGACCCAGACTTCCACCTTGTCGCCAGTGAGTGGATGCGTGACAAACAAGCCGGTGGGCATGCCCACTTTTTCCTTGAGCGCCATTTCGGCCTCGGTGGTGCCGCCTTTCTGGCATTCTTCGATGAAGGTCGCCAGTACCGGGTTGCTGGCTGCCGCATGCGCAGCCAGCGGATGCTCCGGTGCCACGGCGCAAAAGGTCACGCCCATGATGGTGTCGGGCCGGGTGGTGAAGACGTACATCTTGCCGTCGCTGATCAACGCGCCATCAGCGCCTTGGATATCGTGCGTGAAGGCAAACCGCACACCCTCAGACTTGCCAATCCAGTTTTCCTGCATCAGCTTGACGCGTTCGGGCCAGCCGGGCATCTTGTCGCCAGTGACATTAGCCAGCAGCTCGTCGGCATACTGGGTGATCGCCAGGTAATAACCCGGAATCTCGCGTTTTTCAACCACCGCACCGGTGCGCCAGCCCTTGCCGTCAATCACCTGTTCGTTGGCCAGCACCGTCATATCGACCGGGTCCCAGTTGACCACCTGGGTCTTGCGATAGGCAATGCCTTTTTCCAGCATCTTCAAAAACAGCCACTGGTTCCACTTGTAGTACTCGGGCGTGCAGGTGGCGACCTCGCGGCTCCAGTCGATGGCCAGGCCCATAGCTTGCATCTGCTTTTTCATGTAGGCGATGTTCTCGAACGTCCACTTGGCGGGTGGCACGCCGTTCTTGAGGGCCGCGTTTTCAGCAGGCAGGCCAAAGGCGTCCCAGCCCATGGGCATCAGCACGTTGTAACCCTGCATACGCAGCTGGCGCGTGAGCATGTCGTTGATGGTGTAGTTGCGCACATGGCCCATGTGCAATTTGCCGCTGGGGTAAGGCAGCATCGAGCAGGCGTAAAACTTCTTTTTGGGTTGGCCTTGGGCGTCCACCGCGTTTTCCGTGACCCGGTAGGCGTCGCTGGACTGCCAATGCGCCTGTGCTGCGGGTTCAACGTCGAGGTGGGTGTATTTGTCTTGCATAACGATCCATCGTGGCGGTTTGAACACCGCTGTAGCGTGAAGTAACGGGGATAAGGCTGCGTGGTTGCCCGCTCTAGCGCACCAGGCGCACGCAGCAGGCTTGACCCGATTTTAGGGTTTGCGCGTGGCCGGTTCGGCAGGTGCTGTCGACGCTGCCGTTGGCACGGGTGCGGCAGCGGTCGTGGGGTTGTCAGCGATGAAGCCGATGCGGTTCAGACCCGCTTTTTGCGCCGCACCCATCACCTCCACAATGCGGCCATAGGGCACGGCCGTGTCGGCGCGCAATTGCACTTCCGTGTCCGGGTTGGCCTGCTGCGCGCTGACAAACTGGCGGACCAAGTCATCCAGCGACACCGGGTGGTCATTCAGAAACGTCTGCCCGGCGGCATCGACCACCACCAGCACCGCTTGGGGCACCTCACTGGCCTTGGCAGCATCGGTTTTGGGCAGATCCAGCTTGATGGAACTGGCCAGCAAAGGCGCAGTGATGATGAAGATCACCACCAGCACCAGCATCACGTCGATCAGCGGCGTCATGTTGATGTCGCTCATGGGCTGCGCGCCCGAGTTGCGATCCAGACGACCAAAAGACATGTGCGTCAGCCCGAGGTCAAAGCGGTGTGCTGGTGTGGCCCACCAGTTCACGCAGGTCGCGGGCAAAACCTTCGAGTTCGCCCTCGATACGGGCTACGGCGCGCCCGAGCACGTTGTAAGCCAGCACCGCCGGAATGGCCACCGCCAAGCCGGCCGCCGTCATGATCAGCGCCTCACCCACCGGGCCGGAGATTTGGTCGATGGTGACCTGCCCGGCCGAAGCAATGCCAATCAGCGCGTGGTAGATCCCCCAGACCGTGCCCAGCAAGCCAACAAACGGGGCCGTGGCGCCGACGGTGGCCAGCAACACCTGTCCGTGTTGCAACTTGGCCAGAGACACATGCAGCGCGTTGCGCAAGACGCGGGTGAGCTGGGTCTCCATTCCCCCGGCGCCAGCCAAGGTGCTGCTGGCTTCCAGTTTTGTCGCTTCCACCATCGGTAGCACCAAGACTTCACGGTCAAACGCCCGGATCTTCTGTGTCGCGTCCTCGACGTTGCCCGACTGCCAGAAGACGGCAATACAACGATCCACGTCCCGGCTGGCCCGGTGCAGCAACCAGGCTTTCCACAAAATCACCACCCACGTGGCAATCGACATGACCAGCAACAGCAAGGCCACGCCCCGCGCCAGCGCATCCCCTTGCCAGAAAAACTGGGCGAGGTTCATTTCAGGCTGAGTACGTCAGCCATGTCGAACAAGCCAGCCTTGCGCCCTTGCAGGAAGCGCACAGCCCGCAGGCTGCCTTGCGCGTAGCTGACGCGGCTGGACGACTTATGGGAAATCTCGATGCGCTCACCCGTGCCCGCAAACAGCACCGTGTGGTCACCCACAATGTCACCGCCGCGGATGGTGGCAAAACCGATGGAAGACGGGTCGCGCTCGCCGGTCACGCCTTCACGGGCATACACCGCGCAGTCTTTCAGGTCGCGCCCCAAAGCGCTGGCGATGACTTCGCCCATTTTCAGCGCCGTGCCCGAAGGCGCATCGACCTTGTGGCGGTGGTGCGCTTCGATGATTTCGATGTCGTAACCGGTGGATAGGGCCTTGGCCGCCATCTCCAGCAGCTTCAAGGTGACGTTGACACCCACACTCATGTTGGGCGCCATGACGATGGCCATGTCTTGGGCTGCAGCAGCGATCTCGGCTTTTTGCGCCTCGGTGAACCCGGTGGTGCCAATCACCAGATTGACACCCAGTTCGCGGCAAACCCGCAGGTGTTCCAGCGTGCCCTCAGGCCGGGTGAAGTCAATCAAGGCATCGGTGTTGCTCAGGCCCATCGCCAGGTCCGAGGTAATGGCGATGCCACTGCTCAAACCGATGAATGCGGCCGGGTCCAGGCCAATGGCCGGGCTGCCGGGCACGTCGAGTGCGCCGCTCAGTTGACAGTCGTCAGCGCGAGAAACAGCCTCTACCAGCATACGGCCCATGCGACCGCTGGCACCGGCCACACAAATTCGGTGGGGAATGGTGTCGCTCATGCCAACCTTTTTACAGTGCGGGAGATTCAAGTGGTGGGTAGCTGGCGGGCGGCGTAGCCACCGGCTTGGCAGGGCTTGAGGCGACGGGTGCAGGTTTGGCGGCGGCTTTCAGACTGTCAGGGGACATTTCCAGCACGGGCACCGGGCCTGAATTGCGTCCAGAGTCCAGGGAGGCCACAAACTCGGCCTCGGTGGGCAGCGGATCGGCCTCAACCCGCGTCAGCACATCGTCCTTGAAATACACCGTGACCTTGCGCGCCTGGGATTCCACCCCTTGCCGCTTGAAAGTGAAGACATAATCCCACCGGTCGGCATGAAACACATCGGTGAGCAAGGGCGTGCCCAGAATATTCTTGACTTGACCGCGGCTCATGCCATTTTTAAGCGCGTCGACCTGCTCACGCGAGACAAAGTTACCTTGAACGATGTCAATCTTGTAGGGCGTCACCATACTGACCAGCCGGTTGCTGGCGCCATCCACGGAACTGCAGGCAGACAGCGCAGCCACCGCGGCACCTAGCGCGCTCCAGCGGACACAACGAACAATGGAATCAGACATAGAAAAAGCCGCGACGATATGATCTGTTCATTGTACTGGCAGCGTTCCATTTCAAGGTACGCGGCGCGGCAACACCACCGGCAACCGGAAAACCTGTATGACCAAGATTGATGAACTCAAGAGCACTGGCCTGAAAGCCACCCTACCCCGGCTGAAAATTCTGGAAATCTTCCAGAAAGGCGCGCGCCGCCACATGACGGCCGAGGACGTGTTTCGCGTGTTGATGGAAGAGCGCGCGGATGTCGGTCTGGCCACGGTGTACCGGGTGCTGGCGCAGTTTGAACAGGCCGAGATCCTGTCGCGCAGCCATTTTGAGAGCGGCAAAGCGGTGTATGAACTCAATGAAGGTCAGCACCACGACCACTTGGTCTGTCTGGATTGTGGTCGGGTGGAGGAGTTCTTTGACGCCCAAATTGAACAGCGTCAACATGCTGTGGCGAAAGAAAAGGGTTTTGCCATCGCCGACCACGCTTTGAGCTTGTACGCCCATTGCACCCGCGACAACTGCGAGCACCGTCGCAAACCAGGCTAACTGGTCTCGCCCATCGCTTTGCGATGGCGCTCGACAAACTCCTTGTAGGTATCGACACCGCGGATCTGCAGGATGGTGTTGCGCACCGCCGCCTCCACCAACACCGCAATGTTGCGCCCGGCCACCACCTGGATCACCACCTTGCGCACCGGCACATCCAGCACATCCTGCGTCAGCGGCTCATAGGGAATACGCTCGTAATCACGCTCCATGGTTTCGCGTCGCACCAGATGCACGATCAGCTGCAGGCGTTTTTTGCGCCGCACGGCGGTCTCACCAAAAATGCAGCGGATGTCGAGCAAACCGATACCGCGCACTTCAAGCAGGTTGAGCAGCAGCTCCGGGCAACGCCCTTCAATGGTGTCCTGGTTGATGCGGTACAAATCCACCGCATCATCGGCCACCAAGCCATTGCCGCGCGAGATCAACTCCAGGCCCAGCTCACTTTTGCCCAGGCCGGACTCACCGGTGATCATCACCCCCAAGCCCAGAATGTCCATGAACACGCCGTGCATGGTGCAGCGGTCGGCAAAGTGTTTGGACAGGTAGGCGCGCAACACGTCGATCACAAAGGCCGATGAGCCCTGGGTGGCAAACATCGGGATCTGGGCGCGCTCACACATCGACATCAGCGCTTCCGGGGCGGCTTGACCATCGGCCAGAATCAGGACGGGCGGCTCCAACGTGACGATGCGCGCGATACGTCGCATGCTGTCTTCCGGGGTCGCGTTGGTCAGGTAGGCCACCTCGCGTTCACCGAGAATCTGGACGCGGTAAGGGTGGATGTAGTTGAGATACCCCACCAGATCGGCGCCAGAGCGCGCCGCCCGCACGGCCACTTCGTCAAAACGCCGCTCTGAAGCGCCTAGACCCGCCACCCATTCCCAGCGCAAATTACTCCGAAACGCCTCAAAGAGGACGTCGGCGCTGATCACGGTGGGTTTCAAAGCGGGCGCTTAAATGGATTGAACCGATTGCCAGCTGGTGATCAGCCCGTGCAAGTCAGCCACCGACGGGCTGGCCATGATTTTTTCGCGCAGATCGGCGTCGCTGAGCATTTCTGCGATTTCAGAAAGGATTTCCAAATGTTTTTGCGTGGCAGCCTCAGGCACCAGCAAAAAGATCATCAGACCCACAGGCAGTTCATCGGGCGCCTCAAAGCCGATCGGATTGGCCAACTGGAACACCGCCGCCATGGGCGACTTCAGGCCCTTGATCCGTCCATGCGGTATCGCCACGCCGTGGCCCAGACCGGTGGACCCGAGTCGCTCGCGCGAAAACAGGCTGTCCGTGACCAGCGCGCGGCTCAAACCATGGAGATTTTCGAACAGCAAACCCGCTTCTTCAAAAGCTCTTTTCTTGCTGGAAATGTCCACCTGGACAAGCACGTGGTTGACGGTAAGGATAGACGCAAGTCGGTTCATGATGGACCCAAATTATGCATCCTGAAAAATTGGACGCAAAAAAAAGCCGCACGCACCAGCGGGCGGCTTGCCGAAGTTTAAATTACATCATGCGCTTGGCGGCGTCGTGATGATGCGATTGCAGACGGTCTTTGTGGCGAACCACTTGGCGGTCCAGCTTGTCGACCAATTCATCCACGGCCGCATACAGATCCGAATGGGCACTTTCAGCAAAGAGTTCGATACCTTTGATATGAATATTGCACTCAGCTTTCTGTCTGCGCTCTTTTTCCTTCTGGTTTTCTAGTGTGAGCAAAACTTTGACATCCACGACCTGGTCGAAATGGCGTTTGATGCGATCGAGCTTGTTAGTGACATAGGACCGCAACGCTGGCGTCACTTCCAGGTGGTGACCACTGATTGTCAAATTCATAAAGAGCCTCCTACAGCTTGGTTGAGAGAGTCGCCAGCACCGTGTTGACGACAGGGCGGTTAAGTTGAATTGTTGACCAGACTATGCCCCTCGTCCCCCGGTATTGCAAATTTTTCAATGCTGCACTGCAACAGTGTCAGGACTTACCCGGTCAAATTTGTGAATGGTCACATGGCGGTGCCATAATCGTCAGGCTGTCAACAACAGGATTTGCCACCTTGGAAACCTACCCTAGTCGGTAGCTTTCGACCCCAAAACAAGCGTCCGGGGTTGGAAGCCTGACCAACATCCCCCCTTTTTTTTGATGCCTTGTTTATTTTGGGAGTGAGCGTATGCTCAATATCTTCACCCTTGTCAACGGCCGCCTGTTTCAGGAAGAGATCGAATCGCTGGAAGAGTTGTCACGTTTCCAGCCGATTTGGGTTGATCTGGAATCCCCCACCCCGGAAGAAAAACGCTGGATCAAGCAGTACTACGGCCTGTCAATTCCAGAAGATGCGATGGACGAGGACATCGAGGAATCCGCCCGCTTTTACAAGGAAGATAACGGCGAGTTGCACATCCGTAGCGACTTTTTGGTGGCAGATGACGACGAACCGCATACCGTTCGGGTGGCATTCATCCTCAACACCGACAACGATGAACTCAAAAGCAAAGGCGTGCTTTTTTCCATCCACGACGAAGACGTGCCGGTGTTTCGGCTGCTGCGCATGCGGGCCCGGCGCGCACCCGGACTGATTGAAGAGGCCAAGGAAGTGCTGCTCAAGCTGTTTGACGCCGACGCCGAGTACTCCGCCGACACGCTGGAAGAAATTTACGACGAGCTGGAAAAGGTCAGCAAAAAAGTGCTGTCAGGCGACATGACCGACGCGCTAGCCGGTGAAGTGCTGGGCGCCATTGCCCGCCATGAAGACATGAGCGGTCGCATTCGCCGCAATGTGATGGATACCCGCCGCGCGGTGAGTTTCATGGTGCGCAGCAAGATGCTCAACGGTGAGCAGTTTGAAGAAGCCCGGCAGATTTTGCGCGACATGGACTCGCTCGATTCCCACACCGCCTTTCTGTTTGACAAGATCAACTTCTTGATGGACGCCACCGTGGGTTTCATCAACATCAACCAGAACAAGATCATCAAGATTTTCTCGGTGGCCAGTGTGGCGCTGCTGCCACCCACCCTGATCGCCAGCTTGTACGGCATGAACTTCAAGTACATGCCCGAACTGGACTGGTCGCTGGGTTACCCGTATGCGCTGGCGCTGATGGTGGCCAGCGCACTGGGGCCGATGCTGTATTTCAGACGGCGTGGCTGGCTGAAATAAGAAACAGGTGACCCAGCCCTCAAGACGCCGGGCCAACGGCGCTTATTTGGGAAGTATTCGCATGAACTGCGACACGATCGCCAAGGCATAAGGACTGGCCACCTGCTGAACAAAGGCCGAGAAATCCATGTGGGCATCGGCATCCGCCCGATCCGAAATGGTGCGCATCGCCGCAAACGGGATGCCGTAGTCAAAACACACCTGGGCCACGGCAGCGCCTTCCATCTCAACGGCCAGCGCCTGATGACCTGCCGCCTGCAAATCGGCACGGATGGTGTTCACATCGGCAGGATCACAGACAAACTGGTCGCCGCTCGCGATCAGGCCACGGTGCACGCCGGGCGCCTCCAGCAAAATGTCACGATGAAAATGGTCGCCAGCCTTCGGCAAGCCTGATTTGACCGCTTCAAATAACAGAGCAGACAGCGTCTCATCACAGGCCATGGTGGCACGATCGTACAAGGGAATTTCGTAACGTGGAAAAAACGGGCTGGGGTCCAGGTCGTGTTGGATAAACGCGTCTGCGACCACCACATCCCCCACCTTGACACCGTCGCCAATGCCTCCAGCAACCCCTGTGAACAGCACGCGCTCGGCACCAAACGCCTCAATCAGCGTGGCCGTGGTGCTGGCAGCCGCCACTTTGCCGACCTTGGAGAGCACCAGCACCACCTCGTGACCAGCCCATTGGCCGCACCAGAAGGTGCGCCCGGCGCGCACGTGCTGGGTCGGCTGTTGCAGTTGATCCAGAAGTCCTTTTTGTTCATCCAGCAGGGCACTGACGATAGCAAGGGTTGTCAAGGGAAGTCCTTTATTTGCCGCGCAACTCGCGCCGCAAAATTTTACCTACCGGCGTTTTGGGCAAGTCGGTTCGGAATTCAATCACTTTGGGGTGTTTGTAACCGGTCATGTTGTCCTTGCAGTAGGCCCGCACCTGGGCCTCGGTGAGGTTGGGGTCTTTTTTGACGATGACCAGCTTGACCGCCTCGCCCGATTTGTCGTCCGGCACGCCGACGCAGGCGCACTCCATGACGCCAGGCATCTGCGACACCACGTCTTCGACCTCGTTGGGATAGACGTTGAAGCCACTCACCAGGATCATGTCTTTCTTGCGGTCCACGATCTTGAAATAGCCGCGCTCGTCCATCACGCCAATGTCACCTGACTTGAAGTAACCATCCGGCGTCATGACTTTGGCGGTTTCATCAGGGCGCTGCCAGTAACCTGCCATCACCTGCGGACCTTTGATGGCGATTTCACCCGGCTCGCCGGGCGCAGAGTCGTTGCCCTCGTCGTCCAGCAATTTCAGCCAGGTGCTGGGCACCGGGACACCAATCGAGCCGGAATACTCGGTCGTCGTCACCGGGTTGGAGGTGGCAATCGGCGAGGTTTCGCTTAAGCCATACCCTTCGCAGATGGCGCAGCCGGTTTTCTCGAACCAGAGTTTGGCCACGGCACTTTGTACGGCCGTGCCGCCACCGGCCGACACCATCAGGCTCTTCCAGTTGACTTTGCCAAAGTCGGGGTGGTTGGCCAGCCCGTTGAACAAGGTATTGACCGCGGGCAGCACATGCACCTTGTGCTTGGCCAACTCGCCCAGCACCGCCGGAAAATCGCGCGGGTTGGGGATCAGGATGAGTTTGCCGCCCAGGCGCAAGGAGAGCATCATGTTCACCGTGAAGGCAAAGATGTGGTACAGCGGCAAGGCGCAGACCGAGTTGATCTGCTCGCCAGCGGGCACTTTCACCAGCGCAGGCTGGAAACAGGCGTCGGCCTGCAGCACATTGGCCACCAGATTGCGGTGCAGCAACACCGCGCCCTTGGAGACCCCGGTGGTGCCGCCGGTGTACTGCAGCACCGCGACATCGCCCGGTTTGATGGTGACTTTTTTCAGGGCGACACCGCTGGCCTGCGCCATCGCGGCATTGAAGCGCACGGCGTCGGGCAGGTTGTAGGTGGGCACCATCTTTTTGACATTGCGCACCACATAGTTCACCAACGTGCCTTTGAGCAGGCCCAGCTGGTCACCCATCGCACACAACACCACATGTTTGACCGGCGTGGCGGCCACACACTTTTCAAGTGTGGCGGCAAAGTTTTCCAGAATGACGATGGCTTTGGCGCCCGAGTCCTTGAGCTGGTGCTCCAGTTCACGCGGGGTGTACAGCGGGTTGACATTCACCAGCGTGAACCCGGCACGCAAAATAGCGGCCACCGCGATCGGGTACTGCAACACGTTGGGCATCATCACCGCCACCCGGTCGCCACGCGCCAGCCCGAGGCTTTGCAGGTAGGCGCCAAAGGTCTGACTCATCTCATCGACTTGGGCATAGGTCAGCTCCTTGCCCATGAAGCTGTAAGCGCTCAGACTCGCATTTTTCTTGAAACTTTCCTCCATCAACTCCACCAGGGAGCTGTAACGACTTTCATCAATATCGGCAGGAACACCTGGTGGATAAGTTTTGAGCCAGATGCGATCGGTCATGGTGAGGTCTCCGGTATTTTTATCGAAAGAACCATTCTCACCGGGACGTCAGCTTGTGTAAGCTGTGTTTTCCCTAATTAGAGAAAAGCCCCCAATTCCAGCCATCCTGACTGAAATTGGGGGCTAAATCGCTGTATTGACCCTGGAGCGGGCCATCCCAGGCTGAAGACTCAGGCTCTGAGCGCGGTCAGCACCTCGTCGAGCATTTTCTTGGCGTCACCAAACAACATGCGGTTGTTTTCTTTGTAAAACAGCGGGTTGTCGACGCCCGCGTAGCCCGAGGCCATGCTGCGTTTCATGACGATGGAGGTCTTGGCCTTCCAGACCTCGAGCACCGGCATACCAGCAATCGGGCTGCTCGGGTCGTCCTGGGCACTCGGGTTGACGATGTCGTTGGCACCAATCACCATGGTGACATCGGTGTCGGGGAAGTCCTCGTTGAGTTCATCCATCTCAAACACGATGTCATAGGGCACCTTGGCCTCGGCCAGCAGCACATTCATGTGGCCCGGCATACGTCCGGCCACCGGGTGGATGCCAAAACGCACGTTGACGCCTTTTTCACGCAAAAACTTGGTGATCTCGAACACCGTGTGCTGCGCCTGCGCCACCGCCATGCCGTAGCCCGGCACAATGATCACGGACTTGGCTTCGCGCAGCAGTTCGGCGGTTTCCAGCGCCGTCACCGGCGTCACTTCACCAACGGGTTGCGCTGCGCCGCCAGCAGCGGGCTTGGGTGTGCTGGTGGTGCCAAAACCACCGGCAATCACGCTGATGAAGCTGCGGTTCATGGCGTTGCACATGATGTAGGACAGAATCGCACCGCTGGAGCCCACCAGGGCGCCCACCACAATCAGCAAGTCATTGGACAACATGAAGCCGGTGGCCGCTGCGGCCCAGCCGGAATAGCTGTTGAGCATCGACACCACCACCGGCATGTCGGCGCCACCAATGGCCATCACCATGTGCACCCCAAACAGCAGCGCCACGATGGTCATCACAATCACCGGCAACATGCCCGACTGCACATCATGGGCCTGCATGAAGACACCACCAAAATAGATCACCACCAGCAGACCGGCCAGATTGAGCCAGTGCCGTCCCGGCAGCAAGACCGGGTTGCCGCTGACGCGACCCGACAGCTTGCCAAAAGCGATCACCGAACCGGCAAAGGTGACGGCACCGATGAAGATACCGATGTAGATCTCCAATTCGTGGATGGTTTTGGCCGCACCTTCAAAACCGGCGCTGGCCGTCGGGTCGATATAGGTGGCAAAACCCACCAACATCGCCGCCAGACCGACCATGCTGTGCATCAGCGCCACCAGTTCGGGCATCTGCGTCATTTGCACCGTGCGCGCAGCGTACAAGCCAATACCGCCGCCAATCACCATCGCACCAACGATCCACGGCAAGCCAGCCGCCGTCACCTGCGGGCCAAACACCGTGGCCAGCACCGCCAGCGTCATGCCGACCATGCCATACAGGTTGCCGCGTAACGCGGTGGTCTGGTTGGATAAACCGCCCAGGCTCAGGATAAAAAGAATGGTGGCGCCAATGTAGGCCACCGTAGCCAAACTGGAAGACATGGGTTTTCCCTTCTTTTATTTGCGGAACATGGCCAGCATGCGCTGGGTCACAGCGAAGCCGCCGAACATATTGATGGCGGTGAGCACAATGCCCGCCGCTGCCACCCAGGTGATCAGGCTGTTGGGCCGTTCCAACGCATCCGCAATCGGCGAGATCTGCACCAGCGCACCAATCGCAATGATGCTGGAAATCGCGTTGGTCACACTCATCAGGGGGGTGTGCAAAGCCGGTTTGACGTTCCACACCACCATGTAACCGACAAAACACGCCAGCACAAAAACGGTGAAGTGCGACATGAACTCCTTGGGCGCATTGGCACCAATCAGCCAGAACAGCGCTGCTGCCACACCAAACATGATGGCCAGCTTGCTGCCCGCCATGGGCGCACTGGGCTCGCCGTGACCATGGCCTTTTTTGGCAGCTGGCGCCGCCGCCGGTTTGGCGGCCGGTGGTGCCGCAGCGACTTTGGGCGCCGGTGCCGGCCAGGTGATGCTGCCGTCCTTGGTCACCGTCAGACCACGAATGGCATCGTCTTCCATGTTGACGTTGATCACGCCATCCTTGGTCTTGCACAACTCCTCGGACAAGCGGAACAGGTTGGTGGCGTAGAGCGTGGACGACTGCATCGCCAGGCGTGACACCAGATCGGTGAAGCCAACAATGGTCACACCATGTTTCACCACGGACTGGCCGGGTTCGGTCAGCTCGCAGTTACCACCTTGTTCGGCCGCCATGTCGACAATGACGCTGCCGGGCTTCATGCTGCGAACCATCTCGGCGGTGATCAGTTTGGGCGCGGGTTTGCCGGGGATCAGCGCGGTGGTGATGATGATGTCCACCTCTTTGGCCTGCTTGGCGTACATCTCGCGCTGGGCTTGCTGGAAGCCCTCGCTCATCACCTTGGCGTAACCGCCGCCGCCCGAGCCTTCTTCCTCGTAATCGACCTTGACGAATTCGCCGCCCAGCGACACCACCTGGTCGGCCACTTCCGCGCGGGTGTCATTGGCACGCACGATGGCGCCCAAGCCTGCTGCGGTGCCGATAGCGGCCAAGCCGGCCACACCAGCGCCAGCAATGAAGACCTTGGCGGGCGGCACTTTGCCCGCCGCCGTGATCTGGCCGTTGAAGAAGCGGCCAAAGGCGTTGGCAGCCTCCACCACGGCGCGGTAACCGGCAACGCCCGCCTGCGAGGTCAGCGCGTCCATCTTCTGCGCCCGGCTCAAGGTGCGAGGCAGTGCGTCAATGGCCAGCACGGTCGCCTTTTTGGCAGTGAGTTGCTGCATCAACTCCGGGTTTTGCGCCGGCCAGATGAAGCTGATCAGGGTGCCGCCGGTGCGCAGCAAGCCCACTTCATCCGTGGTGGGCGGACGCACTTTGAACACGATGTCAGACGTGGCCCACAGCGTGGCGGCGTCGGCAACGATGCTGGCGCCCACCGCCTGGTAGTCGGCGTCACTGATATTGGCAGCCTCACCGGCGCCAGATTCGACCGCAACAGAAAAACCCAGTTTGACCAGCTTGGTCACCACCTCAGGCACCGTTGCAACGCGTTTTTCACCCGGGAAAACTTCGCGCGGCACGCCGATACGCTGCGCCAATGTCACCGGGTCAGACGTAGCCAGCCCCACAGGCTGTCCCGCCGGGGCAGCCGTGGCAATTTCACCTTGCATGAAGCGTCTCCTCTGATAGTTGGACAGTGCAGAGCGCGAACGCCACCCTGCAACAACCGTGCGAGCTTACAACAGATTCACAGCCATCCGGCCTGAACCCGGATGGGCCAGGGCGGCTTCCTGCGGGCCATTTCAGCCGCACCCGCTTGGGCTTCCGGGATAATTCGGGCATGACTGAAAGATGGAAACCCAGCGCCACCGTGGCCGCAATCATTGAACACCAGGGCAAGTTTTTGCTGGTGGAAGAACACACCCCGGAGGGTTTGCGGCTGAACAACCCGGCCGGGCACCTGGACGAGGGCGAGAGCCTGCTGCACGGGTGCGCCCGCGAGACCCTGGAAGAAACCCTGCACCTGTTCACCCCGGACTACCTGGTGGGGGTGTACATGGCACGCTTTCAACGCCCGGCCAGTGCAGACCAGCTGGCGCAGGACGTGACCTACTTGCGCTTTGCCTTCGGCGGTACGCTGGGTGCCTTGCAGACCGGGCGTCGTCTGGACACGGGCATCGTGCGCACCCTGTGGTTGTCGCCCGATGAAATGCGTGCCAGTGCCGAACGCCACCGCAGCCCGCTCGTTTTGCAATGCATGGAAGACTATCTGCGCGGCCAGCGCTTCCCGCTGTCGCTGATCCACACCGACGCCAGCATCAGCGCGCTGACCAGCGGCCACCCGACACCATGAGCACCGGCATCCAAGCGCAACGGGTGGTGGTGGGCCTGAGCGGCGGGGTGGATTCCGCCGTGACCGCGTGGCTGCTCAAGCAGCAGGGCCATGAGGTGCTGGGCATCTTCATGAAAAACTGGGAAGACGATGACGACTCCGAGTTCTGCTCTTCCAACGAAGACTTTGTCGACGCGGCGGCGGTGGCCGATGTGATCGGCATCGAGATCGAACACGTCAACTTTGCCGCCGACTACCGCGACCGGGTGTTTGCCGACTTTTTGCGCGAATACAGCGCCGGGCGCACCCCCAACCCCGACATCCTGTGCAACGCCGAAATCAAGTTCAAGGCCTTTCTGGACCATGCCATGCGCCTGGGGGCCGACAAGATCGCCACCGGCCACTACGCCCGGGTGCGGCACAACCCGACCAGCGGTTTGCACGAGTTGCTCAAGGGCCTGGACCCGGCCAAAGACCAAAGCTATTTTTTGCACCGCCTGACCCAGGCCCAACTGGCCAACACCCTGTTCCCGGTGGGTGAACTGCTCAAAACCGAGGTGCGGCGCATCGCGCTGGAAATCGGCCTGCCCAATGCCAAAAAGAAGGATTCCACGGGCATCTGTTTTATTGGTGAGCGGCCGTTCCGGGACTTTCTGAACCGCTACATCGCCAAAGAGCCCGGACCAATCAAAAACGACAAGGGCCAGACCATTGGTCAGCATGTGGGCTTGAGCTTCTACACCCTGGGCCAGCGCCAGGGCCTGGGCATTGGCGGGCTCAAAACCAAAGGCGCCCAGCGCGGGGGTGGCGACCACGCGCCGTGGTTTGTGGCGCGCAAGGACATGGCCGCCAACACCTTGTGGGTGGTGCAGGGGCATGATCACCCGTGGCTGCTGTCAGACACGCTGCAGGCAGGGCAGGCCAGTTGGGTCGCAGGCGCAGCACCGCAGCCCGGCGCACTGGCCGCCAAAACGCGCTACCGGCAGGCCGACGCGCCGTGTACCTTGTCAGGGGTGGCGGGCGACGCCTTTGCGCTGACGTTCCCGCAGGCCCAATGGGCGGTCACACCGGGCCAGTCTGCCGTGCTGTATGACGGCGAGGTGTGCCTGGGCGGCGGCATCATCACTGGCACCGTCCCGGCGTCACACCCGCTGGCTTGACGTCACGCCCCCAGGTTGACACACGGGGTCATGGATGGCGGGTCGTGGCCCGCTGGCGAATGCCACTACCGCCTGCCATCCATCAGCCCATCCGGGCCAGCAGGCTTTCCAGGTCCTTGAGCATGGTTTCGGCACCCATGGTTTGAAACTGTTCGGGGGTGATGCACTGTTGCAGTTCCTGCTCCATGAAACACATGGTCATGCGCAGGTAGGTGCTGTCCAGCGCCTTGCGCACGGCCGAGAACTGCTGGCTGACCTTCAGGCAGCTCTCGCCCTCCTCGATCATGCGCTGCACGCCGCGGATTTGCCCTTCGGCCCGGCGCAGCCGGTTGAGCACATCGGTGCGTGCCGCTTCGTTTGTCAAGACCGTCATGACACAAATTTCCTTTTCTCAGGTCGATGCTGTTGGCCCTCAAAAAGGGCGACAAACCCATTTTGAGGGCAAACGCCCAGTCTAGCGCGCGCAGCCGACCTGATCTTCGGGTACACCCAGCTTCTTCAAAATGATGCCCAGCGGGCAAAAGTTGGTGAAACCCGACTGGAACAAATTGGCGCCGACAAACGCCGTGAAAGCCAGCGCCCATTTGCTGACAAACAGCGGGCTGCCTTCCACCCCCAGCGCCAGCGACAGCATCACAAACAGGCCCGCAAACACCAAGATATACCGTTGTACCGTCATGTCAAAACTCCTTTAAAGATCAGTTGTCCAGCCGGTTGATGCCCAGCAAACCCATGATGTATTTCTCGTAAATGGGCTCCGAGGTGCCTTTTTTGAGCTTGCGCATGAAATATTTCTCATACGCAATCTTGGCTAGGTGCACCCACTTGCCCTTCTTGAACCAGTTCACATTGCGTGGCGGAATCTGCGGCAGGGCCACAAAGGCGGCGCCGGTGTCGCCCATGTCGGCCAGGCACACCGCGTTCCAGGTGCCTTTGCCCGTGACCGGTTTGCCCGCCAGTTCGTTGGCAATGTTGTGGCAGATGGCGGTCATCATGCTCTCGATCATGTAGCCGGTCTTGGGGCAGCCGGTGGGCACCGGCGTCACCTCCACCGGCGGAATCGCCACACAGACACCGGCCGAAAAGATGTTTTTGTAGGCCTTGCTGCGCTGGAATTCATCAATGAGCACCATGCCGCGCGGGTTGCACAGCTTGGGCACCGCGGCCACGGCGTCCACCCCCTTGAAGGCCGGCAGCATCATCGCCAGCTTGAAGGCAATTTCATGCTCTTTGAGCACGTTGCCCTGGTCGTCGATCTGGGTGATGAACATCTTGCCTTCTTCGACCTTGGTGGTTTTGGCGTTGGTGACCCACTTGATGTCGCGGTTGCGGAACTCGGACTCCAGCATCGATTTGCTGTCGCCCACGCCGCCCAGACCCAGATGGCCCACGTAGGGCTCGCTGCTGACGTAGGTCATCGGCACCTTGCTGCGTAACTTGCGCCGACGCAGGTCGGTATCGAGCACCATGGCAAATTCGTAGGCCGGGCCAAAGCAGCTGGCGCCGGGCATGGCCCCCACCACGATCGGGCCGGGGTTCTTCAGAAACTGCTCATACTCGGCAAAAAACGCCTGGGCGTGGTCCACGTGGCAGATCGAGTGGGTGAAACCACCACCGCCAGACTTGGCCGGGCCCGCGCCGGGCACCTCGTCAAACGCCAACTTGGGGCCCGTGGCGATCAGCAGGTAGTCGTAGGCCAGCATGTCACCGTCGACCAGCGTGAGTTGGCTGGCGTCGGCATCAATGTGCGTCACGGCTTTCGGGATGAAGGCGATCTTCTTGCGTGTCAGGTACGGCTCAATCGGCAGGGTGACCTCGTCGCGGCCCCGCCAGCCCACCGCCACCCAGGGGTTGCTGGGCACAAACTGGAAGTAGTCCATGCTGTTGACCACGGTGATGCGATGCTCTGCGGGCAGCATTTCACGCATCTCGTACGCGGCGGGCATGCCGCCAATCCCCGCCCCCATGATGACGATATGAGCCATTTTTGTCTCCTGTTGGATAAAGTTGTTTAACCCTCTTCAAAAACACCCGCCGCATCTGGGCGCGGCTTGATACGGCGCCAATACAGCGCGTAATACAGGACAGGAATCACCACCAGCGTGAGCACGGTAGACACCAAAATGCCAAAAATCAGGGAGATGGCCAGGCCGTTGAAGATCGGGTCGTCCAGGATGAAAAACGCGCCGATCATGGCC
>Ga0209066_10000980_pt1 | contig 39513 bp, 21 predicted proteins | sample All_14_2_FD_187198 | JGI IMG/M metagenome (GOLD analysis project Ga0209066, IMG submission 187198) | Freshwater microbial communities in response to fracking from Pennsylvania, USA - Allegheny Zone_MetaG_DW_15 (SPAdes) (version 2) ... | reverse complement strand
AAATATAATGGGTACATCTCCTTATTCATTTGAATGAGTTTTTGCAATGGCTCATTAGGGATGCCGCGTGATTTGTACACTCTTCTTAGTTCAAAGATATCTCGCGCCAAAACCTGACGTGCAGTCATAGTCGTTCCACCCCTACTTCGAGCTAGTATCCCACTACCGGATGTATGCCCAACTCGTGGCACAAGTATGGAAGGCGCATCTGACATATCGTATCCCGGTATAAGCTTATACATCAATGCCTTCTGCCCAACATGATGGGCCTCTAGCCCGGCTTCCACGCCCCTCAACTCGCTATAAGCCCCAACTTCCCAAATTCTGCTTGTTGCTTTGGGTAGATTCATTTCACCTAAACCAACAAACAGCGACCCCAAAGTTAGTGAACCCTCAGTTATCATCGCAGTGCGCGTATAAGCATCCCCATTCTCAAATTTGTCTACAGCTCCACTTACTGCTGTGCTGATTGCCTCCCGGGTTTGCATTCCTAACGGTGTATACCGGCCGATGGGGTCGGCGGCAAGAACCAATCCAGCCAACCCTGTGAGCACTTCATCAGGGTGTGTTACTGCATGCAAAAGACCAGTTATCATCCCGGCCGCAAAATCGTAAGTGCCTTTTAGAACACCTGCCTGTATTGGGTTTAGTGTCTTATAAGCATCCCAGGCATCCTCAAATGCAGAGGGAACATTTTCTGGTTGAAATTGTGCTACTGATATTATCCCGGTATTTATACCCTCTCCAATAGTCACGGCTCCAGGAAGGTATACATCAAGTGTAGCTTTACCTCTGAAACCTTTGTAATCAGACAGTTGACTTTTCGGAACCGAAAAAGTAGTTTCTTCCCGATTGATCAACTCACCACCACTGCCGTAAATAGAAACTATGTCTGTGCGCACCACGACATTATCTGGTGAGGAAATACTAGTTTCATCATCCGGCCCCATGCCAGTCTCATCCGTAAGCATCACCGGATTATTATGACAGTAGTTATAAGGACTCTCAGGCACATACTTACTCTCCAGCGGGTCCACAGCCAGCCATCTTGCCAGCCACGGGCAGTAATAGCGCGCTCCTATGTAGTAGAAGCCACTCTCCTCATCCCGCTCCTTTCCCACATAGCGGTACCGCTTCAGTGATGTCTCGGCTGCGCTCCGCCCTGCCTGAAAGCTCGTATTCCCGTATGGGTAGTACTCTTCATAGCTTATCACATCTGCATCTACATCCAGCTCCAGGCTGGCCGTCCCCAGATGGTTGCTGTACTGGTAGCGCAGCGTCTGCACCTCTCCGGTACCCACTGTATCTATCGTTGGGGTATCTATCACTGCCACCCTTGTCTCGCCATCCATCACATGCAGCGTTTCCCGCTCCAGCTCTATCGTACCCGTAGCAGTAACAATTTTCCGGTACACCTCATAGCCACCCATATACAGGGTCTGGTGCGTATATCCGCTGCCACTGTCTGTTTTGGTCTTGCGCACCCGCTGCCCATGGCTGTCATACTGGTACCATGTGGTAATGCTGCCCGTCACCAGCAGGCTTTCCAGCCGGTTCTCATCATTATAGTACAGGCTGTCTGCCGTGCCAGATGCCGTATACAGATGGTTAAAGCCTCCCACTATATTGCCCCGGGCATCATAGCTATAGCTCTCTGAGCTGCCTGTGGGGTCGCTGCCTATGCTGCTGCTGTGCAGCCGGCTATTGATGGGTACCGGGCTGCCACCGCCCGTGTTCTCTACCTCAAAGGTCCGCGTCCAGTTGCCGGTGCCACCCGCAGCAGTGTGCTTCATCTCCAGCATATTGCCCACCTCATCATACTTATAATACTGGGCATAGCTGCGCATAGCTGTATGGTCGGCAGTAAGCGGGGCATAGCCACAGCGGCTGCCATCATTGCTGCTCACGGGGCTGTTGCTCCCCGCATGCTCACGGCCCTTGCATAGTATGAGCCGGTACAGGGCATCATAGGTGTAGGTATTTCCCGGGGCTGCCACCGTCCCGTCAAAGTACACACTCTGCTGCGCATCATCGGTTTGCCTTATTATGTTCCCTACAGGGTCGTACCAGTAGTTCAGGTCCTGCAGCACAGCGCTGTCGCTGCTGCGTGTAGTGCGTATACGGCTCATACGAAAGGTGTCAGGGTCGTATGTATAGCTGGTGGTAGCCCCGTTCTCATACTTCACCTTTATACGCTGCCCCCGGGCATTGTAGTATAGCTCGTTAATGATGTCAGTGTCAATAGTCCCCCCTGCATTTATCACATCTATGCGGTATAGCTGGCCGGTTTCATTATACCGGTAGCGTATCCCGCTGTCATCGGGGTATGTTACCTTTACCAGCCGTCCCAGACCATCATACTCACTCAGGGTCACAAAAAGCTCAGTATCCATACTCACACCCGCAGGCGAGGTCCAGTCAGGGTGTTGTGTGGCATCGCTCACCATAGTGCGCTCACTCAGCCTTACCCCCCCTTTGAAGTCGTACTTCCGCAGCTCTGTTATGCCTGCGCCATCATACACTTTTACCACCTGCCCCCTCAGGTTAAATGTCAGGTCATCAGTTACATCCTCGCCATATTCATAGCGCTCCAGCACTCTGGCACTGCCGCCATAGGGGGTTACTTCCCTGCTCACCAGGCGCAGCAGGCCATCATACGTATGGGTAAACATACGGTCGTCTGCATCCCACCCATAGGCAGGCTTACCATCTGCCGCAGTAAGCAGGTACTGCATACCACTGTCGGCACTCTGCTGTGCCACAGCTGCCCCCAGCATATTATAGCGGTAGGTCATCGTAGTCACGCCGCGTGCATCATGTATTTCCTGGCGGTGGCCCTGTATGTCCAGTGCCACATAGTTTTCATACTCCGGGTACATCCAGTGGGGAGGGTCGGCAGGGTTGGGCAGGCCATCCTTCTGTATGGTATAAAAAGGGCGTGCCATAGTATCCAGGTGCACCACAGTGGGGGTACCGGCATGCAGCAGCGCTTTCTCAGCAGCGTCCTGCTCTTCCGTACTGCCGGTACTGGCCGCACTGTACCAGGCACTGTCAGCCACCGTATCATTATTATCCCATATCTCCTGCAGCCATGCAGTCCACACAGTACGGGTATAGCTGCCGTCCGGCAGGTCGGTACGGTACACCCTGCCCATAGGGTCGTAGTGCATAAGCGGGCTTACACCCACCGCCTCAGCGGCTACCACACCATCATAGGTATGCGCCGTGGTATAATAGGGCTCATACTGTTTTACGGGTTTACCCTTATTGTTATAAATTGTTTTCCCTCCTGCTATCCAGCGCATGGCAGTATCCCCTTCGGCAGGCGCTGCCTGCGTCTTCTGCATAGCTATACGGCCCAGCCCGTCGGTATAGGTAATGCGTATCAGCAGGCCATCATCGGCAGGGTCGGTTATATCAGTGTCATGCCACACCCTGCCTATCATGGCCGCACAGGGTTGTATGCCCTCTCCCCATCTGTACAGGCAGCGCCACGTAGCGCCCTGCAGCAGTGCAGCCGCATTGGCTATTGGGTCGGCAAAGAAAGAAGTATATGCCGCAGTACCCTCCTCTGCCACCGGGTCCAGTCCGGCCAGGGTATCTCCGTTTTCTGCTCCGGCCTTTTCCATCACAGCCACAGCCGTGGGTAGTCCCAGCGCATCATACAGTATGTGGCTTTCATTGTTGTTAATGTCACTGATTTTAGCCGGCTGCAGGTTATACCAGTTATACTCAGTTACGGTCGATACATTGCCCATAGGGTCTGTAACAGTATGCGGCAGCAGGTAATAGTTGGTAGTACCGGAGTCCCAGTAAGCTATACTTGTCTCATTGTCCCACGGGTCGCGGAAGTAGAGCGGGGTATAGAAATGAGCGGCATCATAGTCTGTAAGCTCTCCCGGCAGCCAGTAATAATCATCTTCCGGCCAGTATCCGTCAAACGAGTCCAGCTCTGCCTGCAGGTCCGTACGTATATATCCGGCAAGTGCCAGCTTTGCATCTGTGATACGGCTCTCTGTTTCATCCTCAGCTATAGCCCCGGTAAATGCCAGTGTAAACTTCCGGGCTACCATACCCAGTGAAGCCATCACACCAAAATCAAGAAACGTGGTACAGTCATTGCTCAGGTACAGAATACGCGCTGCCGATAACTGGCGAAACTGTATATACGGCTCTGCCGGTGTAGCATTGAATCGTATCACATTCCGCTCATCATACAGCCATTTCAGCTCTGCCACCGTCCACAGGTCTCCGGCAGGCTCCGTCTCGCCTGTTTCAAAACCGTTGGTCACCTGAAATGTCTGCGTTTCGCACAGCATACGCAGGCGGTAGTCTGCATCCGTAATCACATCATTGGTATAGCGGCTGGCGGTCATCGTCATCAGTGTGCGCCCCTGTACCTCCTGCACTATCTCCGGCGGTTCAGGAATTGTTGCCTTCCGCGGATACACTACCTGAGCCGCCACCAGCACATTGCCATACTCATCCACATCCAGCGTCAGCTCGTGCATTATGCGGGGGTCTTCTATTTTCCGCTCACAGGTATAGCTCAGCTTGTGCTGCTGCCAGGTATAAAACACACCATGCCTGTTACCGGCCTGTGGCTGCTCACGGCGCACCTTATACCCATTCACCGTTACCGCATATGGTATAGCCTCAAGACCTGAATTATCCTGCGCATACACCTCCTGCCGCAAGGCCATACCTTTCAGTGCCCGCACTGCCTCGCGCTGCTCCTGTGCAGATAGGTCTGCAGGCATTTCTGCATACTGCTCCGGCATAGGCCATGGGATAGCTGCAGGTATTACATCCGTAGGGTCAAAGTATTCTGCAGCAAATGCATCCAGCAGATTCCCCTCCTGCATCCAGGCGCCATTATGATACCATGTTCTGGTAACCAGCGGGTACTGATCCAGCGCACCCTCTGAAGCCCCTACGATATCAGTGACATCCACCCTCCCAAAGCCGCGGAATTCCCGCTCCTCATGGTCGTAATAGCCATGATGGTAATGATATTGTGAGGTATAGACAGTCTCCCCTATAGAGTCGTTAACCCTTACTGTCGACACACAATGTACCGGAAACGGAAGCCGGGTAGCCCACGGAGTACCTGATTTCTGATCGGTAAGGTAATAGTAGGTAGACTGCTCATAGTCCAGCATAGTGGTTTTACCCATACCATTACTGTACTGGTTCATAAGGTAAGGCTTACCATTGCCCGGCCCCATAAAGCTTATATAGTGCAGTGGGCGGGTAGCATTACCCGGCAGCGGAGAGCTCCACACAAGAGATGGTAGCCCCCTGCCCCGCAGGTCAGTAACTGTAACCATGCACTCTTTATCAGCGCCTGAAAATCCAGGGAATTCCTCACCCTCACTCCAGCCGTTGCCAGACAGGTTGGTCCATACGGTACACTTGTCAAAGTCCAGGTATATAAGGTCGGCTGCTCCCGTACCGGATACATCGGCCAGTGTCAGCCTGCGGGGTTCAAAGGTATCCGCCATATCAAACAACGGTGCCCCCGACATCGTAACCCTGGCGCCAAACCTGCCATAACCCATATTGGGCCAGTAGCATACCTCGCCATTGGTGATGCGCACTATATCGGTCATACCATCCCCGTTCATATCGGCCAGGTATACCGTCTGCATCATATCATTAAGCAGCAGGCGTGGTCCCGCCTCCTCCTCTCCGGCTACAGAAGCGCAGCCACCTTCTCTATGCCCTTCCTTTCCTGCGTTCTCATACCATTTCCACACAGTTTCTTCTGTAATAAGCACATCAGGCCTGCCGTCCCCATTCAGGTCCAGCACACGTGTATAGGGGCTTCCCCAGTCTATATTGGCCCTGCCCGGAAATGGAAGAAAAGGTTGCCATTGCTGGTCATCGCCCAGCTCATAATATCCCGGCATTGCCTGGCTGCGGCTCACTACCTGCCGGCGTCCGTCTGCATCCAGGTCCTGCCATTGCAGCTCCCCTCCCAGCCCTTGCAGCGAGGGCTTTTCAGCTACCACCATCGCCGGGGCAAAAAGTGTATGCCCAAAGTTTTTCTTGTAGTAGTAAGCCCCGGCCTGTTCTGTAAGAATACCGGGCAGACCTTCTCCCCACAGGTCTATCCACTGGTACGGGCCAGTAAGCCCCTGAGGTGCATTTTCAAATGCAGAAACATCGGCATCATGAACAGTTTTGTCCCACGTAGTACCCTCATAGCTATAAGTCATAGCCGGCAGCGATTTGGTATGATACACATTGAGCCCGGTGCCTGCATCTACACCTGTTTTTATGTATCCCCGCTGCACCATTTGCACTATCTGGTCAGCTTCCACCAGCTCTGTTGCCCCGTCATGCGCATATACCAGATCCAGGCTCCGCACAGCTACCGGTTCACCCTCGTCCAGCTCATCAAAATAGTGGAACATAATGAATCGTTTTGCCTTGCGGTATGTGCGTATCTCAAAGCATGCATGAAAGTCTGAGAAAGGATCTTTACGGTCCGGCACTGAAGCGGTCACGCCGGGCTGAGGTGATGCGGCATCATATTCTCCATAATCAATCACCATGCGCATCAGGAATGTACTATCCGGCAGGTCTGTAATGAAGTTATGATCTTCAGGCACCTCGGGCATCCATGGCTCCCGGTTGCAGTATGCTACCTCTGCCAGATAGGTATTGGTAAATGAGGCTAGTCCGTTCATACGGTTGCACTCATGCAGTGCGGCCGGCACTATGTCGGTACTGCTGTCGGTGACATAGTTATAACGCATGGCGTTACCCTTCTTATCATAGCTCACCTGTGGCAGCCATTTGAAGATATGCCCTGGGTTTTGCGGGTCTGCTATGCGGGCCTCTTCGGTAAGTCCGTAAAAGGTCACCATATTGTCTTTAGTGGTCACTTTCCACCAGCTGTGTCCGGTTCCTATAAGCCTTATATACTCTATACGTGCATACAGTCCCTCTGTACGTGGCCGGTAGCGTTTGTAGTGCATATCTTCAAACACTCCCTCATCAGGCACCCATTCACCACTCACTTCCACAAGCACTGGCACCAGGTCTTCTGCACCTGCCAGCAGAAATACGTCACGCTCATTATCATCATCATACTGTGGTAGCCGTTTATCGGTTTTACGCTGTATGGCAGGCAGTCCCAGGCTCCAGCCCAGTCCCACTTCGCTGTTGCCGCTACCAGAGTTATACTGAATGCTCAGCTGTGGTGTAAAACCTCCCCTTCCGGGAGTAAATGGCAGCGGTATTTCCAGAGACGATGTACCATTCACAGCATTTACTGTAAACTTCTCATCTATCCCCTTCAAAGCTCCGCCACCTTTAGGCAGGCCTATAGATGGTGCCTGCGATGTGAAATAGAGATTGTTCTCTCCGCCCCCTCCATTTTCCTGTTGGGGGGCTACTGTATATCGGTCCAGTGGGTAGGCGGCGCTGTGGGCGCCACCTGCCACTTTGGACTGGTCATTTTTAGGATCGGGCATAGTATTATTTTTTACTTTTTTAGCTAACTGTTTATCAATTACTATAGTGCCGGTGTAGTAGGAGATGCCACCGTGTACATAACTACCAGATATATATCCTCCAGCATATCAAGGTTTGCATAAGGCGGTGTTACGCCTGCTTCTTTAATGCTGAGCGGTATCGTCGTTGCTGGTATTGAATTACTCAACTCCATACCTACTCCCGGGTCAAAAGTTATAGGCACCGGCGGCAGCGAGTCCGACACTACACCTGTTATCACGCCCGATTCATTAATCGTTATGTCATAACTATCGCCTTTAAGCTTCGTAGCTGCTACAACCTCAGTTATGTTTATCGTTTTCCGCTTATTGAAGAATGGAAAATGATTCACTTTCAATGGCAACTCCATTAAAGGATCTGTAGCGCCAGACATTACCTGTGTCTTAAATGCAAACCATTCATTAGGGAATTCATGCTTCAGGCTGAATATTCGCGGTAATGCTACCCCTTCAGAAACAAAGTCTCCGGAATTTATGAGTTCATAAATTGTATCTGAGCGGTCAGCTCCGGTTTCGGTTCCTTCAAGTGCAGTATACTTTACGTGTACTATTACATCACTGATTGTAGCATAGTCAAATGGTCTCAGCGTCTTGCCATCCGATGTAGTGATACCACCCAGCTTTATATTGAGCGTACATATGGCTCCGGCACCCTCAAATGGCAGGTAACGTTCATCTCTGAAGCTGAAGTCAAACACACCATTATCATTCTGTGCACTGCTTGTTGCAATGGTACTGCATACCGGCACCGGACCGCCTGTCAGTTCACCTGTACCCGCACTGCGTATTTTGCTGCTGCTGGTAATGTAGGAGATTGTACAGGGCACCGTAGCATATGGCCCCGCCACACAAGGAATGCTTACACTTATTGATTTTATTATCCGGTTGTAATGGTTAGGATAATCTATGTCATACAGTGCTTCCGGTATGCTGATATTACATTCACCTGTGTGCTTCAGTGTCAGTAGTTCAGTAGCATTCAGCATCGCCAGCGACACATGTTTTGTAAGCTCCAGCGTCCGTTTATTATCACTGATATATGCAGCTTCCATATTACGCAGGTCGTACTGTAGCTTTTCCCCCGACAGTAGCCCGCTTCTCAGATTACTCCAGCTGTTATTCCTGATAAAGCCACCCGTAGCCTGCTCTGATAATGGCAGCTCTTTTTTATAGCACCTTTCAGCTTTCCGTGCCATTTCTTTTGCCATCCTGAACGCCGAGAAATATGTGGTTGATATTTCTTTCACCATCCAGTCATACAGCTTCACATTGGAGTACTTGGTCTGTAAAAAGAGGTCTGTTTCTTTAGAGTTCTCTATTTGCAGCTTCTGGTTTTCATAGTCTTTCTCTGCTACATCTACACGTATCATTGCAGCGGTAATCTGCTTATCCATCTGCTCTGCTTCCATCTGTGCCGAGCGCTCCTGAAACTTCCAGTCTTCCATCCTACGTTGGTACCCACCCTGTGTAGATGCCATACTGCCTATGATGTTATTTACAGCCGCCTTAGATGACAGCATCATGGTTCCCATGTTTATCATGGTAGCTATTTGCTGTCCGCCCGAGCTCGCACCTACAGCCACCGGTGTGGCATGAAACTGTGGTATCATTGATACTGCCGCACCTATCTCCTGCAAAATAAGCGTAGCTCTCTGAAGGTCTATTCCTTTTTTCAGTAGCTGGAGATGCTGCTTTTCATTGGCATTCATAAACTCCTTACTACTATAATATTCCTCTCTGGCCAGAATATTCTCCTTCGACTTTTTCAGTGATTCCAGGTTTGCTTCAGCTTCCTCTACCTGCACTTTCTTCATCTGTAGCACAGCATCCAGCAGTTTGGCCTCATGCCCCTGACGGAGAAGAGATATTGCTTCCGCATCCTTTTTCTCTAATGCTGACAGTAGAGATGACCCCAATGCCTTTACATCTGCACAAAACTCATTCGCCTTCTGTAGTATATACGTAAATCTGTAATTGGGCAATCCTGAACCACTCATCTCATCCAGCACATCGTTTATATCTAATCCCTGTGCAGCCGCCTGTACCAGCAACCCTGGGTCAATAGGAGTCTCGAATATTGCGAGGTCCCTTTTCTTTCCTTCCAGATTCTGACAGTTACGGATTTTAAATAGCCTGTCGGCCACTTTATCCCAGTATTCTAACAGCTTATCGTTAGGAGTAAGGCAGAAATAAGACACATTAAATGCAAGCCCGCCTGAGCTGCCCGGAGGTGGCACAGAGCTTGGTGCTATATAGGTTTCTATTGGTACTGATGCTTCCCCTATTTCATCTACCCATAATGGCGGTGTATTTAACTCCTTGTATGAGTATACCCTTGTCTCCGCTCTTGGCGATAATCCCTTTGGTTTACTACCCAGAATATTGGACGCAAGTATATAAAGCTGTGTTGCCTCATTGATACTTTCTATAGTATCTCTCCCAAATAAGCTATCTCCCCATGCTATAAGGTTGTCAAGGTATTTCATCAGCGTATTCTTCATGAATGCCAGGGGTCTTAGCCTGCCTATTGCATACGGCTGGAAGGGGTCTTCTGATGAAGCGCTTACTTCTGCCAGTGCGCCCTCACTTCCGGCATGTATCCTTGCCAGCAGATCATCCAGTGTGGTTATAGGTGTTGATGCTATTTCATAGAACGGCTGGAATACCCAGAACTTACCCGGAGTAGCAACAGGAGCATACTTTGTAGGGTCAAAGATGTAATGATACCACTGCTGTGCTTCTTTAAACTGATGGTTTGTACTCAGCTTTTCAGCTATAAGCATTGGGATATGATAAAACAGCTCCCAGTTATAGGAAGAATAAGTGCCATTGTAGAAAAAATCAACAGTATTCTTTGGTATCTGATTTCTGTTCAGCGGAGGAGTTCCGCTTCCAGGCACCATATCTACCATTGCTACCTGCTCACTGTTTGGCAAATACTTACTGCTAAAGGCCATCGTATCAGCCGGGTTCTGAATATTCAGAGGTGTAGGTAACAAATCCGGTCTCATCAACCCCTGTAAGCCATGCACATTCAGCACTTCAATGAACTTCTTCACCTGAGGATGATAAAACGTCTGGAAGAGATATTTGGGCAATGGACTTCCACTTGATGTAAAACCACCCGCATGAGGTGTTGACCCCGCATATGGACTAACTCCTACAGATGCGCTTCCGCCGCCTTCTTCCGGCGTGCCGTCAAGATACCACCACTCAGCTATCGTTGCTGCAGAGCCTATACCTATTGCAGTACCATCACTGCTCAATAGGTGAGAGAAATTCACATTGGCCAGCCGAACAAAATATGTGTTCTCTTGGTCTTCATACATAAATGAGTCACCTAATGGATTTTTAAACCCTGAACGGGGAAAAATCCTCGATTTGTTATCCGGTGTTTTACCAAGTATTGTTGTCACTCCACTACGCCAGTGTGTGTATATGTATGGATCGCTGTTTGTTGGATACCTGTAGCTTGGTGCAGAATAATTGTAGTAGGTATCATATCGCAGCTGTTCAGTAGTTACTGCGTATGGATTTCTGAAAGATACTAATGCCTGATTTTTAAAGAAAGTGTGCTCTGTTGGCACCAGCCGGTTATTGAGCCCTGTACTACGGGGTACTGTAGCATTATCTCCATTGACATGAAAACACATAAGCGGATCTGCGAACTCATAAATAGGGTGGTTTAGTGTAGGGAACATTACCATTACATACAGGTCACCCGGCGTAGGCGCATCTCCATAATAGCTGGTTGTATCTGTTGTGGCTATTTTAGGTTGTATATATATTCTCGACTTTATGAACTCTGTTATACTCTCCTGATTATTATTGGTTAAAAATGTATAAAGAGACTTCAGAGCACTTGTTGTCGGATTATACACACCTTCAATGCTGTCTTGCAGGGTATGGCGCAGCTGCAATGAAATGTTCTCACTACTTGTTTTTTGATTCTGCCACGTACCATTTTTATACTCCGTCCAGTTCAGTGTAATATCTAATACCTTTTTAAAGTTGTCCCCTCCTCCGGTAGTTGACATCCCACTGTCCAGCATGGGCCTGTCATACTCATTATTGAAGAAAGTATTGTACGATGACACTGATGATACAGTCCCCGGTGTCGGCCTCGGTACCAGCTTCTCTGTAATGGTAACCCAGAATAAGAACAGTCTGTTTTTCCAGAAACAAGGCACTACATGCTTCCCTGTAATATTAATATCTATCTTACCCCATGGCGTCCATATACCATTCGGCTGTAGTTTCCTGTGATAGTAGGCATGAGAAGCTCCGTATGTCCGGGAAAAGACATGTATTGTATTAATATCCGGCGATGAGGTAATTACCATATCCGGACTGGAAGTACTGTAATACGATTCAAAACAGGCTCCTACCGGCTCCAGCCTGCCGATACCATCCAGCTTTTCCAGATATGCTTTTATAGCACTTTCTGCTTTATCTGATGTTACTTCATCCTGCTTTAGTTGCTCTTCAAGCTCCTCAAACATGAATGACTTATTATCTCGCAGCTCCGGAATCATCCAATTCTCCGGATAAAGGAATACTTCTCTGTTAGCATGCCATATCCCATACCATTTTCTCCATTGCTCCCATTGAGCTTTAGCTGTCTGGGGCATTGTTATCAGAGAAACCGGCGTTGTTCCCGGGTCATCATCACTATACTCAATGCCCATTATTACGCGGTCCACCAGTAGCTGTATGCTGCTTATCGCCTGTTTTACACGGGAGGTAACCATACAGGCATCCATTTCAATGTCTATGAGCATATTGCCATAGATAACATTGGGTTTTGTAAGCGTATACGCAATCAGCGCATCACGCTGTTTTTTTCTTACCTTATCACGCAGTGGCTGTGCTACCTTGGCCCACTGTGCATCGTTGTACTTTCCTTTTGCCGCTATTATCAGATTTCGGGAGTCAGTTAAGGTCACCTCTTCCAGAAATAGTTTGTGCAGCGAAAGTGGGTTCATACCTATTCGTTTGCACCAGTATATTATATCGGTTATCCGTGCTACAAGTGATATGTTCTGGTACTCCGTCAAAGAAAAATCAGAGATACCTGCATCTGCACTGAAATACACCTTTAACAATGCTGGAACACCCGGGCTGTCGGTAGTCTCTGTGATGCCTGCAGCAGATACACTATCCCCTATAAGCTCTGCAAGCATACTACCCCATCCAGACTTGTTTATCTCAGCAAGCCAGTTTTCATAGCATATATTTATCTTATCATTGTAATCCGGGTCACTTACCGAAATTGCAGCTGGTGGCAGCTCTCCTTCTTCATTTGATATAGGACTGTACTTTACAATTTTCGGAGAAACAACGCCCATTGATGCATCAGCAATGCTACCTAATGAAGATTCCGGCAGCGACAACTGACGTATAAACTCCATCAGTTTTGATAATCGCAGAATACCATCCAGCAAACTGTTAGCACTGGCCGGGGCTGTACCTTCTACCGTATGAATGCTTGTTGAAACAGGGAGCTTAATAAAGTTAAACTGTAGTGCATTCCCATAAAAGAAGAGATATTCAAACTCCTTCAGCCTCAGCTTTTGCCTGCTTGCTATTAATAGTACTTTATGACAATAACGGTACCAGTCATATAAGCTATACAGATTGAAATCAGGCTTTAAATTCACATCATCACCAGGATATAACGGCTCACCTGGCAATACTGGCGACACGTCTATCAGCGCAATGCTATCTTCTGACAAGCTATAGGTAGACCGAACAAAGTCTTTCTTGATACAATTACTTATCAGAAGATTATGTTCCGACGCATTACTATACAGTATAGTTGCTACCCATTCTACTGGCACTTTAAACTCACTGCTGAAATGCTGATACACAATATTTCTCAACCGCTCCTCAAGTACCGAAACAGGTAAATCTGCAATTACTACATCCGGAGGGAAAGCCGGCTGATTTTTTAAATCAGCTCTGATTTTTTCATAAAACGCCTTTATGTTGGCAGCATCAGGAGCAATTACTTTTTCATCATCCTTATGCCTTATCAGATAATCAATTTCCGCTATCGTAAACCCTGACAGCTTTATTGCTTTTATTACTTCAGAGAAATGCTCCAGATTTCCTATGTACGTATTAATAATTGGGTCAGATACTGTTGGTGTAGGCAGAATTAGTATAAAGGGCGCTGCAATACCATACTCACTAAGCCAGTTCATCACTGCAATAAACTCACTAACACTATACCCCCACTTCTTCGATAGAATTGAGATTATATAAAACCTGCTTAAAAAATCCAGACTTACCGTACTGGTTGTTAAATCAACAGGTCCGTAAAAGTTAAGCAACTGTATTACTTCCTCCTCTTCCAGACCACACATACTGGCCACCTGTGGCACCAGAGAAACAGATGGGGTTCCCGGCACAATGAAAGTTGGTAAGTCCAGTGGGTTCTTGAAATAGTTAATGTTGTCGTAGTTAATAACGGCTTTATTACTGAATGTACGTGCATAGAGACTAGGTATTACCTCATTCTTACCATTGGCAAAACTTCTGTACACGGTACGGTCTATCCGGCTCCACCAGCAGGCTAATATTTCCGGTGGAATACCTAACTCGTCCGATAGTAACAATACCCTACCCAGCTGCCTGAAAGTATTCTCATTAATATCTGTGATATACAGACTGCGCAGCAGAATATCCCATTGGTACACACTAAGCTTACCGGTATTTATCAGTCTGATAAACCTGTGCAGTTTGTCATAAAATACCGCCTGATATGATATGTCTGAGAATAAAAGCTTTAGCTTATCCAGTTTACAGGTATTTACCGGGGTGCCGGGATATGGAGGTGTAGATGGGATAGGCACTATTGATATCTTTCTCGCAGTATGCTCACTGTTATATGGGTTGAGATAATCTGTAGAAAGAATTTCCAGCAGTTGCTCATAAGATATAGTTGTCTGCTGCAGTAATATATCCAGACGGCTGCTGAGTATATCCTGCCATCCGGTTGTTGTTGTATCTATAAAGGCATAGCTGTTAGGGTCCCTTATTATCAGATCATCGGGCCCTGCTGTTACTGCAGTATTGGCAGAAAAACCATAGAATGTCCACAGGTAAGGAATTATTGACGGGTGGGCTCCAGTTACTATACTCGCTGCTACCTGACTTAACCCAAACCACTCTGCATAAAGAGAATAGTCTGTGATTGAATCTGAAGGTGCAGGTACAGCCGGGTCCTGGTTTACTGGTTTAAACAGCTTCATTAGCTCATATCTGCTGGCACCAAAGTGTTGCAGATACGTCCTCGTCTCGTCCTTTGCCAGGCTGAATGGTAAAGAAAAAGGATAAACAGCCCCACCCAGATTTTCGCTGCCATATATATGCTTGTAGGGTATACCTGCAGCATAATCATGGAAGTCCTTATACTCTTTTGAAACAGGATCCTTATAAGTACGTTCAGGATATGCCTTTAGCTGTTCTTCTGTCCCACTGGTTTGAAATGAGAATTTCGTGAAGTCACCTCCGGGTATGTAAGTTGGTGTATTAATACTAATCACCATCGTATGCTTTGATGAAATCACAGTACTACCCGCATAATCTGTAATATCATAATCAGTACCCACACCTATGGTATAAGTGCCGGGTGTTAGCGTCAATAAAGTCTTATCTGTATTTAACGCATCCTCCGGATCTGGCACCCCGCTTCCTGCATCCCCCATCCAGTACATGTTTATACCATCCACTACTGCTGGCGGTGCATCATTGTGCGACCTTATCAGCCTCAGTGTCATTGACGATGCTGTTGTTGCCACCACTTCTATGGCTATATCCCCTATCAGATACTCTATAACATTTTGTGAGGCACTGTCAAATATGATAAAAGGAGCCACCATCGCGTTATTAAGTGCAGTATCTTCATAAGTCACTGTAGCGCCAGGTCCTGTCATTCCTCCGGTTCCCGAAAAATCACTCCATACGAGCATGTAATCCGTACCATCACTGAAGTCAAGGTGATATTGCACCAGCTTATCGTACATAAAAGGAGAGCCCACATGCGAATGAATGTCTTCCGTATACCCGGCATGTAGCCTGTCTAACGTTTGATAATTTACATAGTTAGGGGTCATGTAATAGTCAGAAAGCGGATAGACATTTATAAACCCCGGCGCTTCTTTCAGTATATAGGAGTAGTATCCGGCTACATGGGGGTCTGCAGTTTCATTGGGTATCACCTGCATTTCAGGCTTTAGCAGAATGTCACATTGCAATACGTCCGACACAGGGTCTGCAGCCTTAGGTTTTAATATTTCCAGCTCCAGCAATTCTGTAACCAGATCTATGTATGACATTGGTGTGTCGCTGTTTTTACAGCTCAGGTCAATATTCACAAGGTCTGGCCGTTTATCCAGCAATGCACTGTATATAGCCGGTGCTTTTGTCTGCAGGAAATGTAGCATATCTGTCAGATATGCCGCCGGACTAAGAACAGATTTACAATCACAACAATTACAATAATCAGTTCCTCCAAAAAGTGAACTTAGTATCGGATAATCGCTTGGCAGTGTGGTGTAACCTCCGGGAAATGTCGGGGGAAATGCCGGTCCGGTTGACAGACTATCCAGAATACCACTGGTAAGCCCCAGTGTAGATGCCGTTACCGTGGCATATGCACTTCCATATACCATACTACCTGTAGGAAGCCCTGAACCAAAACCAGAAAATACATGTGACTTGTGCAGCGGCACACTGGTCGTACTCTCTTCTATTGGAAAGAGATCACCATAAGTTTCTAAAAACTCCTCCTTACCCATTTCCGAGATTGCTTTTGCAGAGTTCACTCCATCTGCTATCAGTGTACTTACTGCTATCGGATTACCATCTACTAGCCTTAATAATCTTTGAAAAGGAGCCAGACCGTTTTTTACATATTCTACATCAGCTTCATCTATATCATAGTCTTCCGCGTTAATGTCATGTATACTATGCATGCGCAGGTCCAGTAATGGATTCGCATTTATAAATGACGATACTTTAGTTCGCACTGTTGCATCTGCTATTAGTGTTTCACCTGTTACACCTTCCAGTTTACCGGCTATATTCGTTAGCGGGTACGCTCTGTGCATGATGTCCACCAGCTTTATTGCATACTGCTCATGGATGGCCGTATTCTCATAATCTGTTTCTTCTCCTCTTATGCTGGCAGGTACACACAACTCCGTCTCTGCTGTACAAACATCAGATATCAGTGTAGCCCAGTCCTCCTGACTCCACTTTGCCAGTTGGCTTATATGAGGTGTACTCATACCCGCTATTTCTACTTTCAGCCTTGACATTACTTTAGGCTGAAAACTCGTAATTGCAGCTAGTTTCAGTCCATCCTGAGCATTTTTTGCGGCGGCCTCTCCATATGCAGGTATATATAGCTCATTCCAGAATTCCGACATGGATTCAAAATCGTCCAGATACATCGTAAGGAAATTGTCCACATCACCACCTACCGGAAAAATTGACTCCAGCACATCATTCATTGTGTGTGGTTCACCTGCTATTGGAGCATCCTTCACTCTTTGAATCTGGTATACTTTCAGGTCAGCTATAAACGTATCAATTTCTGCTTCCGTATATCCCTGAATTACATTCTGGCTAATGGCCATATTAATTATATTTCTGGTATCGGCTGGCTTCAGTGATGCAATTGTATCTATACTATGGCTGCCCAGTTGCACCAATGCATGGATATAATCAGCAGGCAGTGATGTTTCATCCGCCAGTTGATGGGCTGTAACTATATTGGTAATATCTGCAGCATCACAACCGGTTGCATTTGCCAGATAATCTATCTGCTGTGAGGTTAATTCAGCTATAGGAGTAGCATCAATAATGGTTGTTACTGCAGCGATAATATTCTGGTATGCAGGCTGTACATTAACAGTACTGGTTCTCAGATCTATTGTAATCTGACCTTTTTCTTCCCAGTCAAATATGTTTGATGAGGTCGTTACGTTGGCTGGTATTTCATTATCCTCTGCCTCTACTATAAGTCCCCTTTTGGCTGGCACAGTTGAGTTACTCAGTAATCGCTTGTTTACCTTTATCACATACTTGCCCAGCACATCTGTTTTTGTCCTTGCCACCAGCTGTTTTGAAGGAAATACTATCTCATAAACATTGACAGTAATCCCGGCTACAGCAGCACCATTGATATCATTTACCACACCGGAAATAGCAATAAACGAAGGTGCTTTGCTATCATCCTCCTCTATTGTGCTGTTATCAAGCGCGCTCTCAGATATTGTAATTGTTGTCGCAAGTGTATAGTCTGGTATCACCGCTTCTTTTACAAGAACACCATTTCTGTATATTTTGTACTTTAAAACTATGGTGGTTGCTACTACCAGACTAGCAATAGGGTCATCTAACAGACAGATGTAATACCCGTCTACATTGGTAACTGTATTACAGAGCAATCCATACCCATCGGTAACGGAGTCCCATAATTCAAACTTGAGATTTTGCATTGGAGAGTCAGCATTTAAGAGTTTTACCTGCCCCCTGATTTCCAGATTTGCCATACTGATTGTGTTTTAGGTTTTTTAATTTGGTATAGAGAAAAATTTATGTATTCATATAAAATTTGAGAAGACATACACCCATACATTGAGTATGTCAACCCTTTACCTCGCCGTCTTTGAACGGCATTATATGTTCAATGAAAAAATGAAAGAATGGATGCACAGCGTACCGTTCAGCTATCTGCAATGCAAATAGAAGCATGTATCCGGTGCGTATTTACGCACTGTATTAAAGCCTTACCCTGTCAGGCAGTGTGGCCCGGTTATGTATATAGTTAAGTCGCTGATTATACTCTGCTGATACGATTATCAGCGCCACATTCTACTAAAGTTATTCCTGTAAAAAACTGAATATGTGTTATAAAACAGGATTGGATTCCTGTCGCTGAAAGTTCTGATTCCGCAATGAGAGCTACTCTATTGTTACAGTCTGTTCACATACAGCTTAAAGCCACCGGCTGCGTCAGAAGTAGCGGTTGTAAGCAATGTGTAATCACGTGGTGATTCCCGCAGCTCTATTCTTAGATTCGTGCAGCGGATGTCAGTAACATGATACATATACTGTCCATAAAATAATGATTGGGTGTTTGGCATATACTTGAGTTTAGAAGGTGCAAATTATTAAACATGGCTCTTTTAGCGCCGTACCATCAATCAGAATTCCCATCCGTTTTTAAACGGATTATAGCTATCGGGGAAATGTAGCAAAGAAAAAATCCTCTTGAATGGGGTCCTTGATTTGAAAATATTCGCCGCAGGCAATACAGCTACTACCCCTGCTTAAACCATCGCTTGTGGCAGTATCCCGCTACCTGCATTGCTTTTACATCCACATACCTCGCCATCAGGTAAGAGAGCCCCACCACTACCGCCAGTGTAACGGCAAATACTACCGCTACCGCACCATTGTACCCCATACTTTCATGAAGACGCAGGAACAACGCACTACCCAGCGAGCCTATGATAAGGCAGTGCAGCAGGTATAACGAAAACGAAATAAACCCCAGAAAACGCAGCAAGCGGGAGCTGAAGAAAGCCTGTAACCGGGGCGAGAGCAACACCGCCAGTATCACAAAATAACCACCCGCTATGTGATAGATGCCTCTCATAGCTTTTACCACCGGAGGTAAGTGCGCAAAAAATGGCTTGGTATCGCCATGTATTTCATAAGACCCCAGCATACACCCGGCTACCATCAGCCCGGTAGATAGCAGCACGCGCACCGGCGACGATAGCGCTGGCGGACGTAGTTCCAGATAGTTAAACGAGATACCCAGCACAAAGCATATATACTGCGTCTTGCCCATAGCCACCAGCGCTACTGATGTCAGCACGAGCATCACCCCCTTGTTGCGGGAGTTATGCGTAAGTGCCAGTAGTGCAAAAACCAGCATAGAACCATACAGCTCTATAGACATCGTCCACATAGTGGTATCATACTGGTTATTACCCAGAAACATAGTCTCCCACAGAAAAGACTTCAGGAATACTATCGCAGGCCGGGGAAATGTCCAGAAACCGCCCAGCCACTCGTGCGATCCGGTAATGGCTGCCGCCTGCACATTGTAGTATGCGCCGACCTGCAGCAGTATATAGGAAAACAACAGCGTAGCCCCTACGGGTATAAACAGCCGCAGGTACCGCTTCTGTGCCGATGCAATGATAATTCCCAGATCATTCTCCCTGTAATACTTGCGGCTCAGCACATAACCACTCAGCACAAAAAATATATGCACACAAAAACTCCCCGATGTAAGAAAGCTGAAAAACGTATTGTCATACACCAGCTCCATACCATTCAGGTGAGAGTCTGCCATCTCATGTGTATAATATGCCGGATAAAATGCCAGACAGAAGTGATGCAGCAACACAAAGAAAGCCGCCAGCCCTCTTATGCCATCCAGATACAGCACCTTTCCGCTTCCGTTACTCATACTTCAGGAGAGAATAATATTATGCGCACAAGATATTACAAAGTATGGATAAGTCCCCGCCTGCCGTAAGTCTGGCTTCGTTCCATGCGCATGTTACCTGCGCACCTATTACTACTTTTTATCACGGTACTGTTTTTCCAGCCCTGCTATTTCCTGCCGGTACCCTGCCTCGTCCCTAAAGGCCTCCGGGTTATATGCATCACCCTCCTGGTGCTTCTCATGCAGCCCAAACTGGCTGGCATGCGCTGCCAGCCATATATCAAACCGCTGTTTCCTCAGGCTCGCAAAAGTATATTCATAGTCTGCCGCCATAGCCGGGTAGCTGCTCACCTCTGTCAACCTGCCTTCCACTATTATAGAAGGCATGTTAGCTATTAGCACTTTATAGGAGCTATGCTCATCCCGCACTGTCAGCAAGTAGCTGCAGGAGCCTTTGGTATGTCCGGGATGATGCAGTACCGTTACTACCATATCGCCCAGCTTTATCCTGTCTCCGTCATGCAGTACACGGTCTGGTTGCACCGCCGTAAATGTTGGCCCCATTGCGGCAAAATAGTAGTCCGTCCTCCCCCCATCTGCCAGTACAGGCGCATCAGCTTCCTGTATCATTACTTTGGCTCCCGTAAGCCGCTTTATTTCAGCCAGCCCGCCCACATGGTCATAATGCACCTGCGATGTCAGCAGTATTTTTATATCCTGCATCCTGTAGCCCAGCTCCTCCACATGCGCCTGTATCATAGCTGGCGATGCTGCCACCCCCTCATTTATAAGGATATGCCCTACCGGTGTAGTAATAAGGTAACAGGCCAGATCGTACGACCCCACATAATAAAGATTACCCGCTATGCGGAAAGGCGTGTAGTCCCTCACCCAGGTCTCATCCACATAAGGCTCCTTCGCCTGCTGGCTGTAAACACTGCCCGAGAAGCATATTGCTGCCAGTATTATACAGCAGCTATATATCACTATACGCATACATCATAGATTATACAGCAAAGTTACCTTTTACTACATGTCATATCGGGGGATTTCCGGCGACCTTTCACGTCGCAGAAAACATACATTAACAACTACAGCGTCAGATATAAAAAATGGCAAAACGCTGCGACTGCTTACTATTCAGCAGCTATTACACAGCGTTTCGCCATTGATATAACGCCATCAGCAGTCAGTAGCACTGCTACACTGCCACACACTTACGCATCGGGTATCGTAGGCTCGGCCAGTCTTGCCAGTTTGTCCAGAGATTCCTGCCAGCCCAGGTAGCACATATCCACCGGTATCATCTCCGGTATTCCCTCCTGTACCACCTTCAGTTCAGTTCCGGCCACACTCTGCTTTAGCCATATGGTTGTGGTCATCTCACCCGGCAGCCCCGGAGCATCAAACCGGTTAGTATATTTCAGAAACTCATCCTGCACTACCTCTATATATTTTCCGCCAAATGAGTGACTATTACCCGTCGAGAAGTTTGTAAATGACATCCGGTGACTACCACCTGTCTCTACATTCAGCTCATGCACCGTGCATAGAAATCCATAGGGAGGCAGCCATGCGGCTACTGCCAGAGGGTCTGTAAATGCACGATATAGTTTTGCAGGCGCTGCCTTAATTATCCGGTGCAGTGATACGCTGTTTGTTGTCATATTGCTGTTTTTGGTTTTAGTGTTTTATGCGCCGCATAGTTAATACCATCCGGCTGCACTACAAAGATGATATGATAACCGGAAACATCAGGGCACCACCTGCGACAAACTTAACGGCAGATTGCGACACTATACACCCCTCCCATGCACTCAATACAGGCACATGGCACATCTTTTACACACAGAAAAGCATAATCACTTATATTTTTTGGCATACTGAACAGATATAACTATTTTTATGTAAACCAATATGAAACTATATGCCGCTAATCACAATTCAGAAACGAGCAGAACAACATATACCTTTTGGCTGCACAGATCTTGCACCATAAGGAATTGTCACATTTCTGTATATGCTCTTCTCTCTATAATTGAGTAATGAGCATATACATTCAACACGTGAAAATATTAGCCTATACCTGCATACCAACAAAGGTATTCTCTATTATATGTAGCTCAACATATCAGGCACTCATTCCCTGCTTATAATACTATATCAATATTGACTTGCCAGTACTTAATAATTCACCTTATAACATTATATAACCAGAAAAATCTCTCCAATGTCCGTTACAAGCAACCCGTTCTGTGATAATAGCCTTACAAACATTCATACCGTACGGTGCGACCCCGGAGGCGGTGACGCTGGTTTTATTGACCCCTCCGTTTGCTCCTCCAGTATCTTTGGAGGACCTATGACCAGCTCACACTTTGTATGCTCCAATATCTCAGTTATACTATCCGGGCAGGACAACTGCATACCTTACCTGGCCCCCTCTATATCTGATCCCGGGTCTTATAATACAATTGCAAACGGGTGTCACAACTTTGCTTGTGGCAACTTTAACACCGTTCTCAATGGAGAATGTAATTGTGTTTATACAAATTTCTCCTCTGTCCTCGGAGGCAACTGTAATTGCAATACCAGCCAGCAGGCAGTGATAGGTGCCGGGTTTTGTAACTACATCGACAATGCAGATGGCGGTGGTATCCTTGCAGGATATTGTAATTTAATAGAGGCTATCAATCCATTCTCTGCCATCGTAGGTGGATTTCAGAACTGCATCAATAATCAGGGCGGTATAAACTTCATCGGAGGTGGTATTGGTAACTGTATCGAGGGAGGAATTTCCGGCACTGTCAATGGTGGTGTAATAGGTGGGGGCTGTTGCAATACCTTGTGTGGTCAGGATTATGGCATCATTGGAGGGGGCTGTTTCAATACCGTCAGCGGGATGCAGGGAGCATCTGTTTTTGGAGGGGCCGAAAATGTTGCCAGTGGCGATTATTCAGGAGTATCCGGAGGCTTACGAAACACAACTTCGGGTACCGGCTCATTTATAGGCGGTGGTTTTGACAATATCGTCGATGGAGATCAATCATTTATAGGTGGGGGCAGGGACAACTGTGTATGGACAGGTTTCGGAAACAGCACAATTGGCGGCGGAATAAATAACTGCATTTGCGGCATAGCATCAGCCATTACCGGCGGTGACAATAACTGCGTTATGGACATTGGTGCATCTGTCAATACAGATTGTGCATTTGTCGGTGGCGGCACACACAATATAGTTTGTGCCAACCTCGGCACTATTGGAGGCGGTGAAAATAACACCGTCAGTGGCATAGGTGCTTTTTTAGGTGGTGGCTCTGCCAATACAGCTGCCGGCGATCAGTCAGTTGTAGGAGGAGGCAACACTAATGTTGCCGATGGTGGCATGTCTTTCATAGGTAGTGGCGGCAATAACTGTGTGTTTGCCGGCTTCAGAAGTGGTGTCATAGGTGGCGGTATAAACAACTGCATTTGTGGCGACGCCTCATCTGTAACCGGAGGGGATAACAACTGCATTATGAATACAGGAACACCAGCCCCTGTTAATAATTCATTCATAGGTGGTGGCAATTTCAATATCATATCTGCCGACAGTGGTACCATCGGCGGTGGCAGCACTAACACCGTCAGTGGCGCAGGAGCATTTATAGGTGGTGGCGCAGCCAATGTCGCCTCGGGCCTTCAGGCCGCACAGGGTGGCGGCGCGGGAAATCTTGCCTCGGGCACTCTTTCCTTTATAGGTGGGGGCAGTAAAAATATTACACCGGCTATTCATACTACGGTAGGGGGTGGAAATGACAACCATACATATACCGACTTCTCTTTCATAGGTGGCGGGCAGGTAAACTGTATCAACGGCACACAACGCGAAACTCACAGTGTCATTGGCGGAGGACAAGCCAATAATGTTTGTGGCCATCATTCAGTAATAGGTGGAGGTAATAGCAATGTAGTATGGAACTCCGTTACCGTCGCAGGGGCAGCAGCTTCCTTTATAGGCGGTGGCGCAGCTAATTGTATTAGCTGCGACCTTTCCGTTATCGGTGGTGGAGCCACAAATTGCATCTGGACAGACCTTTCCTTTATAGGCGGAGGAGAACAAAATGAAATCAATATCGGTGGCGCATATAATGCCCTGAGTGGCGGCACTGCAAACTGTATCTGTGGCACGTCCAACAGTATTGGAGGAGGAGCCATGAACTGTGTATGCGGCAGCCATTCCACTGTAGCCGGGGGCCATTGTAATCGTACTGGCCTCCCAGGCATAAGCACAGCTACCTGCGCCTTTGTAGGAGGCGGTTTCTGTAACTGGTCCGATGATTGTTATTCTGCCATTGCGGGCGGGCACTGCAATACCATAGAAGCCACAACACTATTCCCTGGTAGTAACAGAGGCTCATTCATAGGCGGTGGCTGGCGCAACTTTGTTTCTGCCCAAAACACTATACCCAGTGCTATATTGGGCGGTGGCAGCAATAGAGTTCTTGGCGAGAGAGGTGGATTTATAGTAGGTGGTAGTGGCAACACAATTGATTTTTTTGGCTCAGGATTCATTGGAGCCGCCAGTTCCAGCTCTATAAACTGTGGTTATGGCCACTTTATAGGCAATGGCTCATTCAATGCCATCTGCACACCACTACCTACCACAAATACATTTACCAATATGCACAATGCCATAGTAAATGGTTGTTATAATTGCATATTCACAAGTAGTGCACCTGCGGCAGAGTCTACCTATGCATTTATCGGCAATGGATTGACACAGCACGTCTGTGATGCTCCTTACAGCTTCATAGGCACCGGCAGTGCCAATACAGTATGCTCAGAATATGCTGCAATTACAGATGGATGCAGAAATCTTATCTGTGACAGCTCCGGCAACAGCTTTATTGGTAATGGATTCTTTAGCTGTATCAATGCCCAGTCGCCCCACAGCTTTATTGGATCCGGAGAACGCAATCTTATTTGTGCCGACCGTTCTGCGATTACTGGTGGTAGTAATAACTGTATTACCGGAGGCGATGCTCCTGTCCATTTCTCCTTTATCGGCGGTGGTGGCAGTAACCAGTTGTTTGCAAGCCATTCAGTACTGGGTGGAGGTGATACAAATAGCATCTTTGCTGATTGTTCAGTTCTGGGTGGAGGAATAGAAAACACTATTAATGCCAATGCCGAGGTCAGCTTCATAGGCGGTGGGGGGAGCAATATCATAAACCAGGGCAGTCCACACAGTTTCATAGGTGGGGGCATCGGTAACAATGTCAATGCTCCTTGTGCGGTCATAGCTGGCGGCAGTAACAATATCGTATCAGGTGCCTTTTCTGCTATCCTCGGTGGTGACAATAATAATGATGGGGGCTTTGCTTACGCAGGCATTTTTGGACAAAATGTGACTGCCGTAGCTGCAAATACTTTCCATGTAGAGTGTCTCAATGCCGTGAATACGCCCGCAGCATTTGGATTTGCACCACCCGGAACGATCATGTGGAAAAACATTGGAGCCATCCTGCCAACAGATAAAGTTCTTGTAATCGCATAATGTTTCTGGTTTTGAGATAATATGTTAATTCGTTTGCTTACATATATAGTATTACTCTCGCCAAGTATTGTTAGTTCCCAAACAATAACTACAATAGCGGGAAATGGCTTAATAGGAAATACTGGAGATGGAGGATTAGCAATACTTGCGAAAATCAGCTATCCCGGCGGAGGAACTTTTGATAAAAATGGGAACTACTATTTTGTAACCAGTAATACTGGAAACAGTGTACGTAAGATTACTCCTGAAGGCATGATATACACAGTTGCTGGCACTGGTGTTGCTGGTTTTAGTGGGGATAATGGCCCTGCTACAGCAGCGCAGCTTAAAACAACACAAGCTGTAGCTGTGGATACTAGCGGTAACTTGTATATCGCAGATGCCGGGAACAATAGAATCAGAAGAGTAAGTGCGACAGATGGAATAATCACCACAATAGCTGGTACAGGAGTTGGAGCCTACGGAGGGGATGGTGGCCCGGCAACTGCAGCAGGTATTTTAAATCCACTTGACATTTGCTTTGATAAAAAAGGCAATTTGTACATAGCCGAAAATGCGAGCGCAAGAGTTCGGAAAGTAAATACTACAGGTACTATCACTACTATTGCTGGAACAGGTGCAATTTACAATAGCCCCGGAGGCGGTTTGGCTGATACTACTGCCATAATAGGAGCCTCAGGTCTATGTTCAGATGACACCGGCAATTTATATATCGCAAACTGGCACTCAAGAGTATATAAAATTGACACATTCGGAATCATTAGAACTCACGTTGGCAATGGAATCCCGGGATTTGGAGGAGATGGAGGGATAGCGACTGCTGCTCAAACAATACCAAATAAAGTTTGCTTTGATAACTCTGGCAAACTGTATATTGCTGAATATGATCAGCATCGAGTGAGGATGATAAGTAGCTCTGGAACAATAAACACTGTTGCTGGTAATGGCATACCTGCATTTAGCGGTGATGGTAGCTCCGCAGTTGACGCACAAGTTAATTATCCTGGAGGGGTAGCTTTGGATGCTTGTTCTAATTTATATATTTCAGATACACGAAATCATCGCATCCGCAAAGTCACATTCAATCCTGTAAGTACCCCTGCCATTACTGTCACAGGCATATCCACAGCTACAGTAGGTGCTACCGTCACGGTCAATGCTGCTGTAAGTGGAGCCGGTAGTGCCTATACCATCAAGTGGTTCAGGAACGCCACTTTGTTCAGCACTACTACCCTGCCCACCACTACCTATGTAAAGGGGGCGGGTACAGATACCATTACCGCTCGGGTAGTGCCTGCGGTCAGTTATTGTTTTGATAGCGCCCTGTCTGGCACACCTCATATCATTACCACAAGTGGCGTAGGCATAGGCAGCGTACAGCCATCGGGCAGCGCATTATCAGTATATCCCAGCCCCGTGCGGGATGTGCTGCATCTGTCCTGTGCAGGTGGTGTGGGTGCGGTGGTGGTAACAGATCATACAGGCCGTGCAGTAGTGCATGCCCCGGCAGGCACTACACAGTTACCGGTACAGGGGCTGCCCCCCGGGCTGTATAGCATACAGGTGCAGGGGCTGGACGGCAGCACTCACATAGCAAGGTTTGTAAAAGAATGATGTTCATTTGCCTGGTCATGCAACCTGCATAATGAAATACCCGGCATCACACTAGTATATCTTATTTTTTGAGTTTCTGAACTCCGCGGGGCGCACTATAGTAAACACCCTCGATATATTGAATCCAAAACGGATACCCCCTTTTTCCCACTTCTCTGTTGTCTCACCAATGTATGTACGTTCAGTCATTCCGGTAGAGTTGGTAAAATGAAGCTGAAAAACATGTCCTCCTGTTTCTATATCAAAACCTATGGACAGTGAGTTGGAAGTTCCATCCAGGCGATAGCCCTGTGGCTGGTAGTAATATTCTACATTCAGCGATATCCGGTTTGATAATTTTATTCTGCCACCCAGCCCCAGAGCCAGTACGTCATTAGGCTCTGATTTTTTGTCTACAAGATTATAATGTACCAGTGTGGGCATCATCTGCAATGAAAGCCCTTTACTGAATTTTCGTGCTATCAGCAACTGTTGTGCATAACATACCCTGTTACTGAAATGATAGGTCTGCCACCAGAGTACATTTGCCTCCATTGTCTGCACCATTACAGACCCCAGATAGCTGACACTTAACGGTACCCCATTTCGCTGTCGTAACAACTTCATTTTTAAAAAGCCGTCATACTCTTTCTCGTACGAGTTGCGCCCTACACCTGTCATCAGCCAGTCCGTTACCCCATAGTCAAACCCCAGCCGTATGTTGGCCCCATCCAGCCCGAAAAAATTCTTTGCACCTCCGCTCAGATTCGTAAACCTGTGCGATATTTTAAAGTCAAGCACCCCTTTGGCTACATTCTCTATACTGTGCCCGTTTATAAGCCTTGTGGTCTTAAAAGTAGCTGTAGTAAACTCTTTCTTCTGTTTCGGCTCACCCTCCTCCAGCATATTCATCAGTTCATCAGCTTCAGATGTTCCGCCATCTTTTTCCTGAGCATAGGATGGTATATACAGGAATATCATACAGTACAGAAACACCAATGCCGGCACTCTCCGGTAACGCATTTTACCTCTTGACACCATATTACTGGTTTGCTGCCTTCATCGGCGCGTTTACGGTTATCTCTATTTCTTTCGCAATTTTTGACGACACTACTGCCGGTATCTCTATCTTATAGTCCTCTGGCTTTATTTTGAATGTACCCGTAGCCACTACTGTCCCTTTCTTTACAGTAATAGTACCCGGCACAGTAACATGTCGGGTCACACCATGCATAGCCAGGTCACCCTCTACTGATACTTTATAACTCCCGTCTCTGGTCATCTGTATGGAAGATATATCTTTTATCTGTCCTTTAAAAGTTGCTTTGGGATACTTATCACTCTCCATGTAGTTCTCATTGAAATGCTCCTGCATCAATGCTTTTTCAAACTTAAAGCTGGAAACAGGCACCTGCATTACTACCTGGCCAGTTTTCATATCTGCTATGCAGGCCGCTTCATTATTCACAGCCTCTATATTTTCTATAGATGTAGCTGAGAAGAAAGTAACATTGGCTGTACGCGTCATATACTTCTGGCTATATGCTGTAGTTACTGCCAGCAATAGCCCCGGCAATAAAAGTGTTTTCTTCATCTTTACGTTTTTTATCAGTTGTCCTGCGCTCCTGCACTCGTCCATTTCGTTATTTGCCTTATGTTACAGTCAGATAGCTTACTGCCACCCTTTGGCATAGGAGAAAATCCTGAAGCGTGATTAATTACTCCAGTCAGCTTCCCGTTCAGTGCCACTGCCTGCAGCCCTGTAACCGTACTCAGATCCAGCCCCGATGCCGGTGCCGGGCTCACATGGCAGCTGCTGTAGGCACAGTTACTCACTATAATGGGTTTTATTACAGCTGCATATGTTACACTTGTTGTATCGCAGCTCGTAGCCGGGTATAATGTCTCCTTATCATCATAGTAGCACCCCGATATCGGATAGATAAATATTGCCAGAGCTATTACTATTATTTTCTTCATCCCTTGTTAATTATTTTGTGCACCAGCCGATATCCATTTTTCTATCTGCGCTATCTGGCAGCTACTAAGACTACTCCCACCCTTAGGCATAGGTGAGTATCCGGCAAGTCTCTTTACCGCACCCAGCAGTTTGCCATTATCTGCCATTGCTTTTACCCCACTGTATGTATCCAGTGAAAAACCTCCCGCAGGTGATGCACTGTTGTGGCATCCCTTACAGTACCCATTCACTATCGGCACTATAGCACCCGAATAGGTAAACACATTTTCATCGCAGCTTTTGGGCGGGCAGTCTGTGCCGTCTTTTGCACCCTCATTTATCCATCTCCTTATCAGCGCTATCTGCTCACTGCTCAGGCGCGGGTTAGGTGCCTGTGGCATTCTCTTATCGTCTCTTGTCTCCGTTATTACTTCATACAGCTCACTCGCATCTGCATTATACGGCACTACTCCTTTACTCACTATATGCTGCCAGTCTGTAAGCTCGTATCCATCCTGCCGCGATACCGCATCATGGCAGCCTGGCCTGGCGCAGCCGGCTATAAACACCGGCAGTATATCTCTTGAAAAGCATATCGTAGTATCATCAGGCACAGTAGGTGTTACCGGCGTTCCTCCATTACCACCGTTTGTTCCCGGCTCTACATCGGGCACATGCTGGCAGCCTATTGATATCAGCAATAGCGATATCAGTATTAACAGCACACTATTGTTCCTCATATCTACTTTTTGAAACTGTTATACAAATGTATTTCACACACACTCATTTCCTGAACAAAAACATGATGAACCCGGAAAAAAGCACTACGAAACAGAATATTATCACTTACCCCCATTCAGCCACTCCTTGAACTCAGCCGACCGTTCTGAACTCACCACAGGCATTTCCTTCACAGCCGGATTGAGCTTTACTATTATCCTTGACTTCGTGTATATCTTCATTTCATCTATGGCCCGTATACTTACAAGATACTGCCTGTTTATTCTGAAAAAATCCTTTGAGTCCAGCATTTGCTCAAGAGTATCCAGATTATAATCCATAGGCCAGTTATTCCCATTGAATGTCCTTGCAAATGTAGCCTTGCTCTCGCTGTAGCAATAGGCAATCTCTTCTGTTAGAATTGTTTTTATAGTCTCTCCAAAACGTATCATAAACCGGGTATGCCCACCAGACACATCAGTATCGGCAGCTGGCTGATTTGCGCCACCCAGCACCTGCCTCAGCTGTTCCACTTTATGAAAGGCCAGCAGTAGCTCCTCTTTCTTTACCGGCTTCAGCAGATAGCCCAGTCCGTTAGTTTTAAATGCATCCAGTGCATACTGGTCATATGCAGTAGTGAAGATATACGGACACTGCGGGTTTACCTGTTCTATCAGCTCAAAACCTGACCCGTCAGCAAGGTGTATATCTATAAACATAAGATCCGGATGAGCATTGTTTTCAAACCAGGTTACACCTGCCTCCACGCTATCTATTATAGCCATTATATCAGTCTCCGGCCACAGGTCTTTTATCATACGCGTCAGCCTGTTACTGGCTGGCATTTCATCTTCTACTATTACTATTCTCATAATGCAGGTAGTTTTACAAAAAAGCTTTTTTCGTCGGTGTATTGCTGTATTGTTTTGTCATAGAGTGCATATCTCCTTTTCAGATTTCCAAGTCCTATACCTGTACCCTTTTCCTTGTTTTTCTTGATTTGTATGTTATTCTGTACACTTATGGCACTATCCGTTACCGTTACCACTACATGCAGTGGATGCAACTGCGAAACCACATTATGCTTTATAGCATTCTCTACCAGTAGCTGCAGTGCCATCGGTATTATCCTCACTGACTGCATTATCCGGTCATCAGACACCAGCTCTACTTTAAGTGCCTCCCCGAATCTGCTTTTCTGAATATAAATATACTTTTCCAGCAGCTCCCATTCCTGCGCCACAGTTATCAGGTCCTTATCATTATGGGCCAGCATATTTCGGTAAAAGTCAGAAAGGTGTATCGTATAGTCTGTTGCCAGTCGTGCATCTTCATCTATAAGGCTCACCACTGTATTGAGGCTGTTAAATAGAAAATGCGGATTCACCTGCCCTTTCAGATACTCATATTCATACAGGTGTCGTTCCTTTTCCAGCAGTGATATCCGCTCCAGCTTTTTCACCCTGTATCTGAAATATACCACTACCACCATCGCCACTATCAGCACACTTCCTATCACAAACCACGGTCGCTGCCATACTGGCCTTGCAATGAAAAATGTGTACGATGCTTCTGAGCTATCATCAAATGCTGCAGACAATGATGACTGCACCACGAATGTATAAGTGCCCGGAGGCAGTTGAGGAAAGGTTGCAGACTCGTCATTAGTAGTTACCCATTCATTATTAAACCCCGTTAATCTGTACCTGTAAAAAAGTCTGTCAGGATTGGTAAAATTAACCCCACCAAACACAAAAGTCAGATAGTTTTCAGAAGCCGCAAATCTACTCCTGCCGGCTGCAATAGGCTTCAGAAACAAATTAACAGACATGATATGAATTCCCGGCCGTATATCCAGTGGCCTATGCTCGTCAAATCGAATAAAGCCATGTTCATACGGTATATAAATGTTACCTGCGGTATCCTTACCATAACAGTTCAGTACAGACGAAGTACTGTCTATATCCATCCCCAGCCTGCGTGTATAATGCCTGAATATTTTTACATCAGGGTAATATGCGTCTATCCCTTTCTGATGCACTATTACAATCCTGTCCTTAATGGACGCTATTGCAGAAATGTTCAGGTCAGACAATCCGTTTCTGCTGCCCAGTCGCTGCCACTTGCTATCCCTGCACACAAACAGGCCATCCTTCAATGCAGCCATCCATATATTACCATCACTATCTTCTGCTATGCTGTATATAACCTTACTATTCAGCCCCGGCACTTCTACATTCCTGAATGCGTCATGCTCATATACACGCAGCCCACCACCATCAGTAGCCAGCCATATCCGCTTCCTGCTATCCGTAAATATCTGGTAGACATAGTCACTTCCGGTTCCCTGCTGCTTGTTGTAATACATAACGATAGTACCACTTGCACCATTAGCCGAAAGTGCTATTTTTTCCAGTCCGTTCAGCCCCGCTACCCACAGCGTATCATCAGCGCTGCTCATACTTATTACATCTGTATTCCTTAGTCCCGGCACATCCAGTGATTGCAGCTTGCCACTATTGTATCGGTATATACCGTCGCCCATAGTTCCTATCCACAGGCGACCGTATTGGTCGGTATGCATCGCTGTAATAAAGCTATTTGTAGTCGCCATTAACAGCCCTTTTTCGTTTTTACTATCCACAGCATATAGCTCTTTACCCATAGCATACAGCTGCCTGCTGCCTGCACACGCCATAGCAGTCACCTTCCTCAGTGAATAGGGCTGTTTCAAAGGACAATTTGCAATACCCATTGCCGGAAACAGTATAACACCCGTACTTGTGGCACACCATATATTACCGCCCTTATCCAGCAGCATTTTACCCAGCCCTTTAGCTGCTTCATGTACTACGTTTGCTATAAATCCGGTATCAGTCACTACCACATTTACCAGCTTTCCGGTGGCCGTCGTTACCCAATATCTGCCTCCATCTATTACTATGATATCATTTACCTGGCCCCATTGCCAGTCCTTCGTGCAGTATGCTATATGCCATGCACTACTGTCTTCAGCAGTTACACCACACAGTCCTCCCTGCTGGGCTCCGGCCACAAGCATATGCGTCCCGGCATCATAGCATACCGCCCGCACTATATTGTCTACCAGCGCCGATGCTGCAGAGAAGCGTCCCTGCATCTTACCGGCATTAGTAAGCAGGCATATACCTGCATCCGTAGCCGCGGCCATTATATTTTTCATACCGGCAAGTTCATATACATAATCATCGGCCAGTCCGCTCTCTGTATTAATGTATTGTTCCCGCCTTCCGTTCCTGTACACTATTATACCCTCCGTATCTGTACATAGCCACAGGCTGCTATCGCCTGCCACCTTTATACTGTTCACTGTCGCCCTCACCGTATCCAGTATTCGCTGCACACCGTTTTCCAGTATTGTCACCTCACCATCCTTGTATGCTATATACGTTACCGCATCAGCTATACATAGTGCAGTCACTGGTTTCTTCCGGTCTGTTACAGGTACAAAATTCCGGCCATTGTACGTGTACACACCATTTGCCGTACCCAGTATCAGATAGCCATTATCATCCTGAGCCATTGTACTTACAGCTACAGGCTGGTCATTTTCAGCCACCGTCAGTTCCTTATAAAACGGTTGCTGAGCTATCGCATTACACACCATGAGCAGGTATACAACTATCAGCTTCCACTTCATTTATTTCTCGGCTTTAGTGTAGCCTTCATCGACACTTTTATCTCAGAGGCAAGCTTTTCAATTACCACTCGTGGTATTTTTATATTGTGGTCCTGCAGCAGCACTGCAAATGCGGCCGATATACTTATAGTGTTCGGCTGTACCGTCAGGGTTGCATCTATAATCCGTTCTGATTCTATGCCATGTACTGCCAGCTTTCCTTTTGCACGCACGGCATAGGTTCCCGGCTTGCTCAGGTCTACCTCATCCACTATTTTCCCCTTAAACGAAGCCTCAGGATAAGCGCCTGTCTCCATATAGTTTTCTCTGAAGTGCTCCTGCTGCAGCGGGCTGTTGAATCCCATAAATGAGGATACCGGTATCTTAAAGTAAAATGTCTTTTTCACGGGGTCCAGCAATCCTTTTAATTCATCCGACCCCGCACTTATCAGCTCTTTGGGCGCATCCGAGCTAAAGCTGATATTTCCCTTTTCCACTTCATATACCGTTTGGCCATGCACTGCTGCCGTCAGCAATATGCAGGCCGTCATTAACAACATTCGCATGATACTTCCTGAAATTAAATGCAAATCTACTGTATGTATGTGTTTTCAGATATACCGGGCTTACTTGCCTTATGCAGTTAAGGGCTACTTACGCAGCCCTTACTGACATTGACAGGAATCCCCCACCATTAGTGATGTTCTATTTCATAGTGATGATCACGGTTTCTCAGATTCTGTAGTACTATGTTATACAATGAAGCATTGGATGTAGCAGATATCAGCAGCGTACCTCCGGTCAATGTTCCACCATTAAGCATACTCTCGGTAATGCCACTGGTAAGACCCGACAGGCTGAAATTAGTTATTGCCACCAGCGAGTCATTATCAGGTATTGTAGCATTATGCGTTTCTGTCTTTATCAGCACACTCTCATTTATCACCACCTTTACCGGTGTAGTTCCTGCAGCTCCGCTAAAGCTTCCATTCATTTCAAAAGCAGCACCACTACCTTTTGCCAGCTGTATTTTCAGCTCTATCTCATTATAGGTACCAGATGGCAGTGTAAAGCCGCCCAGGTATGTAGTGGTAGATGCCATAAGGTTTACAGGGCTGCTCAGTACCGTTTTATATTCTATTTCGCTTGCGCCTCTTTTCGCTTCAAACTTTATATAGCTTGCATTGGCCGTTGCCGAGGTCCAGCTTATGGTTCCTGTTGTTTTCAGACTACCTGTTGTGTTAGAAGCCTTCAGTATGTAACCCATTTTAGGAGATACGTTAGTTGTAGTACCACCATTCCCTGTAGTAGTTCCGGGCACAGTATTAGTACTACCCGTTGTAGTACCGGTTCCTGTTGTCGTTCCTGTTGTTGGTTTGGGCGTTTCAGCTTTCCTGCAGGATACAGTCATAATAGCCATAAGAAGTGCAGATGCAGATACTACTGTTAGTTTTTTCATGTTCTACTTTTTTTTGTGATGAATTGAATTTGAAACAAAAGTAGACCCACCCCATACCACAGCCGAACAAATGCCGCCGAAGCAATAATTAACCCGGATGAACACGGAAAAACAGCAGATAAAATATAAACAAGCCGGGAGGAAAATATCGATTATGACGCAGATATCGCAGCACTGCAACATTAATCCTCCGGCTCCTCACCCGGTACATACTCCAGTATATCAGCAGGCTGGCACTGCAGCGCCTCACATATAGCCTCCAGCGTACTGAACCGTATTGCCTTTGCCTTCCCAGTTTTTAGTATAGACAGGTTAGCCAGTGTCAGCCCCACCCTGTCCGACAGTTCATTGAGCGACATCTTGCGCCGCGCCATCATCACATCCATATTCACTATTATGGGCATAAGCTATACCGTAAGGTCATTTTCTGTCTGCAATACTATTCCTCTCTTAAATACAGATGCTATAATGTACACCAGCCCTGCCGCATATAGCCAGTCTGCATCATCCCAGCCTTTAAGGCCTGCGTTATGAGCCCTGAGCCAGTTATTATGCAGGTTATGCAGCAGCGCTATGATACCCACAGCACACAATGCATAACATATGCGCATCAATATACCCGCTACATACGGCCTGAACGGAGCCGACAATGTTTTTTCCTTCAGCAGATCTGTTACCTCACTTACAGCATAAGCCTTTACACCGGTAATGATAATCATAAAGAAAACAACTACAGAATAATGGATGAAACTGAACTCATACAACTCCGGGAAATTAATATTATGCCTTGAGAACTCCTCTGTATTATAGTCAGGAACAAAAATGACCATCAGATAATTAAACAGGTAAGTACCTGCTTTTATCAAAAGTCCTATATAAACAATCCAGGTAAGAAAGTTCATGATCTTCACCAGACGGGGCGATGGCGCTTTCACTTGTTGGGGAGCAGGCATAACATCTTTTGTACAAATTTATTGAAAAACAATAAATAAACTATGTTTTACAATAAATTTTCCACTCCACCATACCAAACACCATAACCCGGGGGAATTAATCCCCATGTCACACCATATAGCAAAGAAGACGTCAACATCTCCTTATCCGGCCTCGTATATCTCTTATATCAGCACCGATCCTCTCGGCTCTATTGCCGCTGGCAGCTCTTTTTCGCCCAGCATTTCTTTCAGGTCTATCTCTATCGTACGGCACAGCGACAGCATCGGTATATCATTCCCCAACCCCTCAAACGGGTTCTCCGAATAATCGCCTATCAGCTCCATCATGATAAATACCCAACCCACAATCACTATGAACGGAATAGAGAGTCACACAGCCAGCTCACCCAGCTTATGAAACTCCGATACTATGCCGAAGGGAAGAAGGAAAATAAAAATACAAACGAACACAAAACTTGCACTACCATACTGGCGTGGCAAAGGAAACTTCTTGATGCGCTCTGCCCGCCCCTGATGCTCATAAAAGTCATTCAGTATCTTCTGCAGTTCCATATGCCTGAAATCGTCTATCAGATTCCTGGCACGCAGCTCCTTCAGGTCTTGCGACTGCCGGTCTATAATCTGGGTAGCCGTGTTCCTGCAGGCCCTTAAGCGCTCCAGCTCATCAGTCGGCAGGTGCAGCATCTGTTGCTCGCGGGTCACCTCACCATCGTTCATACCCACGCCCCAGCGCACCTTATATTCTTCGGCCACTTTCTTATAGTGTTTGCTCTGGCTGATGTGCTCCCACGACGTAGGCACAAGCAGCTGGCCGCGCAGCGTATACAACCACCCTATGTGCCGGTACAATAGTTTACGGTGCAATTCCTGCAATTCCTCCTCACCCGCCTGTTGCTCTGTAAACTGGCTACCTACATACGCACGCACGTTCGATCCCCACATGCGGCTGCTGTTCACAATTGCCCCCCATATCTTTCTGGCCTCCCACAGCCTGTCATAAGCGCTGTTATTTTTAAAGCCCAGATAAAAAGCTACCGCAGTGCCTATGGCAGCCAGTGGCAGCCACGGTATCGACAACCATTCCCAGTGCGTCACTTCAAACAGCGCAGTAATGAGTACGGCCCATGCCGTGAGCCACACAAGATGCCTGCCTGAAAACTGTAGTAGTTCCTTTACCGTGAAGTTCTTAGTGATGAACATAGAATCCTGTTTAGTATCGTCATTAAATATACTACTACTATTTTACGAAGCGCTCCACGATTTGCAATCGCGGGCAAGCACATATGAAGCAATATTATTGCTATAATAATAATTATTGCCAGCTTGCGGTGTATGTACTGCTGGTCCACCTGCAGATTCCTGCAATAACACTAAAACACCTAAAACAAAAAAAGCGGAGCGCTTTACGCACTCCGCTTTCGTTCAGAAATCTGATCCCGTTGGGACATTTCTATAACCAACCGGATAGTCTAAAGCCACTAAGCGAAATTTAAGTGTACAATGTGTAACACTCTGATGTCGTTGAAACCAGATATTTTACTTTATTTATGTTTGTTGCGATGGCATCGCTAAAATTCAGCGGTAGATTGTTTCACCAATGAATTTCGCCCGTCTCAGGATTGGCTTCTTCACTGAAAAATTTGCCAGTCGGACCGTTTTCTCCAATCAGCGCGTACTTTACGATACGGCTAGCCGCGATGTCTACGGGGCCTCCGTTGTTGTAGGTAAAATCAGTACTGGTATATCCTGGGCAAACGGCATTTACTTTGAAGAACGTATCACGTAGTTGGTAAGCCAATTGAATTGTGTACATATTCAAAGCTGCTTTCGATGTTGCATAAACTGCATATTTTGCATAATGGTATGCTGGCCAGTCAGGATCACTTTGCAATGAAAGCGAACCGACGCTCGTACTTACATTAACGATTCTTGGTTGTTCTGATCGGCGTAACAAATGAATAAATTCTCTCGTCACCCGTGCCGCTCCTATCACATTTGTATCGAAAGCGGCCATAAATTCGTTTGAAGTTGTTTCCAAAGCACTATAGGGTGGTGAACCTCCGTTGATGCCGGCATTATTAATTAAGATATCAAGTACATCTGTCCTTTTTTCAATCTCTTCACGAGCCATTTTCACAGAATTATCGACTGTAACATCCAATTGTATAGCTTCTACATGCTGCAGTCCTTCGCTTTTAAGTGTCTCTACTGCGTTCTCACCGTTTTTCAGATTACGACATCCGATGTAAACGTAAACCCCTTTTTGCAATAACTGTCTGGCAGTTTCAACCCCAATTCCCTTATTAGCTCCGGTAATTAATGCTTTCTTCATTTTTTTGTTCTTTGATTACAGAAGCAAAAATGAGTTCTTCATAAGTAAAAGCAATTACCATTTGGTAAAAAGCAGTCTAACGAATGGATCGCCTTATTCTACTTAGTGATTGTGGGGTAACACCTAAATATGACGCAACATACGCCAGAGGGATACGATTAATGAGCTGTGGATAATTCTCCAAAAATTCAACATAACGTGTAGCAGCATCCTGTGAGATCACAGGACCTCTTCGTGATTTTTGGTACATACACTTTTGCACCATCCTGTTCTTAATATTGTTCCATCCTGCGATTGCCTGAGTAAGCTCTTCCCATCCCTGCTTTGAAAATACTAATAGTGTACAGTCTGTACATGCCTGCAAATATTCGGAAGACACAGCATTGTCTTCAAAATTGACATAGTCGACAGCAATGCTGTTTTCACTGATAAAACAACGTGTAATTTCCTCCCCTCTGCTGTCATAATAATAACCACGGATAACACCGTGGGTGACAAACCCAACTTGTTTTGGAATTTTTCCTGCTGCTGAAAAATAATCCCCCTTACGAAGGTGCAATTCGCACACGTTACTTGTCACGACTTCAATCGCCTTTGCATCCAAACATCCAAACTGTAATATATAATTGATCAACTCTTTCATAATATCAAATTGCAATAACTGATTTACGCCCCCCTGTCAGGCCAAAAGGGATCTATATTCATATCCGACATTTCGGTGAGGTGCGCACCAAAAGAAGTTTCATTTTATCTATGGCAATCTTTACAAATGCCTATAAGGACACAGTTCAGACGATCAACATTGTAACCTTTGGGCACTTTAAACTCTACCAACGCAGGAAGGCATTCAATTGTCTGACAACTCGTGCAACGAAAATGAAAGTGATTGTCGGGCGGTAGCTTGTTTTTATCAACTCCCATATCCTCACACTTTTTACAAATGGCGAAATACTGCTTACCATCATCAGCTATAATTCTGTGCACAACCCCATCTTCACAGAAACGATTGAGAATTCTATAAATCGTTGCACGGTCAACTTCACCATTTAACTTCTTTTCAACTGCATCATGGCTCATTGCTTTACGTGTCTCAGCCAATAACCCTAACACGGCATCCTTGGAGATAGTATTTCTTCTTTTCATTTTATTGCGATGGTGTCGCATTATTTTATTGCGACATCATCGCAATAATAAAAAAAATACCTAGGTTTGCCAACAGTTTTAAAAGCTAAGATATCATTACGTCGCCAAGCCATATGAGAGTATCAGTTTATAATGTCATTTCTGAACTTACA